>Ga0193751_1001035_pt1 | contig 18699 bp, 12 predicted proteins | sample L1c2metaG_FD_143050 | JGI IMG/M metagenome (GOLD analysis project Ga0193751, IMG submission 143050) | Soil microbial communities from a riparian zone of the East river system, Colorado, United States - L1c2 | ecosystem: Environmental > Terrestrial > Soil > Riparian zone | place: USA: East River... | reverse complement strand
CCCCCGATTCCCGCTAAGCTATTCTAATTAAAGTACTTAACTCCATCATCTACATGAATAAGGACTTAGCTGGGGTCTCCGCGGTTTGGCGTACACTTTTTGGGGTGCGGGATGGCCGCTTCTGCTGCCTTATTTGTGTACTTGTCATCCTTTTGTCAAAGAGCCGCCGAAGATGGTTTGCGGCGGATTTTGGGTCCCTCTCTGGAGACGGGCGCAGTTTTCGATGCTGCACCTGTCGGGGAATTATTGCAGTATTGCGATTTGGCGTCTGTGAGGGCCGTACAAGAAAAATGTGACGAAAAAGAGCAGACGGCGGCGAGTTTGCGCTCGGAACTAGACACGAGGGCGGCTGTCCCTACGTTCGCTTCGCTCAATACCCCAAACCGTCCGCCATAGTAAAGTAGTAGCAAGCCCCAATTTGCAACCCTGAGGAGTTTTTGACTGAACCCAAGTATTCGCAATATCGCCATCATCGCCCACGTGGACCACGGCAAGACCACGCTGGTTGACGCCATGCTCCGCCAGAGCGGTACGTTCCGCGACAACGAGACCGTCGCCGAGCGCGTCATGGACTCGAACGATCTGGAACGCGAGCGCGGCATCACGATCCTTGCCAAGAACACGGCCGTGTTTTATGCCGGCACAAAGATCAATATCGTGGATACGCCTGGCCACTCCGATTTTGGCGGCGAGGTGGAGCGGGCGCTCAAGATGGTCGATGGCGTCATGCTGCTCGTCGACGCCAGCGAAGGACCGCTGCCGCAAACTCGTTACGTGCTTAGCAAGGCGCTGGAAGCCAACCTGAAGCCTATTCTTGTAATTAACAAAATCGACCGGCCTGATGCCCGTCCGCAGGAAGTTCTTAACGAGGTTTACGACCTCTTTATTGATCTCGACGCCAAGGAAGAGCAGCTTGATTTCCCCGTCCTCTATACGAACGCCAAGGCAGGAACAGCTGCCGTGCATCAGGGAGCACACGGCGAGGATCTGCGTCTTTTGTTTGAAGCGATCGTCGATACCATTCCCGCTCCGCAAGGCGACAAGGACGGACCGCTTCAAATTCTCGTCGCGAATCTCGATTACAGCGACTACCTTGGGCGGCTGGCCATTGCCCGCGTTTTTTCCGGAACGATGAAGACTGGCGAAGACGTTGCTATCGCCAAGCGCGATGGGTCATTTCAGAAGACAAAAATCACCAAGCTCTTCAGCTTCTCCGGGCTCAAGCGCACCGACATTACGGAAACTTCGCTCGGCGACATCATTGCCGTCGCCGGCGTCGAAGGCATCACGATTGGCGAGACGATTACCAGCGCGGAGAATCCCGCACCGCTTCCGCCCATCATCATTGATGAGCCCACGATTGCGATGCTCTTTACCATCAACACTTCTCCGTTTTGCGGACGCGAAGGCAGCTACGTCACTTCTCGCAACCTGCGCGAGCGGCTGGATAAAGAGCTGCTCACCAACGTCTCGCTGCGCATGGAAGAAACCGGCAGCACCGACTCGTTCAAGGTTCTTGGCCGCGGCGAACTGCAGCTTTCCATTCTGATCGAGATGATGCGCCGCGAAGGTTACGAGCTGATGGTCGGCAAGCCGGAAATTGTCACCAAGCGCGACAAAGAAACTGGCAAAATGATGGAGCCGGTCGAGCACCTCACCGTCGATGTCCCCGAGGAATTTGTCGGCGTGGTCATGGAGCATGTCGGCTCGCGCAAAGGCGAAGTCGCCAACATGCACAATCACGGCTATGGGCGCGTGCGCGTCGAATTCCGCGTGCCCAGCCGCGGACTGATCGGATTGCGCAGCACTCTCCTCACCGATACCCGCGGCACGATTGTCATGAATGCGCTCTTTGACGGATACATCGAGTGGCAGGGAGAAATTCCGCATCGTCCAACGGGCGCGCTGATTGCCGACCGTGACGGCGTTACGACTTCTTACGCTCTCTACAATCTCCAGGAGCGCGGCACGCTTTTCGCGGGACCTGGCATCGCCGTTTACGAAGGCATGATCATTGGCGAGAACGCGAAAGATACGGATCTCGACGTCAACATTGTGCGCGAGAAGAAGCTCACCAACATGCGAGCTTCAACTTCGGACGAAGCGATTCGCCTGGTTCCGTATCGTAATCTCAATCTCGAGCAGGCGATTGAGTTCATTGCTGACGATGAGTTCGTCGAGGTCACACCGAAGTCTCTTCGCCTACGCAAGAAGGTTCTGCAATCGAACAAGCGGAAGAGGGGTTCGATGGCGGCGGTCGAAGGCTAATCGTTGCGAATCCGGAGAGCTATTGCCACTGCCCGCAACTGCCGAGCTTCGCTCGGCTTGGACCCTTCGGCTTCGCTCAGGGCAGGCTCGCGAGGCGCCCGTCCCCACACGGACTTTATTGAGGCCATCGCGGCTGCGATGTACACTAGATAAATCCGCAGCGCGCCCGTAGCTCAGCTGGATAGAGCGGCAGCCTCCGGAGCTGTAGGTCGGGAGTTCGAATCTCTCCGGGCGCACCAGATTCCCCCATATCTTTGTCTACAGAGATCCCTCTCTCCGTTCGGGATTTCGCCTGCGGGCTCCCGCTTCGCTCACGCCCGCAAACCGGCTCAAGTTCGAATCTCTCCGGGCGCACCAGTTTTCTCTGGTTGACGTATTTGCCAGCTAATTCGTATTGCCAGAAGCAGATTCATGCTCCGGAGGAGCGACGCCCGCGTCCCGCAGCGCATTGTCGAGCACGGCTCGCAACTCTGCGATGGGAAGCGCTCCGTCTACCTTGCGGCCGTTCACGAACATTTCCGGGGTCGCGCTCACGCCGAGTTTCTCGCCTTCTTTCCGCGAGGCGCGCACAGCCTTGTCGTCCTGGGCCTTGACACAGGCCTGCAACTTTGCCGCATCCAGATTGTGATTTTTGCCCTGCAACGCCGCCAGTTTGTCGAGCGCCGCATTCTGCGCGGTGGGGCCTTTCACACTGTTGATTTCTTTTTGATTCCCGTGCACGTAGTCGGCAAAATCCCAGTAGGCGACAGCATCCTGCGCCGCCAGGCAGTTCGCATTGACTGCGGCATGAACCGCCCAGGGATGAACATCCTCGAGCGGATAGTCCTTGTAGATAAACAGGACGCGGTCGCCATATTCCTTGAGCAAGGTGGGAAAGAGAAATGCGTGCATGCGCGCGCAGAACGGGCACTCGAAATCGTCATAGCTAACCGCCACTACCTTCGCGTCTTTGGCGCCGCGCGTCGGCCGGCCGCTGACGTCAATATTCTTCATCAGCTCGGCATAGGGATCCTTGTTCAGATCGATGTGGATCACGCGCAGCAACGTCTGATGATCCTTGGCGAGCAGAAACTCGAGTTCTCTTTTGTTTTGGGGGTCGTCGAGCGTGATCGTCAGCGCCTCGTAGCCGGGGAATTCGCTGGGCCGGAGCGCGCCCATATTGACCTTCACCGCCAGCGGGACTGAAAACATCACACGCACCTGATGCTCGAGCGCTCGCATGACGTCGACTGGTGCCGATGGCGCGGACTGAGCCAGGCATCCGAGACAGGCCAGTAATGTAACTAGAAAAACACGCCGCGCAAAAGTCATTAGAACCCGCCTGCCATTGTCCATTCCGTCCCCTTTTTCGTTGACATTCATCCGAAACAAGCCGAATAGGGCGTGGCACTGAGCGCTCCACGACCACACGGATGGCGATCCGTGGCCGAGGTTAGTATAGACGGGAAACACCCCACTCCAAATGCCGGAACGCCATTTTCGCAGTTGTTAGTTGTCAAATGTGGCGGCTGCCGCGGCCCGCGCGCTGCACAAACAAATGGCCGCCGCCGCCGCAAGAAACCAGAGTGTTACTTGCAAAAGTGTTACTTGCAAAACCAAGGCCGTGCTATAGTATCAAACTTATTTTCTCCGGAATGAGGATTCAATGCGCCATCTTAAGGGACTAGGCTTCGCATGGCTGTTTCTGTTCTACGTCACTTTGCTTCACGCCCAAAAGGTTCAAGACCAAAACCCGTTTGACGCCTTCCAGCAATTTTCCGCATCAGCGAGCGGCGGCGCGATGAAATGGAACAAGATGAAGATTTATCGCTCAGAGAAACAGATGCGCGCCGAGTACGTTTATGAGAACGAGGTGCGAATCAGCAGCCTGACTGACAAAAAAGGCTGGTACATCCGGCCGCGGGAGTGGGTGACCAAGCCCAAGGAGTGCGGCCGCATGGCAATGTGGGATTTCGCCGCGTATCCTTTTTTCGCTTACAGCGATGGGACCTTTATCGTGGAACGTTCACCGGCGGCAGAAACGCCGGAAAAGGAAACCGCAAAGGAAACCATCGACGGACACTCCTGCAAGGTGGAGAACTATACGGTCAGGCCGAAGGATGGCGGGGAGATATTTGTCACGTTGAAACTCTGGGAAGCGGAGGACTTGAATGGTTTCCCCATCCAGATAGAAGCTAAACCGACCTCCATGCCCGGTTCCACGTACAACTATACGGACGTAAGCCTCGACCGGCCTGATCCCAAGCTTTTCCAGCTGCCGGCACTTTGCCGTGCTGGAGTTCATGGAAAGAAGAAGCCGCCCGCGACCGCTCCGAAAACTCCCAGCAAAGCCTCACCCAAGCCCCAGTAAGAGACGGGTAGTGGAACGAGATGTCCGAGAATCCAGCCCCGAAGGGGCGCCCGAGCTTAGCCCCGCGCTTCTGCGCGGGGTAGAGTGGAATGACGACGCAAAAGTCCTTGGAAGGACGACCGACGTTCTCAGGCACGCTATCGCCATGCTGGTCCGCACGTTGTTGTCTGTCCGTGCGCGTCCAGCCAAATCCCTTGCAGCTCGCCAGTTTTGCCCGATTGCCGTTATTTACTACTGCCAGTTCGCACATAAGGTGCAAACTATTGCACTTCGCTTCTCATGACACTGAAACTCGTTATCACTCACTAATTATCTTTACAAAAAATTCAAAGTTCCACCTTGACAATAGAACAGGCTTGTTCCATACTCCGTCTCGCATTTAGGGTTATCCCCGAACCCGGCACCCAGCAAAAGATTTTCCGTCAGTACAACTTCAACTCCCGGGTGGAAGACGTCCACGAACAAAAAGTATGTACGCGGATGTCTTGTCCTGAATAATGCGGCTGTGCTGACGGGCGGCAAAACTGATCCAAATACTTCCAGGAGGAAATACCAATGAAGATGTTCGCGATTTGCTGTTTAGTTCTCGCTGTGGCAGTTATGTTCGTTCCGGCCGCCCAGGCTGGCACGAAATGCTACCACCTCACCAACTTCTGCGACGGCCTTCAGTCCACGACAATTTTTGTCGGCGGAGATCAAGGCACGGAATCAGTCGGCCTGTGGGATTGGCTCTGTTTCGGAAACAATACGGGCACTCTCCAGTCGGGCGGCCCGAACAAGTTCGGTACGCAGCCGCTCTATCCGTACTCGGGTGGAAGCGGTCAGGGCTTCCAGGCCAACTTCACGTTCAAGCCGGTCAACCACACGTTTGATCTGTATGCAACGCAAGACGGCCACACCACCTTTGCTTTCCAAACAGCCCAGCCCTACACCACGACCAATGGCAACTGCAATCCGCTAGCCAGGCAGACCGGCGTCCGGTCCGCGACTGGCCGCTAAGACTTCGGTCTTTTTGTATTATTCGCTCCCTGCCGCAAGGCAGGGAGTTTTTTTTCGCTGCCCCATCGCGCATCGGGAGTCAGCCCCTCCGCAAACTGGCCGCGTGCTAGACTTTTTTCCATCCATCATGCAGGTCTTCGTTCGGTTTCTTCTGATCATCGTGCTGGCGCAAAGTCAGTGTCAATGTCAATATCAACGTGCCGATGCCACCACCTCGAAGACGCCGAAAACCGGTCCCACGAGAAGCGCAAAACCTCCCAATCTCATCCTGATCACTCTCGACACGACCCGCGCCGACCGCATGGGATTTCTCGGATCAAAGCGTGGGTTGACGCCCAACCTGGATGCCCTGGCCCAGCAGAGCGTGATCTTCACCCGAGCGTATGCCCAGGTGCCGCTGACGACCCCTTCCCACGCCGCCCTGCTGACCGGAACCTACCCTCAGTTCAATCATGTGGAGGACCTGGGCATGGCCCTGCGCAAGGATCTGCCCTTTCTACCCGAGCTGCTTCACCGCCACGGCTATCGCACCGCTGCCTTCCTCGGCGCCAACATTCTCGATCCCAAGAGCGGGACGGCGCCCGGCTTCGACCGCGGGTTTGATCTATACGACGCCGATTTTCACGATACCCAGCCCGGGGAGGATCGCTACCACAGCATTGAACGCCGCGCCGGCGACGTCGCCGACCGTGCCCTTCACTGGTTGAGCGGGCCAAGTGATCAGTTGAGTCATCACCAGCAGGGCCCGTTCTTTATCTGGCTGCATTTCTTCGATCCTCACGACCCCTATGATCCGCCCCCTCCATTCCATGAGCGCTATGCGGCAGCGCCCTACGATGGCGAGATTGCCTACATGGACTCGGTGATCGGCACTTTGATGGAGGCGCTCCGCCGGCGCGGACTGTATCAGGATTCCGTGATCGCAGTTGCCGCCGACCATGGCGAAGCATTCGGCGAACACGGTGAAGAACGCCACGGCATGTTTTTGTACGACGAGACCGTTCATGTGCCAATGTTGTTGAAGTTGCCCGCACAGAAATTTGCCGGCACGCGGATCGACCCCCGGGTCGCACTGGTGGACATCGCACCTTCGTTGCTTCAGGCCGCCGGTATTGCCGTTCCCGCCACCATGCAGGGGCAGTCGCTGTTCCGCTTGCTGCCCGCTGCCCAAGCCTCTCCCAATGCCGGGGAAACCAGGGACGACAACAACAAAGACAAAGACGGAGACAGAGAAAAAGACAAGATCACGGATCGCGCCGTCTATTCCGAATCAAATTATGCTTACCGCAACTTCGGCGCCAGTGAACTGCGCTCCTGGCGCGCCGGAAAATACCTCTACGTGCAGGCCCCGAAGCGGGAGCTCTACGACCTGCCCCTGGATCCGGACGCCCTCAAGAATCTGTCTTCTTCCGCCAAGGCTGTTGCCGACACGCTGGATACCCAGCTTTCCGGCTTCGTGGCGAAAACCAGCAGCGCCCGGACCGAGAACACAAAATTGGATCCCCTGGTGGCCGAGAGGCTCCACGCGCTCGGCTATGTCGCTTCCGATCGCAATCCATCCCAGGACAGCGGGAAGGCAGCCGTTGATCCCAAGGACAAGATCGAACTGGCAAATCGTTATCACCGGGCTCTGGTTAAGATGGAAGAGGGCCAGTATGCCCAGGCAATTGGCGAACTCCGCGAGCTTGTGACGCGCGATCCTGACATTCCCGGGGCTCAATTCGATCTGGGCAGCGCGCTCGTCCACCAGGGCCTATATGAGGAGGCACTGCCGTTCCTGCGCACGGCAGCCGAGAAGTGGCCCGATTCCGCACCGCCGCACTACCAACTCGGGCTCGCGCTCGGGGACCTCGGCCAATTGGAACCGGCGCTCAAGGAGATGCAGGCAGCTGTAGCCTGCCAGCCCAGCTCTGCCAATCTCCATTTCCTCGTGGCCACCCTGCTCGCGCAAATGGACCAAACGCCCGAGGCGATGAAGGAATACAAGAAAGCCATCGAACTCGATCCCAGGCACTTCGAAGCCAATCTTACCTACGGCCGGCTGCTTTTTGTGCAGGGACGCGCCAGCGCAGCCCTCCCAATACTGATCCGGGCCGAAAAATTGAAGCCGGAGTCCATGGAAGCCCACATGGCATTGGCCGACGTGTACACCAAACTGGGAGAAGACGACAAGGCCGACCGCGAACTGGCCGCCTATCAACGTTTATTCAAGTCAGCCAACCAGCACTAGGAGAGTCCCCACGGATAGGTAGAGACGCGGCTAGCCGCGTCTCCCTGTCGACGACACCTCCTAGAACGTGATCCTTACTCCGAACTCCATTTGCCGCGGAGCCCCGTTCGCATATGTGCCGGAACCGGCCAGAACCCGGTCCTGGCGCGAACTGCAGAAAGTGGTTGAGTTGCCGCAAAATCCCGCCGAACTCGCGTTATTGAGCGAAGTGCCGGGCGCGCCGTTCAGCACGCCGCTTAACTGGTTTCCCGCGCCCCCGAAGTTGGCGAAGTTGAAAGCGTTGAACACAGAGACATTCGGCTCCAGCTTTACACGCTCCCCAACTCGCAACGGCCAGCTCAAGCGCAGATCGATCGTCTTCAACCAGGTCGCTTGCGCGTAATGCCCGGGCAGGCCCTGACAATCCTGGATTCCAGTGTGGACGTTTGAGCAGATCAGAGGAGCGGCAGCGCCCAGCGACTTCAGTTGATCAACGCGGAACAAGTCGTTCAACGCCAGGATATTACCAGCCGGAGTCAGCTGCCCGGCTAAGTTGTGATTGTAAAACGCGATCAAATCGTTCAACTTGCTGGTCGAATATTTTCCCGTGCCTCCGATAAAGCCCAGAATGTCGCCCGCTGTACCATCACCGGTGATATCGGTGTGGAAGATTTCTCCCGCCACTCCGCCGCCGTCCTGCTGCGGAAGGTAAGCGCTCAGCGGAAGCGGAGACGCCAGATGCGCGATCATCGAAAGCCGCAGTCCGTGCGGCAGGTCTGCCGTCGGAGTGAAGATAAGCTGGTGCGTGCGGTCGAGGCCCGAGGTGCCGAAGTGTCCGCGATGCGGGCGGTTGTAATCTTCGGCAACGTTCATCAGCGAATAATCTCCGCCGCTGCCATTCGGCTCCGCGATGTTGGTGCGATAACGCGACCACGCATACGCGATCCCGAAATCCAGCCGCCCCACATGCCGTGCCGGGTTCGCTATGCTGGTCTTGTACGCCAGGTGCAAACCTTGATACTGTGACTTCCCGCCCGGAAAGTACATGATGTTCGATCCTACGGCTGGGTTGATTCCGCCGAAAGCTGCCTGCTGCTTCCCTAAGACGGAGCACGGAAACGGTCCGCAGAACGCGTTGGACGAATCCAGACCGTGGCGCGCGAAATCGGTGATGGCCGCTCCCGGCACTGCAGCTAGATAGCAATCCACGGCCGCCTTCGAGCTGCTGCCCGCGAACAACGCTGGAGCGCATCCCGACGACGCCAGATTAGCTGCCAGCGTTGCGTTGATTGCATCCAGTTCCGCCTTATAGGTGTTGAGTGAGCGATCTATATTGTCGCCGTCGGTCAGGAAACCGACGTCGCCCACGTGATTGGTGTCAATCCCCAGCGGAAACTGCGTGCCGATCTCGCGCACATAGTCGATGGAGAACATCCCATGTTCGCCCATCTGATGCTGAATGCCGAAGTCCATGTGCACCACGCGGGGCGTCTTGTAACCCGGCGCCAGCATGCCGCCAAAATTCGCGATGCTGTTGGCCAGCGAGTAGACGTTCGGACCGCCGGTCACGGCCGACTGCGCCGCCAGAAACTGCGACTGCAGATCCTGAATGGCTTGAGATACAACCACTGGCTGATTGGATGAGTTGAGAACCGTGCCTCCGATCGGCTGCCCGCAAATCTGCGTGGCGATATCAAGCCCATCGACCTGATTCACAACGCCGTTGTTTGCACCTGACGGCGCGTTCGGAAACAGCACTGCCCCCGTCGGACACAGCGTCAGGCTGCGGTTGTATTGTCCATTCGACAAGCGGTTGATGCGATCCTGATAGGCATTCTGCAGCAGAAAATTGTCGAAGAACATCCCGCCGCTCGCCCGCACCACCGTCCGTCCATTGTGTCCCGGATCCCACGCCACACCGAATTGCGGAGCAAAATTCCAATCGGGCTGGTTGACGCTCTCTCCGAGCGACGAGTGCGCGCCCGGCGTGGCATTGTTCGGGAGCAGACCGAATTGATCGAGAATCAAACCAGTCGTGCACGGTGGAGTCGTCACGATGGTCCTATTGATGGCCGAGCATGGCACGGCCGGCAAGTCGCTGTTGGTGCGCCCGCTGTCACGAACATAGTTCACGCCAAAACTAATGTTGAGATTTGGAAACAGATTGAACGTGTCGCCCAGGTAGCCCTCGATGCGCGTATCGAAGTGACCGCCGGTCGACCGGTTGAATGCCGAGTTCTCGCTGAAACTTCCGAGGCCGTTGAAAATCGTGACCGTGCCTACCGGATAGTTCAGCGGATTGTCCGCCGCTCCGCGCGGATCGCCTGGGATAATCGGCACCAGGTTCGGGTTGCTGTTGATGGCAGCGATCACGTCCACTCCGTTCGAACTGGTTACGGACGGCCCAAAATTTCCCGGCGCATAAAAATCGCCCTGCGTGATGCGATGAATCGCCGCTCCGAAGCGTATCGTGTGATTCACTTTGTAAATCGTGCTGCTGTCGTAGCGCCCGAAGAGATCGCGCTGAATGGTCTGTCGCGGACCGGCCACGCTCGGCCCCAGCTGATACGAGCCAATCTGCATGTGGAACGGCGCCGCCGCTGAATCTTTCAAATCCGGATTGATCGCGTTAACCATCTTCTGATAGCCGAAGCGCGCGCTGTGCACGAATCGTCCGCGGTTCCAATCGAGGCCAACCACCGCGCCCGGAACGTTCAGCTGATTGCGAAAATTCGACTGGCTGTCCGATGGCCCGATTCCGTTCGCGTTGTCGTAGCTGAGCCGCGCGAACCACTTCATGTTCTCGCTGAGGTTGTAATCCAGGCGCGCCGTCAGCATGTTCTCGCGAAAATAAGCGCTCCGCAGGCTGATCTGATTAGAAACGCTTGTGCCGCACAATCCTGCAACGTACACACCCGAGCACGGGAATCCGAGCTGGATCGGCAAAACGCCATCCTGCTTGGTGCGTTCCGCGCCGACAAATAGAAACGCCTTGTCTTTAATCAGCGCGCCGCCGGCTCCGAATCCGTATTGCTGCCGGCTATACTTCGGACTCCCTGACGGAAAGCCCGCAAGGCCTGCGAACCGGTCGCGCAGATTTCCAAACAGATTGCCGTGCCATTCATCGCCACCCGAGCGTGTCGTGACCCGCACCGCACCGGTTGCGTTCAGCGACTGAAACAATTCAGGAGTAGCCCGAGAGACGATCACTTCACGCACCGCCTCAGCCGGCAGGGTCAGGGTAGACGCACCTCGGGTCTCATCCATCACTTCGACTTCGTCAACGTCGTAGTGGGTGGTGCGTCCCACTTGGCTGTCGATCGAGAGTGATTGGAACCCACTCTTGCCGGGATCGTAAATCCTTCCATCGACCACCTGCACACCCGGCTCGAGCTGTCCCGCATTCAGGTAGTTCCGCCCGTTAATCGGCAGCGTGTCAGGAACATCGCCGCTGAATTTACTCTCCAGACGCACCGGTCCCGGATTGATCCATTCCAGTTTGAAATCCGCCGTGACCGCCCCGCCCGCCACAACAGTCACGCTGCTCTCGACTGGCAGCATGTCGCGGCCTTCCACGCGCACCACATAAACGCCCGGCGGCACCGGTTCTGAAACGTACGCCCCGTCCTTGCCGGAGCGGGTCAGGCCCTTGGTATCGGTAGCCGCCGAGCTGTACAGAACGCGGGCGCCTTCTACGGGGGCGCCGACGTCGTCCCGCAATGTGCCTTGAATGGTGCCGGTTGCCGGATTTTCCGGAGCCGATTCCTGCGCCCGCAGAGAAACCCTGAGCGTGGCGATGATGGTGATGATGAGCAATAGGGCAATTCCGATGGACAGAGAACGACGAACCAGCAAGCCAGACCAATCGAACAAAGTGCCACTCTCCTGGGGGCAGAACCTCAAATAGAACCTGGCAGCGATTCCGCGTCTAAGGGTCTTGGTTTCTACGAGCAATGGTGCTACGGCAATGTTGCTATGGCTATGTCAACGGTAAATGGAATAGAACAGTTTACTAGATGCGGCTGGTGCACTGGGGCGATGTATGGGATTTTTGGCGGGCTAATCCCGTACCGCTGAGCTACGAGCTTCGAGCCGCGAGCTTGGAGCGGAAGGGCTGCTCGAAGCTCGCTGCTCGTAGCTCGTAGCTCGCAGCCCGCCTTCAGAACGTCCCCTTGCGCGTGTAGTACCCCGCGCGATAGTGCGACTGATAAGGACCTCCCGCGGGCGCGTTGGTCAGGTCTACCCGCAGCTGACGGAATTCCGAATCCGAATAGCGCTGCGATGGATAGTACGCTAACAGATACTGCGTCCGCAGTTCGTCGCTGACCTTCTGGAACGCGTCGTCCAGTTGCGGCAGGGACGTGGCGTAGTAATACTTTCCCCCCGTGTCCGCTGAGATTTGAATCAGCGCGTGTTCGCCGCCCGTGTCTCGTCCCGCGCTGGCCTCGATGGGCACGATGATGATGCTATAAATAATCGCTTCCGACTCCTGCGCCGCGCGCAGCGCTTCTTTGTAATTCACCTGGCTGACGGTGTCTCCGCCGTCGGTGATCACCACCATCACTTTTCTTCCCTGCCGCCGGGTCAGCGCCTGCGATCCCAGAAAAACCGCGTCGTAAAGCGCAGTCGCCGAACCGTTGCGCACCCGGTCGATTCCGGCGTCGATCTTTTTCAAATCGGATGTGAACGGCACCACCTCGCTCACTTCCTCGCTGAACTTGTACAAAGCCAATCCATCCTCGGGCCGCAAAATCGTGTGGGCGAACTTGCGCGCCGAGATCAGTTCCAGCGGCAGATCTTTCCTTGTGCTCAGGCTCGTATCCACCGCCAGCACAATCGACAGCGGCAGCGCCGATTCCCGGCTGAAGATCGCGATCTTTTGTTCTTTGCCATCTTCCTTCAGCAGAAAATTTTCTTTCTGCAGGCTCGGCACCGGAGCCCCGCGCGCATCCGTCACCGTCACGAACACGTTCACCAGTTTCACGTCGACCTTGAGCGTGGTTTCCGGCTCCTGTGCGGTCAATCGGCCGCTGGTGCACGCGATCAAGATGCACACAATCAGGGGGGCTGCGAGCAGCGCTCTTGGGATTTGTTTCATTTGAGATCAATCATTTGGATGCAGGCTGCTTCCCCGTTGTGCCTCCCGGCGATCGAATTTCTTCGGGAAACGCCTCTCCATCCGCCCACACCACTCCATCTGCAAAATACTCTTTCTTCCAGATCGGCACCGTCTTCTTGAGCGTGTCAATGATCCACCGGCAAGCCTCAAACGCCGCGCCCCGGTGCGCCGCGGCCACCACAATCAGTACGCTCGTCTCCCCAATCTCCAGCCGTCCCAAGCGGTGGACGATCGATACTCCTCGCACCTCAAAACGCGCGCGCGCCTCCACCGCCAGAGATTCCATCTGCTTGAGCGCCATCGCTTCATAGGCTTCATAGTCCAGATAGAGCGTGCGCCGCCCGCGCGTGTTGTCGCGTACCACGCCATCGAAAATCACCGCCGCGCCATCGGCTGGCCGCTTCAAGCGCCCAACCACAGCCTCGGTGTCAATCCGCTCGCGGACCATCTTTACTTCGCCCCGGATTTCGTCCCGGGCTTCCGCCCAATTTTCGCCGTCGCCTTCCGCCGAGCCACCGCTCACCGGCGGCAACAGCCCGACTTCATCGCCGTCGCAGAGCGCCCGGTCCGCTCCCGAATATTCCTGATTCACCGAAATCGCCAGCGACGGTACCATCGCTTCAAACCGTGGAGCCGCTCGCGCATAATAGAAGAGGACTTCGCGCACCCGCGCCCCTTCCGGCAGATCAACGGTCTCGCCCGACCGTCCTACCAGGTCCTTCAATACGCCAAAAAAAAGCACGCCAATCTTCATCAGAATTCGTCTTTCAGCAGGTTCTCCCGTAGAGACGCGGCTTGCCGCGTCTCCCGCGCCACCAGTGTAGCGCGCCCGCATCCCAAAGGACCTGTCCCTCCGTGTAGTCGTCAGCACCCGCTCCTCTCGTTCGGTTCAATTACCTCCGTAATCGTGCATTCGGTCACTTTCCCGCTTAGTCTTGTTGCCAACGCTCCATATACCTGCAGGAGGCTGCTATCGCTAACACCGCGCAAACCGATACCGGCCGCAGCGCGTCTGCTCGGTCTTTCCTCCACAGCCTCAATATTTTGATCAAGTACACCCGGCTGTATGGAACGAACCACAAGCGCACCGAGGGCCAGTTCCAGACGGCTTGGAGCGAACTCCGGCAGGCGCTGCCCAAAAGCGGCGACACTGGTTTTCTGCTCGGCGTCTCCGACAACAAACTTCTTCTCGATGGCATCCCGCTCGAAGCCGGACAGGCCGAGCGCAGCTTCGCCCAGTTGCTGACCGCAGCGGGGCTCTCCAGTATCCTGTTCTCCAACAAGGTCACGCTTGACGACTTTACCCGCCTGGTCCGCGCCTTTTCCATGGGCGGTTCCAAAGCGCAGGATTTCGCCAAACAGATTAAGGAAACCCTCGGCGATAACAAGGACTCCTCAATCCGCATCAATGAAGTCAAGTTCGTCGCCGCCGATCCCGCGACCGGCGAATATTCCATTGCCGCCCAACTCGCCGCGCAGGCGCTGGGCCCCGAATTCAAGCAGTGGCTCAATGACCCTCAAAAACTTCTGCAGTTGATCGCCGCCGCTCAGGGAGCGAGCAACAGCGGTGCGGGCGGAGCCGGCGGCGCGCCCCTGGGCAGCGTCCCGAGCATCCCCATTCCCGGCGGCGTGGCCACGGGCCCCGGTGGATCTTCTGTCGGATCTTCGGGTGGAACCTCTCTCGGAACCTGGACCGGCGGCGTTGTTCCCCTGCAGGAAGAGGAAGTCATCCAGACCATTCGTCTGCTCACGCACTTTGGCCAGGCAATGCAGGACCCCAACGCTTCCGCGGAAAATCTGAAGGTTGAGCTGGGCAAGGCTCCCGAAGGCGCCAAGGTCAATCTCGCGCAGTTGCTCGAAAGCCTGGCCACGCAGGCTTCTCAGAACAACTCCAACGACAGCAATGACACGCCGCTTCTGATGAAGGCCGCTGAAAGCATGGCGATTAAATTCGCCCTCGACCGCTATCAGCGCGGCGAAGTCAAGGTCAACGCTGTCCACGACATGATGGAGCACATGAGCCGGCAGATGGACACGCTCCGCCAGATCCTGCGCGTGCAGGAAGATAAAATGTCCAAGGCGGGCATCCTCGTCGATTCCCACGCCGACATTCTCGACCGCATGTTCTGGGCTGAGATTCCCGAAGCCGGCAAGAAAAGTGTTCTGCTCTCGAGCGAAGCGGCCTGCGTGCCGCCCCGCAATATTCGCCAGTTCGTCGAAATGCTTTTTGAGCGCGACGATAATGAGATCGCCGCCAAAATTCTTTCCAACTACTGCACCGGCCTCGACGCCAAGGATGCCGATCCCCGCCGCAAGACCGCCATCGGCATGGCTCAACTCGCGGACCTTTATGCCACCGCGCCCGAGGAAGTCATGCCTAATGCCCTCGCCATGCTCGGCGAAAAATTGGGTAAGGAGAGCGATACCGATATCCAGAGCCTGCTGAGCGCCGCCTTCGCGCGCTTCGGGCAGGAGGCCTGCACCCGCAGAAAGTACAAAGCCGTCGCCGAACTCTGCTACTCGCTCGAAAGAGTAGCCCAGCGGCGGCCTGCCCTGGTGCAGGATCTCCGCTCCCGTGTCGGCATCGAAAATCGCCTGCCCGAGATGATCGAGGAAGCCATCAATGCCGATCAGGTGCCCGAGGATCTAATCAACGTTCTGCAGCAGCTTCCCAGACACTCCGTGGAACACCTTGCCGACCGTTTCTTCCGCGCGCAGAAACGCGTTGAATGCGATCGCATTGTCGAACTGGTCGGCGAACTCGGACAGCCCGCCATTGACGACCTGCGCGACATCCTGCGCACGGGCCAGCCCCGCCAGGCTGCTTCCACGGTCGGTCTGTTGAGCCGCCTGGCCGTGACCACTTTGCTGGAGTTGCTGCCCTCCCGCATGGGCGAGTTCAACCGTTTCTATCAGGACGTCATCGTTCGCCAGATCGCCTACGGCGCCGCACCCGACCGCGGACGCACCCTGCTCGAACTGCTCGAAATGCTCGATGTCCTCATCCTGCCCGAGGCCATCGACGAGATCGGCATGAGCCAGGATCGCAGCGCCAGTTCCAGCCTGATTGCGCTCGCCACCGCCGGTGAAGCTCTCAACCGTCCTGCGTTCGTGCAACTGAAGGCCATCGAGTCACTCGGCCGTTTGCGCGAGATCGAGGCTGTCCCCGTTCTGCGCACCATCGTCGAAGACAAGAAACTGTTCGGCTACAGCCAGCACCGTGAATTGAGAATTGCCGCCATCCAGGCGCTTTCGAAGATTGATCCGCGCTATGGCACCCAGGCTCTCGCCGACAGCGGCCTCGAGGCCGGCGAACTTGCCATCGCTCCGCTCGATTCCGGCCCCGGATGTCCCTGGGTCCGCCAGCGACGCTATGAACGCATCATTTTGCCGCGCACTCTCTCCGCCACGCTTTCGAGTTCCTGGGGAAAGTCGAACATCGTCATGCGTGAGATGAGTCTCGGCGGCGGCATGGGCACGCGCAGCGATAATCTTCGGGTCGGCTCCGAAGCCCACGTCGAAATCTCTCTGGGTGTGAAAAAAATCCGCGGCGAGGTTCTGCTCCGCCGCGCCCGCGTCAATGAAATCGGTTTCGAGTTCGTCAGTATGGATCTCGACAGCCGCTACCGCCTCCGCCGCGTCCTGGTCGAGGCTCTGCAAAAAGTCCCCGACAACCGCTCCTCCAACTGGGATGGCGAGCGAAAAACCTAGAACCAGGTGTCAGGTTTCAGGTGTCAGGTTGCAGGAAATTCAACGGCATATTCAAGACGTTTCGGGAGACGCGACAAGCCGCATCTCTACGATTATTTTTGTGAAGGTGTCATCGGGCGCTCTCGAGTCAGCAAGCGGTCTTCCTGGGACCTGACACCTAAGACCTGAGACCTGCTTTAGTGTTCCTGTCCCGTCGCCTCGCGCAGGTACACGCAGGCCAGGAGAACGAAAATGTACGTCTGAATAAACGACACGCCGATGTGCAATCCCTCGAACAAGACCGGGATGCCCAGCGGGATCAGCGAAAAGAACACCAGCGTGACCATCTCCCCGGCAAACATGTTGGCGAAAAGACGGATGGTCAGCGACATGATCCGGGCCAGGTGGCTGAACACCTCAATTGGAAACAGCAGGATAGGTAAGAACAAACGCATGACAAAAGGCATATCCTTATCCTGCGGCCCGATGAAATGTTTCAAATAGCCGATCGGCCCGTTCGTCCGCACTCCTTGATAGTTGTAGTAGAACCAAGTGAGCAGCGCGCACCCGAGCGGGACAATCGGCACCGCGGTCGGTGATACCAGACCCGGCACCAGACCGATCAGATTGCAGCATAGGACAAACATGCCGAGCGTAACCAGGTAGGGCACGTACTTCTCGGAGTGGTGCCCGATCACTTCATCGGCCATGTTGCCGACAAAGCCGTTGATCGCTTCCATGGTGTGCTGCAGGCCACCCGGACGCTCCACCGAAAGCCGCGTGCGCACGGCAATAAAAAATATCGTCAGCAGCAGGACCACCAGCAGTTCCATCGCAAAACTGTTCGAGATCGGAGTCGCCGGATGCTTGGGATGAATATGAAGCGCCTCCAGCAACGCCAGCACAGGCGCGCCGAACAGACGATTCAGAAGTGCGGTAAAAGCCAGTTGTTCCATTTTTCAGATTTGGATATTTATCTCGATTTGAGGCCTACAAATGGGCCTATGACGCCCGCCTGAAGGCCATGTACCCTTCCCATGCCGCCTCCGCCATCAGGGCTGCCACGGGCACGCACAAGCCCCACAGAAAACCGCGAAAAGCCGTGGGAGAACTTTTGAATATAGCATAGGCAGCCGCCCCCACCAACCCGTAGCGCACCACAAAGCGCAGGATGATCAAGCCGCCTTTCTCCCGGCTGTTTCGATTGACGATGCGATCGGCAAGACCTTCGACGCCGCGCGTCAGCGAGCGGAGATTAACATAGGAAACCGCCGCCCCGAAGGCAAACCCAATCGATCCGGCCCATCGGTAAAACCAGAACGTGGGCCCGATCAGCAGAACGCTCACCACCAGCATGTTGCGCAGCACGCGAGGAATGATGCGCTCATAGACTGAGAGCTCATCGACTGTGACCTCCTCGATTCCGCGTTCATCAAGAGTCTCAGCCCGTAAAGTTTCCGCGGGCAGGTCGAGATGCTCATGCTCATTCATCTTTTTTGAAGGCGCCCACAGCCATGCGGATCATCTGCCAAAATCCAACCACCGCGCCAAACAGCAGCCCAACCAGATAGAGCCACTTAGTATGCAGCCAGTAATCCGCCAGCTTACCTAAAAAGAAGCCCAACAGGACCGCCGCCGGAATAATGAACCCCATCTCGGAATAGCGAGCAAGTGAGACGAAAGGATCTTTCTTCCTCGGACGCGAAGACGCGTCGGGCTCAAAGCTGGGTTTCTCGGGCATTCGGAGGAATTCTAACCCAAGCTGCCAGAGCCAAGGGCTAAAAGCTAAGAGCTAAAAGCTTCACCTCACCATCGCCGCCACATGCGGCGATTGCACAATCCCCAGCGACCAATTGACGCCGCGAATAAACGGCTCCGGATAAACTCCGATCACAATCGTGGCCAGCGCCGTCACGCCCACCGCGCAACGCATTCCGAGGCTTACCGGCAGTCGTTCCGCCTCCATCGGCGCACGCATCAGCATCGAGTTCGCAATCTTCAAGTAATAATAAAGTCCGAAGAGCGAGTACAGGACGCCGAGCGAGGCCAGTCCGTAATGTCCGC
>Ga0193751_1001034_pt1 | contig 18731 bp, 15 predicted proteins | sample L1c2metaG_FD_143050 | JGI IMG/M metagenome (GOLD analysis project Ga0193751, IMG submission 143050) | Soil microbial communities from a riparian zone of the East river system, Colorado, United States - L1c2 | ecosystem: Environmental > Terrestrial > Soil > Riparian zone | place: USA: East River... | reverse complement strand
TCCAGAATGGTGACGTTCGCCGTTGCCATGCTTGCGCTCGCCGCGTGCAGCAAGAAGGAGAGCTACGGCACGGACACGACGGCCGCATCGAGCACGGTTTCAGCCGATACGTCTGCCATGTCAGCGGGCGCGCCAGCGGCGGCCACCTGGACGGACGCCAACATCATCGCACTGCTCGATGAGGTAAACGCGGCCGACAGCACGGCGGGCGCTGTCGCGGCAACCAAGGGGACCGCCGCTGCTGTCCGCGACTTCGGGAAGCGGATGATGCGCGATCATCACCAGCTCCGCGCGCAGGGTGAGGCGCTGGCGAAAAAACTGAAGATTACTCCAGCGGCTCCATCGGACGACCCTGTGACACCCGCCGGCCAGAAGGAGATGGGTACGTTGAATTCCACCGCCAAAGGGAAGGATTTCGACAGGGCGTACATCGACGCCGAGGTCGATATACATAAGGCGGCCCTCGACATCGCTACCAAGGGGGCGGCGCAGACACAGAACGCGGAGCTGAAGAACCTCATTCAGAAGGCCGCGCCTGTAATCCAGGGCCATCTCGACAAGGCTGAATCGATTCAGAAGACCTTGAAGTAGAAAGAGTGAGGACAGCGATAGACTTGCTGCAAGCAGTCGCGCAGACGATTCAGCAGGCTTCTTCTCCAGGCGGCCCGCCCAGAGGTCCGGGCGGCCCACCGCCCGTCTTCGAGATCGTCCCTGCTTCTTTCGAGTTGCTGCGGTTCGTCGGTTCCTTCCTCGCAATCGGTGCGGTTGGATTTCGATTCGGAATCGTGCGGCAGATTCGTGGAATGTCGGATGAGGCGAAGGCAATCCTCCGCGCCGACAACGCCGCCATGCTCGGCATTGCCGGCGTCATCCTGATCGTTTTATCCGCAGTCGGCGGGCCGTATATCGATTCGATCACGAATCACAAGACGCTCGCCGAATCGCTGTCCAAGAATATGCCGCAGTTCGAATTCAAGATGACGATGTTGGCTCTCGCCTTGATAGGATTCGTGCTCGTTCGTGCTGCGCCATCGGCCGGGTGGATGCTCGCCGCGATCGGGATTCTCCTCGCGGTACTTCAGCCTGTCTATACCGGGAGATTCAGCAACAAGGTAAACGCGGTCCACATCTCGGCTGCGTCCACCTGGCTCGGGACGCTGTTCGTGCTGATGCTGATCGGAATCAGAGGAGTGGCAAGGAGCAGCACCGCCGGCACCCAGCGCGCAGAACTCGTCGCTGATCTCGTGAATTCCTTTTCGCCTCTCGCGCTCGTGGCGTCCGCCATCGTTGCAATCACGGGCGTAACGACGGCCTGGCTGCATCTGAAGCGGATCTCGTCTCTCTGGACCACGAGCTACGGGATGGCACTCGACGTCAAGCTCATTTTCGTGCTTATCGTCGTGGTGCTAGGCGCATGGAACTGGCGGCGCGTCCGCCCGTCGCTCGGCGTCGAAGGATCGGAAGAGACCATTCGCCGGTCTGCCAGGATGGAGCTCACCTTCGCCGGACTCGTGCTGATCGCTACTTCGGTGCTTGTGAGCCTGCCGTCACCGAAGTAGCCGGCCGAGCCGGAGCATTCTTCACGTACTTGTCGAGCCAGTTGATGTACTCCCACAGCAGGTGGCGCTGCGTCTCGAGCGCGGTGTAACCGTGTGGCTCGAGTGGGAGCTGGACGTACCGAACGTTGCCGCCATTCCCTTTGATCGCTGCGAAGAGGCGTTCGGACTGAATCGGAAAGGTTCCCGAATTGTCATCACGCTGGCCGTGAATGAGCAGCACCGGCTCGGTGATTTTATTCGCGTAGTTGAAGGGAGACATCGCGTTGTAGACTTCCGGCGCCTCCCAGTATGTGCGCGGCTCCGACTGGAATCCGAATGGTGTGAGTGAGCGGTTGTAAGCGCCGCTCTCGGCGATTCCGGTGCGGAAGATGTGGGAGTGCGCGAGAAGGTTGACGGTCATGAAGGCGCCGTACGAGTGTCCGCCAATTCCAATGCGGTCGCGATCGGCAACGCCCATGTCCACGATCTTGTCGACGGCAGCTTGCGCACTGGCCACGAGCTGCTCGATGTAGCTGTCGTTGGGCTCCTTGCCGTTGGCGCCCACGATCGGCATTGTCGGCCCATCGAGAACACCATAGCCGTGCATGAGCAGCATCAGATAGTTCTGCCGGCCTGGCCTCTTGAACTGATACGGAGATCCGGCGAGCTGTGAAGCGGCATCCGCGGACTGGAACTCGCGGGGATAAGCCCAGAAGAAGAAGGGAAGCCGTCCCTGCGACTTGTCATATCCGGGGGGCAGATAGAGCGTCGCTGACAACTTCACTCCATCGGGGCGCGTGTACGTGATGAGCTCGCTCTTCACATTCGCGAAGTAAGGCGCGGGATCACCGAGCTTCGTGATCTGCGTCAGTGATTTCTCGCGAAGATCGCGGACGAAAATGTTCGGAGGGTTAGTCGGCGACTCGCGCTGCGTGATAACGCGAATCGCATTCGGATCGACAACCTGAAGAACCTGTTCGTAATTTGGAGCAGTTGATTGCCACAATCTTTCCGTCTTGCCCGTCGTCAGGTCGAACCGATCGACGAAGGGCCGGTCCCCCTCGGGAGAAGCGCCTTCACCTCGGAGATAGAGGTATCTGTCATCGCTCGAGCGGAGCGGGACATAACGATCGGTCGCTGGATCCAGCACGTACACCCAGTTCCCCGGATTGGAATACCGATCCTCGGCGCTCCGATCCCAAATCAGTTTCGGGGTGCCGCCGGCAGGCGCGGAAGGATCGATCATCCAGACGCGTTGCTTCGCGCCACGCGAAAGCCGGTCTATCAGGAACGCGGTCCTGGGAGAAACCCACGTGATTCCACCGTAGCGGTATTCCGTCTGAACAAATGGCGCGGCCGCTCCCGTGAATGGCGCCGACAGGAGAGAGACCTGATCGCGTTTCGGAACTGCGTTGCGGGGATTTCCCTTGTCGAGCGCTTCGACCATCACGAGCGTAGCCGGAACATCCGGACGCCAGTTCACGATCCTGATTCCGGGTAGAACCGCATCGCGCGCGCTCGGCGCTTCCTCCGCGAGGTGGGTATTCCTGATCTCGCGCAGAACCTTGCCGCTCAGATTCCAGACCTCGGTGCGCGATGGAAAAACATCCATCGGCACCTGATAGGAATAGGGGCGCTGCACTGTTTCAACGAGCAGATAGTTTCCATCGGGCGACGGAGTCGCACTCAGGTGTATTCCCGGCGGTCCGATGGATGTGATCTTCCCGTCGAGTCCCACGAGGGACAACTGGTCAGTAAAGTAGTAGTCGAAGAGACCCTCGTCAGTCGGGCTCTGGAGCAGGTACTCGTAAGTGCGCGCAGGCGCCGAGCGTCCGTACGATTCCTGTACGATGACGCCACTGGGGACTTCGGATGCTTTTCGTCCCGCGCCTCGGTTGGCGGGCCATAATCTGCACACGAAAGGCGCCCTTCCGTTGAGCCAGTTGCAGCCCGTATCGTCAATGATATTTCCGCGCGCGGTGGTAAAGTTGAGCGTCGAAGGGGTCAGACGTCGTGCGGTGACATTGCCGACGTCGGTGACCCAAAGCGCTGTGCCTGCAGCGGTCGTTGTGGTGAACGCGAGATTCTTTCCATCGCGCGACCAGTCGAGGTCGCGGATTCTTCCCGTCAAGCCTGACCCCGTAACATGGCGCGTGCGTTCCGTTACCGGATCCAGAATTTCCACCGACATCGCGGCGTTCGAGATGGTCGTGTAAGCGAGCTGATCGCCGGCAGTCGACCACACTGTCGATCCAATGCGTCCACCGGAAGGCACCTGGAGCGTGCGCTCGATTCTTCCATCAATGCTGCTCACGGTTCCGGACCGAATGCCGATGTTCTGAATTCGATAATCGGGATTCGCCCTGATCTTGCTTCCCGCGAGGTAATAAGCTGAATCCGCCATATCGCTGATCGTGATCGTGCGTGGATCGCTTACGGTGACGAGAACCCACTGTCGGTTGGGGCTGATCGAGGTGATTGGATTCGCGGGCGCCTCGAGAATCTTCACCAGATCAGAGGGTGGCGACTGGTAGCTCTGCTGAGCCCCGGCGGGAATGAGCGGCGCGAGCATCAGGCACGCTGCCGGCATAACGCGACGATACGAGAGTCTGTTCATGGATGGGAAGGGTGGACGAGATGATTCCAGTAGAGCCGTATCTGCACTATAAATACTGGCCGTCTGGTCGGAATGTTGGTCAACGTTTTTCGATCCGCATGTTCAGACTGCCGGCGGGACGCAACGTGATCATCGGCTCGATACCCGGGGGAGAGCTTCCGAGGTAGCGGAGCTTCCATTTCTGCGCAATCGTCACGAGGATCAGAATTCCTTCCATCCAGGCGAACTGCTCTCCGATGCAGATGCGCGTCCCACCGCCGAATGGGAAATAGGAAAACCTGGGACGCGTCGCCGCGACTTCCGGCTGCCACCGCTCCGGATCGAAACGCTCGGGCTCGGGGTGAAAGCGCGGGTCGCGGTGCGTGATGTATTGTGACATCAGCACCATCGAGCGCGCCGGGATGCGATAGCCGCCCGCCTCGAAGTCGTTGATTGCCCGCCGTCCCACTGCCCACGCCGGAGGATAGAGGCGCATGGACTCGGCGAGGATCATCCGGGTGTACGGCAGATTTGCCAGATCGTCGGGCCGTGGCTGCCGATCGCCGACGGCATCCACTTCGCGATGGAAACGTGCCTCAATGTCGGGATGTTGCGACAGCAGATACCACGTCCACGACAGTGCGTTGGCGGTCGTCTCGTGGCCGGCGAGGAAGATCGTCATCGCCTCGTCGCGGATCTGGGTGTTGGTCATCCCTCCGCCATCGCCTTCCGTATCCTGGGCGAGGAGCAGCATGGAAAGCAGGTCTCCTTTGTCCTCGCCAGTCGCGCGTCGCTCGTCGATGATTCGGTAAATCGTTTCGTCGAGGCGTGCACGTGCTGCCTCGAACCGCTTGATGTAGGGAAGCGGGAGCTTCTCCAGCAGCTCGCTGAACGGAAGAATGCCGATGTTGAATGCGTCGAACGTGGTGGTGAGAGCCTCTCCAATCTCGGCGGCCTCGTTCTCGACGTCCGCGCTGAAGAGCGTCTTCGCTACGATCGCAAGAGTGAGCTTCATCATCTCGTCGTGAACGTCGAGCGCGCCTCCTTCTGTCAACCTCGAGCGGGCCCGGTCCGCGTACTCGACCATCGATCTCCCATAGGCGGCGATGCGATCACGGTGAAATGCCGGCTGCGCCAGGCGCCGTTGGCGGAGATGAAACTCACCTTCGCTGGTAAGGAGTCCTTCCCCCAGCACACGCTTGGCGCGCACGAGCGCGCGGCTCTTGATGAAGTTCTTCTGATTCGTGACGAGCACGTCGCGGATGAGATCCGGATGGTTGAACAGGTAGATCCGCTCGTTGCCGACCTTGAAGAAGACGACGTCTCCGTATTTCTTCGCTGATTCCACCATGAATGGGAGCCGGCGGCGCGCGAACTGGAGCAGCGTGTAACCGGGAAGTGCACGCGGTCCCGGCGGCGTCCGCCTATCTGGCACTTTGCTCCGCATCGTGTGAACGCGGCCAGCGTGATTCGAGCCATCTGACTGTTGCTCCGCTGACTACGGAGCTAAGCGCGATCGTCGCGGCCACGTCGCTCGTCCAGTGCTGGTCTTCATAGACACGATCCCAGGCAATGAGGGCGACGAGACTGCTGCAAAGAGCAGTGACGGCGCCCGACTGAGTCTGCATGGAGATTGCCTGGGCGATGGATGTAATGTGCGCTACGTGCGCCGATGGGAACGAATGCCAGTCACCGTTGGCGGTAAAGGGTTGAAACCGATGAGAATTACCTTCGACGTGCGGCCGCTCCCGACCGACAATTGGCTTGAGCGCTGATTCGACGAGATCGGAAGCGACATATGCCGCGGCAGTGTTGAGTGTTCCAGTGGCGAGCGATTCGCGTCCCGTCAGTAAAGCGCTGACGTAGATGAGCGCCATCGTCGGGACGAGTCGCTGTGCCGTCCCGAGGGGATTTACTGATTTTGCGAAACGATCGAGAGATCGAGAGTGTGTGTGCAGCGTCCACTCGCGCATCTCGGGGTCAAGCGCCGCCGACGCTGCGATCCCGACTGGTACGATCCACGCTCGCGCGGACGTCTGCTCCGGGGCAGGATGTGATACAGAATCATTCTGGGCGATGGCGGTGTTTGGGATCAGAAGCAGCGGGCCGATCGCTACTATAACGACACTCGAGCGCATGAATCAGAGTAGAGGCCGGAGAGATTGGCGGCAAGGAGTGCTCGCGTCTGGAGACAAGGTAGCCGGTTGGCAAAAAACACGGCTGTGAATGAGATTATCCCGGTCTCTTTCACTCCCTACACGATGCCCCGCCCTTTCTCGCGCCCCGCTCTCGCGATCGTCCTTCTCGCGTCTCTTCCCGCGACCCTTCCGGCTCAGGCGCCTCCAACCGCCAAGACGACGCCTGTTGTATTTGATGCGGATTCAGCACGTCTCGCCGAATTGCCCTGGCGCTCGATCGGCCCCGCCGTGACGAGCGGACGCGTCGTTGCATTCGCGGTTCCCGAGGGGCCAAAGTCGCAACTCGGTGAGCGTCTCGGCGAGCTCTTCTACGTTGCGTCGGCATCAGGCGGGGTGTGGAAGACGACGAACGGCGGAACGACCTGGGAGTCCATCTTCGACCACCAGGGATCCGCATCGATCGGTGATATCGCGGTGGCGCCGAGCAATCCCGACATCGTATGGGTGGGCACTGGCGAGGCAAATAACCAGCGCAGCTCGTCGTGGGGAGATGGCGTCTACAAGTCGGAGAACGGTGGAAAGACGTGGACGAACATGGGCCTCAGGAAATCGGAACACATTGGCCGCATCATCGTCCACCCCACCAATCCGGAAATCGTCTTCGTCGCGGCGGCGGGGCCGCTATGGGGAGCCGGCGGCGATCGCGGACTATTCCGTACTACCGACGGCGGACGCACCTGGAAGAACGTCAAGAATATCGACACTCACACCGGGTTCACCGACGTCATCTTCGATCCGACGAATCCGAATGTGATTTATGCAGCGTCGTTCCAGCGCGAGCGGCGGCCGTACACTTACGTCGGAGGCGGTCCCGGTAGCGGCCTCTGGAAAAGCATCGACGGTGGCGACACCTGGACGAAACTCACCGAGGGATTGCCGAAGGTAGATGTTGGAAGAATTGGCCTCGATGTAAGCAGGTCCAATCCAAACGTCGTCTACGCCACGATCGAGACGAAGGTGACGGGGAACGGCGCTTCGCAGGGCAACACCGAAGGGAGCGTTTATCGGTCGGACGATCGGGGCGGGAGCTGGCAGAAGATGGGGACTGGATTTTCCTACCCGTGGTACATGGGGCAGATCCGCGTCGATCCCACGAATCCTGATCGCGTCTATTTCATGGGAGTGCCACTCCAGGTATCGACCGATGGTGGCCGGACTTTCCGAACCACCGCGAGTGGCGCGCACTCGGACCACCACGCGATGTGGATCGACCCCACTGATCCCAACCATCTCATCATCGGTTGTGACGGCGGAGTCTATATCAGTCACGATCGCGGCCGCACGGTCGACTTCGTTCCGAATCTCCCGATATCGCAGTACTACGCGATCGCAACAGATATGCGCCAACCGTTCTACTTCGTGTACGGCGGATTGCAGGACAACAGCAGCTGGGGCGGGCCGAGCCAGACGCGCAACCGTCAGGGCATCACCAACGCCGACTGGATTCGTACCACCGGCGGCGATGGCTTCTACGCCCAGATCGATCCGGTTGACCCGAACACCGTGTACGGCGAATCTCAGGGCGGCGACATCGTCCGCTTCGATGTTCGCACCGGCGAGCAGAAGACCATAAAGCCCATCCCTGATTTTGGTGCCAAGCCGTATCGGTGGAACTGGAGCTCGCCGATGCTCATCTCGCCGTACGATCACAACACGATCTACTTCGGCGCGAACTATCTGTTCAAGAGCACCAACCGTGGCGACGCCTGGACCCGGCTTGGCCCCGACCTCACGCGGCAGCTCAATCGCGACAGCTTGCCAGTGATGGGAAAGATCTGGCCGCGCGATGCCATCGCCCGGCATCAAGGCACGGCGGACTACGGCAACATCAGCACGATCGATGAGTCTCCTCTGAAACAGGGGCTACTCTACGTCGGAACGGATGACGGAGTGATCTCCGTCTCACGCGATGGCGGCGCGACGTGGAACAGGATCACGAAATTCCCTGGCGTGCCCGACCAGACGTACGTAAGCCGAGTGGTCGCTTCACGGTTCAATGAAGGAACCGTGTACGCAACGCTCGACAATCACCGCAACAATGATTTCAAGCCGTACGTTCTTAAGAGCACCGATTACGGCGCAAAGTGGAGCCCAATCGGCGGCAATCTCCCTGCCAATGGATCGGTGCAAGTGATACGTGAGGATCTCGCCGAGCCCAACCTGCTTTTCGTAGGCACGGAGTTCGGGGTGTTCTACACGGCACTTGGCGGCGGTTCGTGGACGCAGCTCAAGTACAACATCCCAACAGTTGCAGTGCACGATATCGTCGTTCACCTTCGTGAGCACGACCTCGTAATCGGCACGCACGGCCGCGGTATCTACATCATCGATGACATCACGCCGCTTGAGAAACTCGGCGAGGCCAACAGGGTGGGCACCTATCTCTTCCCGGTAAAGTCCGCGACGGAATTCAATCCGAATGCCTCCGTTCCAGGCGGCATACGAGGTGCCGGGGCACTTGGCGATCGCGAGTACTCGGCACCGAATCCGGCGTTTGGCGCGATCATCACGTATTTCCTGCGCGACTCTCTGCCGAAGGGCGGAGATGTCACACTCGGCGTCTACGATGCGAAGGGGAATCGAGTGCGCGAGCTGATCGCGAACAAGAAACGCGGAATGCACCGGGTAACATGGGACCTTCGAAATGCGCCTCCGTACACCGTTCGCCGTCCCGCCAATCAGAGTGGCGAGCTGCCGTTCAGACAGCGGGATCCGTCCGGGCCATTCGTGCTTCCGGGCCGATACACCGCGCGACTGAGTGTGAAGGGAGGATCAGGGGCTCCGATTATGTACGAGGTTCCTATCGACGTCCGGTCCGATCCGTTGGTGCAGATGAGCGACGCAGATTACCGCTCTCTCTATGACATGCGCCTGAGTACAGGTCGGCTTCAGTCGACTGTGCAGGCCGCGGTTCGAACGGCCGAACAGCTGAAAGAACAGGTCACTGATGTGAAGACGGCGCTCAAGAGCAACACTGCTCCCGACAGCGTCTCGAAGCAGGCAGACACTATCGACAGTGAGATCTCGGATATTTTAAAAAAATTACGCGGAGATCCCGAGGGTGAGCCGGTCAGCGACGACAAGAGAGTAGAAAATCCCTCGATTCAGGAACGCGTGAACAACATCGCTGAAGAGATCGGAAACGTCACCTCGCAGCCGACCGAGCTTCAACGCGGGACACTTACACTCGCATCGTCGGATCTCCAGCGTGAGGTCGGAAGAATCAACACGCTGCTGCAGCGCCGCATTCCTACGCTCAATGCGGGTCTCGATGCTGCCAAAATCCCGTGGACGATCGGCCGTCCGGTCGAATTCATGAAATGAGTCTTACCCATTGCGTGAACGGCGAGAAATGGAGGATCATCCGGTAGCGATGTCTGACTCGATGAAGGATCACTTCACCAGGTTGTTCCAGCACGTCGCATGGGCCGACGCAAGAGTTCTGGACAGCCTCCGTTCAGCCCATAACCCGCAGAAGCGCGGTCTGGAGCTCTACTCACACATTCTTGGATCGGAGCACGTGTGGCTTTCCCGTATCAATGGGACAACCCAACGGATCGAGGTGTGGCCGGTGCTGACGCTCGACGAATGTGAAAGGCTTGGCAAGGAAAATATCGCCGCCTTCAGAGACCTGGTCTCGCGCCTGACGCCGGATCTGCTAGAGAAACCCATCACCTACCGGAACAGCGCTGGCGATCAATTCACGTCGACCGTTGAAGACATGCTGACGCACGTCGCGATGCACGGCTCGTATCATCGCGGTCAGATCGCGGCGGCGCTTCGGGCCGGGGGTGACACCCCCAGTCCGACCGACTACATCGCCTTCGTGCGCGGGGCGCCAGCCGCAACGCGCCACCAATAGGAGCGGCGCGGCTCAGTCGGAGTCCAGTCCCGGCTCGATCTCCAATCCTCCGCTTCCAGCCGATCCGAACTTCGGAGCCGTAAAAAACTTCCCAGTAGTCGTGCGTGGTGGATTGGGCTCAGCGTGGCGATCCACCGTTTCGTCCGACGGATCTTCTTTTTTGCTCGTTCCGCCTTCGTTCACTTCAGCGTCTATGGCCAATTCATCGCTGTCGGTGGGGATATCACCCTTCTTGTCGCGGTTGCTGTCGGTCATTGGTCAGCCTTGTTCATTGGGGTTACTTCATTCAAGGCAGCATAGGCCATGCCTTTTTTGGTGAGGATCGGCGCGGCAGCCAGCTCATCCGGCTGCCGGCCTAGGCTATCTTCGGCTTCTCGCCTTGCGGCGTCTCGCGAGCAACAGTCGGAAATGCCCCAGCAGGATGAGGCACCGCCGGCAGTTCCAGATATTGGCGCGCGCGGTCGAGAGCGTCGTCGAGGTTCCCGAACAGATTTTCCTCGCCGAGCTCGACCAGCATATCCGAGCGCACCAGCGCGAACATCGGCTGCGCATGCACGTCGGCGAGCAGAAGGAGAGTGCCGTCGTGCTTGCAGCTGCGAGCGAGCTCGTGCAAGGCGTGCAGTCCGGTCGAGTCGATGGCTGGAACATCGCGCATGCGGATGATGAGGACCCTGGGCTTCTTCGCGATCTGACCGAGCGTGTCCTTGAATTGCTCCGCTGCTCCAAAGAAGAAAGGGCCGTTGATCTCGAATACCTCCACACCCCGCGGAACCTCGCGTCTACGCACGGAGTTCGGATCGTCCTCCTCATCGTCGTCCCCATCGGCCAGCTCGCGTGTGACTATGCTGACATTGGTCACTTCGGCCATGCGTCTCATGAAGAGAAATGCGGCGAGCACCATTCCGACCTCTATCGCCACGGTAAGGTCCACCAGCACAGTGAGCGAAAAAGTCGTAAGGAGAACCGCGACATCGCTCTTTGGTGCCGTCAGCTCGCTTCGAAAAGTTCTCCACTCGCTCATGTGGTACGATACCACGACGAGAATCGCCGCCAGTGTGGCGAGCGGAATCAGGGCCGCCCACCTTCCGAAAAACAATGTTATGAGGAGGAGCGTGAGCGCATGCACCATTCCGGCGACTGGAGTGCGGCCGCCGTTCTTGACGTTCGTCGCCGTGCGCGCGATTGCTCCTGTGGCCGGCATGCCCCCGAACATTGGGGCGACGATATTGGCCACTCCCTGAGCGATCAGCTCCATGTTGGATCTGTGCCGTCCACCGATCATTCCGTCGGCAACAACGGCTGAAAGCAGCGACTCGACCGCGGCCAGAAGCGCGATCGTGAACGCCGGCGCAACGAGGGCAGTGGCCTGCGCAAGCGAGACGTGCGGAACGATCGGATGCGGAAGGCTGGCGCTGATTGCGCCAAACCTGGTCCCTATTGTCTCTACAGGGATATTGAACAGCCGAACCGCGAGCGTGGTCGCGATGAGGGCTACGAACGGACTCGGAATGCGGCGGCTGAGCCTTGGCCACAAAACCATTATCAACAGAGCGATGAGCGAGACGGCAAGCGCTCGCGCATTTATCGAATCCAGGTTCGACGCGATTGCCCGCCACTTGGGGATGAACTCGACCGGCAAATCTCCCATGCGAAGTCCGAGAAAATCCTTCACCTGGCTCGAGAAAATGATCACCGCAATTCCGCTGGTGAATCCGACGACGACGGGATGCGGAATGAACTTGATTGCGCTGCCGAGCTTGGCGATGCCGAGTATTACGAGGATCACGCCGGCCATGATCGTGGCCACGACGAGGCCATCGATGCCGTATTTCTGTACGATCCCGTAGACGATGACTACGAACGCTCCGGTCGGTCCTCCGATCTGAACCCGCGAGCCGCCGAGCGCGGAGATGAGGAATCCGGCGATGATGGCGGTATAAAGTCCGCGGTCGGGTGTGACGCCACTCGCGATTGCGAAAGCAATTGCCAGTGGAAGAGCCACTACGCCGACGATCACGCCCGCAGCCAGATCGGATCTGAACTGGGAGCGGTTGTACGACTTGAGCGTCGTGATCGATTTCGGGACGAACAAGACCTGTTGACCTCTGGAGCGATGAGACCGGGAAGGCCTGTAGCGGCTACTAACTTAACATTTGCGGGCGCGGGTACGCCCCAATAGTATCCGGTTGTGGATCTCCTCTTCTCCTACCTGCGCAAATACCGCGGGCTAATCGTTCTCGCCCTCGTGCTGGCGGCAACCAACCAGGTCTTCTCGCTCCTGGACCCGCTCATCTTCCGGCATGTGATCGACGACTACGCGACGCGGTTCCGTGAATACAAGACGTCGACGTTCATCAAAGGCGCGGGAACGCTGTTGCTCATGGCGATGGGTGTCGCCTTCGTGTCGCGCGTCGCCAAGAACTTCCAGGACTATTACGTCAACGTCATTGTCCAGCGAGTGGGCGCCGAGATGTACTCGGATGGAATCAGACACTCCCTGGAGCTGCCGTACTCTGTGTTCGAGGATCAGCGTAGCGGCGAGACGCTCGGCAAGCTCCAGAAGGTGCGGTCCGACGTCGAAAAGTTCATCTCCCTCTCGATCAATCTCATCTTCACGACGCTGGTCGGCGTCGTGTTCGTCATGTTCTATGCGTTTTCGGTGAACTGGATCATCGTGCCGGCGTTTCTGGCGACGGTCCCGTTGCTCGGTATTCTGAGCTGGACGCTGAGCGGGCGCGTGAAGACTATCCAGAAGGTGATTGTGGCCGAGACGACGGCGCTGGCGGGGTCCACGACGGAGTCGCTTCGCAACATCGAGCTCGTGAAGAGCCTCGGTCTCGCCGATCAGGAAGTCGTGAGGCTCAACGCCACGACGGAAAAGATCCTCAAGCTCGAGCTCAAGAAGGTGAAGTACATCCGGAGCCTGAGCTTCATCCAGGGCACGTCGGTCAACCTGCTGCGCACCTGCATCCTGTTCATGATGCTCTACCTGATCTTCACGCAGAAGATCACAGTCGGGCAGTTCTTCTCGCTGCTGTTCTATTCGTTCTTCATCTTCGGGCCGATGCAGGAGCTGGGCAACATCATCAACGTCTACCGCGAAACCGAGGTATCACTCGGCAACTTCCGAAAGATTCTGGAAACTCCAAAGGATCCAAAGCCCGCATCTCCCGTTTCGGTGAGCGATATCCGGAAGCTGGAATTCGAAAACGTCGGATTCATGCACCAGAGCGCCAGCACCCCCGCTCTCACCGACATCTCGTTCGAGGTGAATCGCGGCGAGACGATCGCGTTCGTAGGTCCGTCCGGCGCCGGCAAAACGACGCTGGTAAAGCTGCTGGTCGGTCTATACCAGCCCAAACTGGGGCAGATTCTATACAATGGAGTAGATAGCACCGAGATCGATCTCGACCGGTTGCGCGAGCGCATAGGTCTCGTCACCCAGGACGCGCAGCTCTTCTCGGGAACGATTCGCGAGAATCTGAAATTCGTGAACCCGCACGCCACCGATGAGGAGTGCCTCGACGTCCTCCACAAGTCGGCGGCGAACGCGCTTCTCGCGCGCGCAGACAAGGGACTCGATACCGTGATCGGCGAAGGCGGCGTCAAAGTCTCAGGTGGAGAAAAACAGCGACTCTCGATTGCGCGCGCACTGCTCCGGAATCCGCACCTGCTGGTGTTCGACGAAGCGACGTCATCGCTCGACTCGCTTACCGAAGAAGAGATCAGTCGCACGATGCGGGAAGTTGCTACCTCGCGCGAGGTGATCACCATCCTCATCGCGCACCGGTTGTCGACAGTGATGCACGCCAATCGCATCTACGTTCTCGAGCGCGGCAAGATTGTCGAGGTTGGCCAGCACGAGGATCTGCTGGAAAGAACCGGCCTGTACTACGCGATGTGGCGCCAGCAGGTCGGCGAGCGGCGCGCAACTCCGCAGCTACCCCCAGCCAGACCTGCTCAGCTCACGTCAGCCTGACACCGATACCCTATACCACCGACCCAATCCCTTATGGCAGACGACGACTCCGGCAAACTGAAAAAGGGAAACTTCATGCAGGCACAGGAATCGATTCGCACGGAGGCAGAGCGCCTAATGGCGAGGCGCGATCTTCCCCCTGAAGTGAAGGCAGGTCTCAACCGCATCATCGCCCTCACCCGCGGCAAGTTTGACCTCGGCGGGGATATCGAGTAGAAAAAAAAGAACGGCAACTGAAGACTACCTGCCAGGGGCTGTCAGAAGCACAGTTGATGGCTACGGGCGCATAATCCTTAAGCCCATCTCGCGTTCACGCGAAAATGAAGTAGCCCGCGGCCATCAACTACGCCCTCTCATAGCCCTTGGCAGGTAGTCTTCAGTTTGCAGTTCTATAGTCGCGGTTCCAACCCGGAAGCCTCGACCGGCGTCCTATTCCCGCCTGAAATGAAGACGAGCGCGGTGGTATCGGACACTATCGGACCTATCCCGTCCACGATCGGTGAAGAGAAGGCTGCAGCGCTGGACTTCATTCGGCGCGCGCAGTCGGGGGACGTCGATGCCTTCGAGCAGCTCTATAGAGAGCACGCCGGAAGGATCTACGCGCTCTGTCTGCGGCTCAAGGCTGGAGACAGTTCCGACGCAACCGAGCTGATGCAGGATGTTTTCGTCCGGGCGTGGCGGAGGCTCTCGACATTTCGCGGAGACTGCGCGTTCTATTCGTGGCTCCATCGCCTGGCCGTGAATACGATGCTCGAGAACGCGAGGAGCGATAACAGGAGAACCGCGAGAGTGCTGCCGATGGACGATACGTCGCGCCTGGCCGGTGCAGCGCGGTCGAGCGGCGTTGACTTGAAGATGGACCTGGAGGACGCAATCGCCTCGTTGCCGAAGGGAGCGAGACTCGCGTTCGTGTTGCACGACATCGAGGGATACCAGCACCAGGAGATCGCGGAACAACTGAGCGTCTCCGTTGGAACGATCAAGGCGCAGCTGCACCGTGCGCGCAGGCTTTTGAGAGAGAGGTTGGAGAGATGACACACGAAGTCATCAGACATCTGTTGGACGATTACGTCACTGACGAGCTGACAGAAGACGCACGTGGTCCGGTGGCTGATCATATCGCCGCGTGCGAGATCTGCAGCGCGGAAGTCGAGAGTCTGAAAAAAATCCTTGCGCGAGCGGCGGATCTACCGAGATCTATTGATCCGCCGGCTGAGGCCTGGCTGAACATTCGCTCTGCGATCGAGCGTGATAAGGAGGCGGTCGCCGCAGACCATAGAACATCAGAGAACTTTTGGCGACGGCCGTACGCGTTGGCGGCCGCAGTGGTTCTGGCTGCGGTCCTGTCCTCGGGTGGAACGGCGCTCTACCTCAATTCTCGAGGCACGGGTTCCTCGCCCGTTACGGCGACTAATACCGGGAACGGATCTACACCGGCCACGTTCGTTGCGTTCACGATCGAGGAGAACAACTATTTGCGAAATGTCGCTGTTCTGCAGGATCTTCTGGACCAGCAGGAAGCATCACTGGCTCCGGAAACCGTCGCACAGCTGAAGGCGAGTCTCCGCACGATAGACGAGGCGATTCTCGAAGCCCGAAGCGCGCTCGCGCGCGACCCGGCGAACAAGATGCTGATCGAAATGCTGTCGGGAACGTATCGACAGAAGATGGACCTGATGCGCCGGACGGCGGAGATGACGCGTGGAAGCTGAGGCGCGGGCAACACGCGATTGTGCCCGAGGGTGGGCCACTCTGAGCCGCGCCTCCATCATAGGTGCAGCCGCGATTGCGTTTGCCTCGTCGCCGGTCATCGCCCAGAAAAAGGTTGAGCGCAAGATTCCGCTCGGAATGGAAGGCGCGCTCCGCATTGTCAACATGGTCGGCAGCGTCATCGTGCACGGGTGGGGCAAGGACACCGTCATGGTGCGAGGCACACTCGGCGCCGGCGACAACTTCTACATGGGCGGCGGTTATACCGGCGCCAAGATGTTCGTGGAAGCGGTGAACGATCGGGATCCCAAGCCCGCGAGACTCGAGGTCTGGGTACCCGCGCGAGTTCGGCTGTGGGTGAAAACCGCTACCGCAAATATCGATGTCAGTGGGGTCGACGGTGGGCTCGATTTATACGTTGTGAGCGGAACGATCGATGTCACCGGGAATCCGCACGAGCTGAATGCAGAGGCGATAGACGGCGATATTCGCATCACAGGCTCACCGGCCTGGGTCAGAGCCAAGAGTGCCACAGGAACGATCGTCTTCCAGGGTGCGAGCTCGGATGCGGCATTTTCGACCGTGAGCGGAGCAGTGAAAGTCGATGGTGGAGTCTTCGAGCGCACCAAGATCGAAACTGTGACCGGAAACATCAACTTCTCGGGCCGGCTGGACAGAAGCGGCACGTTCGATTTCGATACACACAGTGGCACCATCGATATTGCAATTCCGGACAAGACGTCCGCGTCATTTTCGGTGGTGACAATCGCTGGAGGTATCACCAACAATCTTTCGAAGAACAGTCCGATACCTGGCCGGTTTGGCCGCGGAGCGGAGCTGACGATGGATACGAGTGGCGGCGGGGCAAAGGTGTCGGTGCGAACTTTCAAGGGTCCAGTGACCTTGAGGAGAACGAATTGAAGCCGTTTCAAACTCTGAAGGGCGGACCGGCATCGTAGAAGCGCCGGCGAATTCGGAAGCGCTCAACAACCTTCGGACGTCGGCAAAACTTCTTCAGGAGATTGCCATGAAACGCACACTGCTTCGCTCCTTTGCGCTCGCCACTGCGCTAACGCTCACGGCCTTCGGCACGGCGCTGGCTGGACCACCGTGGATCGCGATCGAGTACCCCGCTAATCCCTTCGATCGTACTTCCCGCGATGCCTTTCTGACGGTGCGTACCTACCATCACGGCGACCTGATGGCAAAGACAGTGACGGGAACGGCCGAGGGAGTGGTGAATGGAAAGCGACAGAGCATGGCGCTCGACATCCGTCCGGGATCTCAGGCCGGGATGTACGTGGTGCGCTGGCAGCGTCCGGCAGGCGGCAGATGGGTGCTGGTCATCAACAGTGGAATGCAGGGCGTGACCGATGCAACCGCCGTTGTTGATATCAGTCCGTCTGGGGGTGTCGCCAGCGTTACGGTTCCAACGCGCGCAATTGGAAATGGATGGATCTCGCCGCGGCCGGTGGCGGCAGCCGAGATCAATGGACTGTTACAGGGGCGGGCGCTGGCTAGCGCTGGTACGCAGTACAACGCGAACCGCTAGCGTTCAGAAAACAGGAAGGCCTGACGGGTCGTCAGGCCTTCCGCTACTGTCCTCTGCTTCCGATCCTGCCCTCTGCCCGTTGGCTACTGTCCCCTGAGATTGTTGAGATTCCGGTGAAGCTCCGCGGTTCTCTTCGCGGAATAGTCGGCCAGGCAGCGTGCGCGCGCTTTCGCCCACAGCTTTCCGTTCTCGCTGGGGTTCTGTCCGGTACAATCACTGTCGCGCTGGTTGATCCAGTCCCGCTGGGACTGCTGGAACCGATCCTGGAGCTCGGATCCCCCGGATTTCCCTGCCTGGGCTATCAGCTCCTGGTAGGTGCTATTCAGATCGGCATCGTTCGCAGCTATCGAGCGGCTCAGGCAGGAGCGTTGATTGACCGCCGAGGGCGAGTCGCACGGATCGCGAGGAGACCTCTGCGAGTCGCGAGGTGACCTCTGCGAGCCGGACGCAGGCGAGAGATCGGTTGAAACGTTAGTTGGCGCCGGGGCGTCACTCGCCGTTGTCGGAACCGGTATTCTCGGGCCTGACGTTAAGATCTCACTCCCGTTTAGGGATGGTCGCGGGACGACCTTTGTGTCTGTCGGTCGATTTTGAGCTGCCTGGGCGCTAACGGGAACGGTTCCACCGCTGCTTGTTCTCACGGTGTTGAGGCTATTGTCCAGCGCGGAAGCTGCCGCCGTGTTCTTGTTTGCCTCGGCGAGATCGTGCATCAGCATCGTATCCTGTCCGACGCTAGCGACATCCTTGGCTTTCGGAGCCTTGCGGCAGCCAACACCACCTGCCAACAGGGCAAGGCAGATTACGGCGGACAGTCGGGGAATCACTTTCATACGTTCGCCCAGAGGGAGAATCATCTTAGCTATTCGGGCAGACGGCATGCCACCTTTTGGGACGGGTTGCCACGAAAGAGATGCAGTTGACGCGCCATCAATGCAGATTTCCAGGTCGGTAAACACGCGACGCCAAGGATGGAAGATGGACAGAGAACTGCCAGAGCTCAACACCGTCATCAGGACGTTCGCCAATGAAGGCGAAGCGCACATCGCGCAGGCAGTGCTCGATGCCAACGGGATCGACTCCAATCTCATTCGCGACGACGCCGGCGGGATGATGCCGTGGCTCCAATGGCTCCATCCGATTCGCCTGGTAGTGCGGGAAGCAGACAGCATTGAGGCAGTGGAGCTCCTGGATACGCCGCCGGGACCCTCGCTTATTCCGTAAAGTCGAGCTCCGCGGCCACCAGCCAGGAACATTAGCTTACGCGCCATGTTCTCAATCTTACTTCTTCGAAATAAG
>Ga0193751_1001033_pt1 | contig 18752 bp, 18 predicted proteins | sample L1c2metaG_FD_143050 | JGI IMG/M metagenome (GOLD analysis project Ga0193751, IMG submission 143050) | Soil microbial communities from a riparian zone of the East river system, Colorado, United States - L1c2 | ecosystem: Environmental > Terrestrial > Soil > Riparian zone | place: USA: East River... | reverse complement strand
GGATCGGTCTCGTCTTGTGTATTGGCCACAGCCAGCGTTGCTCTCGCGGCGGAGCCGCTCTCGCCGGCATTTGCCACCGAGTGTTTTTCCGACGCGACAAGATCCTCGCGATTGAGCGCGGCATCGCGAGCTGCCAAGGCGGCACGCAAAACGATCTGCGTAACCGGCGCCGCGATATCGCCCCCGGCGTAGTGTTTCCCCTTCGGACTATCCAGCTTGACCAGCACCACGTACTGGGGATCGTTCCCCGGAAATAATCCGACGAACGACGCCGTGTAGTTGCCGGTGGTATAACCCGCGTTCGCAGATGTGCGGCGAGCGGTCCCGCTCTTCCCCGCTACGTCGAAAGTCAGGAGATCAGCTTTGGTTGCGGTGCCTTCCTGCACCACCGCCAACAACATCTCCTGAATTGTTCGCGCAACTTCGCCCGACATCACCCGTCGCACCGCACGCGGCTCGGCTTTATAAAGGACCTTTCCGTCGAGCGCGCGAACCTCTTTCACAAGATGCGGCTCAAGAAGCTCTCCGCCGTTCGCGATCGCGGAATAGGCAGTCACGAGTTGGAGCGGAGTCACGGCGATCTCGTATCCCATGAGAATCGACGCGCTGGTCTGCTTCGACCACTGCTTGGGATCGCGCAAGGTTCCCGGCGATTCAGCCGGCAGCGGAACGCCGAGTGTCATTCCGAATCCGAGGTCGCGGAACGTTTCGTATTTCTCGCGCGGAGTGAGCCGTTGGCCAAACTCCACAATGCCGATGTTGCTCGAGAAGCGAATGACGTCGGCGAGCGATAGCTGCGCCGACTTGTGCATGTCGTTGATTGTGCGGCCATCGAGCTCGAGCTTGCCGTTGTGCGTATTCACCACGTCGGTCGGACGCGCGCGGTGGTGCTCCAACAGCGACGCTGCCACGAATGGCTTGAGCGTCGACCCCGGCTCGAATGGCTCGGTCACCGCGGTATTCGAGAAGGAGGTCCGACCAACACGATTGCTCGCCAGTGCCAGTATCTCGCCCGTGTGCGGATTCATGACGACGATGTCGCCGCCGTCCGCACGCAGGCTGTCGACTGCAATCGCCAGCTCGCGCTCGCAGATGTCCTGGAGCGCATTGTTGATCGTCAGCACGACGGTCGAGCCACGCCGAGGCTGGTCGGTCCAGCCGTCGGGGGTGTCGAGCGCGCGTCCACTCCTGTCGCGTGCGAGACTCGCCTTCCCGGAGTCGCCGCGAAGGATCGTGTCGAGTGCCAGCTCGAGCCCGTCGAGTGGATTCCCTCGACCGTCCAGGCTTCCGACGATACGCCTTATCCCGGTCGATTGCGCGTAGACCCGCTGTAGAACCGGCGTGAGGTGTATTCCATTGAGCTGTGAGATAGAGGCGATGTCAGCCTGGCTGTAGAGTCCTGGCAACTCGATCCAGCGACGCCGGCGCTCGACGGCGGCGTGAACGAGCGTCACGTCGACTCGAGCGCGACGGAGCGCCTTGAGAACAAGTGCCGTGTCGCGCACCTCCGGCAGAGAAACCGCGACACGAGTGAGCTCACGACTCTCGACGAGTGTGTTGCCGCTCGCATCGAGAATCTCTCCGCGAGGACCTGCCGTCGCCGAAGCAAAGTAGTGCTGCCGCCGGGCGCGTGCTTCCCACGCTCCTCCCTGCACCACCTGCACCTGCGCGGCGCGCGCAATCAGCGCGAGCGCAAAAAGAACGAAGAACCCATGAACGAGCGAGAGACGGTTAGGGGCTTTCACGCTGCCCCGCTGCTGGAAGTATGACCACCTGCTTGTCGGACGGAACGTGCATGCCTAGCCGAGATTCGACCGCGACGCCGAGACGCTGTCGAGTCGATGCTTCGCGTAGATCACTCTCCAGACGCGCGCGCTCGCCCTCGAGGGCGTTGCGTCTTGCGTCGAGTTGCGCCAATCGGCTGGATTGCTCGATTCCTATCGTGCGACGCCACACGATCGATAGGGCGACGACGACGAACGCGGCGAGAACCAGAGCCACGAGGGTTCTGCCCCGCAACGCTACGCCGCGCTTCGCCACGCGCGGAGTCTGGCGCTACGTGAGCGCGGGTTGGAAGCAGTCTCGGCGTTGCCGGCCACGACCGCCCGCTTGGTAAGGAGCGCGCCCAAGGCGTGTCCCCGGCAAGTGCACTGAAGCTGTTTCGGCGGGCAGATGCAGGACTGACTCCACTCGCGCATGCTGTGCTTGACGAGGCGGTCTTCGCCCGAGTGATAAGCGATCACAGCGAGCACTCCACCCGGAACGAGGCGGTCGCGCAGCAGAGGCAGGGCTGTTTCCAATGCGCGTAGCTCGTTGTTGACGGCAATGCGAACGGCCTGGAAGAGGCGCGCGAAATCACTAGGCCCGGTGCGGGGCCCGAATGCGCCTCGTATGGCGTCGACGAGATCGTCGCTAATGTGCATTGCTCTGCGGTCGCGGCGGCGCACGATTTCCCGAGCGAGCCGATTGGCTTTCGGCTCGTCTCCGTAATCGCGAAATATTTGGGATAGGTCGGCTTCATCGAGCGTGTTCAACAATTCGGCGGCGGTCGTAGTAGAGCGACGGTCCATCCTCATGTCGAGTAACGCGTCAGGCCGAAAAGAGAAACCTCTTTCGTCCGCGTCGATCTGGTGCGAAGAAACCCCGAGGTCGGCCAGAATTCCGCCGAAGGTACGTCCCCGAAGCTCGGGAATGCGGTCTATCTCCCCAAAATTGCCCCTGATCGCGAGAAAGCGGCCGGACGCCTCGTAGGACGCCAGCCGCTTCCGCGCTTCATCTATTGCCGACTCGTCCTGGTCGAGCGCTACGACCGACGATCCCGAGGCGAGGAGAGCTTCGCTGTGCCCTCCTCCCCCCAAAGTGCAGTCCAGAACTTCCTTTGCGTCAACCAGCAGCGCCGTGACTTCATCGACCATGACCGGCGCATGGTAGGAGCTATCCCACCGACCGGTGTCAGCATCGCTCACTTACAGAAGCGCTTCACCTCACTATCGACGGCGGGCGTGAATTGCGGAATCGCCGTCAGAAGCTGCGCGGCCTCGGTGGGGTACTTCTGTCCGCCTGCGGGCAGATTGATTGAAGCGAGATTGAACGCGTCACGCGCCGTTCTGGCGAGGTCGCAGCTATGCCTCTCGTTCGCGAGGTTAGTCGCGGTCTGACCAACCGAGAAGGCACTTGCGCCAACCAGGAACTTCGCGTCAACGGATGACTGAAGCTGATCGGATAGCTGGAGGAACTTTATCGCGCGCTGATAGTCAGCAATGTCCTTCGAGCCCACCGCTACTTTGTAGGCATCGCTGCCCGCCTTCAACGCGATCTGCGAGAGTGCGCCCGGATCGGCACCGTTGTTCTTGGCTGCCTGGAGAGTACTGGCGAGATCGTCGCTCTGGTTGAGACCTGCCTGAATCTGTGCAAGCAGGAACCAGGCATTCGCGTTCTTCGGATTTGCCGCCACGGCCCTCTTGGCTGGGTCAAGTGCGGCCTGCAGGTTGCCAGTCTTGAACAGCGCCTGGATGCTGATCAGTTGCAGATTCGGATCGTTCGGGAACTTCTTGAGTCCGAGAGCGCCGGCCTCGGAAGCCCTCTGGGGTTGATTCATAGCACTGTAGGCGCCTACCAACCGAGCGAAGTAATCGGCCGTTGCCGCGGCGGTGTCGACGCGCACCATTTCTGTTCCGACGGCGATCGCGCCCTGATAATCCTTGGCCGCGAGATAGACCACCCACGCGAGATTCAGGAGCTGCGGGTCGCCCGGATTGTTCTGCACCAGATCCCGCACGAGCGGAACCGCCTGTTCGGCACGGTGCATTATACCGTACTCATTCACTACATCCTGAATGAGCTTGATGTTCGTCGGATCTGACGCCGCCAGCTGGCTCAACACCTGGAGTTCCTTGGTCGTGTCATTCTTCGCGCGATAGGTCTCGGCGAGCCTTCTCAGAGCAACCGCGTTGCGCGGATCGCTGGCGCGAATGCGCTCAGAGACGGCGATCACGGAGTCATCCATCTTGAGTCCGGCATACGCATCAGCGAGGCAAGCCGCCGCGATGTTCGCGGTCGGATATCCGGCAAGCGCCGCGCGAGCCGCAGCCACGCCTTCCTGATACTTCCCTTGCGCAACCGCGTTGTGGCAGGTCTCCTCGCCAGGCAGCTGACGGCGAGCGTCCTTGATTGACTTGGCAACTTGGTCGGCCGCGTCGTCGAGTTTTGACGCCTGCGCCGACGGAAGAACCTGGCCTCGCGTCATGTCGCGCGAAATGATGAGCCTGGAGTCGATCTTGTAACCGGTTGGTGTCTTCGAGACCGTGCCCTCGAGGTACTGCGGAGCGCGTACAAGCGTCGCGAGCGCCTTGGCGTCACCTGGCGCCAGAGCTTCGGTCGTCGGGTAGCCAGAAGAAATCAGGCTGTTATTGATGTCAGCCTTCGGCACGACCACCAAGTCGCGGATATTGGTCTGCTTTTGAAGCTGATTGCGGATCGCTTCGGCTGTCTGCACACCGAGATCCTTCTCGGAGCTCTGAAGCGTGGGGATCATGACTCGCTCGCCGGTACGCGAACTTTGGGCGATTGCCGGAGCTGAGCCGACAACTGCCGTAAGCAGAAATGCCAGCGTTAGAGCGGGTCCAGAATGACTTAGACGTGCCTTCAATGGTGTAACCTCCAAATCGGTAAACATTTTTACCCCATCCCTCAACTCGTGGGTCCCTTAGTTCAAGTGGGCGAGGAGGGACTCGAACCCCCGACATCCTGCGTGTAAGGCAGGCGCTCTAACCAACTGAGCTACTCGCCCGGTGCAGAAACCGAGCCTATTCTGTCACCGGAGAATGGCGAGCGGAACAAGCACGCAATACCCGATTACAAGCAGGATCGGAGCAAGCGTTACACCCCCGCGGGCAAGGTCTACAAACCCCGCGAGCAGCACCAGCGCAGCGACTGTCCAGTACACCCAGGAGCGGCGCGCTGTCGATTCCCGTGCCGCTCTGGGAGCGCTGGCAAGATCGGTTTTGGCCATAAGCAGGGTAGTGTAGAGCCCGAAGAAATGCGTGTCAACCCAAATAAACGCATCGACGGCAGGGACCGGGTCTAGGAGATGGCTTTTTTGTTCCCGGAATAGTGGAGCTCGACCCAGTCGCGATAGCTCCCGTCCATCACGGCGCGCCACCACGATTCGTTCGCTATGAACCACCGTACCGTCTTGAGGAGGCCCGTATCGAACGATTCGGCCGGGCCGTAACCGGTCTCCAGTGTCGCTTTCATCGGATCGATTGCGTAGCGACGATCGTGACCCGGACGGTCCTTGACGAACGCAATGAGCTCCGCGGTGTCACCGCCCACCGCCGCGGGACACTTGGGAAACTGCTCGCGGACGCTTTCCTCCGCCGCAAAGATCTTGTTGACGTGATCGCAGATCGCCTGGACAACGTCGATGTTCTTGCGCTCCGAGTTTCCGCCGAGGTTGTAGGTCTCGCCGAGTCTGCCCTTCTCGAGCACTCGCTCGATGCCGCGGCAATGGTCGCGAACATACAGCCAGTCGCGGACCTGAAGCCCGTCGCCGTACACCGGAAGCTTCTTCCCATCGAGCGCGTTGACGATGGTGAGTGGAATCAGCTTCTCTGGAAAGTGGTACGGACCATAGTTGTTGGAGCAGTTCGTCGTCGTGACCGGCAGTCCATAAGTGTGGTGGTAAGCGCGGACGAGGTGATCGGCGGCCGCCTTGCTCGCCGCATATGGCGAGTTGGGGGCGTATGCAGTGTCTTCGGTGAAAGGAGCCGCGTTCGGCGCGAGCGATCCATACACCTCGTCGGTGGAGATGTGGTGGAAGCGACGCGCGCCGCCCGACCAGTCCTCGGACCACGCAACGCGTGCCGCCTTCAACAGTTCATGAGTTCCGCGCACATTTGTCTCGATGAACGGGTCCGGCCCGTGTATCGAGCGATCGACGTGTGACTCGGCCGCGAAATGAACGATGGTGTCGATTCCTTCGCGTTTGATGATCTCGTGCACCGCCTCGCCATCGAGAATGTTGCCCTTGATAAAGGTGAATCGCTCGTGCTTAGCAAGCGGCTCGAGGCTCGACAGATTTCCCGCGTAGGTGAGCGCGTCGAACCCGACAATGGTGTCGGCCGGATGTTGGTCGGCCCAGTATTGAACGAAGTTGCTGCCGATGAATCCGGCGGCCCCGGTGACGAGAATCCTACGCATGGCCAGCCCCATCTTCCTTCATCATGCTGTTGAACCGGTGAAATGTTGAGCAAGAAAAAGCGAACGATATCCAGCACGTGTTCATACGCCAACGCCTCGTTTTCTGGAGCGACAAAGATCACGAATCACTCGCGCAAGCTCACGCGCGGGAGCAACCCGATCTGCCCCAGCAATTTCCAATGCCGCTTGCGGCATTCCATAAATGATCGAGCTATCGCGGTCTTGCAGTACCGCCAATCCTCCCGCCGCGCGGATACGCCGCAGTCCCTCGGCCCCGTCGCGACCCATCCCGGTGAGGATCACACCAATCGAGTCACGGCCGAATATTTCCGCTGCCGATTCAAAGAGCGGATCGGCGGCCGGCCTCACTCCCCAGACAGTCGGCGAAGTATCGAGAGCAATCGTCGCGCTGCCAGGCTCGCCCGTGAGTGTCATGTGAAAACCACCAGGCGCCAGATAAACGTGGTTTTCGAGAACGACCTCGCCGTCGGAAGCTTCGGCAACGGGTAGCGGACTCATCAAGTCCAGTCGGTGTGCGAGTGTCCGTGTGAATTCTCGCGGCATGTGCTGAACGACCAGGACTGCGGCACCCAGCTGCTCGGGAAAATGCGGGACTATTTCTGCGAGTGCGCGCGGCCCCCCCGTCGAGGCGGCGATGACTACTACGCGGCTCGCCTCGCCCGACGATTTCTTGGGAACCGTCTCCGCTCCGATCGGAACTCCAGCACTGGTTGGAGTCTGCACTCCCTTCATGTTCACCGCTCGCGCGGCAGCCAGCGCCGAAAGGAGCTCCTGACGGACGGTAAGCAGGTCGATGCTGATCGGCCCGGATGGCTTTCTCACGAACTCGATTGCGCCGCGCTCAAGTGCTCGGAGCGTCATCTCGTTCCCGCGCTCTGACCCAGCAGCGCTCAGCATCACCACGGGACGCGGCATCTCGCGCATGATCGTCTCGAGCGCCTGCAATCCATCGAGCTGCGGCATCTCGATGTCCAGCGTGACGATGTCCGGGTCGAGCGAGCGGATCGCTTCGATCGCTTCGATTCCGTTCGAGGCCGTGCCCACGACACGAAACTCGCTGGTGGATTCCACCATCTCAGCGATGAGGGTGCGCATGAACCCGCTGTCGTCGACGATGAGCACAGTCGAGTATGAGTCACTCATTTAGATAGAACGACGCCTGCGCGTCAGACCTTCCGGAAGACGCGCTCACGCGCGTTGACGGCCGAGAAAAGTCCCCTCGCTTCGCCCAGAAGCGTCTCGACTTTACCTAGTACAAGAAATCCACCTTGAGCGAGGGTGTGGTGAAAGAAAGCAAACAGGACGTCCTGCGCCTCACGTTCGAAGTAGATGATGACGTTGCGGCACACGATGAGATGCGGCTCGTCTACCGGCGACTTGAAGTGGAGAAGGTCGCTGTGCTGGAAGCGTAGACGGCGGCGTATCTCCGGAACCACCGTGTACAAGTCGGAGCCTCTCGTGAAATACCGGTCACGCAAATCAGCCGGCGTATCGCCCAACGCTGACTCCGTGTAGCTGGCTCGTTCCGCGCGATCCAGACATTCCAGATCGATGTCGGTGCCCACAACTGACACCGAGTCGAGTCGCGTGAGGCACTTCGCCGACTCGGCGTGACGGTGCATGAGCATGGTGATCGAATACGGTTCTTCCCCCGATGCGCATCCCGCGCTCCAGATTCGTATCTCCGACTCCGATCGTTCCAATAGCGCTGGGATGACCCTCTGCTCGATCGCGGAATAAGTCTCGGCGTTGCGAAAGAACTTGGTCACGTTGATGGTGAGCGCGTGCATCAGACGCGCGTACTCACGCGGGTCGGTGTCCAGCATCCCCGAATATTCCGCGCACCCCGATGCTCCCTTGGCTCGCATGCGGACGGCGATGCGCCGGCGCAGACACTTGTCCTTGTAGCTCGAGCACTGGAAGCCGCGATCCCGCGTGATTTTTTCCATCAGCGCGCGGAACGCGGCGTCGTCACCGTGCGTCAACTCGGCGGCGGCGGTCAGGAGCTTTTCGTCGGTTGTGGCGCGTCTCTACCGGCGCGCGAAATTCCTTCCAACGCCGCCGAAAGATTTCTTCGCAGCTGCGCTAGCTCCGGGGCAACGGCAACTCCTTTCTCCGCGGCGTCGCGGGCGTGCTCGTATTCCCCGCGCTTGATATACGCCGCAGCGAGGTTATTGAGCAGAATCGGAGATTCCGGGTGCGTCTCCGCTGCCGCGGTGAGAAGAAGCATCTCCCTGTCGGGGTCATCCGTCATAGCAGCAACTTGCGCAGCATAGTGAAACCACACGGGAGGTGGAGGGGTCGCAGTCCACAAGCTGCGGGCTTCGCTCAGCGCGATCTTCGCGGATTGGAGATCGCCGAGGTGCGCGGCGATGATCGCGGCTTCGAGTTGGATCAGGGGATCCGCCCGCCCACCAGCGCTCAACGCTCGATCTATGACGAGCTTGGCCTTCTCGAGCTGGCCGAGGTGCTCGTAAGCAAGAGCGAGATTATGCAGAAGCGATGTCTTGGCCGGTGCGTTCGGTGCGGCCGTCATGAACGCGTTCACGGCGCTCGCCCATTCCTTCTTCCGCATCGAAATCAGGCCGATGTGAAACGACGCCACGGGATCTGCTGCTTCCTCAACGAGCGCGCGGAATTCGCGCTGCGCCTCATCGTGCATGCCTGCCCTGTACAGGGCGCTCGCAAGCTCGCGACGCTCGAGAGGGCTGGCGTTGCGCGGAAGCGTTGGAGTTGTGCGCTTCCGGCCAACCGGCAGCAGGAATGAAGCGTTGAGGAGTCCATACAGCGCTTTTCCAACTTCGAATTCGCCGAGCCCGGAATCGCGGATCAGCGCGGTGATGTCACGGTGCCCATCGATCAGCGGAAGGAGTACTTCCTGTTCGGGCGACAGGGCGTCCTTGTTCATGAGAAGTCGAGGCCGATCGATGCTGAAGACCACGTCGAAGCTCGGGATTTTCTTCTCGATCAGCGACCACTCGTCGACTCTGCGGGCGCCCTCGAGCAGCAGCGACTGCGGATCGACAGAGACTCGTTCGGCGCCGTCTTCCGGCTCGACGCCCGGCTCGAAGTTGAACGTGCCGCTCGTCCAGGTGAACAGCGTGTACACCGCGTTCTCGGTGTCGAGCGGGCGATTCACTATCGCGGCGTGACAGATGCGACCGCTGTCGAAGTAGATGGAGCCGAAGCTGTCGTGAAAGGAAAGGCCGAGGCAGCCACTCTTTCTGCCCATCGATAGCAGCTGGAGAACGTCGGGGAGGCTCGCTTCCTTGAGGCTACCTTTGATAGCCATCAGCGCATCTCCTCGATCATTCTGTCGGCGATATTCTCCCAGTCGACAATGACACCCGGATCGGGTGGCACTGGCGTTTTCTTCGCCTCGGCCTTGGACTTCGACTGAGGCTCTGGCTCGAGCGACGCGACGCGCTGTGCGATTTCCTCGCTGATGTCAGCCATGAACTCGGCAAACTCACCGCCCTCCTCCTCTTCAGCGCCCTTCTTCGCGTCCTGGGCCACGACTCAGGATCCTTTTGCGGCAGGCGCGCTGAGCCGTCCCAACACCATCGATGCGATGCTGCGCAGCGTCTCGAAAACCCCGCCACCGTTGATCGCGTTCGCCGGGAAATACGGGACCGCGCGAAAGTTCAGGGTTTCATCCAGCTCATCGACGCTGCTGATCTCCGTGGCAGGCAAATCTCGCTTGTTGTACTGCATCACCAGCGGAAGTGTGCGCGGATCGAGACCTTCCTCGGCGAGATTCGCGTGCAAGTCTTGTAAGCTCTCGATGTTTTCCGCGAGCTGGCGCGACTGGCTGTCGGCGACGAAGACTACTCCGTCCACTCCCTGCAGCACGAGCCTTCGCGTGGCGGCGTAATACACCTGACCAGGAACGGTGTAGAGCTGAAAGCGCGTCGCGAAACCGGAGATGGTGCCAAGGTCGAGCGGCAGAAAGTCGAAGAAGAGAGTTCGATCCGTCTCGGTGGCGAGCGAGACCATCTTGCCCTTTCTGTCCTCGGGCAGCTGCGAGTAGACGTGCTGAAGGTTGGTCGTCTTCCCGGAGCGCCCAGGACCGTAGTACACGATCTTGCACGTGATCTCGCGGGTACCGTAGTTCACGACAGACATGCTATCTGCCCAGGGGGCCGAAGAGTTTGTCGAGACTCCGATTGAGCTCGCCCTCGAAATCGCCCGAAGGTCCAACCCCCGGCTTTGGCGTCTCCGGAGACAGCTTCTCGAGCGCCTTCTGGAATTCTTCGAAGTAAATCTCCACCACTCCGAAGGAGCTCTCCTGGTCGAAGACGCCGACGAACAGGAATTCCTGCGATCCGGCGAGACACCGCGCCATGAAAACCTGACGCTCCGCGCCGGCATGGTGCATCTCGTAGAATGGCTTGCCATCGAGCTGGCGTCCGAGCTCCCGCGCGGATGCATTGATCGCTGAGGTCAGCGCGCACACGGACATGACGTCGGCCGCATTGGAGAAGCCGAACTGGCCAACGGCCTTTCCCGTCGGATAAAGAAGCACGCCCGAAATGAGGCGTGCGTCTTCCATCAGCCGGGCGAGCGGCTTCGCGACCCACGGCTCTGCTACGGTCGGATGGCTCACGATTTATTCCCGGCTGCCTTCATCATGTCCAGTCTCACTCGTCCAAGGTTGACGTCAGGAGTGACGATCGTGACGAGTACGACGTCGCGCGCGCCCACAATACAGATTTGGCCCTGCTCTGCCTCGAGACGCATGAACGCAGGCGTACCAAGCCGGGCAGTGTCCGACGCACGCGTGACCTTCGAGTACAGGTAAGCCGCCAGCGCAGCGGTGTGTTTGCGCGAATCAGCCGCGCCGAGCGCGACACCTTTCATCGCGCTGGTCTCCACGATGAGGCCGTCAGAGGCGCCCACGACCATCGCGGCGAGAACGCCTGGCAGGTGAGAAAGCGTCGTGACTGTTTCCGCGAGGGCTCCTTTCATGCGCGGCCCTGCATCCAGTTGATCGCGAGCGCCACCGACCGCGTGAGAACGCGCCGAACCAAGCCGAGTGGGACCGTCGATGCAGACGCGAGAAGAACCAACGCGTCGCGCGGCGCAGGAGCGAGCGCGATCGTCGCGGCATCTGTCTCCACCACCACAGCGGTCCACGCGCCGAGCGCGAGCAGGCGCATCGAGCGCGACACTTCGCGGCCCACGCCACTCAGGGCGCTCCCGATCTCCGCGGAAATGTCGCGGCCGCGGTCGTCGATGTAGCTGCCGGCGAGGGGCACGCCGGCGGCGTCGAGCAGCAATGCGGTTTGCTCCGCGTCGCCAATCGCCGGCGCGAAAAGAGTGCGGGCTGAGTCAGACATTGGACGTCGCGTGCTCGTGTGGCGCGATCTCTATCAGGCCGGTACTCAGCATTCCATAGATGATCTTGGCAACTTCGAATTCAGGTAGAACCAATCGCTTCGCGATCTCGTGAAGGTTTCTCTCTCCGTCGATGATCGAGAGCACTTCCCACTCCCGCGGAAGGAGATCGATGAAGGACTCTGGACCATCGTCGAGCGGCGCCAGTCTGGGGAGAACTCGCGCATCCGGAATTTTGTCGGCCATGCGAGACCACTCATCGATCCGTCGCGCGCCTTCCATCAACAAAGATTCGGTGCTGACTCTAACGGCGATGTCCTTTCTGATCGGGCGCGGCGGCTCTTCAGTGAACGAGAAGAATCCTTCCGACCACGACATCAAGTCGAACACCACGGTCTCGATCTGCTGCCGCATGAACCGGTCGATATCCCGCGGTGTCACGATCCCGTGCGCCACGAGGATCTCACCCACTCGACGCTTGTCGCCGGCACGCTGCATCGCGGTGGCGCGCGCCAGATCCGCAGGCGTCGCCTTCCCCGACCGCTCGAGAATCGTTCCGAGCAGGTGCGGATTGCTCTTCATCGTCGCTGCCACGATGGTACCCGCGTCGAAGTACACACTTCCCTCGTTGTTTCTTTCGGGAGAGTGCACGCGGAGCGTACCAGTTTTCCGGCTTAGATCGAGCAGCTGGAAGACGTCGTGTATTCCGAGCTCGCGGAGCGGTCCTTCAATCGCCACTAGAGCCTCCCGCGCTGAAGCAGCCGATGGTAGCGCAACGCATCGCCGTGATTCGGATCGAACCGCAGAACACGCTCGAAGGCGTTGCGCGCGTCACTCTCCCGCGCGAGATCGATGAGGATCTCTCCGAGCGCGATGAGCGCAGCGAAGTGATACACATCGCGCCGCACCAAAGCCACTACTCGGGGCAGTGCGCTCCGCGACCGACCCGTGCGTCGATACGGCCCAACGAGCTCCACGACTGCGGCGTCATGATTCGGCGCAGTCACAAGTACCGTTTCCAGCTCTCTTATCGCGGCGCTATCATCGCCCGTTCTAGCGAGCAGCCGACCGAGCGAGACGCGGGTATCCACCTGACGCTCGTCCAGAGCGAGGCTTGCGCGGTACGCGGCGATCGCGTCGTTGGAGTCGCTGACCGCCGCATAGAGATCTCCAACGCGCTTCATCACGATCGCGTTCCGTGACTCGCTCTTTCGCAGTGCAACTAGGATTTCGCGCGCGCCGGCCTTGTCCATCGATGCCACGCGCGCTTCAGCCGCGAGGAGCAACAGATTCACGTCGGTGCTGCCGGCCGAAACCAATGCCTCTGCGTAAGGACGCGCTTCTTCTGCCCGGCCCAGGGCGAGCAGCGACCGTGCGGTACCCTGCCGCGCGTAAGTGTTCGTCGGCTCCATCTCGATCGCGCGGCGATATCTCTCCAGCGCTTCTCCATGCAACCCCTGAGCGGCGAATCCGTCTCCGGCCAGTACGAGACCGATGATCTTGTCGCCGCCACGCGCGAGCACGCGCGCGATCTCTCCCTGCGCGCGGTCGTAGAGTCCCTTGGTAATGAAGTCGCGCGCGAGCGTGAACCCGGCCATCGGATCTTCCGTGCCCCCATCGCCCCGCACCGGCTTCGTGGCGAACAGCTGCTCGATGATCGCGGGATCGAAGTGAAAATCCACCACGTGGTCGGTCGGCGTGTCCGCTTCCGTTATCGGCGGCGCGACCGTAAGGCGGATCTCTTCGTGTGGAAGCTCGATCGCGAGCTCCAACTTTTGCGGCGTGTACATCGGATCGAGCGACAGCGCGCGCTTGGTCTCGCGCAGCGCAGCGCTGAAATCACCGAGGTTCGATAGGGTGAAGCTCAGGTTGTAATGCGCCTCAGCGAAGTCCGGATTCGCCTGGATCGCGCGCGCGAAAGCGTTCCGCGCGTCGGAGTATTTCTCCAGCTCGACCAATATCAGGCCAATTCCATTCCAGGCCACCGGATGCTCGGGCGCCGAGGCGAGTACCTGTCTGTAAGCCTCGAGAGACAGGTCGATATGCTTCCGCCTGAACAGACCCAGCGCGAGGTTGAGCCGCGCCTCAACCGGGGGCGACGGCGCCTGCAACGCACGACGGAAAGCATTGATCGCGTTCTTGGTGTCGCCCTTGTGCCAGACAAGCACGCCAAGATTGTTGTGCGCAAACGGATAGCTGGAGTCGATCTCGAGGGCGCGCTTGTAGCTGTCCTCTGCCTCCGCGTGTCTGCCTTCCAGCTGCAGCGCTACACCGCGCCCATTCCAAGTCTTCGCCGTGGGAGAGAATTCCCGCGCGAACCTGTCGGCCGTCGCGATCGCCGAACCGGTATCGCGTTGCAGCAGATACAGCTCGAGCATCGCCTGGAGAACTTCGGCGTTCGCCTCACCACCCTCGATCGCTTTCTCGTATTCGCGGAGCGCCTCGCGGAAGTAACCCTTTTGGCGTAGCGCACGTCCGAGCGTGATGTGTGCTCCAGCGGGAGTCTTCTGCTGGCGGCTGGGCGTGACCGTGCTGCGGACCGTTTCGAGGGAGAGGTTCGCTTGCGCGCGCACTAGCGTGGGATTGAGCATCACGGCCCGCCGGTTCGCTTCTGCCGCTTCCTCGCCGCGGCCAAGATCGCCGAGGATAAACCCGATCAGGTAGAGGGCGTCGGGATTCTCTGGATTCAGCTCGATCGAGCGGCGCACCGAACGCATCGCCTGCTCGTGCAGTCCGCGGTTGTAGAGCGTCTCCGCAAGCAGGAAATGCAGAACAGAGCTGTCCGGATCGAGATCAATTGCGCGCTGAAACAATGAGTGCGCGCGCTCGAGCCTGCCCGCTGTTTTCTCGGCGATCCCGCTCTGGACGAGCGCCTCGAGATCCTCCGGATTCGCGCGCAGCCGCTCTTCGAGCTCGTGCAGCCGGCGCTCGAGAATGCCGCTCTCGCCATAGGCGAGCTCGAGATTTCTCCGCGCGACACCCATCCGCTCGTCGAGCGCGAGCGCGCGCGAGAACGAGACGATCGCCTCGTCGGTTAGTCCCTTCCGGAAGTAGAGGACTCCGAGATTGTTGTACGCGCCCGCGTCCGACGGATCGATTCGACGCGCGAACGACCGCAGGATGTCAATCTCTCCGCCATTCGCGGCTGCCGGTGGGCGGGCAGTTGCCGCAGGGGTCATCGGATCAGTCTACGCGGACCGCGCGGAAGATGGCGTCGAACGCGTCCGAGTCGGGCACCAGCAGGAAGAAACCGTGCAGGCTTTCTGCCGGCTCCTCGAGGAAGAACTCGGTCTCCACACAAAGGATCGGTGACGCCGCCTGTGGCGCATGATCGCCGAGCGACTTGAGCGCGTGCGCGGAGTCGCCCGTGGTGAAGGTCGGAGGCGACAGCATCAGGTTCATGCCGAGGAACTCGCTCAGCGCCGTGAGGTACGCGCCAGCGAGAATGTTGCCCGCTTCCTTTAGCGCCGACTGCTCAAGCTGGCCAAGGCTCGGCGACGTGCCGCGGGTGCGTCTCAGCATCCGCTCGGCGAGACGAAGCCCCGCGGGGGTTGCGAGGAGGAACACAGTCTGTCCGCCGATGTTTCCGGACATCGACATGTGGACGGCGACGATCTCGACGTCCGCGGCGATCTCGGGAACAAAGTCGCCTGGTGGAACGATGTTCACCATCGGCACGCTGATCATGATCCGGGTGCCGGTGAGCGTCGAGAGCGCGGTAGCAGCGTGGCCCGCGCCGATATTTGCCACTTCGCGCAGGGCGTCCAGTCTCGCGGTGCTCAGCAAGGTGGTTCCGCTGTCGGCCGATTGTGCGTCGCGTGGAATTGTCATGTCAGAGAAGTGTAGAGGCGTCGACGATGAGAGCGGGAGCACCATCGCCAAGAATGGTGGCACCGCTGAATAGAGTCCTGCTGCCGTTCACACCGTCGAATTGTTTGACGACGATTTCCTGCTGCCCGACAAACTCGTCGACGATCAACGCGGCGCGTCTGTCGGCGAGCTCTACCAGTACGACCTGTCCCACCACCTTGTTCGCCATCGGAAGACCAACTCGGTCGCGCAGCCAGATCGCCTGGAAAACATCGTCGCGGATGGCGACCACTTCCTTGCCCTTCACTTCCTGCAGCATTGGCTGGGACAGGGCGAATGTTTCCAGTACGTGCGTGAGCGGAATCGCGTAGACCTCCTTGCCGACGCGCGCGATGAGCGCGCGTGAGATCGCCAAGGTGAGGGGAAGCCGCATGCTCACGTTCGTTCCAAGTCCGGCGTCGGTGTGTACCTCCAGCGAGCCGCCGAGGGCGCGCACCTTGTTGGCGACGATGTCGAAGCCGACGCCGCGGCCTGAGATATCCGTGACTTTCTCCGCCGTAGAGAATCCGGGGCGCGAAATGATGCGCACCAGCTCGTCTTCGGTGAGCTTTGTGGTGTGGCGGTCGATCAGCCCGAGCTTCTTCGCGCGGGGAAGAACCTTCGCCTGGTCGATTCCTCGACCGTCGTCGGTAACGCGAATCAGTACAGTGGCGCGATCCCGTTCGGCGGTGAGAGTGAGCGTGGCTGTCGGCGGCTTCCCTGCCTTCTTGCGCTCGCCCGGGCTCTCGATGCCGTGATCGAGCGAATTGCGGAGAAGATGAAGCACAGGCTCGCCCATTTCGTCGAGCATAGATCGATCGAGCTCGATCTCCTTCCCTTCGATCTTGAACTCGACGTCTTTGCCAAGAGCGCGGGCCGTGTCTCGCACCACACGCGGAAAGCGGTCGAACACCTGCCACACCGGCACCATGCGGCTGGTCATGATCTCGTTCTGGAGCGTCGCGACGATTTGCGAAGCGCGAAGCGTCGCCTCGGTGAGCGCTTCATCGCCGAGGCGTTCGGCGATCTGGGCGATGCGATCGCGCGCAATGACGAGCTCGCCCATCACGTTCAGAAGCGTGTCGAGTCGCCGCGCGTCGATGCGGATGTGCCGTGGCGACTTCGCTGCGGGAGTAGTCGGCTCAGATGGCTTGTCCACCGCCATGATGGCGAACTCGGACGTGAATGTCTGCGGCGTTTCCGGGCTCGCCGCCGCGCGAACGCGCGCCATCACCTCGGTAACGTCGAGATTGCTGGACTTTGCGGCCGTCGCCAGATCAACCGCCTGCTCGAGCGCGTCAGCCCCCGCAAACAGAGTGTCCATGATGACGGGGGTCACCGCGATCGATCCATTTCTGAGGCTGTCGAGGAGCGTCTCGAGCTCGTGTGACAGCTCGCTCACCGACGTATAGCCCATGGCGCCGCCCATGCCCTTCATCGTGTGCACGGCCCGAAATAGCCGCGCGATGGCCGCATCGCTCCCGCCGCGCTCCAGCTCGAGGAGCGCGTTGTTTATCTCCGAGAGGTTTTCACGACTCTCGGAAAGAAACAGCTTGGCGTAGCGGCCGGTGTCCACTTAGGCGAGCACCCGCTGCACTGCTTCGAGCACACGACTCGGCTGGAACGGCTTCACCACGAAGTCCCGTGCTCCCGCCTGCAGAGCTTCCTGAACGAGTGCCTGCTGGCCCATGGCGCTGCACATGAGAATCCGCGCGGCGGGATCCAGCTGCGTGATCTGCTTCACGGCTTCGATGCCGCCCATCTCCGGCATGATGATGTCCATCGTCACCAGATCCGGCTTGAGCTGCTGATACTTCTCCACCGCCTGCTTCCCGTTCTCGGCTTCGCCGACCACGGTGAAGCCAGCCTGGGACAGAATGTCGCTTACCATCGTCCGCATGAATACGGCGTCGTCACAAACCAGCACAGTACTGCTCACCCTACCTCCCTTGTCCGATGACTTGCTGAACCAAAGCCTTGATGTCGAGCACGCTCACGCGCCGGCCCTCGATCTCGACGATTCCGGTTACTATCCCCGCGGCGACAGTGTCGTCGCCCGGAGCCTGCGCGAACTGATCTATCGGCACGTCGTGGATGTCGCGAACATCGTCGACGCCAACTCCCACCAGCCGCTCGAAATAATCCACCAGCAGCGTCAGTCCGTTATCCCGCTCGCAGCCCGGCTTGCCAAGCGCCGTGCCGCCGTCGATCACCGTGACGATCGTTCCCCGCAGATTGATGAGTCCGCACACCGTCTCCGGCGCGCCCGGCAGGCGCGTCAGTCGTTGCGCCGGGACAATCTCGCGGAAGGAATCCATGTCGCACGCGAATACGTTTCCGCCGACGTCGAACGCCAGGAGACGCCGGGTTGGAACGCGCGGCTCTTCCTCGAGCACTTCCTCCGGAGGAACTGTTATGGCTTCACTCATAAAACCTGAACGCGGTTAGCGGGTCAACACCCGCCGGCAAAGCGTGCTCGCCGGAGATCACGGCCAGTGCGTGGGACAGATCTTCGGGGAGCGGCGACCGGAAATCGAGCGGCTTGCCGGTCACGGGGTGATTGAACGCGAGCCACGCCGCGTGGAGGAAATGCCGCTTGGGAGGAAGTCCGGCCACACGACGTCCTCCGCCTCCGCCATACACGTCGTCGCCCATGACAGGATGGCCGATAGACGCGAGATGAACGCGGATTTGGTGAGTCCGTCCGGAATGGAGATGCGCACGAAGAAGGTCCCCCGCGTCGAACCGGGCAAGGCGTATGAGGTCGGTCTTGGCCGGCCGACCCTTATTGACGATTGCCATGCGCTTCCGGTCTCGCGGATCACGGGCTATTGGCTTGTCGATCGTAAGGGCATCGCTGGTGATATGACCCCAGGTCATCACGGCATACCGCCGGACCACCCGCCGGGCGGCGATCGCCGCGCTCAAAAGCCGGTGCGCGCGGTCGGTTTTTGCCACCACGAGAAGCCCCGAGGTCTCCTTGTCGAGCCGGTGCACCATTCCGGCGCGCTCCGGCTCTCCTTCACTGGATAGTGCCCCGCCCCGCCCGAGCAGAGCGTTTACGAGCGTGCCGCTCCAGTTGCCGGGTGCGGGGTGGACGACCATCCCCGCCGGCTTGTCGACCACGAGCAGCGACTCGTCCTCGTAGACGATCGCGACCGGAATGTTCTCCCCGGTGATCGTCCGCTTCTCCACCTTCGGGACCTCGACCCGCACCACGTCCCCCGCCACAGTTCGATAACTCGCCCTTTGTGGTCTCCCGCTCACCGAAACGTGCCCCTGCGCGATCAGGGTCGCCGCCTGGGTGCGCGACAGCTCGGCCCTCTGGGCAATAAAGAGCCCCA
>Ga0193751_1001032_pt1 | contig 18760 bp, 16 predicted proteins | sample L1c2metaG_FD_143050 | JGI IMG/M metagenome (GOLD analysis project Ga0193751, IMG submission 143050) | Soil microbial communities from a riparian zone of the East river system, Colorado, United States - L1c2 | ecosystem: Environmental > Terrestrial > Soil > Riparian zone | place: USA: East River... | reverse complement strand
TCGTTCACTTCGTTCTTCTGTTCTTGCGTTTCTGTGCTTGCGGCGGAACTCTGCTGGCGGTTCGAATCGTTCGCAGCATTTTCCGCTTCCGGTGCAGCGGCGGCAGCAGCACCGCTCGCGTTAGTGACCGTAGTGGATGCCGGTTTATCTTGGTCGGGAAACATGCTTGTAGGCCTCCGGGATAAGTATCCCTGTTTAGTCGAAAAAATTCCTTGCGAGATCCCTACTTGGATAGCCGTGCAAGGAGGTGGACCGTCTAGTTGGTCGCTAAGGAAAAAGTGCCGCGGGCGTCACTGCAAGCACTGCTGGAATTGTCACGAGGAACGCCGCAACCTAGGCAAAAGCATACTCGCCGACTCAACTCCCTGTCAATGAACAGCGCCCATGCTTGCAAAGTTCGAAAGCAGGTTTCGTAAGGCGTGCCAGCGCCCGCTGTCGGTAAAATCTCTCAGGGAAATCACAGTCTCGGAAGGCCCGCATGCTTGGCCGCAATATGTTCATTTGCAAATCGCAACATCGTACCAAGGTATATTCAGCGCTCCAGGGTAGACCTTAATACAAACGGTCTGCCCCGCTAAGATGCATTGGTAAAATGGCCCTGGCACGGAAACGTCCGTAGACGCCGCAAACGGCCCCCACTTGGCTACGTGAAGGTACCACATCGCAGGGCCTCTCGCGCGTGAACTAGAATGCTTGCTAAATACCAAGACTTCGCTGGTCTTTGGCATAGACCAATCTAGGAGCACGTCCGCCTCCGCAATGGCTCCATAGCCGAACATCGACGCAACCACAAGAATCAGCGCCCAACCGCCTTCTCGGTTTTTCGCATCCACGCTTACTACCAGGAGCGTCAGAAGACCGCCCACGAATACGGCACAGATTATGATTGTGATCCAATAAAGCGGATAGATGTTGATGTCCCGCAAGGCGCGGATACACAGCGCCATCCCGCAACCCACGAAGCACATCGAAAGATCTGGGCGCGCGTCGCCGCGAAATCCGGTAATTTGATAAAGGCCTCTTGATCGCGCCGCCAAGCCGACGGCGATCAGCGGTGGGATGAACAAAAGCAGAATCATAACTGGGTTGGGACGAGGGAAAAACATAACCCAAATTGCCAGTGCCAAGCCAATGCTGTTGATTGTCCGGGCGAACTTCTTCGCTCGATCCAATCGTCGAGAACTCTCGGACGGCGGCCAAATCGCATCGGTATTTGTAGCAGTACGGCTCGCGCCGTTCGCCCAATCATTTCTGTCGAATTGAGCTGGCGGGTCTGTCACAGTTTTAGCCGCTTCAAGAAATGATGATCGCGCGTGACAAAATCAGAAGATTCAGCATTAAGTTTTCTTTCGACGAGTCACGCGTTAGCTTTGCGCCCGACCTGCCTGCGTCCGTTCTCGCCGAAAATCTGGAGCAATTACTTCAACTGTGCGGCACATTTCGTAAAGACGCGAACGCATTCTAGTGCTGATTCTCTCTTCCAGTTTTTCCTCACGATGTGCACGAATCCATTTTCCGTCCATACCCTTCGTTGTTTCCCCCTCCGAGGCTGGATTATCCATATAGTTCGTCGTAATCAATGTTGTCCGGTTCTCGTTATAGCGCGCGTTCAGCACAATCCCCACGATGTCGCGCACCCAGTCCGACGGTTTGCTCGCTCCCAAATCGTCCAGCACCAAAATTTCCACGTTGCGAATCGGTTCGAGAATACGCATCTCCGTCGATTCACTCGCCGGGTTATAACTCGCCTGAATCTCTTTCAGCAATTCGCGATAATCGCAAAAAAGCCCGCCATGCCCGCGCCGAATCAATTCTTTTAGAGCCGCCACTGCCAGATGCGTTTTGCCCACGCCCGACGGCCCCATCAGCAGCAGCCCTTTTTCCGCCGCGCCCGGATAATCCCGCACAAATCCCTGCGTGAGCATCTTCGCCTTCTTCATCGATTGCTCATGTTCCGCCATCCATGTCTTTCCGTCAGTTAGATCCGTCGAGTAACTTTCAAAATCACAATGCGCATACCGTTTCGGTATGCGCGCGCGCTCCATCACCCGCGCCGCGCGCTCTTCCATCCCGCAATCGCACGCCGTCGCGACCGCGCCCGGCGCGCCATTCAGCCGCTGCTCCAGCCGCCACCCGGTCCCTCTACACAGTGGACAATTTTCTATCGCCATATCGACTCAGCATACGAGCACGCACCCGTCACGGCAAGCGATCTGCATACGTTGCCCTCAACTGCTCGCACGAGCGCCATGCTAAGATTCCCAAATCAAACGACGTGCAAACAAAAATTAAAGCAAAAACAGCAGCTCCCCACGCCAGCGCACCTCTAAGCGCGCGCATCCGCCGCGAGATCCTCGCGTGGTTCTGGGTTGGTCTCGTCTTTCTGTTGGTCAACGGAACGATCGGCCAGGCGCGCGTCATCCCTTCCGGCTCCATGGAAAATACTCTGCTCATCGGCGACCACTTGATCATCAGCCGCGTCGGATACGACGCCGGCCTCCCTTTTACGAATTGGCATGTTCCGCTGTGGCGCAATCCCAAGCGCCAGCAAATCATAATTTTCAGGCCGCCCTACGCACCCGATCAAACCGACTTGGTAAAGCGCGCGATTGGCATGCCCGGCGACGTTGTAGATTTGCGCGACGGAAATGTCTGGATCAATGGAAAGCAACTGGAAGAAAATTACACTTTAGGTCCGACCAAACCTGCGCCGCCCGGATACTCTCAGCGCGGTCGAATCAATGTCGAGTTCCCTTACCGCGTTCCCGAAAAATGTTATTTTGCGCTTGGCGACAATCGAGGAAATTCTTACGACAGCCGCTTCTGGGGCTGTGTTCCCCGGGAAGACCTCATCGGCACTCCAGTAATGATCTACATGTCTGTAGAGGCGAACCCGAACACATGGCAACCGGGCCACATTGTTGACCGGTTTCTCGCCTATGCCAACGTGCTAATACATGCAGCCACCATGCGCTGGAAGCGCATATTCCACACGTTCCCTTCTTAGCTCGCATCACGGAACTCTTGCTTCGGCACCGCCATGAATTAAAAACCGTCGGAGGGTACCCACGCTCGATTTGTAGAGTGGGTCTTGGTTTTAAGAAGGAAAATATCAACTCGTCAATGAATTAAAAGCTGTCGGAGGGTGCCCGACCCTCGATTTGTAGGGTGGGTCTTGGTTTTAAAAATTCCGGGGAAAATATAAACGCGTCAGCCTCGCACTATCCGCGGTATCGCCCGCACAATAGCGTGGCGCGGATCCTGCCCGGCCGGCCGCGAAGCCACGCGTGACAGTTCCTGCTGCACCACATGCGCGAACTCACCCATCTGCCGCTCCATCTCAATCATTTTTTCGCGCATGTTCAGAATAATTTCGATGCCCGCCAGGTTCACGCCCATGTCGCGCGCCAGCGTCAAAATCACGTCCAGCCGCTCAAGATCGGAATCGGTATACAGCCGCGTGTTTCCCTGCGACCGCGAAGGCTTCAGCAATCCCACACGCTCATACAAGCGCAGCGTCTGCGGGTGCAATTTATAAAGCTCCGCCACCGCGCTGATCATGTACCCGGCTTTGGCTTGTTTTTTTGTTCTTTGCGGCATGGCCTCACACACCCGCTTTGCTGAAAAGATTTTGCCGCGGATCTTCCGGCGCCAGCGTTTCCAGTTCTTTCATCAGGTTACGCACCCGCTCATCCGTCGGCTTCGGCACTACCACTTGAATCTCCGCGTATTGATCGCCGCGCGTCCCGTTGCGCCCGACGGGCACGCCCTTTTCTTTCAGGCGCAGCGTCTTCCCGCTGTCCGTTCCCGGAGGAATACGCACCAGCGAGCGCCCATCGATCGTGGGCACTTCAATCTTCGCGCCAAGAGTCGCCTCCGGCACCGTCACCGGAATCTTGGTGTACAAATCGTTGCCGCGCCGTTCAAAAAATTCATGCGGCCTCACCAGTATCCGCAAATACAAATCTCCCGGAGGCGCTCCCATCGTTCCGGCATTTCCTTTGCCCGGTACACGCAAGCGGGCACCGCTGGCCACGCCAGCCGGGATGCGCACGTCCACCGTTTCCGTGCGTCGCACGCGGCCTTCTCCATTGCACGTGCGGCACATGGTGCGCAATTTGCCGGTGCCTCCGCAGCGGGTGCACGGCACGTTGAAGCGCATTTTCCCCGCGGCTTGTTGGATCGTTCCGGTCCCGCCGCAAGCAGTACAGGTCTGCGGCGAACCCACCGCGCCAGTTCCGTGGCATGTCTCGCAGGTCTCCATGCGCGTGATCGAAAGTTTTTTCACCGCGCCGCGCACGGAGTCCCAGAAATCAATCTCCACCTGGTATTCCAGGTCGCCGCCCGGTTCCTGCTCGGGCTCCATGTCGCCGCCGCGGCCGCCCCTGAAAAACTGGCTGAACAAATCGCGGAAACTTCCGCCACTTCCTGCCGGCCCTGCACCGGAACCGCCGCCACCGCCAAAATCAAATCCGCCAAAGTCAAAATTGACGCGCGCATCATCATCCTCGCCGCCACCATGCGAGGAAGGTCCACCGCCCTGCGGAAGGTTGTCGCTATAAAACCCGTACTGGTCGTACATCTGACGCTTCTTGGCGTCGGAAAGTACGTCATACGCTTCCTGCAACTGCTTGAATTTCTCTTCCGACGATTTATCGCCGGGATTCAGATCGGGATGGTATTTGCGCGCCAGCTTGCGAAACGCCGTGCGAATGTCCTTGCTGCTGGCCTTCTTCGGCACACCGAGCAATTCGTAATAATCGGTTTTAGCTGTCGTTGCCATGATTTATATTTTTGTAATCTCGAATCGCACTTCGCGAACATCTCTAGAAATCTGCTGCTAAAAAATGTCCGGCCCACTCCGTCTTTCGAACGAAGCGGGCCGGCTCGTTACTCTTCGCTTCCGCGAAGTTCCGGCCCGCGCGGAGGTACTCTCCGCACTCTCCTTCTTCGCTCAGCTACTCAATTAATTAGGACGCTTGCTATCGTCCACGTCCACGTATTCAGCGTCGATCACATCGCCAGGCTTCCCGCCCTGCGGGCCGCCGCCGGCCGGGTTCGCGTTTGGACCACCTTGGCCGCCTGGGGCGCCTGCGCCAGCTCCCGCCGCGCCAGCCTGTTCCGCGCCGCCAGCCGCCTGCGTGCTCTTGTAGAGCTCCTCAGCGATCTTGTGCAGCGAGCGTTCCAGGTTCTCGGTAGCGGAGCGCAGTCTGGCGACGCCGCCCTCGTTGATGGCTTTCTTCGCGTCATCGATGGCGCTCTCCGCGGTCTTCACGTCCGCTTCGCTGAGCTTCTCGCGATTCTCGCGAATCATCTTTTCCGACTGGTACAGAATGCCGTCCAGGCGATTGCGCGCCTCGACCTCTTCCATACGCCGGCGATCGTCCTCGGAGTGCGATTCCGCCTCCACGCGCATCTTCTCGGCTTCTTCCTTGGTCAAGCCGCTCGAAGCGGTGATGGTGATCTTCTGCTCTTTGTTGGTCGCTTTGTCCTTGGCGCTGACGTTCAGGATGCCGTTCGCGTCGATGTCAAACGTCACTTCGATTTGCGGCGTCCCGCGCGGCGCTGGCGGAATTCCATCCAGCTTGAATTTGCCAAGCGAGCGGTTGTCGTTCGCGAATTTGCGTTCGCCCTGCATGACGTGAATTTCCACGCCAGGCTGGTTGTCCGCCGCAGTGGAATAAGTCTCCACTTTGCGCGTCGGGATCGTAGTGTTGCGAGGAATCTGCACGGTCATTACTCCGCCCAGAGTTTCCACGCCCAGCGAGAGCGGTGTGACGTCCAACAGCAGGATGTCTTTCACGTCTCCAGCCAGCACCGCGCCTTGAATCGCGGCTCCTACCGCCACGACTTCGTCCGGGTTCACGCCCTTGTGCGGTTCTTTTCCGCCGAAGAACGTGCGCACCAGTTGCTGCACCTTGGGAATACGCGTCGAACCGCCAACCAGCACCACTTCTTGTATGTCGTTCGGCGACATCTTGGCATCTTCCAGCGCCTGCTTCACCGGCTTCATGGAACGTTCGAGCAAGTCGTTCATCAATTGCTCGAGGCGCGTCCGCGTCAACTTCATTTGCATGTGAATCGGCCCGCTCGGGCCGGCAGTGATGAACGGCAGATTGATCTCCGTCTCCATCATCTGCGACAACTCGATTTTGGCCTTTTCCGCCGCGTCCTTCAGGCGTTGCAGCGCCATACGATCCTTGCTCAGGTCGATGTTGTTTTCTTTCTTGAATTCGTCGATCAACCAATCCACGATCCGTTGGTCAACGTCGTCACCGCCCAGGTGCGTGTCGCCGTTGGTGGACTTCACTTCCACTACGCCGGCGCCAACTTCCAGCACGGAAATATCAAACGTGCCGCCGCCCAAGTCATACACCGCGATGGTCTCGTCGCTCTTCTTGTCCAAGCCGTACGCCAACGCAGCCGCGGTCGGTTCGTTAATGATGCGCACCACCTCCAAGCCCGCAATTTCACCGGCTTGCTTGGTCGCCTGCCGTTGCGCGTCGTTGAAGTACGCCGGCACGGTAATGACCGCCTTGGTGACCTTCTCACCCAGGAAGTCTTCCGCCGCGGACTTCAGCTTTCCAAGAATCATTGCCGAAATCTGCGGCGGGCTATACACCTTGCCGAAAATCTCTATGCGCGCATCGTCGTGCTCACCCTTGACGACCTTATAAGGGATGCGCTTCATTTCGTCGGTCACTTCATCGAAGCGCCGGCCCATGAAGCGCTTGATCGAATACACCGTATTCTCGGGATTCGTCACCGCCTGCCGCTTTGCCACTTGCCCCACAAGGCGTTCGCCGCCCTTGGTGATCGCTACCACCGAAGGGGTTGTCCGCGCACCCTCCTGGTTTGGGATTACCACCGGCTCTCCGCCCTGCATGACGGACACAACCGAGTTGGTTGTGCCCAGGTCAATTCCAATAATTTTACTCATGTAATTCTGGCCTCCATTAAGCCCGATCTGTTCAAACCTGTTGAGCGCTGCTCACGACCAGAGTTTGCGCGGGTCGCCAGCGACCCGTTCGAATCAGCTCGAGGAACATTATAAATATTGAGTGTCTTGTTGTCAAGTCTTGTTAGTATACTATTATCCTTATACGTTTGTTAGGCATACAGGATCACAAACCCCTGTATGCAGATAACTTGCCCTGACACAAACGTCCTCAGCTTAACAAGCATCTTATTCTCAAGCTTCACGCCGTTCGGAATAAAAACGGAAACTCGCGTGTACATTTCAGCATAGCGGCGCTGGCCTTTAAGACGATTCGCGGTAGAATCCTCAGAGGCGTTCGCGCGTCCAACAATTCACGGAGGAACAATTGATTCGTCATCGAAGAGGAATCCCCAAGGTGGCCCTAGCCTTCCTCAGCTTATTGGTCGCTCTCGGTATTGGCGTCGTTCTTATGGCTATGGCCGCCCCTCCCCAAACCCCCGGTGCGGTAACCGACGTCGACTCCCACAAGGCCTTCGGTTCCAAGAACGCTCCGCTCGTTCTGGAAGTTTTCAGCGATTTTCAATGTCCGGCTTGCAAGACCTTGTATACGACAACCAATCGCCAGTTGATGGATAATTACGTGAGCACCGGCAAGGTATACCTCATCCATCGCGATTTTCCGCTTCCCATGCATGCCCACTCGAAAGTTGCCGCGCAGTATGCCCGCGCCGCCGCGCAACTGGGAAAAGCTGAACCCGTAGAGCAAGCATTATTTGAGAATCAAGAAAAGTGGGAAAACTCGGGAGACATAGACGGCACCGTCGCCGCCGTCCTGTCGCCTGCGGAAATGACCAAGGTACGCGCTCTGGTAAAGGGCGGCACGCTCGATCCTCTGATCGAGAAAGATCTCGCGCTTGGCCGCATGTACAACGTAAACCAGACTCCCACCACCATTATTCATTCCAACGGTCAGACTTATCCGGTGGTCGGCGTGCAAAGCTATGCCGTATTGCACCAGTTTCTCGACCAACTGCGTGGTCAGAAGTAGCAGGTGAAGCTGACGAGGTTTGTCCGCCTCGCATTTTGAAGTTGGGTCTTCACACCACGTTGGTCGCGCATCTCAATTTTTGATTCTTCTGTTACGATGAACCCCATTTACAAAGCTCGCAGGTAAAACAACTTGCTGCAATCCAGCCCACTCAACTTCCGGCGTGTCGTCATGTTGCTGGGGCGCCTGCTTCTAGGCGCGATCTTCATCTACGCGGGCTACTCGAAGGCCTTCCTCCCCAACCACACCTTTTGGCCTCTGTTCTTCCTGAAATTTTCCATTTCCACCAACCTCGCCAACTTTGCGCTCCAGGTAGAAGCCTTCAAGTTGCTGCCCCCATGGGGAGTGCAGTTTGTGGCGCACGTCCTGCCCTTCACGGAAATCGCGCTGGGTCTGCTGGTGCTGACTGGATGGAAGCTGCGCTTTTGGGGATTGCTGCTCACTGCCATCATGGTGGGATTTTTCGTGGTGGTTTTGCGCGCCTATCTTTTGCACATGGACATCAATTGCGGCTGCTTCGCCACCCCCGAACCGATCAACCTGAAGAAAGTTTTAGAGGACGCAGCAATGTCGGCATTAGCCATGCTGATGACCGTCTTCGCGTTCATCGAAGCACGCCGCCCCCATCCGTGGGCCGCGGCACCAAAACCCGAAACCGTATAATCGCTTCCTGCCAATTTGCCGAGCCACCAAACTCTGGAAACTCTCCCCGCCTTCGCCTCTGCGCAACAACTTCCATCTGCGTTAAACTTTCTTATCGATGATAAGTCTGCCCCCGATCACCTTGCGCCTTCGCGGCTTCAAACTGATTGACCGCGTCGCGCTGGCCTTCTTGCTGCTGTGCTCCATCGCCCTCGGCGCGGCCTGCGGCTTGCTCTTCGTGTATGCGAGCGACCTTCCGGAAATTCGCGCGCTCGAAACCTATCGCCCCACGGTAGTCACTGAAATTTACGCCGACGACGGCCAAATGGTCGGCAGCTTCGCGCTGCAGCGCCGCATCCTCATGACCTACGAGCAGGTCCCGCGCGTGCTTTACAACGCCGTGACCGCCATCGAGGACCAGCACTTCGAAGATCACTGGGGCATCGATTTCCCACGCATCGCCGGCGCCGCCTTTCGCAACGTTTTGAAGCATCACATCACCGCGGGTGCCAGCACCATCACCATGCAACTGGCTGGGAATCTTTTCCTCGACCGTAGCGATAAAACTTTCCGCCGCAAGATGCAGGAAATCCTGCTCGCTCTGCAAATCGAGCGCCGCTATACCAAGCCGCAAATTTTCACTATGTATTCGAACCAGGTGTACCTGGCCCACGGCAACTATGGCTTCGCTGCCGCATCTCAATTCTATTTTGGCAAGCCCGTCACCGATCTGAAGCTCCAGGAAGCCGCGCTTCTGGCCGGAATGGTCAACGGCCCCAAATTTTCGCCGCTGAATAATCCCGCGCTGGCCCTTGCGCGCCGCAACCTGGTACTCCATCGCATGGAGGAAGAAGGAAAAATCACGCCCGTCGAAGAATCCGCCGCCCGTAAGACGCCACTCGGCGTGCACATCCAATATCCACGCAACGATCTGGCGCCCTATTTCTTCGAAGATATTCGCAAATATCTGGAATCCACATACGGCACCGAAGCCGTTCATGAACGCGGCCTGCGTATTTACACCACTCTAAATATCGCCATGCAGCGCGCCGCCAATCAATCCGTTCGCGACGGCCTGCACAGTTACGACCGCCGCCACGGCTGGCGCGCCAATCTGCCCAACATCATCCGTGACAATCTCGGCACCATCGCCACTTATGAAGACGATGACTGGCGCCGCCCCATCGAAAAGGGCACGTACACCACCGGACTGGTCCTTTCCGTCGAAGACAAAAACGCCACCATCAAAATCGGTAACTATCGTGCCATTCTCTCGCCCGCCGATTTTGCCTGGACCGGCCGCAAAAAAGCTTCCGACCTTCTGAAAGCCGGCGACCTCGCACAATTTTCCATCCAGGAATTACGCGAAACTACCGCGCGCGTGCAACTCGAACAGCAACCCGGCCCACAAGCCGCCATGGTGGCCATCGATAATCCCACCGGCGAAATCAAAGCCATGGTGGGCGGCTACAGCTTCGAAGACTCAAAATTTAATCGCGTCACGCAGGCATTTCGCCAGGTTGGCAGCTCTTTCAAAATTTACGTGTACGCCGACGCCCTCGAAAAAGGCGCCACGCCTTTCGACACCATTCTGGACGCGCCTTTCACCACCGTCAGCGGCGGCCAATCCTATTCGCCTCGCAACTACGACGAAAAATTTGAAGGCAACATCACCCTGCGCCGCGCTTTGGCCGGCTCGCGTAACGTTCCCGCCGTCAAGCTGGCCGAAAAAATCGGCATCAACAGTGTCGTCAACATCACCCGCCGCTTCGGCATTACCACCACGCTGCCGCCTTATCTTCCGCTCGCGCTCGGCTCCGCGGACATGCGCCTGCTCGAACACGTTTCCGCGTTCACCGTTTTTCCCAATGACGGCATCTGCATTGATCCGCACATGATTCGCCGCGTCACAAGTTACGACGGCGCGCTGCTCGAGGAAGCGCACCCGGAAGTCCATGACGTGGTGTCGCCGGAAGTAGCGCGCACCATGACCGCCATGCTTGAGGAAGTCATTCAATTCGGCACGGGCATTCAGGCCAAATCGCTCGGCCGCCCCGCCGCGGGAAAAACCGGAACCACTCAGGACTACACCGACGCCTGGTTCATCGGGTTCACGCCGCAAATTACTTCAGGAGTGTGGGTCGGCTACGACGACAAGCAAATCTCATTGGGCAAAAAAGAAACCGGCGCCCGCGCCGCGCTGCCCATCTGGATTGAGTTCATGAAGGCGGCTCACAGTAGCCTGCCCGAAGTCGAATTTGCCAACGTCATCCCGCTCGAACAACAAGCCGCCGACCACGAAGTCCACGTCGACACGCCCACTGCTCCTACCGAGGACGAACCACGCAGCCCCAAAGAAAAACCGCCCGCCGTAATTCCGCCGGCCGCGCCTCCTCCGGTAAAAACATCTACTTCCACCGCGGTCACCGCTCCTACGGACGTGGCGCGCCCGTAAATTCAGTTGTTCGTTTATGCGTTTCCAGGGAGGGGCCTCGCGTCAGCAAACATGACTCGCGCAGTCTCCAGGCATCGGGGGAGGTTTGTAACTTCGAGACACCCAGGCCCAGGGTGGCAAACCCTCAGGTTTTTGGAGGGTGGGTCTTGTAACGTGGAAACACCCAAAACTCAGTAGAGGCTTCAACAGCCGCTTTGCGCGGCAACGTGCGTGGTCCTTACTTATCGCGGAGGATCACTTCGCCTTGGCCCACCAGTTGGTCGTTAAGCCATAAGCGGTATTTGAAAGTCGCGCCTTTCAGGCCGATCCGCGGCGGACCACTCAGCAGGCGCATGCCCGCCGGGGCCTGGAAAACATTGGATGAAAACGGGCAGCGGTTGACGTCGAACTCAATGCGGAGATTCCCCGCATCAGAGATCCACGCGACCTGGTCGCCGTCATCAAGCACCACAACTTGGGGAATAACGCCTACAAGTACCGGCCGCTCAGCCATTCTCTCTCTAATCCTTCTGAACTAATCTTTTTGAACTGTTGATCGCGTCAAACCGCGGACGCAAAGTTCTGCAGCGGCGCGCGAGGAACGATAACACATTCGCGTAGATGATTCTGTCTTGAGCGCTATCTTATCCACGCCAGAAGGCATCTAAATTAGTACAGCTGGCCGACAGTACCCTTGACCGCTGCAATGTCCGAACGTAAACTGATTGCGCAGGGTTTCTCAACACCCGACATTTCCGCCGCGTCCACATCGTTGGCCTGAAGTGACTCTGCTTTCGCAGAATATGCTTTAAGAGCGTCCAGCTGTATACGGACGCGGAAAGAAACGCAAGAATGGCTACAGCTTCACGCGCATGGTCGATTCCCCTGCCTAACGGCTCACGAATTTCCGTGATTATGTCCTTGCCGTTCGCGCTGGTTCATATCGCATCATTGCTCATATTTTTCATTCCCTTTCACTGGTACTACCTGGTCACCTGCCTGGCGCTCCTCGGCGTGCGCATGTTTTTCGTTACCGCCGGATACCATCGCTATTTTTCGCACCGCGCGTTTAAAACCAGCCGCGTCTTTCAATTCATAATCGCGTTCATGGCCATGAGCTCCGCACAAAAAGGCGTACTGTGGTGGGCGGCGCATCATCGCCATCATCACCGCCATTCCGATCAGGAACTGGATCTGCATTCGCCGACGCTATTCGGATTTTTCTGGTCGCACGTCGGCTGGATCATGTCCGATAAATACAACGACACGCGCCTCAACTACATCGGCGATTTCGCAAAATTCCCCGAGCTGCGCTGGCTGAATAAATATCACATGGTTCCTCCCGTTACGCTGGGCGCGGTGATCTGGTTGATTGGTGGATGGCACTTGTTCATCTGGGCGTTTTGCCTGAGCACCGTGCTGCTGTGGCACGACACCTTCACGATCAATTCGCTTTCGCATTTGTTCGGAACGCGCCGGTATGAGACGACCGACACCAGCAAGAACAACTGGTTCCTGGCGCTGTTGACCCTCGGCGAAGGCTGGCACAACAACCATCATCACTTCATGGCCTCAGCCCGCCAGGGATTTTTCTGGTGGGAAGTGGACATCACCTACTACACGCTGAAAATGCTTTCGTGGTTTGGCATCGTGTGGGATTTGCGCAAGGTACCAGTGCATTTGCTGAGCGAACAAAAAATCGCCGCGTAACTTTTTAAAATTCCATCAGATAAAACTACCGGGACAGGCGCTCCGCCTGTCCTTTTTTTTATTCCGCATGCCGGGACTCTTCCCGGGGCGTGTATAGTAGGTCTGTTTTTTCAAGGGGGACCAGTGCGAGAGCAACGGAAAGCTTGGCTGGCGTGCGCGGGGCTGTTGGTACTGTTTGCTGCCTTGGCTGTGACTGGCGGCAAGGACGCTAAGGCCCAGGAAAGCGCCGCCGCTGGTAAATCCGGCTACCACTTAATTAAAAAAGTGAAGCTTGGCGGTGAGGGTGGCTGGGATTATCTCACCGTAGATCCAGCCAGCCGGCGGTTGTTTATTTCGCGCGCCACCCACGTCATGGTGGTCGACGCCGATGAAGGCAAAGTTGTCGGCGACATTCCCAATACCCCCGGCGTGCACGGCATCGCCCTCGTCCCGGATGTGAATAAGGGCTTCACCAGCAACGGACGCGCGGCCACCTCAACAATATTTGACATGAAGACTTTGCAGCCGCTCGGCGAAGCGACCACGGACAAAAATCCGGACGCGATTATTTATGATCCGGCGTCGAAGCGGGTTTTTACTTTTAACGGGGACGCCTCATCGGCCACCGCGATTGACGCCGCAACCGGCAAAACTGTCGGCACCGTCGCGCTGGGCGGCCAACCTGAATTCGCCGCTTCGGACGGCAAGGGGCATGTGTTTGTAAATCTGGAAGACAAGAGCCAACTCGTGAAATTCGATCCTGTAACGTTGAAAGTGGAAAAGACCTGGCCGCTGGCCCCCTGCGAATCGCCTTCGGGATTGGCCATCGATGCCGAACACGAAATTCTTATCGTGGGCTGTCACAACAAAATGATGGCTTTCGTGGATGGCAGTTCCGGGGCCGTGATCGGCACGGTGCCCATCTGTCAAGGTGTGGATGCCAATCGCTTCGACCCTGAAACCGGTTTCGCGTTCGCCTCGTGCGGCGACGGAACGGTTACCGTGGCTCACGAAGATTCCCTGGACAAGTTCTCGGTGGTGGACACCCTTCAGACGCAACGAGGCGCGCGCACCATGGAACTGGACACATCCAACCATAATTTATATTTGGTGAGCGCGGATTTTGGAGCGACGCCAGCAGCCACGCCAGAACATCCCAGGCCGCGTCCGGCAATCGTGCCGGACACCTTCACGCTGCTGATCTATGGCAGATAAAACCAGCGGGTAAAATCTGGCAAATAAATCTGCGACACATAAAACACAACTCAGTGCGCCAGCAGAAACTGTTTAAACTCGTCGTAACCACTGGACATCGCTAGCGACAGTTTCTCCCGTTTCAAATAAGCTGCAAGCCTGGCCGGCAACCGCGGCGCAATGCCAATCGCGCGCGTTACCACTTCCGCGAATTTTGCCGTGTGCGGATCGGCAATATATTGATAGCGCTCATACACCAGTTTCATCTCCGCCAGCGTCTCCGCATCCGTCGCGCCGTGTCCCCAGATTTCTTTCTGCACGTACTCCAGCCGGTTGCGGCACAAATCCAGCAGCCTGGGAAAATTGTTCGGATTCCCCACGTCCATGGCGTTGGACAACGTCGCATACGCCGGATGTGGCGCAAATTTCCCGCTGCGCAGATATTCCGGCACCACATCATTCGCGTTTGTCGAAGCCACGAATCTCGTCACCGGCAATCCGATGCGCTTCGCAAATATTCCCGCCGTCAAGTTACCAAAATTTCCGCTGGGCACCGAAACAATCAGCGGCACGGACGCCACGGGCAATTGCCGGTACGCTGCCACGTGATAAAACATCTGCGGCAACAACCGCCCAATATTGATGGAATTCGCCGACGTCAAAAACGCGCGCTTGTTCAGCTCCACATCCGAGAACGCCTGCTTCACCAATCGCTGGCAATCGTCAAAAGTTCCTTGCACTTCCAGCGCGGTGATGTTTTCACCCAGCGTCGTAAATTGTTTTTCCTGCGCTTCACTGATGCGCTTCGAAGGATAAAGAATCACCACGCGAATTCCCGGCACGCCCAAAAAACCATGCGCCACCGCGCTGCCGGTATCGCCCGAAGTAGCCACCAGCACCGTCAGCGTGCGCGTTTCGTCGCGCACAAAATAAGCCATCAGCCGCGCCATGAATCGCGCCCCAAAATCTTTGAACGCCAGCGTGGGCCCGTGAAATAGTTCGAGAATGTGCAATCCCGGCGACAGCGAAACCAGCTTCACCGGAAAATTAATCGCCTCGCTCACCACTTGCCACATCACTTCTTCCGGCACTTCCGCGCCGGCAAACGGCCGCGCAACGCGAAAGCACACTTCCGTGAACGGCAGCCGCCGGAATTCTTCCAGCTCTTCCGGAGAGCGTCGCGCGATCTCCACCGGCATGTACAATCCGCCGTCCGGCGCCAAGCCGCGCAACACTGCGCCGCGCAGCGACGTCAGTGGCGCTTCCCGGGATGTGCTGCGGTATCTCATCGCGGGGCCCAATTCCTATCGAGATGGGCTGCAAACATCAGGCGTGTTCAACCTGCTCGCGTATCTTTTGCAGGAACCGTTCCACGTCCGCCGAATTTTTATCCGAATCAGCGCCGCGCGTCGCGTGCACCTCGGACACCTGTACGGCGCAATGCGCCAGCGTTTCATAACTCTTCCTGCGCGCCGCAATCAACAGCGGATAACATCGCGCCACCGTTTCGCGCGGCGTTTCCTGATCCTTCACATGAAACGTTCCGCGCCACAACACCGGCTTCGGATCATTCAGATATCTTTCCACCAGCATTCGCTGTTCTTTTTCACTATTGGCCAAATGCACCACCGTCATTTGCCGCCGCAAACGCATCAGAATATTGTTTTGCGCGTAAATCACGCTCCCGGTAGTATCCAGAACGTTCGGCGCGCCACTCGAGTCTTTCTCGAGCCCGCTCGTTTCTTTCTCCAGATTGTTCAGGAATTCGTCCATCACTCCGATTTCTTCCGCCAGGTATTCCGCTTCCCGTTGCGCATAAGTCGCGCTATTTGGCCAACCCATCCACGCCGCCACGCCGTTAATCCCCGAGTGCCCGCCGGCCGCCAGCTGCGGAGCCAGTCTCTGCTCGATAAGGTCATCGCAGCACACCGACCTCCAGCCCGCCGCCGCTAACTTCTTTGTCCAGAAACTTTTGCCGCTTCCAGACATCCCCACCAACGCCAGCCGGAAACGCTTTTCCCTATGCAATTCGCTGTTCATGAATAATTTCTTACCTTAACGTGGCCTATGCGCTGTAGCAACCCGCCATCCATCCGCCCTACCCTTGAAAAACAATGCGCTCCTGGAACTCTGTACTACCGGACGGCTTGCAGCACGGTAACCCTGATGTTACGTTTGCAAACAGCTGTGGGGCATCGCTGCACCACGGGGTTAGCGATTTCCAAGTCCGGTTAGAATCTTTCCATTACGGAAAGCAACCGGCAGAAATCGAAATCCAATTGTAAATTTTCGTGACGCGAACGTTCTCCGGTTGAAATCGGACCAGGCGAGCAGCCCTGGCTTAGAAATTCGCGCGCGAGGTCTTCGTGCCGTACTCGTTTCATAACGACAATCGCTTGCCACAAGGCCGCTTGGCCATGGCTTCCTACGTCATCGTGGGAATGATCGGCGTATTGCTCCTGGGCTTTTGGAAGCTGCAGATCATTGACGCCGAGAAATATTCTTCGATGGCCGAACGCAATCGCGTGCGTTCCATTCCGGTTATCGCCCCTCGTGGCCGCATGCTGGATCGCGACGGCCGCGTGTTGGTCGACAATCGCCCCTCATTCAGCGTTTTGCTCTTGCGCGACGATCCCACGTTGGTCGAAAAAAATCTTCCCGCAATTGCCGATGGACTCAGCATCAAACTCGAGGACCTGAGGGACGATCTCAGCACCACCCGCAATCTCCCCAAGTTTCAGCCCATTATCATCAAGCCCGAAGCTTCCGACGCGGACATCGCTTTCATCGAGTCGCATCGCTCCGACATCCCCATTCTCGAAATGATTTCCATCTCTCGCCGCCGCTACCTTCCCGGTGGATTTATGGCCCACGCCAGCGGCTACGTCGGTGAAGTCAGCGAGCAGCAAATCGAATCCAGCAACGGGCGCTTCCGTCCCGGGGACTTCGCCGGCAAAACCGGCCTGGAAAGACAGTACAACGATCTCTTGATGGGCACCGACGGCATGCGCCGCGTCATCGTCAATAGCGTCGGTAAAGAAGTTGGCCGCCTCTCCACCCAGGAAGCTATTCCCGGCAAACAGATTCAGCTCACCATCGATTACGACCTGCAGCAAGTGGCGGAACAATCTTTGGGCACGCGCCCTGGCGCCGTGGTCGCGCTCGACCCGCGCACCGGCGAAGTTCTTGCCATGGTCAGCCGCCCCACACCTGACCCCAACGATTTTTCCGTGCGTGTTTCGAACGAAATATGGAAGCGCCTCAACGATGATCCGTTGCACCCCATGTTGAATCGCGCCATCCAGGCGCAACTCGCGCCCGGCTCCGTTTTTAAAATCATCACCGCTACGGCCATGCTGGAAGATAAAGTTCCGCCGGAAAGTTACACCGCGTTTTGTCCCGGCTATGCCACTTTCTACGGCCGCCAATTCAAATGCTGGGTGTACGGGAAGAGTTCCCACGGTGTCGTGAATTTTCGCAAAGCCATTCTCGATTCCTGCGATATTTTTTTCTATAACGTGGGCATGAAGTTGGGCATCGACCGCCTCGCTTACTACGCCACCAAAATGGGCATTGGCCATAAAACCGGGATCGATCTGCCTTCTGAAGAGCCCGGCCTGATGCCGTCGCAGGAGTGGGTGGAGCGCGTATTCCATCGCAAGTGGTACGCCGGCGAAACCATATCGGTCTCCACCGGTCAGGGCGCGGTCACCACCACTCCGCTGCAATTGGCGCGCACCATCGGCGGCATCGCTATGGGCGGCATTTTTAAGCAACCGCATTTATTGAAAGACGCGCAAAACGTAGGCGAAGAGCGCTTTGGCATCTCCGAGCCCACCGTGGAAAAAATAACCGACGCCATGTACGGCGTCGTCAATGACGGCGGCACCGGCGCTTCCCTGAAGCTCGCCGGCGTCGAGCTCAGCGGTAAATCCGGCACCGCGCAGGTGATCGGCTACTCCGCGCGCGACCGTGTCGGCAAACAGAAAAAGTTTGAAGACAATGCCTGGTTCGTCGGCTATGCGCCGCGCCGCAATCCTGAAATCGTCGTCGCCGTGCTGGTGCAGGAAAGCGGCCAGCACGGAGGCACCGCCTCCGGCCCGGTCGTGCGCGACATCATCAAGGCCTACTACGACAAGAAAAATAAAAACAACGGCCAGACCACCGTCGAATATCAGCGTTTCAATTTTGATAACGGCACCAATCCGGCGCAGGCAGCAATAGCCGTCAACGACGCTCAGTCCCCGGCTCCAGCCAAGCCGGACGCTCCAAAATTACGTTCACCGCTCGCGGCTGCCGCTGCCGCTGTTATTCCGGCGCCACAGCCGACGGCCCTACGGCGATAGATTTTTAGTTGCAAGAAAACCACCGGGCAGCATTCGCCGGTGAGAAGAAAAAGTATGAGATGCAAAGGTAAATGAAAGACGCACCCGGTACCCGCGATTACGATTGGTGGCTGCTGGCCATCTTGGCGGCCATCTGCGCCGTTGGCGTAATTGAAATCTATTCCGCCACGCATGGCAGCTCTTTGGCCGGCATGCACATGAAGCAGGTCCGCTGGCTGGTCATCGGCTTCGCATTGATGTTCGCCCTGTCCCGCCTCGACTACCACCTGATCCTCGATCAGGCCCCCATTTTGTATCTTATCGGTATCGTTGCCCTTGTTGCCGTCCTAGCCATGGGGCATAGCCGTTTCGGGGCCAAACGCTGGATCCCCGTCCTGGGCGAATTCTTTCAGGTGTCAGAATTGGTAAAGTTGATTATAATCATTGTAGTCGCCCGCTTCTTTGCGGAAGTTAGCAGCGATGAGCTT
>Ga0193751_1001031_pt1 | contig 18761 bp, 18 predicted proteins | sample L1c2metaG_FD_143050 | JGI IMG/M metagenome (GOLD analysis project Ga0193751, IMG submission 143050) | Soil microbial communities from a riparian zone of the East river system, Colorado, United States - L1c2 | ecosystem: Environmental > Terrestrial > Soil > Riparian zone | place: USA: East River... | reverse complement strand
CAGAATAGGGTTGTGTCATCCATGCCGGCCCCCAATTCCCAGCATGAAGCTTGAATCAGAAACCCGCCGATTTGGGAATCCCGATTCCGACAAAAAACATCATGCTCTAAATCAAAACCCCGCGCTTCGGCGTCCTCAATCGCCACCGCCGCCGCCGTCACCCACGCTGCCGGCACTGCCGGAATGGGGCAGCCATCGGATGCGGAATGGCCGCCTCCAAACCAACCCCAAAGCCGGCTGACCGAATCGTCGCCAACTTGCGAGCCGCCGTCCGGATCGATGCCGGCCGATAATGTTTTCCGCCGTTGCAGTTGCCCCTGCACCCGACTGTGCGCCGCAAAAACCGCCTTAAATCCCCACTATTAGACGCCAAATATGGCGGTCTCGTTCATTGATCATTCAACTGAAATATGGAACTTTTGCTGACATAGACGGCTTTATCCGCTGTCTTATTCAATCAGAAAGGTGATGCCCATGAGGAAAACATTGGTGGCACTGGCTGCCGTCGCCACCCTGGCCATTTCGGCCGCGGCGGCGCCCGCCCATGCCCAACGCGGTATCGGCGCGGCTGTCGCCGGCGGACTGATCGGCGGCGCCATCGTCGGCGGCGCGATCGCGGCCAGCCCGTATGGACCGTATGGATATGGACCTGGCTATTACGGGCCAGGCTATGGATATTACGGCGGCCCGGCCTATGTCGCGGCTGATCCTTACGGCTGTTACTGGCAGCGGCAGCGCTTCTGGGACGGCTATGGCTGGCGGATTCGCCGCGTGCAGGTTTGCGGCTGACACCCGTTCATCTTCATTAAAACAAACCGGCTGACCCGAAAACAATTTGTTTTCGAAAGCGCCTTCGGATATTGGCCTGAAAAAACCGCTTTTCAGGCCAATGCCTTGAAGGCGTTTACTTTGGATTGACCATTGTGCGCTTTTTTAGCGTCAGGGTGGATTCGAGTTTGGCGTGTGAGTCATCTTAAACCGGCGCTCAAGCGCCATCATCCCCAGGAGAGCCCAAGACATGAAAAAGACATTTGCTGCCTTCGTCGCGGTTGCAACGATCGCTGCTTCGCTTGCCGCGACCCCGGCGAGCGCTCAGCGCGGCCTCGGCGCGGCGATCGCAGGCGGGATCATCGGCGGCGCGATTGTCGGCGGCGCGGTTGCCGCCAGCCGGCCGGCCCCGGTCTATGTGGAAGAAGTGCCGCCGCCCTGCCGCTGGGTACGCGAGCGCTTCTGGGATGGCTACGATTGGCGCTTCCGCCGCATCCAGGTCTGCAACTGATCTGACCCGGCACCAAGCTCAGCGCAAAAATTCAGCGCCTTGATCTCAAAACCCGGCCGATGCTTCGGCCGGGTTTTTCTTATCCTCTGTCGGGACAAACGCAAGACCGTCATAGCGAGCCTGCGCGACGCAATCCATAAGCGGCGGAGAAGGTGGATGACTTCGTCGCCTTGCTCCTCGCACTGACAAAAATAATCCGCCAGAACGATGGGTTGCCGGTGCGTGATCGTCGTGTCTCTCAGCGCGCAGCAGCGATCGAACGCAGCACCGCCTCGCTCGGCCAACAATCGACCTTCAGCCCGGCCCTCTTCTGGTAGGCGCCGAGCGCCGCGCGGGTCTTCATGCCGGCCTTGCCGTCGACCTTGTCGGTGTAAAGACCGATACGCGTGAGGTGGCGCTGCATGGCCTCGACGTCGGCGGTGCGCAACTGGGTCGATGCCGACCACGGCGTGGCAAAGGCCTCCGGACTTACCATTCGGTCGGCAAGATGGCCGACGAACAGCACATACAAATCTGAGAAATTGTATTCCTTGATCACGAAATAATTCTTCGTGGTCAGAAACGCCGGGCCATAGATGCCCTCCGGCTGCAGCAGCGAGGCGGGCTGCGCCTGCTCGGCCGCGCTCAGCTTCTGCCCGCGCACCGGCACAAAGCCTTCGCGCAGCCATTCGCCGATCGGCTTGCTCACCTCCGGTACGCCAATCGTGCAATCGACATGGGCCGGCGGCCGCACCTCGTAAGCCCAGCGCAGGCCCGGCTGCCAGCCCTTGTTGACGAGTTGCTCCGCGGCCGAGGCCAGCGCATCCGGCACCGAATGCCAGATGTCCTTGCGCCCGTCGCCGTCGAAATCGACCGCATGCTTGTAGAATTCCGACGGCAGGAATTGGGTCAAGCCGGTGGCGCCCGCCCAGGACGCGCGCATGTCCTTGCGCGTCACCTCGCCGTCATTGATCAGCTTCAGCGCCAGAATGAATTCGGTGCGATACTGGTCCTTGCGGCGGCCGAGATAGGCCTGCGTCGCCAGCACGCGCAAGCCGTCGTACGGCAGCGTGTAGCGACCATAGTCAGTTTCGCGGCCCCAGATCGCGAGCACGATCGTGGCCGGCACGCCGAAGCGCGCTTCGATCCCGCTGAGCGCTGAGCGATGCTTCGCCATCAGCCGCTGACCTTCTTCGGCGAGCCGCGCGATGCTCGCTTCCTTCAGATAGTCTGCCGGCACCTGCACGAACTCGGCCTGCGACGGCGCGCCTGTCGTGGGACGTCCGGGCAGGATTAAGTCAGGCAATTTGTAATCGGGCTCAAGCCCGCGCGTCTCCGCATCGAAAGTGGCGCGCGAGACGCCTTGCGCCTGCGCCTCCGGCCAGAGCGAGGCGATGAAGGCCGTGAAGCCAGCGTCCGCGGCAAGGGCGGGCGGCGGTAGTATTAGCGTTAGAAGCAAGAGGCCGAGTGCCAACGCTCGGCTAACATCCAACCGAGGTAACCCGTTCACGCGTCGGTCAGATCGAGACGCCGCTCGATACGCTCGATGCGGATATCCATCCGATCAAGCCTATTCGACATATTGGCGTATTGGTTCTCAAGGTTGCCGACACGCTGCTTTATCTCGCGAATATCGTCGCGGACGTCATCGATCGCGCCGCGAATGTGGCGCAAATGCTCAAGAACGATGTTGTCCGTATCGGCCATACCGCAAGCCTAGCACAGCACAAAATAGTTGTGAACCACGGCCGGCCAGCAAGATCGGGTCGTCGATGTCGGCCCCCTACCGCGTCAGTTTCTTGTACTTCACGCGATGCGGGATAATGGAATCCTGACCCAATCGTCGCATCTTGTCTTTTTCATAGTCCTGGAAATTGCCTTCGAACCATTCGACATGGCTGTCGCCTTCGAAGGCCAGCATGTGAGTGGCAATGCGGTCGAGGAACCAGCGGTCGTGGCTGATGATCACCGCGCAGCCGGCGAAATCTTCGAGCGCCTCTTCGAGCGCGCGTAGCGTATCGACGTCGAGGTCGTTGGTGGGCTCGTCGAGCAAGAGCACATTGGCGCCTGACTTGAGCATCTTGGCCAGATGCACGCGGTTGCGCTCACCGCCAGACAGCGCACCCACCTTCTTCTGCTGGTCGGCGCCCTTGAAATTGAACGAGGAGCAATAGCCGCGCGAATTGACCTCGCGCTTGCCGAGCAGGATCAGTTCGTTGCCGCCGGAAATTTCTTCCCACACGGTCTTCTTGCCGTCGAGACTGTCGCGCGACTGGTCGACATAGCCGAGATGCACGCTTTCGCCGACCGTGATGGTGCCCTTGTCCGGCTTCTCCTGGTCGGTGATCATCCGGAACAGCGTGGTCTTGCCGGCGCCGTTCGGACCGATCACGCCGACAATGCCTCCCGGCGGCAGCTTGAAGGTGAGATTGTCGATCAAGAGGCAGTCGCCATATCCCTTGGTCAGCCCCTCGAAGTCGATCACGTTTTGACCGAGCCGCTCAGCCACGGGGATCGTGATCTGCGCGGTCTGGGTCTGCTTTTCGCTCGCCTGTTTCAGAAGTTCTTCATAGCGCTGGTAGCGCGCCTTGGATTTGGCCTGGCGCGCCTTCGGCGAGGCCGCGATCCATTCCTGTTCGCGGGCCAGCGTGCGTTGATGCGCGGCATCCTCGCGGCCCTCCTGCTCGAGCCGCTTCTGCTTCTGCACCAGCCAGGACGAGTAATTGCCCTCGTAGGGAATCCCCCTGCCGCGGTCGAGTTCGAGAATCCAGCCCGTCACATTGTCGAGGAAATAGCGGTCATGGGTGACGATCAGGATGGCGCCGGGGTAGTTGCGCAAATGGCCTTCCAGCCATGACACCGATTCGGCGTCGAGATGGTTGGTCGGCTCGTCCAGCAGCAGCAGTTCGGGCTGATCGAGCAGCAGCTTGCACAGCGCGACGCGGCGGCGCTCGCCGCCCGAGAGTTTTGACACATCGGAATCGTCAGGCGGGCAGCGCAGCGCGTCCATCGCCTGATCGACCTTGCTGTCGAGATCCCAGAGGCCCGCGGCCTCGATCTGGTCCTGCAATTTGGTCATCTCGTCGGCGGTCTCGTCGGAATAATTAACCGCGAGTTCATTGTAGCGATCGAGGATCGCCTTCTGCTTGGCGACGCCCAGCATGACGTTCTCGCGGACGGTCTTGGCGGAATCGAGCTGCGGCTCCTGCTCGAGGTAGCCGACGCGGGCGCCCTCGGCCACCCAGGCTTCGCCGTTATATTCCTTGTCGAGGCCGGCCATGATTCGCAGCAATGTCGATTTGCCCGAGCCGTTGACGCCGAGCACGCCGATCTTGGCGTCGGGATAGAACGACAGGTGGACATTATCCAGCACCTTGCGGTTACCCGGATAGGTCTTGGACAGGCCTTGCATGAAATAGACGAACTGACGGGCCATCGCGATCCCTAGAAAACGAGAGGATTTATGGAAATTTGGCTGGGGCTGATGTAGCGGGGCGGCCCCTAAAGGGCAACCGCAGGCCCAAGCGTTTTCGATCCGTTCACCAGTGGGAGCACGGATAGCGACAATTGAAACCTTCTTTTAATGACTCGCGCCCGAAACTACCCGTCAGCGCCCCAGAAAGCGCTTCGCGCGACCGAAGTCGCCGAAAAAAGACAGGATTCGTCATGGCGACGCTCACTTCAGGCTCCCTTCCCTCCCCGACCCGCAACCGCGACGGAAGGTCGGGTGCCTTCGCCGAACTCCGCGCTTTCTGGCGCCAGTTCTTCTCGCGAGCCTTCGATCCCTACCGGCCGGAGCTGCATTATATGCGCGGACCGGGTCCCGCCTGGCGCGCCAAGCACGCGTCAGCGGCGCGCCGGCACACCAGCTGACTTCGATTTGATTTGCCTGCGGGATGCCTTGAGGCCGGTGGGCCGCGACCTCGTCCCGCCGACTTTTTGATGGCCCGGACGCTTGCGCAGGGAAGCGCGGCGCGCGACCATGGCGTGCTTGTTCGAAGAAGGCGCGCCTCAAGCGCCGTCTTCATCGCCATGAACGGACCTTCCCATGACGCGGCTGCGCTGTGCGATTCTCGATGACTATCTCAATCTGGCTCTCTCGGTCGCGGACTGGTCGAAGATCAAGGACCGCGTCGAGGTCACCGATTTCAAAGAGCCCTTTGCTTCCCCCGAAGCCGCCGCCGGCGCGCTGAAGGACTTCGAGATCATCTGCGCGATGCGCGAGCGCACGCCGTTTCCGCGCGCGATGTTTGCGGCCCTGCCCAAGCTGAAACTCCTGATCACCTCCGGCATGCGCAACGCCGCGATCGACATGGAGGCCGCCAGGGATCATCAGGTGGTGCTGTGCGGCACGCAATGGGGCCGCGATCCCACCGCGCCCCTCACCATGGGCCTGATCCTGGAACTGACGCGTAATATCGGCCGCGAGAACGCGCGGATGCACGCCGGCGAATATTTGCAGAAATTCGTCGGTATCGAGATCGAGGGCAAGACATTGGGGGTGGTCGGGCTCGGCAAGTTGGGGGCCAAGGTATCGGGGCTGGCGAAGGCGTTCGGCATGAACGTGATCGCCTGGAGCCCGAACCTGACGGCTGAACGATGCCAGGAGGTCGGGGTCGGCTACGCCACCAAGGAAGAATTGTTCTCAACCGCGGACATCATCACCGTTCACGTGGTGCTGAGCCAGCGCTCGCGCGGCCTTGTGGGCGCAGCCGATCTCGCCCGCATGAAGCCGACCAGCTACCTCGTCAACACCGCGCGCGGGCCGCTCGTCGATGAGATGGCCCTGCTGGAAACGCTGCAAGCGCGCAGAATAGCTGGCGCCGCGGTCGACGTGTTCTCGGTCGAGCCGCTGCCGGTCGACCATCCCTTCCGCAAACTCGACAACCTGGTGCTGACGCCGCATCTCGGCTACGTCACGCTGGAAACCTTTCGCGCGCATTATAGTCAGATGGTCGAAGGCATCGAAGGCTGGTTCAAGGGCGAGCCGGTGCGAAGGCTGTCGTAGACAGGTTCGGCCGGGCCTTAAATCCGTTCAAACGCTCGCGGCGACGGGCAACAGATTGGCGCGCCGCCCGATCGATCAGGCGGTTACTGGTGTGAACTTCGTTACATCGAGCGACGACAATGGCTGCCCAGGGGACTGAAATATCACCTTCCCGTTCAATCCATCGGCGGATGAGAAACTTACTTTGCCAAAAAGGACGGAATTGTTGACGACGTCGCCGACACCCTGCGCGCTCTGCCCATCGATGGTATATCTGACCTGCGCATCCCGCCCCGTGATGGAGAGGACCTGGAAAGATGCGGTCTGCGTGTCCGTACTGCCGATCCAGCTGCCCACCAGCTTGTTCTGGTCCGCAGCCGGTGCGGTCACCTTGGCGAGAACAGCGGCCTGTCTCACGGTCCCGAATGAAAACTCCAGCGCGCCCTTCGTTCCATCGCGGGTCGCGATCGTGACATTGCCGTAAGTGATGGTGTTCTTATCGACGTTGGCGGTACCTACTTCCTTATGCCCGTTATGCGAATATTCGATCTGCGCCGTGTCCCCCGTGATGCTTACGACCCTGAATTCGACGGCTTGATTATTGTTCGCGAATGAGCCTTTCCAGTCGCCCAGCAGATTACTCTGGTGATAGAGCTTCTCGTTGACGGGCGAAATTCGACTAGCGCCGATTGTGCTCACCGCCAGCTCCTCCGGGTCCGCGAAATGCGGGCAGCCATGGTTCCGCGATATGCGGAAAGGACCAGACAATCTGACTTCTATAAACGAATGGTTAAGCGCATCTTAGCGAACGAGATCAAGGCGATTGCCCGCGCAATAAAAAGGCGCGCTACTGCGCGCCTTTCAGGATCATGTTTTTAACCGATCGTTGCGCCTAGCGCACCGTCACCGGCGGCGGCAGCGGCGGCACCATGGTCGGCTGCGTTCCGGGAATGCTCGACGGCGGGAGTGGCGCTCCGGCAGTCGGCCCGGGCAGTGGGGCGGCGGAAGCGGTGGTGGTCGACCCTGGCGGCGGGCCGCCGGGAAGCACGACTACGCGGGTGCCGACCTTGACGCGATCGAACAGATCCGAGACGTCCTCGTTCAGCATGCCGATGCAGCCCGAGGAGACGAACTTGCCGATCGTCGACGGCTGGTTGGTGCCGTGGATGCGGTAGACGGTATTGCCGAGATACATCGCGCGCGCGCCCAGGGGATTGCCGGGGCCGCCGGCCATGAAGCGCGGCAGATAGGGCTGGCGGTCAATCATCTCGGTCGGCGGATGCCAATCCGGCCACTCGGCCTTGCGCGAGATTTTCTGCACCCCGGTCCAGGTGAATCCGTCGCGCCCGACGCGGACGCCGTAGCGGATGGCACGGCCGTTGCCGAGCACGTAATAGAGATAGGTGTGCGGCGTATCGACGATCAGCGTTCCCGCCGGCTCTTTGGTCGCGAACGCGATTTCCTGCCGACGCAGGTTCGGCGGCAGATTGACCGGCGCCGCATCCGGCTGTTCCTCCGGCGGCAGCGCAGACAGCACCACCGGCCGGCCATCTGGGCCCGGCTGGGGCTGGGCTTCAGGGGACTGAACTCCGGGAGGCTGCTGCTGCAAGCTTCCGGTGACGTTGCCGAGAGGAACACCAATGGTTCCAGGCGGGCGAAGCCCAAGGCTGTCCTCGTCGGGATAGACAATACCCGATCCCGGAATGCGATTATCACCATAGGCCTGTTGCGGGGGGCCGGCGGGCCGGTCGGAATAGATCACCGGCGGCGGATCCCTGCGGCCATAACGCGGGTCGTCGGGCGACAAGATCGGACCGGTCGGTACGGCGCGGTCGGAATAGACGGGTGGCGCACCGGCGGGCCGGCCGTAGCGGGGATCATCGGGCGAAAGCACCGGTCCCCGGTCGGAATAGGCCGGCGGAGCACCGGCGGGCCGGCCGTAGCGGGGATCATCGGGCGAGAGCACCGGTCCCCGGTCGGAATAGGCCGGCGGAGCACCGGCGGGCCGGCCATAACGGGGATCATTGGGCGAAAGCACCGGACCGGGCGGCGGCAGCGCGGCGGAGCCCTGCACATTCGGCCCGTCATCGTCCTCCAGCACGTCGAAGTCCATCGGGCGGGGAGAACGATAATCGGTCGGATAGCCACTGGGCGGATAGTACTTCGGATTTGGCGAGTAGACCGCCCCGGGCGGGATCGGATAGCTCTGCGCCGACGCAAGCGTGGTTCCCGCCGCCCCTGCCGCCAAGCCAGCGGAAACGGCAGCACAAATCGTCAGAATGCGTTTGGTCATCATCGCTCTTGTATAGCCCCAAGCCGACACCGGATCGTTAACGGCAGATGACCGAAGATAGCGGCGCATTCAAGACAAATCGGGCCGATTCGCTCCAAATTGAGCATTTTGTGATGGTCCGGAAGCCGTTCCTTCAGCACAATCCCGCCGCCCCGGCGGGTCCTTCGCACCATCGATATTTAATGAGCGCCTGGAAACCGTTGCGCTATTCTTCAAGCAGCCTGATTCGCTGCGCCGCGTGTTCGCTGTGTCGCGAACGCGGCCAATGTAGTGGTCACCGCGTTCCCGATGGCTCAAGCGCCTTTGCAAAATAGTTCGCCAAGGTAGAACTCGCGTCAAAATGCTCCCCGGATTCCGCTTCCTGTTCGCCGCGGTCATGTTTTCGATGTCGATCCTGGTCTTCGGATTGGGCGCGGCGGCGCTGCTGCGCGCGGCCCACGAGGAATTTGCCAGCAATCCATCATGGCGGGCCGCTCCCGAAGTGATGTTCGCCCAGCCGCCTGAAGCGACACGGCCGGTGCTGGCGATGCTAAGCGTCGACAATCCGGCGGCGGAGAAGGCGCAGGACAATGCGCCTGCGACCGCCGCGCCGGCCGAGCAGGCGGCGATCGCCGCGACGCCGTCTGACGCTGAGCGGGTCGCTGTGCTGAAGCCGGAGGATTCGTCACCGGCGCAAAGTGACAAGACGGAGATCGCACAGCCGGAGGTCCCGGTCGCGGAAAACCCGGTCGCCGCCGAGCCCGCGCCAGCTTCCGCGAAACTGCCCACGTCCGGCGAGGAAATCAAAATCGCCGCGACTGCGATGGAGAAAGTTTCATCACGCGAGGACCAGCCGGTGGCTTCGCCCGTACAACCAAACGCGCCGGGCGCCGCTATCGCCGCGACGAAAATCGCGACATTGGGTGGGCCGCCGGTCGGCATCGAGAGCCTGCGGCCGGCCAAGATCACCACGGCAAAGCCTGATCCGAGCGCCGAGAAGAAACGCCAGCAGGCAAGGCGCGCGGACCAGCGCCGCAGAATTGCCGCCCGCGCACGCGCCGCGGCGCAGGCGCTTGCGCAGCCGGCCAATCCGTTCAGCCAGCCGGCGGCCACCGCCGTTAGCGCCCGCTGAGGCGTTATCTTCGCTGGAAAAATGCTCTGCTATTTGCTCTGACGCGTTTTCTTGACGCGAACCGGTATCCACCCCGCATCAAGTGCGGGGCAGGCTTTCGCTTGAAAACGCTTTATTTGCTTTGACGCGTTTTCTTGACGCGAACCGGTATCCACTTCGCTTGAAAACGCTTTGTGGTCAGGCCGGCCCAGTCGCGACCGGCGCTCCGTCGGGCAGGCCCCATTCGGCCCATGAGCCGTCGTACAGCGCGGTGCCGCGCACGCCCAGCCGATAAAGCGCAAGCGTCAACACCAGCGCAGAGACGCCGGAGCCGCAGGTGGTCACGATCGGACTTTTGCTGTCGACACCGGCGCCCGCAAACGCGTTGCGCAATTCGTCGAGCGGCTTCATCGCACCGGTCCTGGCGTCGAACAGCTGGGCATAGGGCACGTTGCGGCTGCCCGGGATGTGACCGGGGCGGCGGCCGGGCCACGGCTCGGCGACGGTGCCCTCGAAGCGCGCGCGCGGTCGCGCGTCGACCAGTTGCTCCTTCTTGGTCCGGAGATTGTCGAGCAGTTGCTGCTTGCTTCTGATGTAACTCGGGTCGAGCCTGGCCTGGAATTTTCCGACCCTTGGCGTCACCGCCCCGGAATCGATTGGGCGCCCCTCGGCCTTCCACTTCTGCAGGCCGCCATCCAGCACTTTCACCTTGGGATGGCCGAACGACAGGAACATCCACCACGCCCGGGGTGCTGCGACCCAGGCGCCGGAATCATAAGCCACCACGGTATCGTCGGAGGAAATCCCCAGCGCGGAGACGTCGCGCGCGAACTGCTCGGCGTTTGGATACATGTGCGGCCGGGGATCGTTCGGATCGGCGATGGTGTTGACGTTGAAAAACACCGCCCCTGGAACATGCCCGGCAAGATAATCATCTGACGGCAGCGGCAGCACGCCGGGCATCTTGTAGGACGCGTCGATCACCTTGATTTTTGCGTCATCGAGATGGGCGGCAAGCCAATCGGTGGAGACAAGCGGATCTTCGGTGGATGTCATGGTCGTCCTCGCAGCTGTCGTCATGGCCGGGCATAGCCGTCTGAAGGACGGCGTCGCTTCCGCTCGCCTATGCCCGGCCATCCACGTCTTTCAATCAGTCTCCACGGCTTCAAAGACGTGGACGCCCGCGACAAGCGCGGGCATGACGGATCATGAGATGGTCGCGCCCCTCAACCCTTCTTCTTCGGTTCCCACTTCTCCACTGGTCCTCCGGCGTCGCGCCAAGCGGCAAAGCCGCCGGCGATATGCGCCACGGGCTTTAGCCCCATATCCTGCGCGGTCCTCGCCGCCAGCGCCGAGCGCATGCCGCCCGCGCAATGGAAAATGAATTTCTTGTCCACCTGGAAGATCGGTTTGGCATAGGGGCTCAAAGGATCGATCCAGAACTCCAGCATGCCGCGGGTGCAGGAGAACGCGCCGGGAATCCGCCCCTCGCGCTCGATCTCTCTGGGATCGCGGATGTCCACGATCACCACATCGTCGCCCTGCGCGGCCTTGATGGCGTCCGCCGCGCTCAAGGTTTCGATCTGCGCGTTGGCCTCCTCGAGCAGCGACTTGATGCCGCGATGGATAGTCTGGGGCATTCACGTATCCTCACTCTCGAAGGCCGTGTCACGGACGCGGTGCAGCGTTCTTCACGGTGCACCGCAGAGCCGGGACCCATTGCAATGTCGTTTCTATGGGCCCCGGCTCTGCAGCGCAACGCTTGGGCGTTGCGCCGCGTCCGGGGCACGGACTGCCGCTACCGCACCAATTCCTTCATCGCGCCTTCGAGACCTTCGATCGTGATCGGAAACATGCGGTCCGAAAACAGCCGGCGGATGATGGTGGTCGATTCCGAATAGTCCCAGTGCCGCTGCGCCACCGGATTGAGCCACACCGCATGCGGATAGGTGCGGGTGATGCGCTCGAGCCAGAGCGAGCCCGCCTCTTCATTGACGTGCTCGACCGAGCCGCCCGGGACCATGATCTCGTATGGCGACATCGAGGCGTCGCCGACGAAAACCACCTTGTAGTCGTGCGGATATTTATGCAGCACGTCCCAGGTTGGCGTCCGGTCGGTGAAACGGCGGCGGTTCTGCTTCCATACGCCCTCATAGAGGCAATTGTGAAAGTAGAAATATTCCATGTGTTTGAATTCGCTCTTCGCCGCCGAGAACAATTCCTCGACCTGCTCGATATGCGAATCCATCGAGCCACCGATGTCGAAGAACACCAGCACCTTGACCGCGTTGCGCCGCTCGGGGCGCATCACGACATCGAGATAGCCGTGGTTGGCGGTCTCCCGGATCGTGGTGTCGAGATCGAGTTCGTCGGGCGCGCCAGTGCGGGCGAATTTTCGCAGCCGCCTTAGCGCGATCTTGATGTTGCGGATGCCGAGTTCGACATTGCCGTCGAGATCCTTGAACTCGCGGCGATCCCACACCTTGACGGCGCGGAAATTGCGGTTCTTCTCCTGGCCGATGCGGATGCCTTCGGGATTGTAGCCATGGGCGCCGAACGGCGAGGTGCCGGCGGTGCCGATCCATTTGCTGCCGCCCTGATGCCGGCCCTTTTGCTCTTCAAGGCGTTTGCGCAGCGTCTCCATGAGCTTGTCCCAGCCCATCGCCTCGATCTGCTTCTTCTCTTCCTCGGTGAGATATTTTTCGGCGAGCTTCTTGAGCCATTCGGCTGGAATGTCGGCCTTCTCCATGGCATCGAGCAGGCTCTCAAGGCCCTTGAACACGGTGCCAAACACGCGATCGAACTTGTCGAGATTGCGCTCGTCCTTCACCAGCGCCGTGCGCGCCAGATAGTAGAAATTCTCCACCGTCTGCCCGGCAAGGTCGGCGTCGACCGCCTCCAGCAGCGTCAGATATTCGCGTAAGGTCACCGGGACCTGGGCGTCCCGCAGCGATGTGAAGAATTGCACGAACATGGCTCACAGATTGCCCCACGGCCAGGCTTCGTCAAGGGCCGGTGGCGCGGATCAGGGCGGCGTATCCGCCAAATGAGGCATCTCACCGCCTAGACCTGACGTGTTTTTCAACTACAATTGAGACGTCGAGGTTCGAAAACGGACCAACAGCGACCGCCGGATTGGCGGTCGTTTTGTGTCGGGTATCCCAGGCGATCCCGCGCGCGAGAGCAAGCTAGACAGGAACAACAAGGCAAAGACTCGGATGAAATTTACCGGCACCAAGGACTACGTCGCCACCGACGACCTCAAGATCGCGGTCAACGCTTCCATCGTGCTCGAGCGACCGCTGCTGATCAAGGGCGAGCCCGGCACCGGCAAGACCGTATTGGCCGAGGAAGTCGCGAAAGCGCTCGGCGCGCCGCTACTGACCTGGCACATCAAGTCCACCACCAAGGCGCAACAGGGACTCTACGAATACGACGCGGTGTCGCGCCTGCGCGACAGCCAGCTCGGTGACGCCAGGGTGTCGGACATCTCGAATTACATCAAGCGCGGAAAATTATGGGATGCCTTCACCCACGAGAAGCGCCCGGTGCTTCTGATCGACGAAATCGACAAGGCCGACATCGAATTCCCCAACGACCTTCTGCTCGAACTCGATCGCATGGAATTTTTCGTTTACGAGACCGGCGAGAACATCAAGGCCAAGCTGCGGCCGATCGTCATGATCACGTCGAACAACGAGAAGGAATTGCCGGACGCCTTCCTGCGCCGTTGTTTCTTCCATTACATCAAGTTTCCCGACGCCGACACCATGGGCCGGATCGTCGATGTGCATTTTCCCAACATCAAGAAGCGTCTGGTCGAAGAGGCGCTGCGGATATTCTTCGAGGTCCGCGAAGTGCCGGGCCTGAAGAAGAAGCCGTCGACGTCGGAGCTTCTGGATTGGCTGAAACTCCTGCTCAACGAGGACATCACGCCGGAAAGCTTAAGGGAGCGCGACCCGCGCAAGCTGATCCCGCCGCTGCACGGCGCGCTGCTCAAGAACGAGCAGGACGTGCATCTGTTCGAACGGCTGGCGTTCTTGAGCCGAAGGGAAGTTTAAGGAATTCAATTTTCAAACAGCCAAGGCTCAAACAACGTGCCGCCTCCTCGTGTCCCGGGCGCGATGCGGCGTGTAACGCCGCTTCGCTGAACCGGGACCTATTCGTGCCGCGAAAAGGATGGGTCCCGGTTCTGCAACGCATCATTTCGCTTCGCTCATGCTGCGCTGCGCCCGGGACACGATGGCCGTACCACCGCATTCCCGCGGCACGTTCGCACCCGAGTGATGCACATATCTTCGCTCCTCGAAAATAGAGGGCGCAGGGAATGCCGGGCGCGCGATGCGCCCGCAGCCTCGCATGCAAAATAAAATGAGCATACGAGTGTAGTCACCACGGTCACACCGGAAAACACCCGGCATTCCCCGCGCAGTGGTTTTAACGGCTTATAGCGTACTCTCCCCGGTGACCGGGCTTTCTTGCCACCGTCGCCTGCGAAGTTGCCTCCACAGTCTTGACACCAGCGTCGGGGCGTCAGGACCACACGCCTTGGCCGTCCGCGTAAGCTGCGCTCGTCAGCGCGCCGCTGCCGCGTCCACCGCATCCCGCTCCCGACGTTCGTGACGACCGCGCAAACGCCCCTCTTAATCGAGGCGGGACGAGGGAGATATATGCCTGATTTGTGTTTCGGAAAAACAGAAATATTTTTGTCAAAGGGGCTGGACAAAAGGACTGAATACGACATCGCGAACGGCGCCCGACGGGCAAATCAGGCGCGAAGGCGCAAGCGGGAATATGCAACGCAAGCGACCAAGGGCCAGGGCGTGAACCCGTCATTCAGCGTGGTCGACGGATGTCTGCTTTGGTGCGTAATTCGGACTCAAGTCGGACATCGCGTAAGGTCCGAAAAGTGCCAACAGCGGAAGTCGGCAGTACGAATGCAAAGGGCGGCGGCTGGCCCCTCCAATAGAAATAAGCCTTTAGAGCGGATGTCCGGGATTCTCTCGAAGGTACGGATTCTCCCGGACGAATAAGGCGCTTCAGATTCAAGAGATCGTTCGGGATCTTCCGGATCGAAAAGATGCGTGAGAAAGGATTTGCGGGATCGTCAAGGACGATCATCGGCGGCAACAAGTCGATCTGAATGTCTGAATCGCCGGCAACGATTTAATATGTTTTCGGACGGACGACTAAGAGGTCGTCAGCCTTGGACCATGCGCCAAGGCTGCCCTGGACCACGCTCCAATATGGCGCCGCGCGTCCCGAACGGCTCCGGCGTCACGCCGCGCACCCAGAGCTCGACGCGGTCGGCTTCGAGCTGAACGAAGATGGCCGTCTCGTCATCGGCGCCGGCGGGAAAGAATTGGTTCCAGGCCGGCTGCCAGCGCGCTTGCAGCAGCGCCCGGTCGGCGATGATGACACCGCGCCCGATTAGGGTGACATAGCTGTCATCGGCGTCATGTTGATAGACCACGCTCAGCCGGCCGGTACGGCCGATCTCCAGCGCCTTGCGGGAACCGCGGCGGGTGAGGAATAAAATGCCGAAGGGATCTTCGCTCGCCGGCGATTTTTGCGGACCCATGGGCCGCGCGTTGACGCTGCCGTCCTCGGCGACCGTCATCGCCCAACAATAGCGCGCCTTTTCCATGGTCGCCACTGCTGCCGCCAGCAGCCGTTCGACCGACGTAGATCCAGCCTCCATCGCCGCCGTGCCCGTCATGCCGCACCTCCAGTGAATAAGGAAGGCGGTTGATATCACTTATTGACTGATTAGTCTAGACCGAATAGTCTAGATAAATGGGACGAGCAGTGTTCGACAATGCGAGCTTTCTCGGCGCGGCCCGGGCGTTGGCTTGCGAACGGGGCCCTGGCGCAGTCACGGTCGATTCCGTCACGCAGCGCCTTCGAGCTCCAAAAGGCTCGTTCTATCACCGCTTCGCTTCGCGCGACGCGCTACTCGGCGAGTTGTGGCTGGAAACGGTGCTCGCCTATCAGGAGGGATTCGTCGCGGCCATCGAATCCGGTGACGGCCTCGCCGCCGCGCTTCACACGCCCGCCTGGGCGCGATTGCATCTGGACGACGCGCGGCTACTGTTGCTCTATAGCCGTCATGATTTCGTGCAAGGCGATTGGCCCAAAACCCTCAATCGTGGCGTGCGCGATCAAGCACAGCGGTTCGAGGGCTGCGTGGCGAGCTTTGCACGCGGTGCATTCGGTCGGACTGGTCCGGCGCAACTCCGGCGCGCCGCCTTCGTGCTCGCAGAAGTTCCCATCGCCGCCGTAAAGCCGCACCTTAGGGATCGCGAACCGCCGCCGGCTCTGGTCGATGAACTGATAACGGCGACGTACCACGCGATCGTTCAAGGCGGGCCGCGAAGGAATGCCGGTGATGGCGCGTCGGCACCGCTGTGATTCGGCGCCGATAGGGCTAGGGCATTTTCCGGTTGGATCGAATCGCATTGGCTTCATGGTTCTGGGCGCGCGGCGTTGCCGCGGTCTTCACCATGAGGGTCTGGAGGCCTCATCCTGAGAGCTTGTGAATCTTTGGATTGAGATTGCGCAGTGAGGATGGGCGTGATTCGTTAGTAGCAGCGATTTGGAGCTGCTGCGATGGCCAAAGATGATCTGTTTGGCGATGTTCCGGTTCAGGCAGTTTCTTTGGACCGGGATTGCTTCTAGTCACGCTCTTTTAGCAGGTGCTTCTCATGTAAGACCGCGTTTAGCAGCGAATTGTTGACCTCGATATGCCCGTTGTAGCTGATGAGGCCCAGTTTGCGAAACTTGTTCATGAAATGGCTGACTCGGGATCGAGTGGTGCCGACCATCTCCGCCAACGTTTCTTGACTGATGTGCGGATTTATCGGCTGCGGGCTGCCTTCCTTTCCGAAATTCGCGAGCAGCAACAACATGCGCGCAAGCCGCCTCTCGCTCGAATTGAATAGTTGATCGATCAGGTCCTCCTCAATCCGGCCGTTGCGGGTCAGGAGATACGTCATAAACATCTCGGAAAATGTCGGTTCGTCATGAAGGGCGGCGATCATCGCGGCCTTCGTGATTGACGTGATCACGCAATTTTCCATCGCCGTCGTCGTCGCAATGCGTAGCGGATGGCCGTTCATGCAGCCTTCGCCAAAAAACTGGCCGGGCTCCAGAATAGCGATGACCGCTTCCTTGCCCTGCTCGGACAGGACAGTCAGTTTGACTCTTCCTTTTTGGATGTAAAACACCGCGTCGGCGACATCGCCTTGCTCAAACACGTGCCGATTCTTATGGAATTCCAATACCTGCTTTCCCGCGCCCACTTTGGCGAGAAAAACCTTCGCGTTAAACACGTCATTAGCTGGCTTTCCCATAGGAGCCTCCTTTGCCTCGACGAACGTCATCTCACCTCAGCAATCCCCAGAGGAGCCCGTCATCAGCCCCGCGGTTTACCGATGGTGCGCCAGTTGGGATGTACTGTCGGTAATGTACATTACCGATCCGGCGGAGAGCCGACTCTATTACGTGTATGTTTTGGGAAGGTGAAAAGCGACGCGCGTTTTGACCAACTGATAACATTCACAAGATTCTTCGGCGAGGCCCTGCCGATCAAGTATCGTAACCTGCCGGCGGCCGCGCTCAATCAGACCTGCGCGTTCCAACCCGCGTGCAGCATTCGTGACGGTTGGCCTCTGAACGCCCAGCATTTCGGCGAGAAGGCTCTGGGTGATCGGCAGTGCGTCCCCATCACTGCGGTCACGCATCATGAGCAGCCAACGCGCCAGCCGCTCCTTGAGGCTGTGCGCACCATTGCACGCTACAGACACCATGACCTGCTCGAGAAAGGCCTGTACGTAAGCATACATGAGACTACGGAAGGCCGGCATCGACTCCATGGCCCGCGTGAACGCTGCGCGCGACATCTTTGTTGCGCTCCCCGGGATTTGGACGAGAAGCCGGACGGAAGTACTCTTGGCACCGAAGATGGCTTGTATACCCGTGCAACCCTCCCGACCGATTGTTGCCATCTCAATGATACTGCCGTCCGCATAAACCGCTACCACCGAGACTACACCGCTGTCTGGGAAGAATACATGGTGGAGCGAACTGTCGGCGTCCATGAGGACCTGCCCGCGATGGCAGCGAATTTGTTCAAGCTCCGGCATAAGCTGCTTGAGATTGCGGGCTGGCAGGGCGAGTAAAAGCCGATTGCCGGGCCAATTTGAGCTACTCATACCCCGTAAACTCCGCCAGCTCGCTTTAGTTGCAAGACAACGCGCGACGTCGCTCTTAAGCCCTCGGTCAATGAATGCCGAGCCCTGAGCTGAGGTGATGGAACGTTAGCGGGTGGATGGGGCAATGTGATCAAAATAGATCACTCGCAAAATCAAACCCGGCTACCAATGGCATAGCAGACTACAACTCTAACCTTCAACCGGCGGCGGCATCAAATGGTAACTCTCGCAGCACGCGACGTCCGTTCCGGGTCAAAACCGGTACTGACGACCCTGAAATGGGACTTCCGAAATACCCCGGAAAGCAGACATCTTCAGGATCAGTCGGCATGTCTCAAACGTGCCAACAACGGAAGTAACCAAACCTCAATCCCGTCGCACTCTGGACAACGTGAGTGGCCGGGGTCGGACGAAGCGGCACGAGCGGCATCGTTTAAGTCTAAATACTCCTTTGATCCAATATCGGTATTTATTTCTCAATCTTTTGCATGGGTCGGATTGGTTTTTGAGATTGAGTGCAGGTTAGTTGGAAATGGTCTCGACACCATCCAGATAGATGGACAATGCGCCCAACCACTTGCGCGATGCATCGGTGTCGGCGCTCCCCGCTGCCAGCTCGATGGCGCCACCGATGTCAGTAATGGCCTGGAATCCAAACATGCCCCCGGAGCCCATCATCTGGTGCCCCAGACTCGTCACGGTGTCAAAGTCAACTCGATCCAAGGCGTCCGACATCACGATGACATTCTGCCTGCAGTTCTGCAGATACGCGGGGATGCGGTTTGCGGATTTGGATTTGACACGTAAACGGATCAGGTCGATCCGGCTGGTTTCTTTTTTCGATGACGAAGGAGCGACGATGGAGTGCTCCCTGATCGCTTGCAGCAACACCTCTTGTTTGATTGGTTTCGTCACATAAG
>Ga0193751_1001029_pt1 | contig 18787 bp, 18 predicted proteins | sample L1c2metaG_FD_143050 | JGI IMG/M metagenome (GOLD analysis project Ga0193751, IMG submission 143050) | Soil microbial communities from a riparian zone of the East river system, Colorado, United States - L1c2 | ecosystem: Environmental > Terrestrial > Soil > Riparian zone | place: USA: East River... | reverse complement strand
TTCGCGGCGCCCCCACCCCGTCGCGCCAGCTGCCCGCGAACATGGCCGGAGGATAGCAGCGGGATTCGGCTGATCAGCGGCTCAGGGCGCCTTCGGGTTCACGAACCGGCAGCGGTCGATCAACGGACAGAGCTCGTGGGCGGGGTTGCGGGCATGGCAGATCGACCGGCCGTGCTGGATCAAGTTGACGTGGGCCTCGAGCATCTCGTCCGGCTCGAGGAGCGCGAGGAACACCTCGTGGGCCTCGTCGGCCGTGGCCTTCGGCGGGATCAGGCCAACCCGGAGCGCGACCCGCTCGACATGGCGATCGACCGGCATGAGCGGCAACCCGAAGGAGAAGAGCAGCACCACGGAGGCGGTCTTCACGCCGACGCCGTTGATCGCGGTCAGCCAGTTGCGGGCCTCCAGCGCGGTCATCTCCCCGAGGAACTCGAGGGAGTAGTCGCCGCGCGCCTCGTGGATCGCGCGAAGCGCGGCCTTGATGCCCTTGGCCTTGCCGTTCGGGAGGCCGCCCGGACGGATGACCTCGACGAGCTCCTCGAGCGGCGCCGCGTCCACCAGGGCCCAGTCCGGCGGGACGCCGTCGGGCAGCCCGGCGCCGCCCCAGCCGGGACCCGGGATGTGATGCTCCGACGGTCGATCCGATGGATAGGCCGCCCGGAGCGCCACGAAGGCGTGCTCGGCGTTCACGTCGGCGCTGTTCTGGGTGAGGATCGTGAGGACGAGCTCCGAGGTCGGGTCGAGGCGGCGATCCCACGACGGGTGGCCGTATCGATCGGCGAGCCCCTCCAGCACGAACGTGACGAGGCCGGGTCGCGTCCGATCCAGGCGTTTGACCCACGCCTTGATCGGATCCGGCTTGCGCCGCCGGCGCTTCGTGCCTGCACGGGGCTTCGGGCCGGCCGCGCCGGCGGCAGCGGGCCTCACGCGGCGGCGACGGGCGATGAGCGTCACGCCCGGATTGTCGCCGGTCCGCCGTCCTCCGTGATCCGTCGGGCGAGCCGCTCCGCGGCGGCCTCGATCGGCGCTGCGCCGGCCGCGATGGCGGCCTCGAGGCTGATCGGCCGGTCGTGGACGGGAACGGCGGTTACGCCCAACGCGGCGAGGGCCGCCGCTCCCTCGGGTTCCACGCTGCCGCCGACCGCGTAGCAGGCGACGCCTGCCTCCTTCGCGCGGCGGGCGACGCCGAGGGCCGTCTTGCCGTGAGCCGTCTGGGCATCGATCCGACCCTCGCCGGTGACGACGACGTCCGCGTCGGCGAGGCCGTCGCCGAACCCGGTCGCGGCAATGACGAGCGCGACCCCCGGCTCGAGGGCGAACGACTTGAACCGATCGGCGAGGCTCAGCAGCGCGAACCCGACGCCGCCCGCGGCGCCGGCGCCCGGTGTGTCGCGCTCGTGTCGCCCTGATGCACGCTCCAGGGCGGCGGCCCATATCGCGTTGCGCCGGTCCAGGGTTGGGATGTCGGCGTTGCGGGCGCCCTTCTGCGGCCCGTACGTGGCAGCCGCCCCGCGGGGACCCAGCAGCGGGTTGTCGACGTCGCAGGCGACGTGCATCGAAGCCGAGCCGAGGCGTCCATCGAGCGTGTCGAGATCGACCCCGATCGTTACCCAGTCGTGGTCCTCCGGCCCGGGGCCGGTGACGGTCCCGCCAAGGGTCTCGACCAGGCCCCGACCGCCATCGGTCGTGGCGCTCCCGCCGATCCCCAGCGTGATCTCGCGTGCCCCGGCGCCGATCGCGGCCATGAGGAGCTCGCCGGTCCCGCGGCTCGACGGCGCGTACGGATCGCGTTCGTCGAGGGCGAGTCGCGACAGACCCGAGGCCGCCGCCATCTCGACGACGGCGCGGCTGCCACTGGAGAGCCAGCCCGCCCGGATCGGCCGGCCGAGCGGATCGCTCGCTGTCGTCCAGCGCCGGGTCCAGCCGCCCGCGGCTTCGATGGCGTCGAGCGTGCCTTCGCCCCCGTCGGCGAGCGGTGCGAGCCGCAGCGCGTCGTCCGGTCGTGCCCGAGCCCAACCAGCGGCGAGGGCTCGCGCCACTGCCACCGAGCTCAGCGTGCCCTTGAACGAGTCCGGCGCGAAGAGCACCCGCAACGGCCGGTCGCTCGAGCGGGCCGTGATCAGCTCCCGACGAGCGCGTCGAGGCCGGAGACGACCGCGGACTGGCGGCGCTCGAGGTACTCGGGGATCCGGACCATCGGCGGCCGTTCGAGATCGGCGAGCTCCTGGACCTCGAGCGACAGGCGGCCGCGGCCCGAGCGTGGCAGCTTGTACGTCGAGCCGAGCTCCGCGAACAGGCGGACCTTGCGCCTCTCCTCGAGGCGCTTCATGACCGCCTGGAGGATGACGAAGCTCATCCGCGAGAGGCCTTCGAGCTCCTGGTTGCGATGGACCCGCCGCTCGAGGTCCACCTGGCCCAGGCCCTCGATCCCGACCCGCTCGGCGATGTCGATCAGGTGGCCGATCTCGACCGCGTAGCCCGTGAAGAACGGGATCTGCTCGAGGAGCACACGCCGCCCGGCGTACTCGCCGGCGAGGGGCTGGATGAAGCCCGACAGCTCCGGGAAGAACAGGTTGATCAGGGGCCGCGCGACGAGCTCCGTGACGCGGCCACCGCCGCCCTCGCGAATGATGCCGCCCTGGACGATGGGCCGCTGGTAGTAGCCCTTCACGTACTGCAGCCGCGGCTCGTGGAGGAGCGGTCCGAGGGTGCCGTAGACCATCCGGGGGTGCCAGTTCCGGACGTCCGTGTCGGCCCAGACGACGAGGTCGCCGCTCGTCTCGTAGAGCGACTTCCAGAGCGCCTCGCCCTTGCCACGGAACGAGCCGTAGCGGCTCAGGACGTCGTGGTGCTGGACGACCCGGGCGCCCTCGGCCTCGGCGATCTCGCGGGTCCGGTCGGTCGAGGCCGAGTCGATGACGAGGACCTCGTCCAGGAGCGGCACGCGGCCCACCATCTCGCGGATCGCGCGTCGCACGATCGGCCCGATCGTCTCCTCCTCGTTGAGGGTCGGCAGCACGAGGCTGACCGTCAGGCCCTGCTTCTCCTTGAGCTGCGTGAGGCGGCGGAGGTCCGCGAACTCGGCGTGATGGAAGTTCGATTCGCCGAACCAGCGCTCGACGCGGGCCGGCACGGCGCGCGATTCCTCCGCGGCTCGATCCGCCGCGGCGAGCGTCTCGGCACGCGACGCCAGCTGCTCGAACGTCTGGCGGCCGATGGCCTCGCGGGTCTTGACCACGACGACCGTCGTCTTCGATCGCGTCGCGATGGCCTCGGGCATCGCCCCGAGGGAGTGGGTCGAGCCGTCGCCGGCCGAGGTCGGCGCCGCGGCGCCCATGACCACGACATCGGACCGCTCGGCCTCGCGCAGGATCGCGGCGCGCACGTTCGAGGCCTCGCGGACGAGCATCTCGGTGCCGTTGCCCACGTGCTGGCGGACGAAGCCCTGGAGGGCCCGCTCGGCCTGGGCCCGGACCGCGAGCGTGATCCCCGGCGGGACGATGTGGAGGGCCACGAGCGTGGCGCCGTGGCGGCGGGCGATCGCGTCGGCGAAGCGCAGCGCGAGCTCGGCGTGCGGCCCACCGCGGACGGGCACGACGACGCGCTTGACCTCGCGCACGCCGCGTTGCTTGACCACGGCGACGTCGCACGTGGCCTCACGGATGACCTCGTCGATCGTGCTCGAGAACGGCGCGGCGATGGCCTCCCGGCTCGCGGGCGACTTGCCGCCCCAGCCGAACACGATCAGGTCGGCATCCAACTCCGCCGCCGCTTCCACGATGCCCTCGGCGGCCCGCCGGCCGATCCGGACGATCGGGTGGATCGGCGTGCCCTGGGGCACGAAATCGAGGACCCGCTGGAGGAGCCGCCGGGCGTGGCGGGCGCGGGTCGCACCCTCCGACAGCGGCATGCCCTCCGGGACCTCGACGATGCCGAGGGCCGTCAGCTCGCCGCCGCGTGGCTCCAGCAGGTCGGCGCCCAGGCGGATGAGCTCCTCCGCGGTGGTGGGGTTCGCGACCGGGATGATGATCCGGATCGGCAGCGGGTCGTTCACCTGGCGGCGGCGGCCGTCGCGGCGGGGGAGGCGGGCACCGCGTCCCAGCGCTCGACCAGATAGGGCTTGAGTCGCTCGAACTCGCGGGCCTGGCGCTCGACCTTGTCCTCGGCGCGGTCGGTGGTCAGGTCGCGGTTCTCGACGACGAAGCTCGCCACCCGCCCGAAGTAGATGGGCACGAGCGCGGCCACGAAGCCATCGAGCCGGTCCGGCGTGTCACGGGCGGCGATGACCAGGTCGTAGATGACCCGGGTCCAGACGTCGTCCGGGAAGTCGAACGCGGCCGCGGCCTCGGACATCGCCGCGGTCGACGGGGTCGCGGCGCCGGGCACGTCCATCTCCAGCCGGCGACGGACGGTGTCGGCGACCTCGCCGGCCTCCGTGGCGAGCCGCGCGACCGCGTCGGCCGTGGCCGGGGCGAGCATCGCGCGCCAGGTGTCGGCCATCGTCAGCGAGCCGGCGTGGAACTCCGATAGGAGCCGCAGGACGTTGACCTCGAGCGGCGGCGGGTCGATGACCCGCTCGAAGCCGTAGGCCGGGATGTCGTGGCTGCCCTGGATCGGGCGCCAGCGATCGGCATTGCGGACCGCCGTGCGCAGGATCGTCGTCACGACCTGCCGGAACATCGGCCCGAGGTCGGCTCCGGGGTCCTTCGGATCGTGGACCTTCGCTCCGAGACGGGTCTGGCAGACGGCATAGCCGCCGGTCACGGCCTCGGTGGTCATCCAGATGTCGATCCCGAAGCGTGACACCTCGTCCGTCCAGCCCGGCGACTTGAGGTACTGCCGGACGAGATCGCCCGACACGCCGAAGTCGCCGCCGATCGGCTGCCGGATCCGGAGCCCGTAGAGCGCCCGGGTGAGCGGGTAGGTGACGGTGTTCGTGATCGTCCCGTCGTGCTTGTGGCGGGCGTACAGCGGCGCGACGAAGTCGTAGCCGCCCTTGATGATCGGGCCGGCCAGGAGCTCGATCCACTCCGGCACGATGCTCCGCAGGTCCGAGTCGACCACGACGAGGGCCTGGACCTCGAGCGCGGCGGCGATCTCGAAGATCGTCCGGAGGGCCGCGCCCTTGCCACCGACGCCGTTGATCTCCGGATAGGTCAGCGACACGCGCGCGAGCTTGTTGACCGGCCTGACCAGCAGGATCCGCTCGATGTATTCCGGCGGCTCGGTGTCGACGACGACGCGCTGGGTGCCGTCGGGCGATCCGGCATCGGAGTTGACGACGACCGGCCGCAGGTCCGGGAAGTACTGGACGAGGCCCGCCTGGGCGGCGCGCACGACATAGCCGATCGTCGCGGCGTTCTTGAAGCTCGGGATGCCGACCATGATGTCGGCCCGCTCCAGTCGCGCGATCTCCTCGCGGATGGCAGGCGTCAGCACCGTATCGGGCACCGCCCCACCGTACCACCGACGGCCCACCGGGTCAGGCGAGCCGCCCTGCGGACGCTCAGCGGCCTCTCAGCGGCGGGGGATCGGGGCGGTGGTCCAGTCGGTGCTGGCGCCGCCGGGGGTGTAGCGGCTGTTGGCGTCCTTGATGGCGAACTCGCGGATCCCGAGGGCCTTCCACTGGGCGTACCAGGCCTCCACCGGGGGGCGCACGGCCATGCTGTGGCGGACGGAATCCACCTCCGCGAGGGCCGATTCGAGGAGCCGCCGCCGCTCGAGCAACGGGACCTGCAGGAGCGACTCGCCGTCGAGCCACAGCAGGTCGATCGCCACGTACGCCGACGGTCCGTCCGGGGTGAGCTCGACGCGCCGCGCCTCGGCCAGCTCGATCGCCTCGCGGCGGGGGTTGCGCCCGCCGCCGCCGAGGAACATCTGGCGGGTGATCGTGGCCGGCGTGACCATCGAATCGGCGCCGGGCGCCGTGTCGGCCACCGGGTTGCTCCGGAGCGGACCCGGCATGAGATAGCCGTCGAGGACGAGCTCGACGGCCCGACTCGCGCCGCGTACGGCGTCGCGCAGGTCGTCGAACCCCTCGACCTCGGCGGCCGTCTCGTCGCGGATCGTGACGCCGTCCGATCCGACGTGGATGAGGGCCCGCCTGCCGGCCCACAGCGGCTCGCAGAGCGGGTCGCGGATGTGCTTCGGATCCCGCACACCGAACGCCATCGGGCGCCAGGTATGGGGGTGGGAGCTCGACGACTGGGGCGCCAGAGCGGCGCGATTCGGGCTGCGACTGAGGCTCACGGCCTCATCCTACGCGTGCCTAAAATCCGCGCGTGACGAGCCTGGCCGCACCGGCCTCCCGTCCCCGCGGGCTCCTGCTCATCGAGCGCCTGGCGGGCCTCACACCCTCCGGCCGCGCGGGGGTCCCGGCCGCCTGGGCGCTCTACGACTTCGCGAACACCGTCTACAGCTACGCCATCGTGTCGTTCGCGATGGGCCTCTGGGTCACCAGCGACACCCGCCTCGGCGCCGCGGACGGGCAGTTCTGGTTCGGCGTGGCGAACGCCGTGTCGGTCGGGCTGAACGCCCTCGTGTCGCCGGTCCTCGGGGCGATGTCGGATCGCGGCGGGCGGCGCCTGCCATACCTGCTCTTCTTCACCTCGCAGACGATCGTTGCGACGGCCGCGATCGGGCTGATCGCGGGAGGCACGGGAACGGGGCCGGCGTTCATCGGCCTCGCCCTCTTCTCGATCGCGAACTTCGGCTACCAGGCGGCCCTTATCTACTACGACGCCACGCTGCCGATCGTGTCCAAGCCGGAGAGCCGCGGCCGCGTCTCCGGGATCGGCGTGGCGGTCGGCTATCTCGGGACGATCGCGATCGCGCTGCTGATCCTCATCCTTGACTCGGGCTCCGGCAGCCTGACGTTCTTCATGGCCGCGATCCTGTTCGCGATCTTCGCCCTGCCGATCTTCCTCGTCGTGCGCGAGCCGGCCCGGACCGGCCAACGGTTCAAGGTCCGCGATGCCGTCGGCTCGTGGAGCCAGCTCCGGACGACAATTGCGGACGCGAAGCTCGTGCCCGGCCTGCCACGGTTCCTGGTCGCCCGGTTCTTCTACACCGACCCGGTCAATACCGTCATCGTCGTCATGTCGACGTTCGCCGTGAAAGCGATCGGCTTCACCGAGCGCGAGGCCAATCTCGTGCTGCTGGCCCTGACCGTGGCGGCGGTCCTCGCCAGCTTCGGCTGGGGGTTCCTCGTCGAACGAATCGGGCCGAAACGGACGCTGATGTACGTCCTGGCGTCGTGGTGCATCGGGCTCGTCATCGCGGGGTCGGTGCTGTCCAAGCCGACCTTCCTCATCGCCGGAGTCCTGCTCGGATCCGGGCTCGGCGGGGTCTGGACATCGGACCGGGTCTTCATGCTGCGGCTCTCACCGCCGGAGAAGATCGGCGAGTTCTTCGGCCTGTACGGGCTCGCCGGCAAGTTCAGCGCGGTGACCGGCCCCGTGCTCTACGGCGCGACGGTGTCGACGCTCCTCAACGCCGGCTGGGGCTCCGGGGCGTACCAGGTCGGCATCTTCAGCTTCCTGATCCTGATGGTCATCGGCGTGGCGCTGCTGCGCGGTGTGCCCGACCGGCTGTCCGAAGGGCCGCCACCATCCGCCGCCGACTTCCCGTCCGCCGAGACCCCGCTCGTCGAGGGCGCGTCCTAGGTTCGGCTTTCGGCGCGGCCCTCGGCTGGGTGCGCGGTCCGCCAGGCCCACGCCGAGCCGATCATCTCCCTGAGCGTCGAATGCTGCGGGGTCCAGCCGAGCACCGCCGCGGCCCGCTCGATCGAGGCGACGAGCTCCGGCGGGTCGCCCGCCCGCCGCGGTCCGACGACCATCGGGACCGGTCGTCCGACGACCTCCTCCATCGCCGCGAGGACCTCGCGGACGCTGAACCCGCGGCCGCCGCCCAGGTTGCAGATGAGGGCGTGGTCCGTGCGCGAGTCGTCCGGGGCCGTGGCCTCGAGGGCCGTGAGGTGGGCCGTGGCGAGATCCTCGACGTGGAGGTAGTCGCGGATCGGCGTGCCGTCGGGGGTGGGGTAGTCCTCGCCGAACATCGTCAGCGGACCGCCGTCTCCGGCGATGGCGGCCAGCGCGTTCGGGATGAGGTGCGTCTCGGGCTCGTGCGCCTCGCCGTTGCGGCGGCTCGCGCCGGCGACGTTGAAGTACCGCAGCGCGACGCTTCGCAGGCCATAGGCGGCGCCATACCACGCCGCTGCGGTCTCGAAGGTGCGCTTCGTCTCGCCATACGGGTTGATCGGTTTCAGCGGCGCGTCCTCGGAGATCGGCGATGCCTCCGGCTGGCCGTAGACGGCCGCGGTCGAGGAGATGACGAGCCGCTGGACACCGGTCGTGCGCATCGTCTCGAGCAGGGCGATTCCGCCGCCGACGTTGTCGCGGTAGTAGCGGGCCGGATCCGCGATGGACTCGCCGACCAGCGAACGAGACGCGCAGTGGAGCACCGCCTCGATCCGGTCCTCGGTGAGGATCCGCGCAACGGCCTCCTCGTCGCCGAACGAGCCGACGACGAGGCGGGCGCCTGCGAGTTCGGCCCACGAGTGCCCGGTCGAAAGGTCGTCGAGCACGATCGCCTCATGACCCGCGGCCACGAGCGCCTCGACGGACACCGAGCCGACGTAGCCCGCGCCACCGGTGACGAGGATCCGCATGGCCGGAGCGTAGCCCCCGCTCAGGCCCCGCGCCCGACCAGCCGTCGCAGCCACGCGCCGATGCGTTGGCCGACCGACGGGCTCGCGGCCGCCGGGGCGACGGTTGGCGACGGTTCTTCGGCCGCCGCCGTCGGGTGTGCCGAGGCCGAGGCAAGGAGCCGGGCCGCTGCGGCGTCATCCGGGTCGATCGAGAGCGCCCGCTCGGCAAGCGCACCCGCCGCCGCGCGATCGCCGCGCACCAGGGCCACCTCCCCGAGACCCACGACGGCCATGGCATTCCGCTCGTCGGCACCGGCCACCTGACCGAAGAGCCGCTCGGCCTGGTCGAGCTCGCCCTGAGCGAGCGCCCGCTCCGCGGCGAGCAGCCGCTCGATCACGCACGCTCCCCGGTGGGACGGGCGCGCGCACCGAGGCCGCTCATCGCTCTGCCTCGTCGGCGAGCATCGACGCGGCAAGGAGCAGCAGCGTCGCCCGGTCGTTGAGCGCCGGGTCCGCGATGACCTGCTCCAGCAATCGGTCGAGGATCCGCCCGAGCGTCGGGCCCTGCGGCACCCGAAGCTCGGTCATGAGGTCGTCGCCGTCAACGGCGAGGCCGCCCCGATCGAGCACCGCCGAGGCTTCGAGCTGGGCATGGACGCGATCGCGCAGCTCGTCGATCCGGCCGGCATCGGCCGGCAGGCCGCTGCCGATGTTGTCGGCGGCACGCAACGCGAACAGGTCCTCGAGCGCGTCCCGGCCGACCCGCTTGATGAACCGCCGCACCCCGGCGTCGCCCCAGTCGGGGTCGTACGTGAACATGTGCTGGCGGACGAGGCGGACCACCCGCTCGATCACCGCATTCGGCAGGTGCCATCGCTCGAGGAGCGCGGTCGCGAGGTCGGCCCCGACCGACTCGTGGCCTCGGAACGGGCCCTCGTCGATGGTTGCTGGCTTGCCGAGGTCATGGAGGAGCGCCGCGAGCCGAACGACGGGCCGATCCGCCGGCGCGGCATCGACGCTCCGGACCGTGTGGTCCCAGAGGTCCTCGCCCTCGATCTTGTTCTGGGGGACGCCCCGCTGGGCGTCGAGCTCCGGGGAGATCACTGCCAGGAGACCCGTGTCCGCCGTCAGGCGGAGCCCCACGGACGGCCGGTCCGCGGCCAGGAGCTTCTCGAGCTCCGCGGCGATTCGCTCGCCCGAGAGGTGAGTTACGAGCGGCGCGCGCTCCCGCAGCGCCGCCAGGGTGGCCGGCTCGATCTCGAAGCCGAGGGTCGCGGCGAGGCGCACGGCCCGGACCATCCGCAGCGCGTCCTCCTCGAAGCGCTTCGACGGCTCGCCGACGGCACGCAGCAGGCGGCGCTCGACGTCCGCGGCCCCATCGAATGGGTCGACGAGCCGCGCCGCTGGCGCCGAGACGCCAGGCGCGGCACCGGGACGATCCATTGCGACCCCACGGTCGGCGCCCCAGGCCATCGCGTTGACCGTGAAGTCGCGCCGTGCGAGGTCGTCCTCGATGCGATCCCCGAACTCGACCCGATGCGGCCGCCGGAAGTCCGCGTAGTCATGGTCGATCCTGAACGTGGTGATCTCGTGGACCTGGTCGCCCTCGCGGACGGCGACCGTCCCGAAGCGGTTCTCGTAGACGGATCCCGGGAAGATCGCAAGGACGCGAGCCGGCCGTGCATCGGTGGCGAGGTCCCAGTCGGCCGGCGTGCGATCCAGCATCGCGTCGCGCAGGGAGCCACCGACGACGTACGCCGCCTGGCCGTTCGCCCACAGCCGTTCGAGGAGCGCCTGGACGCTCGCCGGGATGTCCACCTGCGCAGGATGACGCGCCGTGGGACCGCGCGCGACGCTGGTCGCGCCGTGCACCGCGCGCCCGCCGAGATCGAGTCAGGCCGTCAGTTCGCCCGGCCCAGGAAGAGGTACGTTCGCCAGTTCTCGTTGCGCTCGTCGGCGAGGTACGGCGTGAAGAGCGAGTAGAGGTCGCTGCGCGGCTCGAACGGCGGGCGGAGAAGCCGGACCCGGGCCTCTTCCGGCGTCTTGCCGCCCTTGCGGTGGTTGCACGACTTGCACGCCGCGACGAGGTTCTCCCACGAGTGGCTGCCGCCGCGATGCCGGGGGAGGATGTGATCGAGCGTCAGGTCGGCACCCTGGCGGCCGCAGTACTGGCAGGTGTGGCGGTCCCGGGCGAGGACCTCGCGCCGCGTCAGCTTGACCCGCGGCCTGGGCCGGTGGACCCGATGCTGGAGCCGGATCACGGATGGGGCGTGGAAGTCCTGGCGCGGCGTCCGGATGATCTGGTGGTCGTACTCGAGGATCTCGGCTTTCGCGCCGAAGACGAGCCGAAACGCACGTGGCAGGTTCGTGACGTTCAGCGGCTCGTAGTCCTGGTTCAGGACGAGCACGACGCCATACATGGTGGCGCGGATGCTACGCGATGCGCCCGACGGGCGCGCCCGTGGCAGCGTCCCAGCCGCCGGCCTGACCAACCTTGCTCGCGAGCGGCTTGCCCAGCGCTCCGGCGATGTACCGCGCCGCGTCGAGCACGCCCTCCAGCGACACGCCGTGCTCGAACCCCGATGCGTCGAGGAGGTACACGAGATCCTCCGTCGCGAGGTTACCGGATGCGCCCGGCGCGTAGGGGCAGCCACCTGTCCCGCCGGTCGAGCTGTCGAAGGTCCGGATGCCGGCCTCGAGCCCGGCGACGACGTTTGCCAGCGCCGTGCCCCGCGTGTCATGGAAGTGGAACGCCATCTGGTCGAGGCGGATTCCGGCGCCGGTGGCGGCGTCCACCACGGCGCCGACCTGGACGGGCACGCCCACGCCGATTGTGTCGCCGAAGCAGACCTCCTCGACGCCCTGCTCGAGGAGGCGGAGCGCCACGCCGACCGCCGCGTGTGGGTCGACGGCGCCGGTGTACGGGCAGCCGAAGGCAGTCGAGACATAACCCCGCCGCCACCAGCCGAGGTCGCCCGCACGGGCCAGGACCGGCTCGAAGGCGGCGAGCGACTCGTCGATCGTCATGCCGATGTTGTGCTGGGTGAACGCGTCGGTGGCGGCGGTGAAGACCGCGAGGGCCGTGGCGCCGGCGGCCTCGGCCCGGGCCATGCCGCGCTCGTTCGGAACCAGAACGGGATACCGGATGCCGGCGACCGGCGGAAGGAGCGGCACGAGCTCGTCCGCATCGGCGAGCTGGGGGATCGCGCGCGGCGACACGAAGCTGGTGGCTTCGATCTCGCGCAGGCCGGCCGCGACGAGGCGCTCCACGTACCCGAGCTTCGCGTCGAGCGAGATCGGCGTGGCCTCGTTCTGGAGGCCGTCGCGTGGCCCGACCTCGTAGATCCGGACGCGATCAGGCACGGGGGCGCGGCTCGACAATCCCGCGGGTCAGACCCGCGGCGGATCCGTCGCCCGGTCCAGCCGGGCAATCTCGACCTCGACGCGACCGATCTCGGCCATCGCCTCGGCACGCTGGTGGCTGTGGAGCGCCGCCTCGTCGCGGCGATGCCGGAGGTCGCGGTGGAGCGCGACCAGCGCGTCGCGGTTCTCCGGCAGGGCCTTCGGCGGGGCCTTCGATTTCGAGGTCGTCACGTTCCCGAGGGTACTGCTATGGCTCGACGATCGCGAGGAGCTGGCCCCGCGCGACCTGGTCGCCTCGGCCGGCCCGGAGCTCGCTCAGCCGGCCCGCCACGGGCGCCGCGACGATGTGCTCCATCTTCATCGCCTCGATCGTGAGGATCGGGTCGCCGGCCTCGACCGTGTCGCCAGCGCGCCGGTGGACGGCGATGATGCCGCCGGGCATCGGTGCGAGGACATCCGCCGTACCACCGCCAAGATGCGCCGCGGCCGCTCGGACCGCCCGATCGACGTCGGGTGGCTGGGCCAGCCGGAAGGCCACGCTCCGACCCGCCACGTCCACGTCGAGGACCATGCCGTCGCTGGTCTCGCGCGGGGCGATCCGTGGCGCATCGCCGTCCCCCGCTTCCGACTCGACGACGACGGACCGTTCTGAGGCGGGATCGTCGTCCGCGACCAGGCGCAGCCGGGGCGATCCATTGAGCCGCCAGCCACCGCTCCAGTCACCGCTCCCGACCCGACCCGCGAGCGCGCGCGCGGCAACGCGCCAGACCGCGTCCGGGAGCCTCGTGCGCTCCGACCAGTCGTCGGGCGGCCAGATCCGATCGAGCGTGTCGGTCCGCATCTGGCCATCGCGCACCGCGGGCTCGCGGACGAGCCAGCGCAGGAACCGGAGGTTCGTGACCAGCCCGAGGACGATCGTGCGATCGAGTGCGTCTCGCAGCCGATCGAGGGCTTCCGCCCGATCAGCGCCGTGGGCGATGACCTTCGCGAGCATCGGATCGAACCGGCCCGTGACCACGTCGCCCGGATCGATGCCAGCGTCGATCCGGATCCCGGGTCCGGCCGGCCACTCGAGTGCCTCCACGCGGCCGGTCGCCGGCAGGAACCCAGCCTCCGCGTCCTCGGCGTAGAGGCGAACCTCGATCGCGTGGCCGCCCGCCTCGCGAGCGCGATCCACCTCGGCCTGGGAGATCCGCAGTAATTCGCCGGCCGCGATCCGAAGCTGGAGCTCGACGAGATCGAGACCCGTCACGAGCTCGGTCACCGGGTGCTCCACCTGGAGACGCGTGTTCATCTCCAGGAAGAAGACCTCGCCGCGGTCGGTGAGCAGGAACTCGCACGTCCCGGCGCTCTCGTAACCGACGGCTGCGGACAGCCGGAGCGCCGCGTCGGTCAGGGTCGAGCGGATCCCGGGCGTTACCGCGGGCGAGGGTGTCTCCTCGAGGACCTTCTGGTGGCGGCGCTGGGTCGAGCAGTCGCGCTCGCCGAGGTGGATGCCGTTGCCGTGGCGGTCGAACAGGACCTGGACCTCGACGTGGCGCGCCCCTTCGACGAGGCGCTCCAGGACGAGCCGGTCGTCGCCGAAGGCCGCCTCGGCCTCGCGCCGGGCGCCCGCGAGCGCATCGACGAGCCGATCCGGCGTGCGGACCTCACGCATGCCCTTCCCGCCGCCGCCGCCGGCGGGCTTCACGAGCAGCGGGTAGCCGATCCGCGTCGCGGCCGCCCGCAGTGCCCGGTCGGACTGGCCGGCGCCGTCGTAGCCGGGCACGACGGGAACCCCGAGCCGCTCCGCGAGCTTCCTCGCGGCGGCCTTGTCGCCCATGGCCGTGATGGCGGCGGGTGGTGGCCCGACCCACCGCAGGCCCGCCTCGATGACCTCCGCCGCGAAATCGGCATGCTCGGCGAGGAATCCGAAGCCGGGATGGACCGCCTCGGCACCGCTCCCGACGGCGGCGGCGACGACGGCCGGGATGTCGAGCAGGTCCAGCGCGCCTGCGCCATCGGTGACGGGGACGACCGTTCGAATGCCGAGGCGGTCGGTGGTTCGCCGAACCCGACGGGCGATCTCGCCGCGATTGGCCACGAACAGGGACCGGATGGGTAGCTCGAGCGGCGAGGCGGCCTTCGAGCGACCGACCGGCTCGCCGGAGCCCACGAACGCGTCTAACGCGTCAGACGCGACACGCCATCGGCCACCAACGCGCCGAGCTGGCAGACGACCGGTCGTGATCCAGCGTTGCACGGAGCGCGTCGTGGCACCGATGCGCGCCGCAGCCTGGCTCGGGCTCAACTCGTCTGGCATTGCTGTCGTGAGTGTCGCGTCTCGCCCCAGATCGGACAAGCCCTCGAGGCGATCTCTATCCTCGCCGGACCTTGACGTCACGCATCGGGCGCTACGCCGGCCTGCTTCGCGAGCCCGCGTTCCGACGGCTGTGGGTCGCGCAGTCGATCAGCCAGTTCGGGACGCAGATCACGAACCTGGCCTTGCCACTCGTGGCGATCCTCGTCCTCGGGGCATCGCCGTTCGAGGTTGCGCTCCTCGGAGCGGTCGAATTCCTGCCCTACCTGCTCTTCACGCTGCCTGCCGGCGCCTGGGTCGACCGGCTCGCCAAGCAGCGGGTCCTGGTCGTCGCCGACCTCGGTCGGGCGGCGGTGCTCGCGACGCTGCCGGCGGCTGCGATCCTCCACGCGCTCGCGCTGTGGCAGGTCTACGTCGTCGCATTCGTCGCGGGCTCGCTGAGCGTGTTCTTTGACGTCGCCTATCAGGCGATCCTGCCGGAGCTCGTCACCCGCGATCGGCTTCAGGAGGGGAACTCGCGGCTCGAGATCAGCCGCTCGGCGGCCCAGGTGCTCGGCCCCGGCGTCGCAGGCGTGCTGGTCGGTGTCCTGACGGCCCCGATCGCCATCCTCGTTGACGCGATCAGCTATCTCGGGTCGGCGGCCTTCCTGATCGGCCTCCGCGTCCGCGCCGCCGTCGTGACCGCCGCGCCGACGGACGACGACCCGCTCCAGCCGACCCGACCCAGCCTGCGGCGCGAGGTCCTCGAGGGCCTTCGGTTCTACCGCGCGAGTCCGCTGCTCCTGGCCTCGTCGGCGGCGATCGTCACCGCGAATCTGGGTGGCCAGATCGGCGGCTCGATCTTCCTGGTCTACCTCGTCCGCGAGCTGGGCCTCACGCCGGAGGGCATCGGGCTGGCGTTCTCGATCGGCAGCCTGGGGCTGCTCGCCGGAGCGGCAACCGGGTCGGCGTTCGGCAAGCGCCTCGGCGTGGGTCCGACCCTCATCCTCGCCGCGACCCTGGCCGGCGGCGCGTCGTTCCTGCTCGTCGTGGCATCGAGCTCAACCGCCTTCGCCCTGCTGGTCCTGTCCGGGCTGATCCAGGGCTACGCCGTGATGCTGATCAACATCAACGGCGTGAGCCTCCGCCAGGCGCTGACCCCGGACCATCTCCAGGGCCGGGTGAACGCAACCGGACGCTGGATCAACTGGAGCGTCATCCCGCCCGGGGCCATCCTCGGCGGGGTCGTCGCGACCGTGTTCGGCCTGCGGGCGACGATCGCGATCGGCGCCGTCGTCAGCCTCGTCGCGGTCCCGTGGCTGCTCGTCTCACCCCTTCGATCGGTGCGGGACCTGCCCCGACCCTACGACCCGCCGGCGACCGAGCCGGCGAGCTGATTCCGCGAGCGGAGTCTGCGAGGGCCGATACTGCGGGCCATGTCGAAGGGTCGGATGGAGGCGTTCAGCGACGGGGTCATCGCCATCCTCATCACGATCATGGTCCTCGAGCTCGGCGTACCCCACGGCACGGACCTCGCGGCGCTCGCCCCGATCGCGCCGATCCTCCTCGCCTACGTCCTGAGCTTCGTCAATCTCGGCATCTACTGGAACAACCACCACCACCTGCTCCAGGCGGCGCACCACGTCGACGGCCGGATCCTGTGGGCCAACCTGCACCTGTTGTTCTGGCTGTCGCTCGTGCCGTTCGCGACCGCTTGGATCGGGGAGAACAGCTTCGCGGCCGTCCCGATGGCCGCGTATGGCGTGATCCTGCTGATGGCGGCGTTCGCCTACTTCCTGCTCGTCCGGGCGCTGATCCGTCGGGAGGGCAGGGACTCGATCATCGCGGTGGCCATCGGTCGGGACGTCAAGGGGATCATCTCGCCGATCTGCTACGTGATCGCCATCCCGGTGGCGCTCATCGCGCCACTCCTCGCGTTCGCGATCTATGTCGGCGTCGCACTCATCTGGTTCGTGCCCGACATGCGGATCGAGCGACGGCTGCCGCACGAGCCCCACGCCGAGGGCTCTGCCCCGGAGCCGCCACCGGACGGCTAAGGGCGGCTCACCCCTGATCTTCGGGCGTCCAGGCCGCTGGGCGCTTCTCGGTGAAGGCGGCGAACCCTTCGCGCGCCTCCTCGCTGACCCGCTGGCGGGCGATGACCCGGGCCGTGTGCCACTTCGACGAACCGTGGCCCAACCCTCGGACCTCGCGCACGATCGACTTGGCGCCGCGAGCGGCGGTCGGGCCGGCCGCCAGCAGATCGGCGATCACCGCGTCGACCGCGAGATCCAGTGCATCGGGACCTTCGACGACTTCGTGGACGAGGCCGATCCGCTGCGCGCGCAGGGCATCGAACCGGCGCCCGCTCGGAAAGAGGGCACGGGCGTGCGATTCGCCGATCTTCGCGATGACGAACGGCGCGATGACCGCCGGCAGGATCCCGAGCCGCGTCTCCGTGAACCCGAACCGCGTACCCGACTCGGCGATCACGACGTCGCTGACGGCGCAGAGGCCCATCCCGCCACCGAGGGCCGCGCCCTGGACCCGGGCGATGACCGGCACCGGGCACGTGTCGATCGCCTCGAACATCTCCGCCATCGCCATGGCGTCCTGCTCGTTGCCCTCGACGTCGAGCTGCATCGCCGCGCGCATCCAGTCGATGTCCGCGCCGGCGCTGAAGCTGGCTCCCTCGCCGGCGAGGACGACGCCCCGCAGCTGCTCGGGCGACTCCTTCGCCAGGGCGGCGAAGGCTGCACGCAGCTCGGCGATGAGCGTCGCGTCGAAGGCGTTGTGGACCTTCGATCGGGTCAGCGTCACTCGGGCGATGACGCCGCTCGGCCCCGACCGCTCGACTCGGAGGCGCTCGCTCACGGCGGCCATCCTAGCCGCCGAGGGCCTGCTCGACGAACCGCGCCCAGGGTCCGGCAACCGTCTCGCGTTCCTCATCGGTCAGGTCGTCCCACAGGATCACGGCCACGACCGCGCGTTCGAGCGAGGTGAGGAACCGGGCGCGCTCCTCCGCGCTGCCACCGAGGCCTCGCGAGCCAAGGAACAGGTCGGAGATCCGCCAGCGGCGCGCGATCGCGAGCTCACCTGCCTCGATGAAGGCCTGGGTCGCCGCGTTCGCCGCGGCCCGCCTCGAGCCAGACCCGAGCACGCGGCCCGCCGTCTCCCGCGCAACCTCGATGCCGTCGTCGCCCGCGCTCGTTCCAACGAACATGGCGTAGTCGTTCGGGTCGAGGTCCTCGAATGCAGTTGCGAACCGCTCCAGGCGACCGCGCTCGGCCGCCGTCAGCCCGGTGTACGGATCGGTCACACGCCGTTCCATCACACGCCGCCGGCGGCGACGTGCTGCCGCTCGCCGGCCCCGACGGTCGCCAGCACCGTGACCTCGTCGCGGACCGAGATCCGGCCCGGAACACCGACCTCACCGAGGACGCCGAAGATCGCCTTGCGACCGTCGTAGACCCCGCGGTAGGCGATGATCGAGCGAAGGATGTCGAGGTCCCGCAGCCCGGTGTCGGGATCGTGGGTCGTGATCGCGCAGCGGGCATCCGGCCGGGTGATGTCGAGGACCGCGGAGCCGATCGCGATGCGGCCTCCGATCCAGCGATCCTCCTCGTGGGCCGACCCGCCCTCGAGCTCGATGAGCATCCGGAACCGCCGAGCATCGATCGTCGGGACGCCCATCTCGCCCGCGAGGCGCGCCAGGGAGCCATCGGACACGAGGCTGACGGCATTGGCGACGCGGGTGCCGCCGGGCCGATCGCAGCGGACGATCCGAACCCGCCGGCCTGCGAACGGCTCGAGCGCCGCGGCCCACGGCCCGACGATGACATGGCCGACGCCGGTCCGACCGTGGATCTCGGTCTCGACCGGCTCACCGAGCTCGGCCGGGCCATCGATGACCGACCCGTCGGGCAGCGTCAGGCGGAGCTCGGTCGCCTCTGGATCGGTGTGGGCCGCGACCTGGACGAGCGCCCCGGCGATGAGCTGGTCGACGAGCCGACCCGCCTCGTCGATGACGAAGAAGCGCCGATCCTCGAGGACGCCGCGTTCAGTGAGATCGATCGACTCCGGGTGCTCGAGCCCGAGGCTGCGGACCGGCGAGATCGACAGCCTGGCAACGCGGATCGGCATGGCGCTCACATTCTGAACACGCCGAAGCGTGTCTCCGGGATCGGCGCGTGGAGCGCGGCCTCGATGCCCATCGCGAGGACCCGGCGGGTATCGAGCGGATCGATGATCCCGTCGTCCCAGAGCCGGGCCGTGGCGAAGTAGGGCGAGCCCTCGCGCTCGTAGGTCTCGAGGATTGGCGCCTCGAAGGCGTCCCGCTCGGCGTCGTTGCTGATCTCGTCCCGAACCGTCGCGAGGACGCGGGCCGCCTGCGGGCCGCCCATGACGCTGATGCGCGAGTTCGGCCAGGTCCACAGGAACCGTGGCGAGTAGGCCCGGCCGGCCATGGCGTAGTTGCCGGCGCCGAAGCTCCCGCCGAT
>Ga0193751_1001028_pt1 | contig 18842 bp, 16 predicted proteins | sample L1c2metaG_FD_143050 | JGI IMG/M metagenome (GOLD analysis project Ga0193751, IMG submission 143050) | Soil microbial communities from a riparian zone of the East river system, Colorado, United States - L1c2 | ecosystem: Environmental > Terrestrial > Soil > Riparian zone | place: USA: East River... | reverse complement strand
CTGTCCGGCCCGGGCAGGTCCTCGCTCAGCAGCACGGGAATCCAGTAGCGCCGTAGCAGCTCGCCCATCGGCGTGCCCCTGCCCACCCGCGTCAGTCGCTCGTTTTGTTCCTCTGGTAGCATGCCGTGTCATCTCCCCCTCAGTCCACGTGGAATCGCCTTCTGCTCTCTGTATTGTATGCCGCCCGTATTGCCGTAGCGACTCTGTCTCCGCACAGCTTCATCCAGGCAGCACGCGCTGGCCCGGCGAAGAGAGCACCGCGGGTCGTGGACCTACGCGGTCGCGGGCTCCAGGTCCAGCATTGCCGCGATCTCACCCGCCTTATAATGGCCGACCGGCTCGCCGCGCACGGCGAGCTGCTGGCTGAGACGCCGGATCGTGGCGTTGCACGGCGTGGGCACGCCGTATAGGGCCCCCAAGAGCACTATCTCGCCGTTCAGGTAATCGACCTCGATGCTGGTCCGACCTCGCATAAGGCTCTGCCACGTCGACGTCCCGCCGCGCGTCGAGCCCGGCACGTCGACGTGCTTGTAGCGTGACCAGATCTCCGCCTCGTACTCGTCGCGCGTCGCACAGTCGATCCCCGCCGCTGCGATACACTCTTCGGCCTCCACGCGCATGGCATGCGCTATGGCTCGGTAGGCAGGGTCGGTGCGGGCGGTGGAGCTCAGTTGGGAAGGACCAGCCGTCAGCGCCGAGAGCCCGTTATTCAGATTCGTGATCAGCTTGCGGTACTTGAACGGCATCACATCGGAAATTGCTCTGCTGCTCATACCGGCTGAGGTAAAGTCCTCGGCAACCCGCTCAATGAGCTCGTCGGTACCCGACGGGTACCCGCTGCAGTCCAAAACCCCGGCCGCGGGGCTGCCGAAGCAGGTGACGCGCCCTGCCTGCAGATAGTCTGCGCCCATCGCCACGAGCATGGCGTAGACGCGTTGAAACCGGCGCGCCGCGACCCGCTCGTTATCAACGCCGTTCTGGCAGCAAATGATTGGCAGATCGGCGCCTCCCGCGGCCTCGAGGTCGTGCAGCGCGCACTCGGTGTCCTGCGATTTCATCGTCAGGATGACGACGTCATCTGCTCCAAGCTCCATTTCCTTCACGTTACCAACCGCCGTCACGTTTGCCAGCAGCGGGCCCCGTGGAGTAAGCAGTTCCAGACCCCGCTCTCGAACCGCGTGCAGGTGATCGCCACGACAGACGAGCACGGTTTCGAAGCCGGCCAAGTGCAGGAACCCGCCGATCGACCCGCCAATCGCCCCGGCTCCGTAGATGATGTATCGCATGCGCTACTGACCTGTCTCCTGTGTTTTCCCGCTTGGCATCAGGTCGCCTTTCCCTGGCCCCAATTCTCCCTCTCCCTATGGGAGAGGGTCGGGGTGAGGGTAGGGTGAGGGTGAAACCAGAAATGCCTGCTGGCACCAAGCCGCGCTCAACTTACACGCTCTGTGGGCCGAAGACGCGATGGCGCAAGATCGTGCGTCCGCTGGTTATGGTGAGACTATCAAAATCCTCTGGCTGAACGCCGGGCGCGATGATGCAGTTGCGACCGATCGTCAACCCCCTGGGAAGCCTCACGCGCTTGCCGAGAATGCTAATCCCGCTTGACAGAATGTCTGGACGCTCCTGATTGGGACGCAGGTCATCGCCCGCCCCGATAATGCAGTTTTCGCCCACTACCACGTCCTTATCGAGGATCGCCCGCTCGATGATCGCCCCCCGCTCGATGCGACAGCCGTCGAAGACCACGGAGTTGCGGACAACCGCCTCTTCCTCGATGTAGACGTCGGGCGAGATGACAGAGTGGTCGACGTGACCATGAACGATGTCGCCGGCGTTGAGCAGACTGCGGGCGACGCGGGCTCGGGCACCGATCTTCGCCGGCGGTAGATTAGCGTGCCGGGTCCGCACCGCGGTCACGGCGTCGTAGAGATCAAGCTCAGGGTTGTCGATAAGCAGGTCCATGTTCGCCTGCCAGTAGGCATCGATGGTGCCCACATCACGCCAATATCCCTTGAGCTCGAAGCCGAATACCCGGCCTTGAGTGATCGCCTCCGGCAGAATGTCTCGCCCGAAGTCGTGCGTCGTCTCCTTGGGAGCGTCCTCCATTAGGCAATGGATGAGAAACTCGCGGTTGAAGACGTAAATACCGGTCGAGGCCAGCGTCGAGACAGGTGTAGCAGGCTTCTCGATGAACTCGGTAACCCTCCCTTCCTCGTCCAGGCTGATGAGGCCGTACCGGCTCGCCTCGGCGAGAGGGACGTTGTAAACGGGAACGGTCATGTCGGCGTGAACGGAGGTGTGGAAGTCAAACAGCTCGTCGTATTGCTCGAGGTAGATGTGATCGCCGGCGACGATCAGAACGAGGTCGGCTCGTGACTCCTCGATGAAGTAGAGATTCTGGTAGATGGCGTCAGCAGTGCCTCGGTACCAGTCAGAGCTCTCCCGCCCGAGATAGGGCTGCAGCAGGGTGATTCCAGAGCCCTCTCTATCGAGATCCCAGGGGCGGCCGATGCCGATGTGGTCGTTGAGCGAGCGCGGCCGGTACTGGGTGAGCACCCCGACGCGCTGGATCCCGGAGTTGACGCAGTTACTCAGGACGAAGTCGATAATGCGGTATTTACCGCCAAATATGACCGCCGGCTTCGCCCGTTCCTCTGAGAGGATGCTGAGCCGATCACCCTGGCCGCCGGCAAGAATGAGGGCGAGGACCCGGTTCACGAACTCGCTCCGTTTCCGCTAGGCCGGCTCGCGAACCTCAGCCGGGCGCGCCATCACGTTGGCGCGGTGACCGTTGCCGCTCACCGGCTGGAAATCCATCCTACCTGCGAGGGTGTTAAAGATTGACAGCTCATCCGAGAGCAGCCGGGTCATCAAGAAATGCTCACGCACGTGCTCCCTCCCGGTTGCGCCCATGCGAGCTGAGACGTCGGGATGCTGCAGCAGGTAGAGGGTCCGATTGACGCACTCGGCGGTTGTATTCACGAGATAGCCGGTCTTGCCGTAGAGCACTTGAAGGGGGATGCCACCAACGTTGCCGGCTACCACCGGCCTGCTCTTCCACAGGGCCTCAGCAACGACCAATCCAAAGCCCTCGCGAACGGACTTCTGAATGACGACTTGTGACGCTCGCTGAAAGGCGTTGACCTCGATGTTCCCAATGCCGTTGAGGTTAGAAAGAATGTGAATGTCGTAGTCCTCACCTGCCCGTCGAACCGTTCGCTCGTACCAGGCCCAGCCCTCGGGATCGTCGCTCGCCATGGATGCGATCAGCACGAGCTGCAGGCCGGGAATATCGTCGCGCAGATGACGGTAAACGTCGATCACCCCGAGCGGGTCTTTCCACGGGTCAAAGCGCGACACCTGGCAGATGAGCGGGCGGCGGGCGTCGACCGAGTATCGAAGCAGGATCTCTTCGGCTGTCTCCGTCGAGATGTCGACGTTCTTCGGGCTCAATGGGTCGATCGCCGGTGGGACGATAAACACACGTCCCCTTAGGTCCGGCTGCACGTACTCTGGCATAGTGAAAATAGACGCGTCGTAGTCCTCCACGTACGGCCGCAAGAGCTCCCACACCTCGACCTGCGCCTCTGTCAGATCGATGTGACAGCGCCAAGCCCACTTTCCCGGTGGACGCTTCCCTCCCAACTTGGTTCGGAGGCCCAGAAGCGCGGCGGGTTGAGGGTCGTGCACGATGATAAAGTCATAGTCTTGGTCGAATAGCTGAGCGTTCATCTCGTTGTACCGGACCCAGATGTCCCGCATCTGCGGGGTCCAGTTCAACAACATTCCCTGCAGGCTGTTGTGCATTGCCTTGGTGACGTTAAAGAACTCATCCGCGCCGCGAATAACCTGCCATTCAGCATGCACGCCCACGTCGTTGAGTAGCGGCACAATCGTCGTCAAAATCTCTGCGACACCACCACCGAAGGCCGTGGCGTTAATCTCGAGCACACGCGCATCTCGCAGTGGCTCGGCGAGCGCCCGAATCTGCTCGACCTTTTCCTCTCCGATAATCGGACGGTAGGCCTCGAGCGATCTGGCGGTGATTGGCACTGAGCTCAACATCGGCGACTCCGAGGGGGATCAGATCGAGTGTCCCCGTAATTCAAGGGGTTGGCCGCCCGCGTTCGGCTAGAGGGCGGACAGTACGCACGGGAATCTCTACTTCCTACGCTACCATAGGAACAACGTTCTCCCGGTGAACCAACATGCGTATTTGCTCCCTATTACCAAGCGCGACGGAGATTGTTTGCGCCCTCGGCCTCGAGGCAAACCTGGTTGGCGTGTCGCATGAATGCGACTTCCCGCCCGAGGTGCGAAGCAAGCCGGTCCTGACGCGAAGCCGCATTGATCACGCCGGACGCACGGGCGCCGAGATCGACGCGCTCGTCGTAGAGCGCCTGCATCAGCACACAGGCATTTATGCGCTTGACGAGGAGTTGCTGGCCAGACTCAAACCCGACCTGATCCTCACGCAGGAGCTCTGCGAGGTCTGCGCCGTCTCTTACGACCAGGTTCAGGAGGCAGTACGTGCGCTTAGCCGCGAGCAACAGGTGCTCTCGCTTGAGCCAAACGATCTGGCTGGGATAATGTCCACCATTCGGGCCGTAGGTGCCGCCACCAACCGCGAGGCAGCCGCTGTGGAGTTGGTTGCCCGGCTCCAGCAGCAGCTCGCCCGCTACCGAGCGGTGAGCGCCCGAGCGGCTACCCACCGGCGCGTGGCCTGCGTCGAGTGGCTCGACCCGCCGTTCTCCGCCGGCCACTGGGTCCCAGAGATGGTCGCGGCCGCAGGGGGCGTGGACGTCCTCGCGCAGCCGGGCGACCGGTCACATCGCCTCTCATGGGCGGACGTAGCGGCTGCGGCGCCGGAGGTCCTCGTCCTCATGCCCTGTGGCTTCGACGTTGAGCGAACGGTCAATGAACTCAGTCACAGTCCGCAAGCATTGGAATGCACCAAGCTACAAGCGGTGCAGTCAGGCGAGGTCTACGCCGTCGACGCCAATGCCTACTTCAGCCGCCCTGGTCCGCGATTCCTCAGCGGCATTCAAATCCTGACCGAGATTCTCGATTCGAAGACCGCGCACCGCGACTCCGGCGACGGCTGGCGGCGCGCCATGTAGGGGCGCGATTCATCGCGCCCGCTTGGCCGTGCGCTTACAGGACCTCTTTGGCTGCCCTCTACTCAACCAGCCGCTTGAGAATTCCGTGCAGCTTCGGCGTCGCTGCCAGCTCATGTCGCAAGCCCTCCACGTCCTCCTCATCCATCATCAGCGGCCCACGCTGGAAGCGGCCGTCGTGACTGTAGTAGCAGAACCGGATACTCCAGCCACCGGCCGCCTCTCCCTCGGTATATTCCATGAGCTGGATACGCGACTCCTTCCATTCTCCCGCAAAGGCGGCCTCCTCCGTGATCTGACCGCTGCCCCAGTGCATGGTGAAAGGACGCGGCAAAGTTCGGCCTTCTGGCATTTGTCACCCCCTAAACTGAGTCCTTAAGCAAATCCTACTGGGCGCACCCCGAGTTCCCTCTCCCTGGCTCCTCCTCGACCATTGAGCAGGTTGCCCCTCGCCGATCCGCCGGTGCGCCCGTGCCCGTCCCGCGTTTACAGTCTGACTACGAGTCGTGGCTTGGAGTCACGGCGCAACAGCTACGCTGGAGGAAAGCCAATGACATCACCAATAACATCAGATGGAAGCGGCGGAGGCACTCTCGCCGCCCTTTCGAGTGACCTCGCGTCAGCCGTCGAGCGTGCCGCGGCCGCAACCGTGCGCGTCAACGCGCGCCGGCGGTTGCCTGCCAGCGGCATCGTCTGGGGGGCCGGCGTGATCTTGACAACGGATCACGTCATCGAACGTGAGGAGGAGATCACGGTCGGTCTCCCCGACGGCCGTGAGATTCCTGCGACGCTCGCTGGGCGCGATCCTGGCACGGATCTGGCCATTCTGCGGGCCGACACAGGCCTGAGCCCAATCGAACAAGGACCTCTTCCGGGCGTCGGTAGCCTTGTCCTTGCCGTTGCGCGACCCGATAGCGAGGGGCCGCAGGCCACGCTCGGTGTGGTCAGCGCCGTCGCGGGTCCGGCCCGCACATGGCGTGGTGGTCAGCTCGACCGCTTCATCCGCAGTGACGCGGTCCTCTATCCGGGCTTCTCCGGCGGGCCTCTGGTTGACTCGGGGGGCCGAGCAATCGGGATCAACTCGTCCTACCTGGCACGCGGTAGCGGCATCGCAATCCCCGTTGAGGTAGCCGCGCGCGTGGCCGAAGCGCTGGTCAGCCAGGGACGCGTTCGGCGCGGCTACCTCGGTGTCAGCACGCAGCCCGTTTCGCTGCCCGCGGATAGCGTCGCAAAAGCCGGAGGTCAAACCGCCGGACTCCTGATCGTCCGCGTCGAGCCCGGCTCCGGCCCGGAGCAGGGTGGGATGATGATCGGCGACATCCTCATCGGGCTTGGGGGCCAGCCGGTTAGCGATGTCGACGACCTGCAAAGGCTTCTGAGCGGCAGCGTGGTTGGCAAGCCAACACCCGTGCAGGTGCTTCGAGGCGGCGAGCCCCGCGACCTGAACGTCACGGTTGGCGAGCGGCCGTAGCAGGCCGCCGGTTAAGTAGGAGCACGGCAGTTCCGTGCCCCTACCCAACGATAGGAAGGTTCCCAATGGTTACCACCATCAATCCGCTGGCCGGGGCCCTGGCCGGCCTCAGCGATGACACCGCCGCCCTCGTCGAGCGGCTGCGCCGGAGCGTCGTTGTCGTTCGCGACGGCGGACGAGGATCGGGCTCCGGCGTAATCTGGGGGGCCGACGGAGTCATCGTCACGAACTATCACGTGGTACAGGGTCAGCACGCCGAGGTGTTACTCGCAGGAGGCCGAGCGCTCAGGGCCACCACGCGCCTGGCCGACTCTGAGCACGACCTCGCAGTCCTCGAGGTTGCCGCGTCGGGGCTTCCGGCGGCGAAGGTTGGTGACTCGGACAAACTCCGCGCCGGTGAGCTCGTTTTCGCGGTAGGAAATCCGCTCGGGATTCCTGGTGCAGTGAGCGCCGGAATCATCACCGCAACTCCACGCAGCGGCGGCGATGGCCACGGCATGGTGCGCGCCGACGTGAGTCTGGCACCTGGCAACTCAGGTGGCATGCTCGCGACTGCGGATGGGAGCGTCATCGGGATCAACTCGATGATGCACATGCCAGGATTGGCGCTCGCGGTGCCGAGCAACGCCGTTCGCGATCTCCTCGCGCAGACGCCCGGCGAGCGCGGCTTTCTCGGCCTCTCACTGCAGCAGGCCCCGCTGCCGGCCGCCTGGATTACGCCGGCGACCGGCGACACGGGCTTCATCGTGACGGAGGTTACGGCTGGAGGACCGGCTAATCGAGCAGGAGTACTCGTCGGCGATGTCATTATTGGGGCCGACGGCGATGCACTCGCAGCCCCGCATTCGCTGACAGGAAGGTTGGGGCGTCTACGCCCCGACGACTCGATCGAATTGATCCTGCTTCGCGGCGGTCAGGAGCGGAGACTCCGGGTCCTGGCCGGCCAGCAACTCGAACATGCGGCCTAGAACGCTGGCGTACGAGAACTGCCGTGCGCGGGAAACATTCTGAATGAAGCGATTGGGATGAGGCGATTGGGGCAGTCCGGCGAGGAGACGGTGGCGGTGGCGCTCGTTGCCGCCTACCCCTCGGTGCGGGCCGGACTTCGCGCCCTGCTGCTCGATGAGGAGCACATCGACGTCGTCGCCGAGGTGGGCCATCTTCGCGATCTCGCTGCCGAGACCCGGGTCGAGATCGCCGTCGTCGTCATCGATCTCGACCCGGACGGCGTCTGGGGTACGGCCGGCGATCTGTTCGCGCTTCCTGCGGCGGCGGGACTCGTCCTGCTCGGTCCCGCCGCCGGCGATGCCCAGCTCGTCGAGATGCTCGGCGAGCGGCCCTGGGCCTATCTGCTCAAGGACGTTAGCGGCGACGAGCTTGCCCGGGCTATCGAAGCCGTGGCAAGCGGACTTGTCGCCGTTCAGCCGCCGCTTGCCCGCAGGCTGTTCGCGCCTGCTCAGAATATATCCCCGGTCCCCTTCACATCTGGGGGAGGGGTAACTGAAGGCGAAGCACTAACGGCGCGGGAGCATGAAGTGCTGCAACTGGTCGCCGAGGGCCTGCCAAACAAGCTGATTGCGCTCAAGCTCGGCATCAGCGAGCACACGGTGAAGTTCCACATCACCTCGATCCTGTCCAAGCTCGACGCCTCGAGTCGCACCGAGGCCGTCCGTCTCGGCGCCCGTCGCGGTCTGATCGTTCTCTAAGCCTTTCGAGCACCGTCCCTTCTCTGTCAAGAGACTCTCAGCCTATCAACCCGTAGACACGCTGCGCTTCGAACTCGTAGATGATACGTCGCTCGTCGATCATCGCCTGTCTGAAGGCGTCGAGGGTGAGCGGGACACCAAACCACGCAATATGGCCTGCCGGCGGCGGCGGCTGCAGGTCCGCCTGCATGACTTGAAACAGCCGTACGCTTAGCTCGGGTACATCCGGCCCCTCCAGTATGGTGACCGCCGTCTCGAGAGTAAGAAACCACGGTCCGGTTCCGAAGACGAGAAGGGTGCAGCGCGGATCGCGACGCAGCAGACGGGTCCGCAGCCGTTCCTGCGTCCCGCTGCTCCAGAGCTTCCCATCGACCATAGCGATGCCTACACGGACCGCGTGTGCCGCTCCATTCGCTCTCGAGACAATCATGGCGGCGGAGTGATTCTTCTCAATAAACTCTCGTTGGGCGTCAGACAGCATCATGCTTCAACTCCAGCGGCTTGGCGGCTCACCCGTCAGAATGAGCGCGCTAGGCTCTTCTGGAGACACGATAACTCCGTCAGGCGCCATTGCGCCGCCCCGCCGCTCGTGCGACAGTGGCGGCGTCGGCTCCGCAGGGGCATCCGCCTGAGGCTGACTGTGCCGCTACTCGCACCTACCCTTTGCATGGAGAAACACGATGAGTACCGTTGCGACCTACACGCTCCAGAACTTTGTCGGCGACCTGCGCGATGCATTCTCGACCCATGACGACCTCGTCGGTCGCGCCAATAGCGTCGCAGGGGTGCTCGAGCACCTGCTGAGCGTCGGCGGCTGGGTGCAGGAATTGATCGACAGGGGAGGCTACGGGGCGCTACCGGGCAGTGCCTATGTGGACGACCAGTACGGTCACCCTGCCGCGGGCTTCCACATCACCTGCGGTACGCAGAAGGCCGGACAGGCCAACAGCCCCCACGACCACGGCGCAGGCTGGGTCGTCTACGGCACCTACGAGGGACAGATCGAGCAGACTCGCTGGGGCTGGGACTACTCGGACGGTCTACTGAAACCTCGACTCACGCCGCGGGCAAAATTCGTACAGAACCCAGGCCAGCCTGCGTACTTCCTGCCCGGCGAGATCCACGACACCCGCTGCGTCACCGAGCAGGCGGTTATCGTCCGAGTCGAGAGCCAGAAGGTGTCGACCATGTGGCGCCATCGCTACGACCGCGACGCAAACACCGCCCGCGCCTTCATGGGATAGACAAGTGCCGGCATCCCCGTTGACCGTCGCGCAGGAACTTGCCCCGCACATTCGCGCCTGTGCCGATGAGATTGAGGCGCGGCGAGAGCTACCACGCCCGCTATTTGAGTCGCTGGCGGACGCAGGCTTATTTCAGCTCGCCCTACCCCGGTCCCTCGGCTGCCCAGAGATCGACCTGCCCGACTACATCCAGGTGATCGAGGAGCTGGGCAAGGCGGACGCGAGTACTGCCTGGGCCATCAATCAGGGTGGGATCTTTGCGACCCTCGCGACGCGCATGCCGCACAAGGCGGCCAAGGCAATCTGGATCGACACGCCGCGGGCCGTCGTCGCCAACACGCCGCTGGCGACGTTCAAGGCGGTGACCGTCCCCGGCGGCTATCGAGTCAGCGGCCGTGGCGGCTTCAGCACCGGCTGCAGGCACGCCTCCTGGCTGGCTGCGCACGCAACCCTTTACGACGGCGAGCAGCCTCGGCTGCGACCGAATGGCAATCCGGAAACGCGCTTCTTGTTCGTGCCCAAGCCCGAGGTCGAGATAGTCGACACTTGGCGAGTCCGCGGAATGCGCGGCACGGGTACGCATCACTTCGTCGCGGATGGCGCTTTCGTTCCCGAGGAGCGTACCGTGGGTTCCGACCCACCGTGGCCGCCGCGAGAAGACGGGACGCTGTACCGGTTCCCGCGTACGCTGCTGTTCGCGTCCGGCGACGCTTCGGTTGCCCTCGGCCTGGCGCGCGCCGCCCTCGACGCGTTTGTCGAGCTCGCCGGCGCGAAGACGCCGCGCCGCGTCGTCGGGCTCCTTCGCGAGCAGCCGATGGTCCAGGCCGACGTCGGGCTGGCCGAAGCGCATCTGCGCTCGGGTCGCGCGCTTCTTACAGAGACCGTGCGCGAGACGTGGGCAGCCGCTGCGGCCGGACCGCTCGCTCTGGAACACCGCGCGGCCTTGCGTCTTGCGGCCACCCACGCAATCCGCTTGGCCGCCGAGGTGGTAGACGCGGTCTACAACGCCGCGGGCGCGACGGCGATCTACGAGAGCCACGTGCTGCAACGCTACTTTCAGGACATGCACGTTATCACGCAGCACATCCAGGGCCGGCGTGCCCATTACGAGCTTGTCGGACGCTACTGGCTTGGGTTGCCGGTCGAGGAGACCGGTGATACCGGGCTATGAGGCGCCGCCGTCTTTCAAGGTTCGACACGCTCACCATGAGCGGAATCCCGTACCCGCGCACCCTGAGCGCCATTCAGACCCCGTGCACCCTGAGCTTGTCGAAGGGTGGGCCATGACCCTGTTGGAGGAAGCAGCCCCAAGACGATCGGATCGTCACTAGTGGACGTCTCCTGCTCGTTCGCAACCAGTCTCAAGACAGCTGAGCAGATAGCATTGGCGGAAGAGCTGGGGTACCGGCGGGCGTGGTGCTACGACTCCCCGGCTCTCTATCCCGACGTCTGGATGACGCTGGCGCTGGCCGCGGAGCGTACTAGCCGCATCGGCCTGGGGCCGGCTGTACTCGTCCCAAGCCTTCGCCACGTGATGACCAATGCGGCGGCGATAGCGACGCTCGTCAGTCTCGCGCCGGGCCGAGTAGCAGTCGCAATTGGCTCGGGATTTACGGGCCGGCTCGCGCTTGGGCAGCGGCCCCTCCCTTGGGTGCAGGTCCGGGCCTACACGCTGGCATTGCGCGACCTGCTCCAAGGCAAACAGGTGGAGTGGGACGGCGCGCCGACTAAGATGCTGCATCCGGAGGGCTTCGCTCCGTCACGTCCTATCGACGTGCCAATGCTCATGGGAGTCGTCGGAGAACGCGGTACGGCAGTAGCCCGCGAAGTTGCCGATGGCGTCATCGGGCCGGTCGCCCCTGCCGGTTTCACATGGGCTGCACGCACCTATCACGGCACCGTCCTCGACCCGGGCGAGGAGCCCGGCTCGGCGCGCGTGCTGGCGGCAGCGGGTCACGCCGCCGCCCTCGCCCTACACATGGCCCATCACCGCGGCCAGTCGCACACCGTCCCCAGCGGCCAGGAGTGGGCGGCGGAGGCGGACAAGATTCCGGAGCGTGAGCGCCATCTCGCAATCCACGACAACCACCTCGTTGGCGCAAACGCGCTCGACCAGCAGTTCGTAACAGGCGACCTGCTCCGTCACCTTGGATTGGCGCGAAGCCGGCCTGAGCACTGGGCCCGCCTCGATCAGCTCGCGCAATCCGGCGTCACTGAGGTTATCTACCAACCCGCCGGCCCCGACATCCCGCGCGAGTTGCGGTCCTTTGCCGCCATGGCCGGACTACGAGCGTAAGTGCTCCAGGACCCACATCCGAGCGAGCGTCGTCGGCCCAACGCCTATCCGCTTGGCTTCCGCGCGAATACGTTCTGCGTCATCAGCCCCCCAATACTGGGCCTCTTCCTCGACCGTCTTGAACGGCGGCGCCGGCTGCATGGTTTCCTTGTCCTTCTCAATCTTAAGCACGTGTCCCACCTTGCGCTTGACGTTCCAGTTCGTTGTATTGCTGACGCCCATCGGGTCGAGCAGGCCGAGCGGTCACCAGCCCAAAGACCCCCGCGACTGCGGCGGGCACCAATAACGATCGTAAGGTAGCGTCCGTCAAGCGTGCGGCCTATGAGCAGCCAGCGCTCGTGGTGTCCGAGACGCGAGGCGTACCCTCCGGTGATGACCTCGGCCATTTCCTCGAGGCGGATGTCGTGTCGCCAAATATGGGCGATTCGCTCCGCCGATACCACCAGCCTCACGACCTCGGGATCCATGAATACCGCGGCTCACTCGGAGTAACTGCAAGCCAATATCTTACAATCCTGGAGCCGAACTGAATACCACGGTCCCCGAAGCTTGATGGCTCGAGCCCCTACGAAGCCACCCGCTCCACCCCCAGTGTCACCGTCCGGCCGTCAATGCTCTGAGTCTCGCGGTGGGCCCCGGCGACAGGCTGGCGGGCGATGATCTCGCGCGAAAGCGTCTCCGCCATCACGAACTCGCCGAACTCCTGCATCACGCGGGCGACGTCTCGATCGCCGTCGACATAGGTGACGATCCGGTCGGCGATCTCGAATCCGGCGTCGCGGCGCAGCGTCTGAATGCGATGGGTGAGCTCACGTACAAGCCCCTCATCTTCGAGCAGCGGCGTGAGTGCCGTGTCGAGGGCCACTGTGTAGCCGGCCTCCCGCACCACGGCGAACCCTTCGGCCTCCTTCTCAGTCACCAGCAGGTCTTGAGGCTTGAGGTCGTGCCCGCCGACGTAAATGTCTTCGTTCTTCCTTACGGCGTCCGCCAGCATTCGCGCATCCATCTCCGACAGCAGCTTCGCGACCTCGCCAACCTCGCGGCCGAAGCGCGGGCCTAGGCGCGGCAGGTTCGGCCGCACCTCGTAGTTAAGGAGCTCCGTGTCGTCGGCGAGCATCTGGATGTCCTTGACGTTCAGCTCGTCCATGAGTTGGGGCCTAAGACGCCGGAGCGCTTCCCCCTCGCGCACGTCGCGCGGCCGCACGAGCAGGCGTGCCGCCGGTTGGCGCACCTTGATCTGCGCCTTGCTACGCGCCGACCGCCCCAAACTCGCGATTCGCATCACGAGCTCTGTGTCTTGCTCGAGACCCTCATCAATCAGACTCTCGTCTGCCGCGGGCCACGAGGCAAGGTGCACGCTCTCTGGCGCTCCGGAATCGACGGCACGGACGAGGTTTTGGTAGATCGCCTCGGCGGTGAACGGGATCAGCGGTGCACAGAGCTTTGAGAGCGTGATGAGGCACGCGTACAGCGTGTGATAAGCGGCCCGCTTATCGGCGTCGGCTTCGCTCTTCCAAAACCGCCGCCGGCTGCGGCGGACGTACCAGTTCGACAGGACCTCGACGAAGGCCTGTATGGCACGTCCGGCGTCGGTGGGATTGTAGGCCTCCAGATCGCGCGTCACCCGCCCAACCAAACTGTGCAGCTCGGACAGGATCCAGCGGTCCAACTCGCTGCGCTCGCCCTCGGGCGACGTCAGCGGGCTGAATCCATCGATGTTCGCGTAGGTCACAAAGAACGCGTACGTGTTCCAGAGCGTCAGCATGAAGCGGCGCACCGTCTCGGCCACGAGGTCGCTCGAGAACCGGCGCGGCTGCCCTGCCGGCGAGGCGACGTACATGTACCAACGCGTCGCGTCGGCTCCATGCGCGTCGAGCACCTCCCAGGGGTCGACGATATTCCCGCGCGACTTGCTCATCTTGTCGCCGTTCGCGTCGAGGATGTGGCCGAGACAGATGACGTTCCTGTAGGCGATGCCGGCCGGCACCTGCTCGGCATAGTTGAGCAGGGTCGCTTCGGCATGGAGCGAATAGAACCACCCACGGGTCTGGTCAATCGCTTCACAGATGAAATCGGCCGGGAAGCTGGACTCAAACTCCTTCTGATGCTCGAAGGGGTAGTGCCATTGCCCGTAGGGCATGGCGCCCGAGTCGTACCAGGCGTCCAGCACCTCTGGAACGCGACGCATCTCGCCACCGCAGCTCTCGCAGCGGACGACAATCGCGTCCACGTACGGGCGGTGCAGCTCGGGAAGCCCATCCACGGCAGCCGCGTCGATCGCGCGATCCCTCAGCTCAGCTCGGCTGCCGATGCACACCGTGGCGGAGCAGGCCTCGCAGCGCCAGATGGGCAGGGGTGTGCCCCAGTAGCGCTCGCGCGAAACGGCCCAGTCGACGTTGTTCTCGAGCCAGTCGCCGAAGCGCCCCCACTTGATGAACTCGGGATACCAATTGATCTGTTCGTTGCCGGACAGCAAGCGGTCCTTCACGGCCGTCGTGCGGATGTACCACGAGGGCTTTGCGTAGTACAGCAGCGGCGTATCGCAGCGCCAGCAAAAGGGGTAAGTGTGCCTGATCGTCCCGCTGCGCCACAGCAGCCCGCGGTCGCGCAGGTCCTGGATGATGAGCGGGTCCGCGTCCTTGACAAAACGGCCGGCAAACGGCGAATCACCCATCATGTTTCCGCGTAGGTCGACCGGTTGCAGGTAGAGAAGCCCCTCCCGCTTGCCCAGCTCGAAGTCATCGGAGCCAAAAGCCGGGGCGATGTGCACGATGCCGGTGCCGTCCTCCATCGAGACGAAATCTGCAGCGAGCACCCGTCGGTCGGGGCCGGGATCGCCGGCCGCAAGTGGGACGAGCTGCCCGTCCCTGAAATATTGGGCCGGCTCACCCCAGTCACGTGGCTCAAAAAGCGGCTCGTAGTGCAGCCCCACGAGCTGCGAGCCCTTGAGCCGGTAGATAGTGTTGTAAGCCCTCTGTTGGAACAGCACGGAAACCAGGCTGGCGGCGACGACGTAGCGCTCGACATCGCCTGTCTCGATCAGCAGATAGTCCGAGTCTGGGTCAACCGCAAGTGCTGTGTTGGCCGGCAGCGTCCACGGCGTCGTGGTCCACGCGAGGAAGAACGTGGGCGTGCTTCCTGGTGGGCGCATGGGTTCCGCGACCGAAGAGTCAACGACCAAGCGGAACTTGATGTAGACGGACGGATCCTCTGTGTCCTCCTGGTAGCCGAGCGCTACCTCGTGCGACGACAGCGACGTCCCACAGCGCGGGCAGTGCGGCGTCGAGCGGTAGTTCTGGAAGACCAGACCCTTGTCCCACAGGGACTTCATGATCCACCAGCCCGTCTCGATGTACTCGTCGCGGTACGTGACGTATGCGTCAGGCAGATCGATCCAGAAACCGATCCGCTCCGTCAGCTGCTCCCAGGCCTCCACGTATCGGAAGACGCTCTCCTTGCACTTCCGGTTGAACTCCTCTACGCCGTAGGTCTCGATCTCGGTCTTGCTGTGCAGGTTGAGCTGCTTCTCCACCTCCACCTCCACCGGCAGGCCGTGCGTATCCCAGCCGCCCTTGCGCGGCACGCGGTAGCCCTGCATCGTCTTGAACCGCGGGATCGCGTCCTTGAAGACGCGCGCCAGCACGTGGTGAATTCCCGGCATCCCGTTCGCGGTCGGCGGCCCCTCGTAGAAGCTGAACAGCTTGTCAGCAGGGCGCTGCTCCACGCTCTTACGAAAGATGTCGTGCTCGCGCCACAGCTCGAGCACACGCGCCTCGACGCCCGGAAACCGAACCCGACTCGATACCGGTTCAAACATGATCATGCCCCTCTTCCGGAGCGCCGGCATCCCGCCGGCGGTCGTCGTGTTCCGTAGGGCGGGGTCTAGTACCCCGCCGCCTTGCCAGCCCTTCTGTCGCTCCCAGCCTCGGCGGAGCCGCCGAGGCCCGAGCGCCGGCACGCGCCCAGCAAAAAGCCCGCCCCTCGTAAGGGACGGGCCTCAAAACCCGCGGTACCACCCTCGTTGCCCGCTCACATCAAAGCTTGCAGCGGACCACTCATCACGGGGCACGTGCTCATGCCCACGCCCTGCTAACGGTAGGCGAATCCGTCCGAGTCTACTTCGGCGATCGGGCCGGTTCGGTCGGAGGCTCAGGAGTGATTTTCGGGAGGCGTTGTGGCGTCCGCTTGCACCAAACCGGACTCGCTGTGCCGCTCGCGCTGCCTACTCGTCTCCGTCGCAGCTTGCTCGTATGTGAGTTGAGTCTAGCAGAGGGTACGAGGAAGTGGCGGAGAGGGTGGGATTCGAACCCACGAGACATTGCTGCCTACACGCTCTCCAGGCGTGCCTGATCGGCCACTCCAGCACCTCTCCCCAAAACAAAGACCGAGGACTGAGTCCTCGCCCCTACCAGTCCTCAGCACTCATACCTCAGTCCTTACCTGACGGTGTCTGTTTGAAAATATCCGAACGGAACTCTCTGGGCTCGGCGGGCGGAATTCCCCCCACACCCCCTGTGGCCCGCCTCGCCTTGAACCGGAGCGGAAAGGACGATTTCAAGTTTTTCTTTGGCGGCAAATTCTTCAATCAAGGATTTCAAAACATCCGTTACCGATTTATTACTGAACTGCTCGGCGCGCAATTAGCCTGACACGGGCGTCAGCCGAGTTCTTGAGCGAGCCCGATGAGAAGTCCTTCGGGGCCACGGATGTAGCAGAGCCGATACGCGTCTTCGTGCTGGACCACTTCGCCAACGAGCTGCGCGCCGCGCTTGCGGAGCCTGGCGAGCGTCTCGTCGATGTCGTCCACGGTGAACATGACGCGTAGGTAGCCGAGAGCATTCACTGGGGCGTTCCGGTGATCGGCGACTGTAGGCGGGGTGAGAAATCGCGAGATCTCAAGCCGGCTGTGGCCGTCGGGGGTGACCATCATGGCGATCTCGACACGCTGGGAGCCCAGTCCGGTGACGCGCCCGGCCCATTCTCCTTCGACCATGGCTCGCCCTTCGAGCTTCAGGCCAAGCTCGGCGAAAAAAGAGATGGCTTCATCGAGGGATTCTACCACGATGCCGACGTTGTGCATCCGTAGCAATTTACTTTTTGTGGTCATATATTTTCCAGTTAGAATTATTTTACTAAATCTTCCATTGGGACATCTAACGGCTGGCGAGCCCGCGTAGCGGGCGAGCCAATGACTTCATTTCCTAACTGGCGGAGAGGGTGGGATTCGAACCCACGAGGCTCATCGCCTACCGCTTTTCGAGAGCGGCACCTTCAACCACTCGGACACCTCTCCACGGTTGCAGGATGGAAGTTTAGCACAGGGTCGCGCTCAGTCCCCTGCCGTCGCTGCCGTCTCCGAAGTGACCTCCGCGGACTCACCAGCTCGGTCGAGCACGAAGTGGATGAGCGTCCGCACCGGTATTCCGCTGGCGCCCTTCACGATCCAGCCCATCTCGTGCTCGTAGGTGTCGACCCCGGCAATGTCGAGGTGCGCCCACGGCGTCGAGTCGACGAACTCCGCCAGGAACCAGGCGGCAGTGGCTGATCCTGCCTTGCGCCCGCCCGTGTTCTTGATGTCCGCGACCTCACTCTTGATCTGCTCGCGGTGCTCCTCAAACGGCGGTAGCTGCCACAGCTTCTCACCCGCCTCGCCGGCCGCAGGCTTCAGTTGCTCGACGAGCTGGTCGTCGTTGGAGAAGACCCCGAGCGCAACGTCTCCAAGCGCGATACTCACCGCACCTGTGAGCGTCGCCACGTCGATGATTGGCGACAAATCGAGCCGGCGCGCATACGCAAGGCCGTCGGCGAGAATCAGCCGGCCCTCTGCGTCAGTGTTGATTACCTCGATCGTCTTGCCGCTCATCGCGACCAGGACATCTCCCGGCTTGATCGCCGCCCCGCCGGGCATATTCTCGGTCGTCGGGACGATGCCGGTGACATTGACCTTGGGCCGGAGCCGGGCGATGGCGCTCAGCGCCGCGATGACGCTCGCGCCACCTGACATGTCGCCCTTCATCTCTTCCATACCCTGCGCCGGCTTGATCGAGAGCCCGCCCGTGTCGAACGTGACGCCCTTGCCCACGAAGCCGATCGCCCGATCGGTTGACGGGTCGCCGCGATACGCAAGCACGATGAACTTCGGCTCCTCGTAGCTGCCCTTCGCGACACCGGGCAGCGCGCCCATGCCAAGCCCAACCATGTCCTCACGATCGAGCACCTGGCACTCCACGCCGGACTCGTCGGCGACCGCCTTCGCCCGGTTCGCGAGCTCAGTTGGCGTCGTATAGTTGCTCGGCTCATTCTCGAGGTCGCGGGCCAGGTTGGCCGCGTTGGCGAGAATGCGCCCGCGCTCGACTCCGCGCACCAGTGCGGCAGCGTCCGCCCCCGACTGACCCACAATCGCGATATCCTGCAGCGGCGCTGACTCCTCCAGGCTCGATTTGTGACGGCTGAACGTGTACAGACCCAGCAGCGCGCCCTCGGCGATAACCTTTCCAGCAGACTCAAGCTGCAGGTCGTCGGGCGCAGCCGAGGGCGCCACCGCTGCCGACGCCACTCCGTGTGCGCGGAGGTAACGGGCTGCCTCAGCGGCAACCGTGCGAAACACGTCTCTTGAGAGCGCGTCACGCCTGCCCAAACCGGCAACCACCACCCGAGGCGATGGCAGCCTGCCAAACGTGGGGACCATCGTGATCTCGCCGCGCTTGCACTTGATGTCGCCCAACTCAATAAGTTGCGACAGCGCCCCATTGAGCGCCGTATCGATATCGGACGCAGTCCCGCTCAGCTTGGGCTCGCCTTCGAGATGCCGACCACGAGCGCTCCGCATTCCTGATCGACGAGGCGCCCCGTCCTAACCTCAAGATTCATGTGTCCGTTCCCTGTTCCCTGTTCCCTGTTCCCTGTCCCCTGTTCCCTGTTCCCTGTTCCCTGTTCCCTGTTCCCTGTTCCCTGTTCCCTGTTCCCTGTTCCCTGTGTAAGTATGCTCAGACTACCAGGGGGGCG
>Ga0193751_1001027_pt1 | contig 18850 bp, 16 predicted proteins | sample L1c2metaG_FD_143050 | JGI IMG/M metagenome (GOLD analysis project Ga0193751, IMG submission 143050) | Soil microbial communities from a riparian zone of the East river system, Colorado, United States - L1c2 | ecosystem: Environmental > Terrestrial > Soil > Riparian zone | place: USA: East River... | reverse complement strand
TATTGAGGTTCAGGGGCGGCGGCGGGAACAGGCTGCGACGCTTTAGCTTGCGGCGGTTGGAAGGCGGCCGAGCTGCGCTCGGCTTGGACAGCCGAGGGCGGCTGTCCTTACGCAACCATTGACGGGCGAGGGCGCCCGTCTCTCCACGAACTCGTCGCTCCATGAACTTAGCGGGCTACCGCTTTCTGTACAGCGTTGCGTAGTTCGTCATACGACAGCGCTCCGGGGTGATACATCGCTACCTGGCCGGCGCGATTCAGGACGACCAGAGTCGGCGTCGTGCTTGCTCCGTAGGCATTGAAGTTCTGTTTGCTCAATGGTACAGGCATGTCCTGCAGGCTGGCGTAATATCTGGCGCGGACGGACTCGATATATGCGCGCTCCTGTTCGGGCGAGGCATCGGCTCCTTGGGCCGCGTAGCCGTAGAGTTGGGTCGGACCGATGACGACCAGGCCCGCGGGAGCGAACTCCTTCTGCAAGCGGGCGATGATGGGGACCTCTGCTTTGCAGTCCACACACCAATGCGCCCAGAAAAACAATAGAACTGGCGAACCTTTCAGCGCGGCGGGAGTTGGAGGCTTCGGTCCGAGATACTGGGTTACTTGTAAGGGCGGCGCGGGTTGGCCGACCAGAGCCAGCAGGTTGAGGTTCTTCTGGAGGCGCGCTCGAATGGATGTATTTCCATAGCGCGCCAAAGCGGAGCGCACCAGGTTGACGGCTTGCGCATGCTGTCCTTTTTCCGCCATTTCCTGTGAGAGAACTTCGTAAGCGGCGCCCAGGGCGATGGGCAAGTGAGGGTCGGAGTCGAGTTTGCGCTTCGTCAGCTGTTGTTCGCAGAGACGGCGCGTCTCGCTGGCGTAGGCAGCGGCTTGGTCCCACTGCTTTGTCGAGGCGGCAGCGCGCGCCATCCACGACAGGGCTTCTAAATATTCCGGAGTGACGCCATGCTGACTCTTGTAGTTTTTCAGTTCCGACTCGGCCGCGGAAAAAGAATTCTGCGCCAGTTGGGCGCGGACGTCGCCGACCAGGTCGACTTGGGCGCCCAAGGGAGCAACCCAAAAACAAATCCCGGCGAAAACGAGCGGCCACTTCCCCATTCGAATACGCATAACCTGATGATGAATGAGGTACTGGAAAGTTGCAAACGCCGGACGCGCGCAGCCAGCCCCTAAAGGGGCATCTGACTTCGAAGAACTTTTGGTATCGCTAAAGCGATACCCTGATACGAGGCGGAGTTCTGCCGCAGCGTGCGCCTTCGCACGCCGATGCGAATACCACATTGGTCTAAAGACGCGAAAGCTTAAGCGGCGAGGCTGTACCGGCTGTCAGCCTGGGCCAGCATGTCCATCATTTCGTGGAAGGTTGCAATCTCGAAATTCAGGATTAATCGGTTGGATACCAGCCCGTCGACTACCGATCTGGAAGGACTGAACAACTTGAGTTGAATATCGTGGTCGCGTGCCCAGCGATCGAGAAACGCTAGCATTCCCAAGCCCCCGCCGCCGATCGCTTCCACTGCGGAAAGATCGAGCGCGATGACGCTGGCCTCGGCTTGCGCTTGTACAACATCGCGAAGCTTGAAAACAGATTCGCTGCGGACGATCCTGCCCTTACATTCTATTATTGCGAGGTCGCTCAAGTTCTCAACGCGGATGGCCAACATGGAACTCTCCCACTGCTTATCGGTAGAGCAAGGGCTGGGCCAAAGGCGGTGGCCTTATTTTTCAGCCTGATACGAAATTATGCAGTTTCGACGCCGAGAACATTCGGGAGGTTGTCATGGAAATGTGTTCCTACAGAGAACACTGTATCTGCAAAGATTCGCCTTTCGAGATCACGATGGATTACTGCCAGGGACAACGAGAGATCTTCGCCTCCACAGACTCAATTACAATTGGCCGGATTGGAGAATGACATGGCCCTGAAGGTCGGCGATCCGGCGCCGGATTTTGAACTTCCTGCAATCGCCGGGGAACGCCAGATTACGATGCGCTCGCGCGACTATCTCGGGCGGCAGAATCTGGTCGTGGCGTTTCATCCGCTGGACTGGACTCCGACTTGAGCGGCGCAGGTGCCGGAACTCGATGCCAGAAAAAAAGAGTTCGCGGCGCTTAATGCCCAGGTCATGGACATCAGCGTAGATTCGATCCCGAGCCACATCGCATGGCGGCGGGAGGAAGTGGGGCCGGTGGAGGTTCCTCTTTGCTCGGATTTTTATCCGCATGCCGAGGTGACGCGCAAGTTTGGCGTACTGCGCGAAGGTGCGCCGGTTGCTGGCATCAGCGAGCGCGCCGTGTTCGTCGTGGATAAAGCGGGGAAGATCGCGTTTGCGAAGGTTTATCCGATTGACCAGCTGCCGGAGATTGAGCAGGTGCTGGGGGCGCTGCGAAAGCTTCCTTAGAGTCTCTAACAAAACTCTGCTACGGCGAAAAACTGTCCCTAAAAAGCAGCTCCGTACTCTGATTCGGGAAGTGCGTGGGCAAAATCCTTCCGCGTTTCAGGTGGCTTCAGGCCTATAATCGCGGCGCTGTTTTCTCCAAGAAAACGAAGATGGCAACGACGATAATCAATTTTTTCAGAGCTTACAAGCGCGTGAGCGTGATCATTTTCTCGTGGGTTGTTTTTTGTGCCTTCGTGCTCATCCCCAATTGGCGCGAGGGGCCCTTCTACTTCCTGTTCTTCTCCACCCTCTTCGTGACGCTGATTGCCAGCCAGCTTTTCTGGATTCCTCGCGTCGTGGGCCTTGGGGAACGATTCATTCTCGGGAAGTGGTGGCGCGTCTGGCTTAAGATCATCGTGGGCGTCGTCTATCTGTATCTGTTCTTCTTTGCTTACAACTTCAGCCCCTGGAACACCCCGCAGGGCAATTCGACACATTTGACGTTGCGCAGCGCTGTGTTTGTTGGGGCTTGGTCGGTGTGGCTGGTCGGGTCGTGGGTGGGCTTTGTCCTGGTGATGGTTTTTTGGACAGTAGACCGCACGACGCGCGCCGCAGCGTGGGTTTACCGCAAAGCCCGCAGGGCTGCGACAGGTCACGCCTCCGCTCATACGCCTGGCGCCATGGCTCTTGACCCGCCCTCGCCCGCCCGCCGGCGGGTGCTCGAGCAGACCGCCGTCGCCGTAAGCGCCGTGCCCTTTGTGGCCGCGGCCTACGGGCTTCTATACGGCCGGCTCGACGTGGAAGTCACTCGCCCGCGCATTGCGCTCGCACGCCTGCCCAAAGCCTTTGAGGGGTTTCGCATCGCCCAGCTTTCCGACTTACACATCAGCCCCTTCATGACCGCGGACGAAATTCGCCGTTGCGTCACAATCGCCATCGGGTTGAAAGCCGACCTGGTGGCGCTGACCGGCGACTACGTCGCCGATGATTCCGCGGCGCAAGGAGAAGTGGTCCAGGCGCTCGCGGGCCTTCGTGCGCCCTACGGTGTTTTCGGCTGCCTCGGCAACCATGAGATCTATACTGAAACCGAGGATTCCATCACACGACTCTTTGCCGCGGTGGGGATTCGCATCCTCCGCCAAGAGCGGGCGCTCATTCAATCGCACGGCGAAGTGCTGAGCCTGATCGGTGTTGACTATCAGCAAAGGCGATTCTCCAGAGATCATGACGGGCACCTGGTTGACCAGTACCTCGAGGGAAGCGAAAAACTGGTGATGCCGGACATGGTCAACATTCTTCTGAGCCACAATCCCAACAGCTTTGATCGCGCCGCCGAGTTGGGTATCGACTTGACGCTGGCCGGGCACAGCCATGGCGGCCAGTTGGCGCTCTCGTTCATCAACCGGGGCCTCGCCCTCGCACGCCCGGAGACTCCCTACGTCAGCGGATGGTACGAAAAACCCGGCGGGCAGCTGTACGTCAACCGCGGCATCGGAACCACTGGCCCTCCAATCCGCCTCGGCGCCCGGCCAGAAATTACGCTATTGGAGTTGTCTCAAACGTGACCTTCAGTTTTCTCCCCGTTTGCCGGCGTGTCGTCGCTCACTGGCGTGCGATCGTTCTGCTATTGATCCTTGCTTGTGTTGCATTCCTGGTCGCACGTTCCGACGAGTTCGGCCGTTTCGAGCTCATCCTCCTCGCCCTGCTCCTGATCTTTATAGCCAGCCAGATTTTCTGGCTTGGGCGCCTCGTCGATGTCGGAGAGCGATTTATTCCCGGAAGACCCCGCCGCGTCTGGCTCACGATCATAACCGTGGTGGTTTATTTGTTTGTCTTCCTGTACAGCTATCCCGAGTGGGGTCTTGGTCATGTTATCCGTGCCGCCGATTACCGGCCGCAGAGCATGCTTATCCACGCTGTTTTCTGGTGGTGGTTCGTGGGATCTATGTCGGCGTTCCTTTTGGTGATTGTTTTTGGGGCGGTAGACCGGGTGGTCCGCGCTGCTGAGTGGGTTTACCGCAAAGCGCGCGCGGCAATACACGAGCGCCCGGCGGCTGCTGATGCCGAAGCCGCCCTGCAGTCGTCCGGCCGCCGTCGCTTTCTGGAACGGACCGCAGTACTAGTCAGCGCCACTCCCTTCCTCGCTGCTGGTTATGGGCTTCTCTACGAGCGGCAGAACGTGGAAGTGGTTCGTCAGCGCATCCGGCTGGCGCGCCTGCCCAAAGCCTTTGAGGGTTTTCGCATCGCCCAGCTTTCCGATATTCACATTGGTCCCTTCACCACCGCGGAATACATTCGCCGCTGCGTTGCCATCACTAACGGATTAGAACCAAACTTGATCGCGTTGACCGGGGACTACATTTGTTGGGGCCCGGAAGCCCAGGGTGAGGTGGTTCGTGTGCTGGCGGGCCTGCGAGCGCCTCACGGCGTTTTCGGATGCATGGGAAACCACGAGGCAGACACGGGGATTGAAGAGTCCATCACACGCTTATTCGCCGCCCAGGGTATCCGCATGCTGCGCCAGGAGCGCGCACCTATCCGGCTCGGTGACGAGATGCTTAATCTGATCGGGATAGACCACGGGAACGATCTTGCACCCGATGCCGAGCGGCAGGTGGAGGGCGACCGGCGACTGCAGCGGCTCAAAGCGTTGGTGATACCGAATACAGTCAACATTTTGCTGATCCACTACCCGCATGCCTTCGGTGATCACGAGCTGGGCATCGACTTGACGCTGGCCGGCGACATTCATGGCGGCGGCCAGTTGTCGCTCGATTTCATCCACCGCGGGCTCAACCTCGGCAGTCTGATGGGGGTACCCTACATCCGGGGCTTGTACGAAAACGGTGGCGCGCAACTCTACATGAACCGCGGCATCGGGATCACCGGCTTCCCCATCCGCCTCGGCGCCCGACCGGAAATTACCGTGCTTGAATTGGTGCGCGCGGTCTGAGATGCGGGAAGTCCCAAACCTTCCAACCTCACCCGTCGGACGCGTTGCGCGAACGTCGGAATCGGGGTTTCGTTAGAGCTCTTAAAGGCCGCGTCTTCGAGGCACACATGCTAGGGTAATTGCTTGTCCTATGCGGCACGTAGGGACATTTTCACGCTACAGGAGGGGGAACAAATGCCATCGAGCACTCGCCGAGAGTTTTTGAAAACGACCGCCGCCGCAACCGCTTCCCTGGCATTCAGGAGTTCATTGCTTTGGGCCGCACCCGAGCCCGGCGTACAGGCCTGGTCAACGTCGAAGGATCGCAAATTTGAGCGGATCAAAGCGCCGCAGTGGAGACCGGCGACCGCAATCACTTCGGGAGGTATTCAACTCGATCCCTCGGTGCGTTACCAGAAGATCCTCGGTTTTGGCGCAGCGTTCACCGATGCATCCTGCTACTGGTTTGCGAAACTGAACGACCATGAGCGGCAAGCTCTGCTTTCGGAATTCTTCGGACCTGCGGGCCTGCGGCTATCGGTCTGCCGAACTTGCATTGGATCCAGCGACTATTCCACCAGTGCCTACAGCTTTGACGACAGCCCGGAGCCGGACCCGGACCTGAAGAAGTTCAGCATCGAACATGACCGTGGATATATCTTGCCTACGCTGCGTGCTGCGCGCGGCGTAAATCCAGACCTGTACCTCTTCTCCTCGCCCTGGAGTCCTCCGGGATGGATGAAGGCGGGAGGGTCCATGCTGGGCGGGTCCATGCGGAAGGAATACTTCGCTTCGTATGCGGAATACTTCGTGAACTTTTTGCAAGGCTATTCTGCCGAAGGGGTCAAAATCAATGCGGTCACCATTCAGAACGAAGTCGATACCGACCAGAACGGAAGAATGCCGGCGGCTTTGTGGGGACAGGAATACGAAATTGAATTCGTGAAAAAGTTTCTCGGGCCTGCATTCGAGAAGGCATCTCTCGACACCAGGATTTGGATACTCGACCACAACTACAATCTTTGGGGCAGAGCTATCGATGAATTGAGCGATCCTGACGTCAACAGATACGTGGATGGAATCGCATGGCACGGCTATGACGGAACTCCGGACGCGATGACGCGAGTGCACGATGCCTTCCCCTCCAAGAACGCTTACTGGACAGAAGGTGGACCTGATTACACCAGCCCCGACTACAAGACGGATTGGGCCAAATGGTCGCACACGTTCAGTGAAGTACTGCGGAACTGGGCCCAGTGCATCGTCGGATGGAATTTAGTCCTGGATGAAAAGGGAACGCCAAACATTGGCCCCTTCCCATGCGGCGGGGTAGTGACCGTTGACTCCAAGACCCATGAAGTTACACATAGCGGGCAATATTGGGCCTTCGCTCATTTTTCTAAAGCGATCCGGCGAGGCGCGCAGGCAATTGCTTCTCACGGGGATTTGCACGGTATCGATCACGTGGCCTTTGAGAACCCGGATGGCAGCCGCGTTCTTGTCATCACGAACCAAGGTGATGGACAGCAGATTGAATGTCAGGCGGGGGCGCAAGCGCTGAACTTGACGGTGGATGCTGACTCCGTCACGACTCTGGTTTGGTGACTGTTATTGGAACGCGGGCCGGGCTGGACAGCCGAGGATCGGCAGACCGCCGACGGTCACAACAGCTCTACGACTAGTAGGACTAGCTGTTGATTCCGTCCGTGACCTAGGCGCATACCTCGCCCCCAAAAGTCACGCCCCTAAGAGCAACAAAAAACACCGTTTATCGTCTCGATTCCAGCCTCTAAATGAGCGCCATTTATGTTAAAATAACTATAGCTCCGGTGACAGCTAAATAGCAGAAAATTCAATAAGTTGAGGTCACCCGAGCAGTCCCGGAATCGTCCCTCCAGTCAGGTGCCCGATCCGGCGTTCTCCACGGAGCAGAATGGCCACGAAGGAATTGCAAGCCGAAGTCGTTGATGGCAAGAGCGTTGACGCGAAGAGCGCCGACTTGAAGAACGACGCGAAGAACAAGAACGGCAAAGTCGTCACCAACGGAGACTACACCGCCGACTCGATCAAGGTCCTCGGCGGCATGGAAGCGGTACGCAAACGTCCCGCGATGTACATCGGCTCGACCGGCGAGCTTGGTCTGCATCACCTAGTGTATGAAGTCGTGGACAACTCGGTAGACGAAGCCCTCGCCGGCCACGCCGACAAGATCGAAGTCACCATCCACCTCGACAACTCCATCACCGTAGTCGACAACGGACGCGGCATTCCCGTCGACAATATGACCCTGGAAAACGGCGAAACACTTCCCGCCGCGCAGGTCGTCATGACCACGCTGCACGCGGGCGGCAAGTTCGACAGCAACTCCTATAAAGTTTCCGGTGGGTTGCACGGCGTCGGCGTGAGCTGCGTCAACGCGCTCAGCGAAGAACTCGATCTTGAAATCTGGCGCGACGGTTTTACCTGGGAGCAGACGTACTCGAAGGGCGAGCCCACCAGCAAACTGAGAAAAACCGGCGCCGCCAAAGTAAAGACAGGCACGAAGGTTCACTTCGTGCCCGACAAAACTATTTTCACCACCACCATTGAATACAACTTCGATACGCTCTCGCAGCGCCTGCGCGAACTGGCGTTCCTGAACAAGGGCCTCGTCATCACGCTGACCGACGAGCGCCAGACCGATTCGAAGACCAGCGAAGCCAAGCGCACCGAGTTCAAGTACAACGGCGGCATCGCCGAATTCATCAAGCACCTCAACCGCGGCAAGCAGACGCTCCACGATAAGCCGATCTACATGGAGGCCGACAAGGAAGATGTGCACATCGAGATCGCCCTCCAGTACAACGATGCCTATTCGGAATCCGTTTTCAGTTTTGCTAACAACATCAACACCGTCGACGGCGGCTCGCATCTCTCCGGCTTCCGCACCTCGCTGACCCGCACCATCAACTATGCCGGACAGCAGATGGGCCTGTTCAAAGATGTGAAAGAAAATCTCACTGGAGATGATGTCCGCGAAGGTCTGGTGGCCGTGATCAGTGTCAAGCTGCCGCAGCCGCAGTTCGAAGGCCAGACCAAGGGCAAGCTGAATTCCGACATCGCCGGCATAGTGCAAGCTGTGGTCAATGAACGCCTGGGCGCATTTTTCGAGCAGAATACCGCGGTCGCACGCAAGATTATCAACAAAGCAATCGACGCTGCCCGCGCGAGAGAAGCCGCCCGCAAAGCCCGCGACCTTACTCGCCGCAAAGGCGCGCTCGATGGTGGAGGACTTCCCGGCAAACTAGCCGACTGCTCCGAGCGCGATCCTAACCGCTGCGAGCTTTTCCTGGTCGAAGGCGAATCCGCAGGCGGCACCGCTAAACAGGGCCGCGACCGCCGCTTCCAGGCGATCCTCCCGCTCAAGGGAAAAATTCTGAACGTGGAAAAAGCACGCTACGACAAAATGCTGGCGCACGAAGAAATTCGCGCCATGATCACCGCGCTCGGCACCGGCATCTCGAAAGAAGATTTCGATCCGACCAAAGTGCGCTACGGCAAAATCATTCTGATGACCGACGCCGACGTAGACGGCTCGCACATCCGCACCCTGCTGCTTACGTTCTTCTTCCGCCACATGCAGGATCTGATCAAGCGCAACAACGTTTACATCGCGCAGCCCCCGCTATTTGGCATCAAGAAGGGCAAGTCGCACCAGTACATCAAGGACGAGCGCGAATTCGTCAAGGTCATGGTGAAGCGCGCCTCCGAAGGCCTCATCATCCGCTACGGAGAAGGCGCGGCCAAGCTCGAAGGCGCAGCCCTGACCAAGTTCATCACCGTGCTGAACGAGTACCTGGGATTCCTCGACAAGCTGAACAAGCGTCTGCGCGCCGAGGAAATAACCGCACTGCTGCCGAGACTCGATCTGGCAAAGCGCGTCGATTTTGAAGGCGACAAGAAGACGCCTCCGAAGAAGATCGAGAAGCTGGAAAGAGAACTCAAACGCCTGCAGAAAGAGTTGAATCTGAAGAGCGTCGAAACGCGCTTCGACGAAGAACATAATCTCTGGGAAGTGCATTTCGTGAACTCGCAGGGCGCCGAGCACGTCATCAATTGCGAACTAGCCTTATCCCCGGAATCGCGCCAGCTCCTCGCCAAGTTCAAGCAGATTGAGCAGTATCTTGAGCCGCCGTTTGTGGTCGAGAGCGTGGTGAAACCGGCAAAAACGAAGGCCAGCGCGAGTGATGACAAGAATGAAGACACTGACGAAGACGAAGGCGAGAACAATAACGGAGACGAGAGCGAAAATTTGAGCGCCGCCGAGAGAGAAGAAGCGTCGAAGGCGCAAAAGAAATCCGGCAAAGCGTTAGCGCTCAGAGGAAGAGCGAAAGAGCCCGAGATCGTCGAGAAACATACTGCCCGCGAACTCTTCGACTACGTCTTGAACGAAGGCCGCAGAGAATACATCGTCCAGCGCTACAAAGGCCTCGGAGAAATGACCGCCGAGCAGCTCTGGGAAACCACCATGGATCCCGAGCGCCGCACGCTTCTGCAAGTCCGTCTCGAAGACATAGCCGAATGCGAGACGATCTTCACGACGCTGATGGGCGAAGACGTAGAAGCCCGCAGAAAATTCATCGAAGACAACGCGCTGGATGTGAAGAACCTGGACATCTAAGGGTAGCGCCGGCGTCTCGCCGGCAACAGTGGGATTAGAATCTGCAGGTGTGGGGCGGACACTCCTGTCCGCCGCCGTTGATTTTGACTGTGTGGGGACGGACGCCCTCGTCCGTCCAAGCCGAGCGAAGCTCGGCAGCGGTTACGGTCGGAGACCGTTTTTAGACCTACGCTTGTCCCCTCGCCTGACGATTGCTTTGAGAATCTTCCAGCATCCATAGACGAACAGGCAGAATGAGGCGAACACTAGGGCTTGTAAACCGCCACTCATTCTGTACCAGATTTGGGCAGGCAGCATGGCAGGTGTGGGATGAGAAAGATAGACAGCAATTCTGGTCAGCAGTATCCCCGTCAAAATACAGGCCAATCCAATTCTAAGTTGTGACATAGAGCACTCCTCCGTCCCGGGCGGCCGTTGCGCCGTGAAGTATACCTCGAAGAGCGTCGCCTAATTTCGTTCATGGGCTACCAAGAAATTCTCTGGGAACAAGTCCGCTCGCCCTTACGTCTATTGACTTATGAGGCAGGCCGATCTAGGCATCCGCTGGGGAGTGTTCTCAACCAAGAGCAGGAAAGCCCTAAAAACAGGCTGGCTTATTACGGCGGGAGTGATCGCGCTGTACTTGGGAGTCATTCAGCCCCGTGACCGGGCGCGAGGCATTGCCTCAGAGAGGTCAACCGGTCTCGCCGCCGTCAGCGGAGGCGTGGGTTGGGAGCCAATTTCGCTCTGGCATCAGACCTCGATCCTCCCACACTTCGCTCGCACTTCTGTTGCGAAGGATATTGTTGGAGGCGCTTCTGTCGACCGGGCAGTCGTCATGAACTATCTCGTCGCCCCCCCGCCGCCCGGAAAAAGCAGCGGCGGAGAGATAGAAGGCTCGTCTCCGGACCGCAAGCTCGTGCGCACTGCCTCCCTCGGCCTGATTGTGAAAACTCCCGCACAAACTGCTGAACAGATCATCCAACTCGCCCAGGGTGTTGGTGGCTTCCTCGTCACATCCAATGTCAACGGAGGCGCAGACGCCACCAGCGCCGCGCTCACCATCCGCGTGCCCGCAGAAAAGTTCGACGAAGTCCGCGCCCAGATCCGCAAGCTCGGCCTGCGCGTGGAAAACGAAAGCATCGAAGCCCAGGACGTCACAAAGCAATACGTTGACCAGGAAGCACGACTGCACAATCTGCGTGCCGAGGAACAGCAGTATCTAGGCATCCTGCGCAAAGCTGCGAATGTGAAAGACACGCTCGAAGTCAGCGACAAGCTAAACGAGGTCCGGGGTGCCATCGAGGAGAGACAGGCGGAATTCGAGGCGCTCGCGAAGCAGGTTGAAACGATAGCCATCAACGTCAGCCTGCGTGCTGAGGCGGATGCGCAGGTTTTTGGCTTGAATTGGCGGCCACTCTATCAGTTAAAGATCGCGGCGCGCGAGGGACTGGGCGGACTGGCCGACTACGCTGCTTCCATGACCGCGTTTGTGTGTTATCTGCCGACGGTCTTGCTATGGTTATTCACGATTCTGGCTGGAGCCGCGATTGGGTGGCGAATCTTACGCTGGGCGGCGAAAGCGTTGTTTGGATTGCCGAAAGTTGTTCGGGAGCAGCAGGTCTGAGCCCTTCACAGGGGCTTACGCCCGGGCTTTCCTATTCCGCGGCTCGTCTGCGTTACCCCGAATTACCTTTGTGCGCTTATGTTCTCTGTGTTTTCATCGCCCGACGCAAGTTCCGCCCCCATCCCCGTTCTCTCCACAAGACGCGGCAAGCCGCGTCTCTACGAAGTAGAAGCGGAGGCTTCCCCCGGCCATCGCCACCACGAACACAGGAAAAGGGGACATGCACAAACTTCTCACCGCGCTCACCCGTCTTACGCTTTTAAGTCTTACGCTCTTCAGCCTTACACTCTTTGCCGCGGCGCAGGATAACGACAACGCTGCGCCCTCACTCACCATCTACAACCAGAATTTCTTCGTCGCTCGCGATCACTTGACTTTGGACTTGAAACCAGGCACAAACCACATCGACTTTGCCGGAGTCACTGCGCATCTCGAGCCCGATTCCGTGATCCTGCGCGACCTCACCGGACGCCCGCTGCAGATCCTCGAGCAGAGTTATCGGGCTGACCCCATCTCCCAGGAAATGTTGCTTTCGTTCTATGAGGGCAAGACGATTGATTTCCAGATACAATGCGGCGATAAGTTTGAAACTTTCCCGGGCAAGATCATTCGCAGCGGCTACGCGTCCGGCGTCACCTACATCAACGGATACCCGCAGGGAGTGGCGCCGCAGCCCATCGTTCAGGTTAACGGCGTTCTGCAATTCGGATTGCCGGGGCAGCCGCTATTTCCCGCGCTAAGCGACGATTCCATCCTTAAGCCGACGTTGACCTGGCAACTCGCGACCACCCAGGCTGGCCGCTCCGAAGCGGAAATTTCCTATGTCTCCGGCGGTATGACCTGGCAGTCCGACTACAACCTCGTCGTCTCCGACGGCCCAAAGAATGCCAGCATGAACTCGCTTGATCTCGTCGGATGGATCACCATGCAGAACCACAGTGGCAAGACTTTCGAAAACGCGCGTATCCGGCTGATGGCTGGAGATGTAAGCAAACTCCAGGGGACAGTCAGTCGAAATGCCTACCGCCTCGAGGCCAAGGCCGCGGACATGGCCGCCGCGGCGCCCGTTGTCAGCGAGAAGTCTTTCGACGAATTTCACCTCTACACGTTGGAGCGGCCGGCGACGTTGCACGACAATGAAACCAAGCAGGTCGAGTTTGTCCGCGCCACCAGCATACAGTCGCAGCGTCTTTACATTTACGATGGCGCGCAGATCGAGCAATACGGCTACTACTCCCCCGAGCAGATTCGCAACGAACCCGGATACGGCACGGCTTCGAATCCGAAAGTGTGGGTGATGCAGGAGTTGAAGAATTCGGAAGCTAATCATCTCGGCATCGCGCTGCCCAAGGGACGCCTCCGCTTTTATCGTCGCGACACCGATGGGAGCTTGCAATTCATCGGCGAGAACACCATCGACCACACGCCCAAGGATGAAATGATCCGCGTCTACACCGGCAACGCTTTCGACATCGTCGGCGAGCGTAAGCGCACCAATTTCCATGTTGAGTCCAATCAGCACTGGATGGACGAGACGTTTGAGGTGCGCGTGCGCAACCACAAAAAAGAAGCTGCGAATGTGCGCGTCGTCGAGCACCTTTATCGCTGGAACAACTGGAAGCTCACCGACCAGTCGCACCAATCAAAGAAGCGAGACGCGCAGACGATAGAATTTCCGCTAGAAGTTGCAGCCAACGGCGAGCAGGTAGTGACCTACACCGTGCACTATTCCTGGTAGCGAAGCTAGTGTAGGGCGGGCGCCCTCGCCCGCCGCCGTTGATTTTGATTGTGTGGGGATAATTGTGCTCGTGTGGGACGATTTTGCTTGTTTGGGGTCGGGTCGGCGTCTCTCAGAGGCCACCAACCATTTCCTACCCACCGAATGGACTGCGGCTAATTCTTGACTCCTTGCTCATCTTCTTCTCTCTTGTCCTCGATGCGTATGAACCCGTGCCCCGAACCGGTCACGCCAAAAATTGTTCCCGCAGAGTTGATGCCGCTGGACCCGGTGTCGGTATAGCCCGGAGGATCGAAGGTCGTAACGGTCCCATCGGGAGCGCGCAGGAAGCCGTGCGTCACGTACTGCGCGTCATCGTAGGATCCCGTGATCTCCCCTTTCGAATTGATGCCCGTCGGGACGGTCTGGGCAGCGGCCGGAACATCGAATGTCGTGAATGTGCCGTCGCGAGCGCGCAGGAAGCCGTGGCTATAATTGCCCTGCGGGTCAAGGTAGCTACCTGCGATCTCCCCTGCCTGATTGATGCCTATGGGGTTCGGGTTGCTGGTGGGGCCGGGGACGTCGAAGGTGGTTATTGTGCCGTGGCGAGCGCGTAGGAAGCCGTGGATGTTCTGCCCGTCACTGTAGGCTCCCGTGATCGCTCCCTCCGCGTTGATGCTGGCGGGGAAGGTGCCCACCGAGCCCGGAGGATCGAAAGTGGTGAAGGTGCCGTGGCGAGAGCGCAAGAACCCGTGAATTGTGGTGTTGCTTTGATAAGATCCCGTAATCTCCTCCGCATCGTTCATGGCTGCAGCCCCGCTGCCCGGCCCGAACGGGTCGCCCTTCGAGCCCGGAGGATCGAAGGTGGTGATGGTACCGTCCGGAGAGCGCAAGAAGCCGTGAGCCACAAAGTTGGCGTCAGTGTAGCTCCCCGCGATGGCGCCAACCCGGTTAATGCTTGCCGGGAAGGTGAAGGCGGCGCCCGGAACATCGAACGTGGTGAAGCTGCCGTCCGGAGCACGCAGGAAGCCGGGGCTGTTCTGCGCGTTACTGGTTCCCGTGATCGCTCCCTGCGCGTTGATGCTCGTGGGTCGGGTGACGGTCGAGCCCGGAGGATCGAAGATGATATAGGTAACTTTTTGAGCATTTGCGGGATGGATCATCCCCAGCGTGGACAGCACCATCAAGCCAACGGCGAGCACTTCCTTCCGTCCAGCCACCAGGAGCTTTTGGGCGACGGTGAGCGCATTTGTGATCATCGGAAACTCCTTTTTGCGGTCGCGAGGACTCCACCCCGTCTTGCGATCATGTCGATGCCGCCTTGGCTTAGACCGGGGTGCATTAGTTGTTGCGCTGCGAACAGGGGCCGAGCTATACCGCAGGCTGCATGTTTAGCCTGTTCGAACTCCGCAACAATACATCACAATCCTTAGGGAGGGCCGAATTTAACCTTATTGAAATTTAGTCGGAGCGCACCCAAGCAATCCAATCGACACCACGCGCAATGCTTTTTTGCTTTCTGCGGGCGAGGCGCTAAGGAGCGGTCTTTCCCCAAATTCGTACGCGAGGTAACCTCCGTTGTTGTAAACAGGCGTGGGTGTTGAAAGAGTCACTCAGATTAGCGGGTTGGGATGTAGAGAAAGCATGTTAGAAGGAGAAGTTCCTTCCCATGCTGCTCTGGATTTGGATCTTCGGAGGCCTGCTGATCATATGGGGTACCACGCTCGCTCAGACGCGTTGTTCTGTGTGTGGGGCGGGCGCCCTCGCCCGCCGCCATTGATTTTGATTGTGTGGATGATTGTGATTGTGGAGGGACGGGCGTCCCCCGCCCGTCCAAGCCAAGCAAAACTCGTGCGAGGCATTCCAAATGACTCGATAGGGGTCTGGCTTCAAAGTGGTGAGGTGCCCGATTAATGATAACTTCCGGTTTGCCCGTTAATCAGGACTTGTGCGCACTCCAAGAAAGCTCGCGGTAAGTCACCGAGAAGATATAATTCGGGCGTGCGACAACCTATGCGGCATGTAATGGCGCTTCGCGTTTCCAAAGCGGTTCTCGTTTTTGCAATCGCACTTTTCTACACGATTCTGGTCCTAAACAACATCACGGATTACGGCTCCAACTACGAGTTTGTCCGCCACGTCCTCATGATGGACTCAACCTTTCCGGGGAACCACGGCATGTGGCGCGCCGTCAATTCGCCGCTAGTACATACGGTCTTTTACATCGGCATCATCGCCTGGGAATCAGTCACTATGCTTCTATGCTGGTGGGCTGGTGTTCGGTTGCTGAAATCGTATCGTGCGGACAGGGCGCAATTCGCCGCTGCGCTGAACGTCGCCATGATTGCACTGACGACGAGCCTGCTGATGTGGTTGGTGGCATTCCTCGACGTCGGGGGCGAATGGTTTCTGATGTGGCAGTCGAAACTATGGAATGGGCAGGAAGAGGCATTCCGAATGTTTACCATTGTCGGTCTGGTGTTTTTGGTCGTGGTGCAACGCGAGCCAACTCCCGATTAGTCGGCAATCCTTCTTCTGGGGGGACTTCCCGCTTGCCCGTTATCCGGGAGGAATCGATTACTTCCTGAAAACTGACGTATCGTTACTATCCGTGGCCTCGGCCCCGCATTGGGGTTTCTGGGAATTCTCCCGAGTCCTCACGGACGAACGCGGATGATCGTTTTTCCCTTGATCCGTTCGGTCCGGGTGAAGGCGGCGACGGCATCGTCGAGGGTAGCCACTTTGCCGATGTTTGTCCGCAGCCGACCATGCCGGACCCGCTGGACGACCTCAGTCAATTGGGCGCGATCGGGTACGACGACGAAGTCGATAGTCAGGCCGCCAGAAGGCCGCGCCTCGGTCGGCCCGGTGACGGTCACTAGCGTTCCTCCGGCGCGAATCAGGCCTGCAGACCGCTTCCCGATGTCGCCGCCAATAACATCGAAAACCAGATCGACCCCGCCGACGTCTTCCAGGACGTCGTTATCGATGTCGACGAACTCCTGTACGCCGAAGTCGAGAGCCGTCTGACGGACGCCAGCGCGCCCGGTGCCGATGACATACGCGCCGGCCTCACGTGCGAGCTGGCTCGCCATCGAACCGACCACACCGGCCGCGCCGTGCACGAGGACGCTCTGCCCCGCGCGAAGGCGGCCGTGCTCAAACAGCCCCTGCCACGCGGTCAGGCCCGGCATCACGCGGGCCGCGCCCACCGTGAAGTCAACATCGCCCGGCAGTGGTGTGAGGTTGCGTGCCTCGACGGCCACATACTCCGCCAGCGTGCCGTCGCGATACCAGTCAGCTTCGCCCCGGCCGTTCCCGCAGCCTGATCCGTCACCACAATCGCCTTCATCGGTCACCTCCCTGCGTCGAGTTCCTGCCTGTAAGATAGCCGCTCCATCCGTTGTGCCAAGAAGGGTTATCAGACAGAAACGGATCGATCAAAATCTTGGCCTCTCCCGCCTCGATTCCATTCGTCACGGCCACACCGAGGTCGACGCCTTCCATTTTTTCGATTTTGAGACCGCCGCAGACTTCGCATCGTTTCGTTGTCGTCGGCTATCAGTACGCGTCTTCGCATATCCGTAGGGGAGGGGACCTGCAGAGAAGTGTAAAAAAAACTCTCTGGTATCGAACATACAGAGAAGCCTTTAGGGGGCTGCGGACGGCCACCCTGATTCGATTCCCGCCGTGAACCTACTGATGCAATGAGAATCCAGACGGCAAAGCTGCCTCAAGATTGATCTGTTCTCCGGTGACGGGGTGGTGGAATTTCAGAAATTGGGCGTGCAGGAAATATCCTCCATCGCCCGGGAGGCCGGGGAGATTTTCAAGAGGCTGGCCGGTTAAGCCGTACAGAGGATCGCCTACCAGGGGATGGCCGATGGATGCCAGATGGATTCTGATTTGATGAGGGCGGCCCGAATTTAGCCTTACCTCAAATGTTGTGGTGCTTGTAGTGCGCGAGATAACTTTCGCCAATGACTTTGACGGTTTGCCACTTGGGTTGGCGGCCCACACGGAACCGATGAGCGGGTGCGGTACAAGGCCGATGGGTGTGAGAATTTCGTAGGTGTCGTGCTGTGCAACGTCTTGCGCCAGCGCTCGGTAGATTTTTTGAATTCTGGGTGTGTTCCAGTTTGCCAATAGTTTAGAGGCCGCCTGCGGTGTTTTGGCGAAGAGGACGATGCCGGTAGTGGCTCGGCCCAACCGGTGGACAGGGTTTGCGTTGGGGGTTTGCTTTTGCACCAAGCGCAGGAGGGTGTTCTCCATGAAGCCGCCGCCAGGGAGGGTGGGCAGCCCGCTAGGTTCATTGACGGCCAACAGATGCGGGTCATTAAACAGGACTTCGAAGTGCTGAGGAGTGTCTGGTTCGACCCAGGGTGGACGGTTCCAGACAAGGGTTTGGCCTGAAGTGAGCGATTCGCTTCCGGCGGCGGTGATGCCGTTGACGGTGACTTCGCGGTTGTTCAGTTTTTGTTGCCAGGCTTGTGCGGTTGAGTGTGGGTAAAGGCTTGCCAAGTGGGAGAGCAGGGTTCGTCCATGATTTTTGTTGCTGATGATTGTGGTATAGGTATAGCCCCGGTTGAGCATGTTGTTTGAGTGTAAGCTATGGCATCTGCGGCAGTAGTAGCTGGGTTTCGAGCGTATTGGATTTAGGCAGTCAGCGGATAACCTACAGTGTTTTTTATCGGTGTTCATCCGCGTATTGGGGGCACCCACTGGATTCGCCCTGGAAAGACTACGAGATGGGAAAAGGGTTTACGAGAAAACCACAAAGGGACGAGCCCGCGACGCCAGGCAAGAACTACATAACGCCGGGCGGGCTGCAGCGCCTCAAAGATGAGCACCGGTTTCTGCTCACCAGGGAACGCCCGGCCGTGACGGAGGTGGTGGCGTGGGCTGCCAGCAACGGGGATCGCAGTGAAAACGCCGACTATCAGTACGGCAAGCGGCGGCTACGGCAGATCGATGGGCGGATTCGCTTTCTCACCAAGCGAATCGAAGCCGCGGAAGTGGTGGACCCGGAAGCTCCGAGAGCGGGGCAGCCGGAGACGAGGACATTCTTCGGAGCGACCGTGCGCTATGCCAATGCCGCGGGAGTATCGCGAGTGGTGAGCATCGTGGGCACCGACGAGGTCGATCTCAACCGCAACCACATCAGTTGGGTGTCACCTCTGGGGCGCGCGCTGATGAAGTCGGCAGCGGGCGACAGCGTAGTTCTCCAAGCGCCGGGCGGCACAGAATACCTGACCGTGCTGGAAGTGTGTTACGAACGCATTTCTGTGGAACCGTTCCGTGAACCACCTGGATCCGAGGCCTCGGCAAAGGGACTCCCTCGCCGACGCTAATCCACCTGACGAAAAAGAGACGAAACGGCACAGGTGATGAAAGAGCGACGACCGTAATAGCGCGCTATCGGCTTTTGGCAAGCGACAGGAGATGAGTCGTTATCCATCCGCTGACGAGAACGGATAAGGCCGGACTGCTGGGTTCGCAACAGCAGTCCGGCAGGTATCCAACGGCGCTACTGCGCGTCAGCCACGTTTTTCCAT
>Ga0193751_1001026_pt1 | contig 18904 bp, 19 predicted proteins | sample L1c2metaG_FD_143050 | JGI IMG/M metagenome (GOLD analysis project Ga0193751, IMG submission 143050) | Soil microbial communities from a riparian zone of the East river system, Colorado, United States - L1c2 | ecosystem: Environmental > Terrestrial > Soil > Riparian zone | place: USA: East River... | reverse complement strand
GAGTAAACGAAAAAGGAAGCGCGATCTCTTCCCGCCGACTGAGAACTGAGAACTGAGAACCGAGAACTGCTACTACTTGAATCCAGCTTTCTCCATCGCCCGCCCCGCATCCTTATTCTTCATGAACGTGTCCCAGACAAATCCCGAGCGAGCGTTTTCCGCCATCAGCATCGTGATCCCCAGATCGATGCCGAGCACATCAGGGTTGTACCAGCCGGTCAAAGGATTGAATGCATCGACAAATCCATATCGTCCCCAAGCTTTCGGATAACAGTCGCGGATCGTCCGCAGCACCAGCATGCAATCTTCCTGCAAGAACGGCAATGATCCGCCAGCAGCGCACGGAACGACGCTGCCGTCCAGTCGCCCCATCCGCGGAGGACCACCCCAAGCCTGATAGCCCGCCGCCGAATCGGAGGAAGTGATTCCCCAAAGATGCGCGCTGTAATCGGGAAATTCATCGCGCAGAGAAATACAAAACCGCTTATGCGCTTGGGTCGCAGTCACCGAGTTAGCGAAGTAATCCGCATAATTATCGCGCCTGCGGCGAAAATCAAACCACGCTTGCGAGAACTGATGAGTAAACAGCGGATCGTGGCCGGAAATATATTCGAATTCCTGAAATTTCATCGTCGGACGCGTCCATGCTTTCCACGTTTCGCTCGGAACAGAATGCGTAGGCGAGCCAATAGCGAGAAGGTAAATCATCATCAGCTCGCAATAATGTTCCCACCGCGAGCGCAAGAAACCGCTGTCCGGCTTCCATCCCATGGAGAACGTTTCGCCGCCATTGAGCATCCACGGCCAATCCACGCGCTCGTAGATTGCAGTTGCGAGATCCTGAATCTCGGCATCATTGAAATGTTGGCGAGCCGTCAGCACGCCGCAGAGAAGAAGCGAGGTGTCGATCGAGGAGAGTTCGCAGTTCCATACTCGCTCTCCAGTTTCTATATCGATGAAGTGGTAGAAGAAGCCGTGTTCGTTGGGCAATCGCCCCTTCAGGAAGCGAAGCGTTTGCCGCACGCGGTCCCGGATCGCCGCCGCCTTCCCGTAACCGCGCGATTCGCCGATGCACAGTCCGGTGAGTCCAAAGCCGGTCGCCGCAATGCTTGCAACGCGACGATGATCGCCACCGTTAAGCAACGCGCGATCCCTGACTTGGCCAGTCGTGCTGCTGGCTTCGTTCCAGAAAAAGTCGAACGCGGCGCGCTCGATTTCGTCCAGAAGTTGATCGTCAGAGCCGCGATAAGGATTTCTTTTCGGCTCGTCAAACGTCTTCTTCCTCGACGGCCACGCTAACGAGGCAAAACTGGGTAAAGTGACGAGCCCCAAAGCAGCGGAGGTCAACATCTCGCGTCGGGTAACCGGCGTGCGCTGGAACATGGTTGGCGTTAGTTTACCAGCCGCATTCGCAACTCATGTTACCCGCAGTGGTCTATCCGAGCTCGGCAGAAATCGGCCATTAGGACTGCACCACGATGCTCCCCGTCATCTTCGGATGAATTCGGCAGTAGTACGGATATTCTCCGGGCTCAGTGAAGCGGAACTGGAATGTCTGGTCCGTGTCGAGTGCTGCAGACTTGAATTTGCCCTGCGCGCTGTCGACCGTATGAGGGATGTCGTCGCGGTTGGTCCAAGTCACTTGCGTGCCGGGTTTCACCGTAGTAGTTCCTGGAGTGAATGCAAAATTGTCAATCCTTACCTCAGGTGCTGAACCAGTCGACGCCGCTGCGGCACCGGCCTGTGTCATGTCTGAGCCGCCGCCGTTCCCTGACGCGGAAGATCCCGAGTCCCCGAGAGGCGAATCGACGACTGCAAGACTGCGCCCGCTGACCAGATAGTTTACGTCGGTGATACCCAACACGCGCTGCAACTGGTCGGCTGGAACCTTCATCGGTCCAGCAGATGGAGCTGTCCCTGGAGCAGGTTGGGGGAAAGCGGTGGACATCGCGGTGTGGAACGAAACCTTACCTTCGACCTTCTGCATGATCTGGTGAATATGGCCGTTTAACACAGTCACGGAGCCGAAACGCTTGACATAAGACAAAGCTTGTTCGCTGTCGTCGGTTCCCCAGCCCCAATCGGGATAGATGGTCCAAAGTGGAATATGTGCGAAGAGCACAATCGGAGTGCTGGCAGAACGGCCCTTGAGATCGTCCTCAAGCCACTCCAACTGTTCGTGACCGAGCGATCCCATGCCTCCAGCTTTCAAATTGGCGACATTTACGAGACCGACGAAATGCACACCTTTGTGATCGAAGCTGTACCACCCAGTCCCTTTTGTACCTTTCCCATAGCGCTGGAGAAATTGTTCGCCGTTGTCGGATAGCATGTCGTGCTCACCCGGCACGAAGTAGACCTGTTTCACGGTAGCTCCCTTTAACACCTGGTCCAGCGTATCGAACTCACTCGGCTTCGAGAGCTGACTCAGATCGCCGGTGTGAATGATGAAATCCGGTTTGTGCGGCATCGCGTTGATCTTGTTGATCGCCGTCTGCAGAGTAGCGGTGACGTCAGGATTTGCTGGCTTGTTGAAACCGATGTGGCTGTCGCTGATCTGGACAAAACTGAAGTCCGCTCCTTTGCCGGCATCCTTGCCGTAGCCTTTGGCGAATGCCCGAGACACCGGAATGCCACCGCTCATGGTCCAGACCAGGCCTGTACCCGCCCATGCCATGCACTTTAAGAAGCCGCGACGGTCGACGCCATCGTTGTTGAGGTCTTGCAACGTCTGATCGATAAGATCTTGTTTTTTGTCTGGCATTTACCCTCCGTGGTTTGTAGCGTTCTGAGTTGATAACTGGCACGAATTGCTTTTATTCCCCGTCAAGTTGAGGTTGCAGCCGAGAGAGTTCTGTGATTGCTAACGTCTCTGGATTTTCCCTTCGCCGCGAGACTTGCTTTCGTTTTACCTGCCTCCAGGTTGGAGTCTCATCGGGGCACTAACTGGACCCGTTTACGCCGCTTAGAAAGCCGCCCAGATGCCCTGTCAACGTGATGAGACCGACGCCCAGAAGTTCAATCGCCAGGCGGTAACTCGGCAAAACTTCCGTCCGCCGCCGCGCGCGGAAATGCTGATACCAGACTAGCCAGATGAGCACGATCGAGGCGCACGCGAGGACCAGGTGCAACAACAAGATGCCCTTCAGTTTCTGGCCCTCGAGTTGGAACTGCCACGCGAGAATACCCGTCGCGAGAACTGGGACTGTTGAAATCGCTGCCGCCAGCAGGTTGTAGTAGGCTGTGTCCGCCAGGCCACTTCGCTTCGTCCAGTGTGCTATGAGGTCGAAGGTCACGGCCGAAATGAACAGCGCGATCGGAAAGTGGATGAGCACTACATGTTGTGCGTGCTTGGCCAGAAGTATTGTCTTGAGATCGAAAGGGTTTACCATCGCCCTACCCGTTCTTAGATTTTGTTCAACGTCCGTAAATACCCCCAAAAGTCCCGAACTGTGGGTCTTACGTCCTGCACCGTCAGTGGGTCTCCCGCCATTACGGCGCTCGCAACGGATAACCGATCAGACAGTGCTTTATTCCCCCCGAAATTATTGTTATCTAAAGGAATAAAAGTCGTCCGCGCTGGTTTAATCTTGTGTGGATGTCAGGAGTGGGTCATCAATCCGATTCCTTCGAAGAACTGGCGATGCCGCTTTTCGATCAGCTGTACAACTTCGCCCACTGGCTGACGCGGAATCGCGAAGAGGCCGAAGACCTGGTTCAGGAAACCTACGCCAAGGCTTTGAAAGGGTTCCCCTCTTTCCAGTTGGGGACTAATTTCCGGGCGTGGATGTATCGCATCTTGCGTAATACGTTCTTGACCTCGCGCAGTGGGTTGAAAGTGACAATGACTGTCCCTCTTGATACCGAGGACGACGGACCTGAACAGGCGGTGGAGAGCGACACGCCGGAAACGATCCTATTTGAGCGCTCGAACCGCGAGTTGCTGCAGAAGGCGATCGATGAGCTGCCCGTGTATTTTCGCGAGATCCTCCTCCTATGTGAGGTGGAGGAGATGTCGTATCAGGAGATTGCCGAAACGCTTTCCATTCCTATGGGCACGGTGATGTCGCGTTTATCGCGTGCGAGAAGAACGCTACGCGATAGCCTGCGACCACAGTTGCAAGCAGGATCGGCAACAGCGGTGATTACTAAGGGGACGAACCGTGCTTTGTGAGTCTTGGAAGGCAAAACTCGACACCTACCTCGATGGCGAGCTTCCGTCGGAAGAGATGCGCGCCTTTGACACTCATGTGCATAGCTGCTCCTCGTGCGCGGCAGACGCTCTTGCGCGCGTGCAGATGAAGCGCGGTATTCAAGCAGCCGGAAAGCGATTCGCTCCCACATCAGAATTTCGGCGCCGGGTGCAAGGCAAAATTGCGACAAAACCACAGCGCAGTTTTCGGCTAACGTGGGTGTTTGCGGCAGCGATCGCCATTCTCGCGGTCGCGAGCTTGCTTACAACCTACTTGGGAGTGCAGCGATCCCAGAGAGAGCAGGCTTACAGCGAAATCGCGGACTTGCATGTCGCGGCGCTGGCTAGCTCATCGCGAGTCGATGTGGTGTCCACAGATCGCCACACAGTGAAGCCCTGGTTTCAAGGAAAGATCCCCTTCGCCTTCGATTTGCCGGAAGTCCAAAATTCAGAGTTTACCCTCTTGGGGGGCCGCATGACCTACGCCGGTCAATCACCCGGCGCTCACTTGATCTACACCGTGCGGAAACACGAAATTTCCGTGTTCGTGTTCCAAGAAGGCGCGTTCCGGGGTAGGTGGGACAGCTCTTCCGCTACAAAAGAGCTGTCGTTCAACATCGCAACATGGAACCAAGGTGGACTTCGCTATTTCGTGATCGGCGACGCGAGCGCTGCCGATATCAACAATCTTGCGAAATTGTTCAAAACCACCCGTTCGTAGATTCAACCAATGTGGCCCAAACCAAGTCCTGCGAGGAGCCTCCTTGAGTTGATCCTGAATCAGCACCTTCGCTGAGAAGCTCGATACGCCGTTCTTAATCGTGGTGCGCGTGGCAATACGCCTGTTAGGCGACAGCGAGATAGATGTACCGCAAGATGAAAAGAGCGGTGAGAATCCAGATGAGCGCGGTAATTTCACGAAATTTGCCGATCGCGATTTTGACTACCGTGTAGGAGATCAGCCCCAAGCTGATCCCGGTGGCGATGCTAAAGGTCAACGGCGTGGCGAGCATGGTGATGAAGGACGGAACTGCTTCGCTGAACTCGCTCCATTTGATGTGCGAAATGGATTGCGTCATGAGCGCGCCTACGAGGATCAGCGCGGGCGCGGTGGCATAGGCTGGAATCGCGGTGGCCAGAGGCGAGCAGAAAGTGGCCAGCAAGAAGAGAGCGGCGACGGCAACATTGCTCAGGCCGGTGCGCGCTCCGGCCGCGACGCCGGCCACGCTTTCGATATAACTGGTGACGGTGGACGTGCCGGTCAAGGAGCCGAACAGTGTACCCACGGCATCGGCCACCAGAGCCCTGCCCACGCGGGGAATCTTGCCATCTTTGATGAAACCGCCCTGCTCACACACGCCCACCAGTGTGCCTACATTGTCGAAAAGATCGACGAACAAGAATGCGAACAAGATTTCGAGAAAGCCAAGATGGATGGCCCCTCGAAAATCCAACTTCAGAAATGTAGAAGAGGGATGGGGAAGCGACACAATCGCAGCAGGCCAATGGGACATGCCGCGCAGAATTCCCACCAGCGTAGTTCCGAAGACGCCGATCAGAATCCCACCGTTAACCTTCCGTCCCATGAGGATGAGAGTCAAGACCAAGCCGAAGCAAGCCGTTTGCACCTCCTTGTCGGAGAAGTTGCCCAAGCCGACGAAGGTAGCGGGATTCGCGACCACGAGTTTGGCGTTACGCAATCCGACGAAAGCAATGAACATTCCGATACCGGTAGCGGTGGAGTGTTTAAGGCAGTCGGGCATACCGTTGACAATTTGTTCGCGCACGCGCGTCACGGTCAGGACCAGGAACGCTACACCGGAAAAGAAAACCACGGCCAGTGCCGTCTGCCACGGAACATGCATGTTGAGGCAGACAGCATAAGTGAAGTAGGCATTCAGCGACATCCCCGGAGCTAGAGCAATAGGATAGTTAGCGTAGAGGCCCATCACCAGCGTGGCGGCGGCGGCCGAGATGCACGTCGCAAATACGACGCCGTCGGCCGGCATTCCGGCTTGCGCCAGGATCTGTGGGTTCACAACGATGATGTAGGCCATGGTTACAAATGTCGTGAGGCCGCCCAGCATCTCCTGTTTAATGGTGGTTTTGTTTTCGGCGAGTTTGAAATAACGATCGATCAATCGTCTTCCTTTGAGTGAAAGTGATTACGACGACGCCCGGAACGCGGTCGAAGTGCAAGCTTCTAATACCCGTTCAATAACGGATCTTGCCGGGATTCTGCTCCCACGCTCGAAATGCCGCCAGTGCTTCCTCGCGCATCATCTGAATCATGGGAATCTCACGCTCGGCGTGCGGCTGGGTGATTTCCGCGTAGATGGCGGAATCATCAAAGCCGATTTTGGCAGCGTCGGCTGCAAGATTGCCAAAGTAAACTCTGTCAATCCGAGCCCAGTAGACTGCGCCCAGGCACATTGGGCAGGGTTCGCAGGAGGTGTAGAGGTCACAGCCCCGGAGTTCGAAACAGCGAAGTTTCTGGCACGCCTGGCGGATGGCGACCACTTCAGCGTGCGCCGTGGGATCATTCGTCGCCGTAACTTGATTCGCACCTTCCGCAACGATGATGCCTTCTTTGACAATGACACTGCCGAACGGCCCGCCGCGTCCGGAGGTTACATTCTCGAGCGAGAGTTGAATGGCGCGGGCCATGAAAGCATTGTCCACGTGGCTTGGCTCCGTCATCGCGTAATCGTCAAGGGCGTGCGCTCCCCAACCCGGGAATCTGCGCGCAAATCGGTCGACATGGACTCTTTCGCAGCCGATGTAAAGGCAGATGTTTAAGGCAGCAAGTATAAGCGGAGCTAAGAAATACGCAAAGCATTTCTGGGACGCGGCTAGTCCGCTGCCTTCACGCCGAAAAGTTGAAAAAGGCGGGCCGGCACGATAGGCTCGGGCATGGACGGGCAGGCTTTCGTTTCTGAGCGCGTCGTGACCCCGGATGGAATTCGTCCGGGGGCCATGATTGTGCGCGAGGGGAAAATTGGCGCCATCGTGCCTGCCGATCAGGTGCCTGCTGACACCGAGGTGCACGACTTCGGCGACGCTACGATTCTCCCGGGACTTGTCGATTCTCATGTACACATCAACGATCCTGGGCGAGCTGAGTGGGAAGGATTTGAAACGGCGACACGCGCGGCGGCGGCTGGCGGCTACACGACGCTGGTGGACATGCCGCTCAATTGTCTACCGCCGACTGCTACCGTCGCCGCGCTTGCTGCCAAGCGCGAAGTCGCTGCGGGGCGATGCTGGGTGGATTGGTTGGCTTGGGGCGGCGTGGTCAGCGACAATCAGGGGGAGATTGAAGCGCTCGGGGCCGCGGGCGTGCCCGGGTTCAAATGTTTTCTGATCCATCCTGGAATCGATGGGTTCACCATGGTCACCGAGGCTGAGCTTCGGGCCGCGTTGCCTCACGTGGCTCGAACAGGCCTGCCGCTGCTGGTCCACGCCGAACTTCCCGGCCCAGTCGATCAAGCCACACAGCGCTTGCGAGACGCGGATTGGAGGCGCTATTCGACTCATCTGCAATCGCGGCCGGAAGAGGCCGAGCTCGCTGCGATCCGGTTACTGCTATCGCTCTGCCGGCAGTACAAGTTCCGCTTGCACATTGTTCATCTCTCGGCGAGCTCGGCGCTGGCAGAGTTGTGCGCGGCGCGGGCGGAGGGGCTTCCGGTCAGTGTTGAAACTTGTCCACACTATTTGCATTTCTGTGCGGAAGAAATTCCAGACGGGGCCACTTTGTGTAAGTGCGCTCCGCCGATTCGCTCGCGTGACAATCGCGAAAGGTTATGGCAGGGTCTGAAAGACAGAATCATCGATCTGGTTGCGACCGATCACTCGCCTTGTCCGCCGGAGATGAAACGGCTCGACGAAGGCAGCTTCAAGACGGCGTGGGGAGGCATAGCGAGCCTTTCACTGGCGCTACCCGTAATATGGACGGAAGCCAGTCGGCGAGGATTCGCCTTGACCGATCTAACGCGGTGGATGTGCGAGGAGCCGGCTCGATTGGCTGGGTGTTCCGCTCGCAAAGGCCGAATTGCGGAAGGATTTGATGCGGACTTCGTGATCTTCGAACCGGAAGCGGAGTTCGTCGTGACCAAGGATCGGCTGCATTATCGGCATCCGGTGTCTCCCTATTTGGGGGCAAAGTTGCGGGGTGTGGTGAAGGCGACGTATCTGCGCGGGCAGCTCGTCTTCAGGGATGGGGAATTTTTCGACGAGGCAAGAGGACGGGACATTCAGCGCTAGATGACGCAAAAGGGTTGCAAATGACGGAGGAGCACATCATTGGCAAGTCGGTACCGCGCAAGGAGGGCCGCGACAAAGTGACTGGCGCGGCGCGGTACATCGACGACATGACCATGCCGGGGATGCTCTACGGCGCGACGGTTCGCAGCCAGATCCCTCGCGGTGTAATCAAACACATTTCGTTTGACCCGCAGTTCGAGTGGAGCAAATTTGTCGTGGTCACGGCGCAGGACATTCCGGGCAAGAATTGCATCGCTCTGATCGGAGACGACCAGCCCTGCCTGGCGGATGGGAAGGTCAATCATCCCGAGGAGCCGATCCTGCTCCTGGCGCATGCGGACCCGCATCTCCTGCGGAAGGCTGTGGATGGCGTCTCGATCGAATACGAACCCTTGCCGGCCGTTTTTACCATTGAAGACAGCGAACGAGGTTCGCAAATCATTTGGGGGATGGACAATACACTCAAAACTTTCCTGATCGCGAAGGGCGATGTCGATAGCGTTTGGGCAAAGGCCGACTACATCGTTGAAGGCGAGTACACCACCGGCGCGCAGGAGCAGCTCTACATCGAAAACAACGGGGTGATTGCGGCCTTCGATCGCGAGCAGGGAATTACGGTCTGGGGTTCGCTGCAGTGTCCTTATTACGTACACAAGGCGTTGATGGCGTTGTGCAATCTGCCGGCAGAGAAAATTCGTGTGGTACAGGCTGAGACCGGGGGCGCTTTCGGCGGCAAGGAAGATTATCCCTCGATAATTGCGGGCCACGCGGCGCTTCTCGCCATGAAGTCTGGATGCCCTGTGAAAATCGTCTATGACCGCCTGGAAGACATGACGGCGACTACGAAGCGTCATCCTTCGCGCACGCGGCACCGTACCGCGGTCGGCAAGGACGGAAAAATTCTGGGTGGAGAGATCGACTTCACGATTGATGGCGGCGCATACGCGACGTTGTCGTCCGTAGTCCTGTCTCGGGGCACAATTCACGCGGGTGGTCCTTATTATTGGCCCAATATCCGCATTCGTGGGAAAGCGGTGGCGACTAACGCTCCGCCGCACGGGGCATTTCGAGGCTTTGGCGCGCCGCAGAGCCTGTTCGCGATGGAGCGGCACATGGATCGCATCGCGCAAGCCGTGGGACTTTCTCCGGTAGAAATCCGCCGCCGCAATTTCCTCAAGCCGGGTCAAACCACAGCCACCGAGCAAACTATTCGCGAAGAAATTGATCTTGGAAAACTTCTTGATCGAGCACTCGAACTTTCGGACTACACGGCAAAGAAAGCCCGCTTCGCCGAGGAGAACGCGGTGGGGCCGATCAAGAAAGGCATGGGGATTGCCGCCTTTCTGCATGGAGCAGGATTCACCGGTTCGGGCGAGCGCTATCTGGCTTCCGTGGTCGGGGTGGAAGGGTGCGCGGACGGCAATGGCACTGTCCGCGTGCTGGTTTCAAGCACCGAGTTCGGGCAGGGGACTAACACTGTGCTCTGCCAAATCGCGGCCGAAGCCCTGGATTTGCCCTATGAAGATGTGCGAATCGCGCAGCCGGATACAAATCAAGTGCCGAACAGCGGGCCGACGGTTGCGTCGCGCACGGCCATGGTCGTCGGAAGTCTCGTGCGCTCGGCCGCTCTGGGAATCAAGCAAACGTTGATTGCGGGTGGCATGATCGGCGGTTCGTATTCGCCCGAAGAATTTCGCGCAGCGTGCCGGCTCCATATTTCCGAGCATGGGCAGCTACGCTCGTACGCGCGCTACGAAGCTCCCGAGGGCGTTTTCTGGGATGACGAGAAATATCGCGGCGAAGCCTATGCAAGCTTCGCCTGGGCAATTTATGTTGCGGAAGTCGCAGTGGACCTCTCGACCTACAGTGCAAGGGTCGAAGATTTCGTGGCTCTGCAGGAAGTCGGCAAAGTTCTTCACCCCGTGCTGGCGAAGGGCCAAATCGCGGGCGGCGTTGCCCAGGGAATCGGATTTGCCTTGTACGAAAAAGTTGTCTGGCAAAATGGACGCATGCAGAACGGGCAGCTGACGAATTACATCATGCCGACCTCTGCTGACCTCCCGCCGATTCGGATATTCTTCGAAGAAATGGGCAACGTTCACGGGGCATATGGAGCAAAGGGGATTGGCGAACTTCCGATGGATGGTCCAGCGCCGGCGATTGTCAACGCGATCGAAGATGCACTCGGTACTCGCTTCAATTCCGTTCCACTCCTGCCGGAAGATATCTTTAACGCAGTCTACGCCGACGGAGAACGATGAGCCACTCCTCCGAAGACGGCGGCAAAGAGGGCCGCGGCAAGTGCGAGCTTTCTCTTACCGTAAACGGCAAGCCGGAAACGGTTCGCGTCTTTCCCATGGAGAGACTGCTGGATGTCCTGCGGCAAGAGCTCGGGTTGACTGGCACGAAGGAAGGTTGCGGAGAAGGTGAATGTGGTTCTTGCTCTGTCTTGATGAATGGCGAGTTGGTGAATAGCTGCCTTGTCCCGGTTCTTCAGGCAGCGGGCGCGACTCTTACTACGATCGAAGGCATCGCCGAAGGTCCGCAGTTGAGCGCGCTGCAGGCGGCTTTCCTGGAATGTGGTGGTGCGCAGTGCGGCATCTGCACTCCCGGAATGATTCTGGGCGCGTGTCATCTACTGAACAAGAAGCCCGAGCCGACCCTGGAAGATATCCGCGAAGGGTTGTCAGGCAATCTTTGCCGTTGCACGGGCTACATGCAAATTTTTGAAGCCGTGGAACAAGCGGCGCGGCGCAGGGCCAGCGCATGAGATCCGATCCAGCCGATTACGAATTGATTGCGCCGGGCAACCTGCAGGCGGTCCTGTCACTTCTGGCGGATGAGCCGGGTGAGTGGCTCCCCATCGCTGGAGGAACCGATGTGATGGTGCTATACGCGGCCGGAAAGCTTCCGGCGCGGAAGCTGGTGAGTATTTGGAATTTGCCGGAACTGCGAGTCATCGAGATTTTGCCGGACGAAATCAGGATTGGGGCGGGATGCACTTATACCGAGCTGTGCGAGGACGAAATCATCGCTCGCGACTTCCCGTTGCTGGCGAGCGCTGCCCGCTGGACCGGAGGAATCGCGAACCAGAATCGCGGAACGCTGGGAGGCAACATCGTCAATGCGTCGCCCGCCGCCGACTCACTGCCAGCGCTGCTGGTCTACGAAGCGGAACTGATTCTCGTGTCGGGGCGCGGCGAGCGTCGCGTGCCTTACCTCGATTTCCACACCGGCTACAAAAAGATGAAGCTCCAACCCGATGAGCTGATTCGAGCGATCTGCCTGGGGAGAAAGTTTTCGAACTATCTTCATTATGCGCGGAAAGTGGGAGCTCGTGAGGCTCAGGCTCTCTCGAAAGTGTGCGTAGCGGCGTTAGGACGGCTTCGCGGCGGCGTGACTGGAAGTGTGATTGACGATGTTCGCATTGCGCTCGGCAGCGTCGCGCCGGTTCCACTTCGGTTGACGGAGCTGGAACGGATTGCGAAGGGAAAGCCGGTCGAGCCAGAACTCGTGCAGTTGACTAGAAAAATGACAAGCGCCGCGATCCAGCCGATTGATGACATTCGATCCACGGCGAGGTACCGCTCGGCGGTGGCTGGCAATCTGGTCGCGGAATTTCTCGAGCAACTGCGCGGCAGTGGGAAGACGGTATGAGTGATGTGCTGACGCGCTGGAATTTTCTTCCCATTGCAGCGGCCGTCGATGAGATACTGCCGTGCTGTGGCTCACGAGCGTGGGCGGATGGAATGGTTGGGCGAAGACCGCTTCCCGACGAAGTAGCGCTTCTAGCGGCGTCGGACGAAACCTGGCGCAGTTTGGCGGAATCGGACTGGCTGGAGGCATTTCACAGCCATCCTCGGATTGGTGAATCGCAGGCACCGAAAGCGGCTTTACAGCGGTCCGTTGCCTGGTCAGCGCAGGAGCAACAGAACGTCGCGGGTGCCGACGATTCCGTAAAATTTGCGCTCGCGGAAGGGAATCGGGAATACGAGCGCAGATTCAACCGTATCTTCATCGTTTGTGCGACCGGCAAGTCCCCGGCGGAGATCCTGAAGATTTTGCAGCGCAGAATGAAAAATGACGAGCATACCGAACTTCAGGAAGCGTCGGAGCAGCAGCGGCAGATCACGCAGATTCGTCTAAAAAAATGGCTTCAGGAATAAAAGGCATCTCGACCCACGTTCTGGACCTCACTCGAGGCAAGCCGGCGAAGGACGTGTCCGTGCGTTTAGAGCGACAGGAAAGCTCGAGCAGTTGGCGCCTCCTCACCTCGGCACAGACCGATCAGGACGGGCGTTGTGCCCAATTGCTTCCGGCGAACGAAGTGCTAAGCCCGGGTGTTTACCGTCTGGTTTTCAACATCGCAGGGTATTATGTCCCTCAGAAGATCGATTCGTTATATCCGCTGGTAGAGATCGCGTTCCATGTTCGAGAGGGTGAGGAGCGTTTCCACATTCCTTTGTTGCTGAGTCCGAATGGATACACGACTTACCGGGGAAGCTGAAAATCAGCGGGAAGAATCTGAGGGAGCCGGCAAACGTGACCTTTTCACTCCGGGAATGGATCCACCTCGCGGTGCGGTGGTTCCATGTTTTTGCGGGAATTATGTGGGTCGGCCAAACTTATTACTTCACCTGGCTGGACGGCCAATTCGGAAAACTCGAGAAGGAAGCCGCTGCGGCAAAAACACCTCCGGCGGTGTGGATGGTTCACAGCGGCGGGTTTTACAAAGTCGAGAAACAGAACTCCCTTGGAGTCTTGCCCGATTTGGTCCATTGGTTTCGTTGGGAAGCTTTAATGACGTGGGTCAGCGGAATGGTGCTGCTTGTCCTCGTCTATTACTTTACCGGCGGACTGCTTGATCCCGACGTAGCCAATATTTCGCAACTTGCCGGGATTGCCATCGGGCTAGCGGTTCTGGCCGCTGGTTGGCACATCTATGATCTGGCGGTTCGGTCATATCTCGGGAAGTCTGAATGGGCGTTCGCGACGTTTTCGCTGGCGATGACTGCCGCGATCTCCTGGGGACTGATGCACGTTCTCAGTGGGCGCGCTGCTTTTATCCACGTGGGGGCGATGTTCGGGACCATTATGACGGCCAATGTTTGGTTTCGGATTCTTCCCGCTCAGCGCAAGATGATCGCCGCCGCTGCTGCCGGCGCGGAGTTTGATCCGGCGCTCGGTGCTCAGGCCAAATTGCGCTCCAAGCACAATACTTTCATGGCAGTGCCCGTTGTCTTTCTCATGATCAGCAATCATTTTCCTGTAGCAACCTACGGAAACAGGTATGGCTGGGAGATCCTGACCGCTCTCGTCCTGACCGGCTGGGCGGCGGCAAAAGTCATTCGCCAAGCCTAGCGCCAAGCCTAGACGCAGGGGAAAGCTCACAGTCGCGGGTAAAGGTGAATCGAGTGCAGGCAAGCCGTGACAAAAGAGATTGCGCCAGCGAGGTCATTGCTCGTTGTCAGACTCTCGCCCGGTTCAGTGAAGATACCGGTAGCATCCGCCGCACATTTCTATCTCCACCCATGCGGGATTGCCACCGCGAAATTGCCGGATGGGTTGCTCCTCTAGGAGTCATATCAAGGGTCGATGCCGTAGGGAATTTGCGCATGGTTTACGCGGCGGCGAAGCCGGATGCGCCGCGCTTGATGATTGGCTCGCATCTTGATACCGTACCCAACGCCGGAGCATATGACGGCGTTCTCGGAGTGGTTCTTCCCATTGCGCTGCTCGGCGCTTTGAATGGCCGGAAGCTGCCGTTTGCCATCGAAGTCGTCGGTTTCTCGGAGGAGGAGGGCGTTCGCTTTAGTACGCCGTTTATTGGGAGCCGCGCCCTCGTGGGTAGCCTGAATGAGGATGTGCTCCGCCGCCGAGATGCGCAAGGAATCTCGATACGCAAGGCGATTGAGGACTATGGTTTGAATCCGGCAGAAATTGCGCAGGCTGCAATGCAAGACCAAGACAATGTTCTCGGCTACGTGGAATTCCACATTGAGCAGGGGCCGGTGCTCGAGAACGCCGGCCGGCCGCTCGGAGTCGTCGAAGCGATCGCCGGCCAAAGCCGGATGGAGTTTACATTCGTGGGGCAGGCCAATCACGCTGGAACGACGCCGATGAATCTCCGCCACGATGCGCTGGCCGCCGCTGCCGAGTGGATCGGTGCGGTCGAGCAGCGGGCGCTGAGTACTCCCGGGCTGGTGGCGACGGTGGGCGCGATTCAAGCGAAACCAGGCGCGACGAACGTCATCGCAGGGGAGACGCGACTGAGTCTGGATGTGCGTCAACAGCATGTCGAAGCGCGAACGGCCGCCGTGGACTATTTGGTTCAGCTGGCGGAAGATGTTGCCACGCGTCGTGGGCTAAAGGTGCGATGGAATGTGCTGATGGATCAGCGGGCCGTACCCATGGATCCATTTCTCGTAAGCCAGGTGGAAAAAGCCGTCAGCAAAGCGGGATGCGAGCCCTACCGCATGGTGAGCGGCGCCGGCCACGACGCCATGATATTGGCGGAGAAAGTTCCCGCCGCCATGATTTTTCTGCGTACGCCGGGCGGCATCAGCCACGATCCGGCGGAATCGGTGGAAGTCGGCGACGTGGCGAAGGCAATCGATTGCGGATTGCATCTGCTCGAGCAGTTGGCATCTTCATCTGAATTTCAGAGAAAGACAACACATGCATAATCTCGGCAATACCCGAAGCTCGCAACAGCCGAATCATCTTCTACTGACACCCGACACATTTGTGCGCACCACGCTACCCGGTATGAAGGGTTGCGCAGCGATTGTGCACGCAGGGTCGGCATTGGGCGCGGGATTTACGCAGTACACGGCGGAATTTGAACCCAATGGCGAACTGGGCGGCACGATTGCGCAGCGCTTTATTTTCGTCATGGAAGGCGCGGTCAAACTGGAGACACCTGACAAGGAAAGCAAACTTCTCGCGCGCGGTTATGCCTATGCGCCAGCGGGTTTGAAGCACCGAGTCACGGCGACCGAGAAGAGCCGTGTAGCTGTGATTGAAAAATCGTATGAGTCGCTGGCAGGGGCCGCACCACCGCATTTAATTGTGTCGCACGAGGACAAAGTTGAGTCGCATCCGCTCGTAGACGATCCCGGGTTGCAGGTCAAGTGTCTTTTGCCGGACGAGATGAGCGTCGATTTTGCAGTCAATACCATGGTCTACCAACCGGGCGTCGCGCTCAGCATGGTGGAAATGCATGTGATGGAACACGGCCTCATCATGCTTGAGGGCGGAGGAATCTACCGGCTAGGAGATTCGTGGTATCCGGTCACGGCCGGCGATTTCATCTGGATGGGACCGTGGTGCCCACAGTGGTTTGGAGCGATCGGAAAAGTCCCAACCAAATATCTCATTTACAAGAATTGGAACCGGCATCCTTTGGCAGATGGACACAAATGAAAATCGAAGTTGATCAGCACCGGCTGATATCGGAGATCGAAGCCCTCGCCTCGATTTCCAATGCGGAAGCGCCCGCAGTTACGAGAATTGTTTTTACGCCCACCGATCTGAAAGCTCGCACGTGGCTGAAGGCTCGCTGCGAGGACGCCGGTCTTGCTGTGCGGCAAGATCCAATCGGAAACACGTTCGCGCGCTGGACCGGTTCTGACCCCCCGCTGCCGCCAGTCGCCACCGGGTCTCACATCGACGCGATTCCGAACGCGGGGAAATACGACGGGGTGGTCGGAGTTCTCGGAGGTCTGGAGGCGATTCGAGCCTTGCAGCGCAGCGGATTTCGTCCCCGGCATTCCATCGAATTGCTGGTGTTCACCGCGGAAGAGCCAACGCGCTTCGGGATTGGGTGTCTTGGCAGCCGAATGCTTTCGGGAACTCTTTCCGCCGATGCCGCGCGGCAGTTCCAGGACAGCGAAGGCGCATCGCTCGATGACGTGCGCGAAAGAGCCGGCGTCGGCGGAGATCTTGAAGCCGTCCAACTGCCCAGCGGCTATTACAGCGCTTTTGTTGAGCTGCACATCGAGCAGGGCCCTCGGCTCGAGGGACAGGGAATCCCGCTGGGAGTAGTGACCAGCATTGCAGCGCCGGCGAGTCTTCGTATCTCCATCGAGGGTTCAGGCGGACATGCGGGCGGAGTTCTGATGCCAGACCGGCGCGACGCGCTCTGCGCCGCAGCCGAATTGATTCTAGCCATCGAGAATGCCGCGCGAACCAGCGGAGCCATCGACACGGTAGCGACGGTCGGCATCTGCGAAGTTTTTCCCGGCGCGGTCAACAGCATTCCCAGCCGGGTTCGGCTCAGCGCCGACATTCGCGATACCGACCTCGAACGGCGCGACGATGTTATGCAGCAGATAGAGGCTGCAAGTCAGGCGATCTCGGCGAAACGGCAGGTTCAGATTCACACCGAGGTGCTGAACGCCGATGCTCCTGCGAATTGTGCGCCCGCAGTGGTAGAAGCCCTCTCTGAATCCTGCGAAAAACACCATCTTAAGTTTGTTCCCATAGTGAGTCGCGCCTACCATGACTCGCTGTTCATGTCACGCATCGCTCCCACCGCCATGCTGTTTATCCCCTGCCGCAACGGATATAGTCATCGGCCCGATGAATATGCTTCGCCGGAAGATATTACCCGGGGAACATTGGTGCTCGCGGAAACTCTGGCGGCGCTGTCCCAGTAACGCTTATCGCTCGGAATAAGTTGGCGTGGCCGCCGACTTACGAAGTTTGGCATAACCGGGCTTGATGATTGAGTAGATGAAGTCGCAGCGCTGCTTATAAGGGAGAAACGCGCTCTTCATCGCATTGATCGTGATCTTCTCGAAATCATCCATGGATAAACCGAAGGTGTCCGCCGCGGCTTCGAACTCCCTGGTCATGCTGGTGCTGCTCATCAACCGGTTGTCGGTATTGAGGGTGACGCGAAACTTTTCCTCATAAAGAATTTTGAAAGGATGCTCGGCTAAGCTTGGCGTAGCACCGGTATGGACGTTGCTGATGAGGCAAATCTCCAGCGGAATGCGCTTGTCGAGAACGTATTGCGCGAGATCGCCCAATTTCACGGCCCTGCCGTCCACGACCGCGATGTCGTCGATCAGGCGCGTTCCGTGTCCGATCCGATGCGCCCCGCAGTACTGAATCGCCTGCCAGATCGATTCCTTGCCGTAGCCTTCGCCGGCGTGAATCGTAATATTGAAATTCTCCCGTTGAATGTAGTGAAAAGCGTCAACGTGCTTTTTGGGAGGATACCCGCCTTCTTCCCCGGCAAGATCGAAGCCGACGACTCCACGCTCACGAAAATCCACAGCGAGTTCCGCCATCTCGAGCGATACATCCATATTGCGCATGGCGCAAATGATTAAGCCCGAAGCAATTCCAAAATCCTTGCGCCCTCGTTCCAGGCCCTTCAAGACGGCCGAGACGACCTGTTGGTGGGTCAATCCTTTTTTAGTGTGAAAAATTGGCCCAAAGCGGGTCTCAAAGTAAACCACACCGTCTTTGCTCAGATCCTCGGCCTCTTCATAGGCGACGCGCTCCAGAGCTTCCTCCGTTTGCATGACCGCGATGGTGTGTGCGAAACCTTCGAGGTATTTGGCGAGACTTCCCTGATTTGCGCCTTGATGAAACCATTCCGCCAGCGCCTGGGGATCGGTTGTCGGAAGTTCCACGTAGCCCACATCTTTGGCCAACTCAATCACGGTTTGCGGGCGCAGCACGCCATCCAAATGCTCGTGCAAAAGGACCTTGGGAAGACTCTGCAATAACTGTTTATCAAGTTTCATCGAGTGTTTAGTCCACTGACGAACTGCAGCTCGCCTAGCACGCCGTCACTCCTCTCCGATGTCTTCGTTCCAAACCTCGGGATTTCTGCGGATATATTCACCCAACAATGAGGCGCACTCCGAAGAATCGAGATCAAATACTCTTACGCCCAGCGAGCGCAGCCACTCCACGCCGCCCTGAAAATTGCGACTTTCTCCGACGACCAGCGAACGGAAGCCAAACTGCCGGACCAATCCGCTGCAATACCAGCAAGGCGCAAGCGTGGTAACCATGGTCAGGCTTCGATAGCTGCGTTGGCGTCCCGCATTGCGGAAGGCATCGGTCTCGCCATGCATGGAGGGGTCATTGTTCTGCACACGGCGGTTATGACCAGAGCCGACGAGTTTGCCCGTGGCATCAAAGATCGCAGCTCCGATCGGGATGCCTCCTTCAGCCAGCCCCTTGCGGGCTTCCGCCAACGCCACCGCCAACATCGCGGAGTGATCAAGCTCAAACATGATTGTGATTATAGAGGGCGCAGGAAACTATACGGGCAGGATCTCATCCGGCTTGCCGTAACCTCGATCATGAGCTGCTTTCGAGATGGCATACTGTTTTAAATCAGACGACTTCCATCGGCTGCAAACGGGTGGCCTCCCGCAGGAGCAGTACAGAATGTGATCTTCCGGGACTCCAGTGAACCCGGAC
>Ga0193751_1001025_pt1 | contig 18907 bp, 29 predicted proteins | sample L1c2metaG_FD_143050 | JGI IMG/M metagenome (GOLD analysis project Ga0193751, IMG submission 143050) | Soil microbial communities from a riparian zone of the East river system, Colorado, United States - L1c2 | ecosystem: Environmental > Terrestrial > Soil > Riparian zone | place: USA: East River... | reverse complement strand
CGAATTCGACATGGTCGAGACCCTATACGGTGCTGGCTATCGTTTCAAAGAAACATGAGTGTCGTGCAACTCGGTCAGTTTCCGCAATAGCTCCGGCAGCTTCGCGATCGCCGCGATGCGCCGCGCCTCATCGCGCGTGAGTGGCTTGGCCGCTGATCGCCGCCCCGGCTCATCCTCGAAATAGACGTAAGCGAGCTGCTGGCCGCTTTGATCGCGCACCACGAAGCACGCGACTTTCTCTTCGACCGACCACGGCGGCGGGAGGCGGCGCTCGGCCCTTCCGGCGAGTTATTGCGTTTTCGGTTTCCACTTCCGCGCAAGTTCTTGCGCCTCTGCGATCTGCGCAGCGGTCATTGATTTGGCTAGCCTGTCTCGATCCATGGCCGCGCCTTGATGACCTCGCATGGCTGCCAAGTCCAACCACATGTATGCCCCGACAAGGTCTCGCGGCACGCCTTGGCCGTTCTGATGCATGATACCGATGTTGTATTGAGCAATATCGTCTCCCCTATCAGCGGCACGCTGGTACCACTTCGCCGCCTCAATATCGTCCTGCGGCACGCCAAGACCATTCGCGTAACTAAAGCCGAGTAAGGCCTGAGCGCGAATATTTCCGTGCTCAGCTAGCGGAAGGAATAACTGCAATGCGGTTGCGTAATCGCCGCGATTCCAAGCAGCAACTCCCTCCTCGAATGGGCCAGCCAAAACTGATGTGACTACGCCCATCACCAAAATGACTGCGGCGGCAAAAATATATTGGAGCGATCTCATGACAACGCGCATTTACTTCACCGCAATCCTTCGCGCCTCTTCCTTGCTAATCGCGGCATTTCCAGTGCATGTGCATCGCAGTCAGCAAAACATTGGTTGCGGTGGAATCGGTGTACTGGGGGTTTTGCTCTATAAACGTCATTGCCACACCTGCAATCTCGGCAATGCTCGTGTCATTCGGTATGCACTTGGCGAACCAGAACGATGCCTGTGCGATGGTGCGAATAAAAAAATAGCATTGATCGCTTTTTTGCCTGCAATCCGTGAGCCATTCGCGAGCGGTATAATCCGCATCCCAAGATTGAACGACGCCACGATCTTGCGCGTCCGCAAAGTTACAGGCGATTGTGAGTATGGCAACGATTAGCTTTTTCACTGATGGGTCGCTTGCATCTCAGAACATGCGCTGTGCTGGCCTGCACTGTAGTGAGTAAGACATCACAGATAGAGTCTTGTGGTTCATTTCATCATAGGAGCGTGCCGTCGCCTCTAGGGCTCCGGTCACGCGGTCTATGGTGCCGCCGATGCTATCCGTCGAAAACGGAGGCTCTTTGTACTCCCCGCTGAACGTGACTATCACATCATCGGCTGCTGTTATCGTGACCGGGTAATCCGCCCCGGGAACACCGAAGCCATGAACTGTGCGAGTGGTAAAATTGATGATGAGCCCCATCGAAAGTGGCTCGGGCTTAGAGTCCAATGATGAGGTCACCGTCCCCTTACATGCGAGTGTAAGCGTCGCCGCAGTCTGCGCTTGTGCGGTCGCAGCAAATCCCCACGCTAAAAGAAAAAATACCCTGTACATCTGACGCCCGAGGTCAAACGCGCTGATAGTATACTTTATTTGGTCGAGGCATCTGCAACCGGTGGCACAAGTCTTCTCTCTGGCTCGTAAACCAGCACGCGAGCCTTGCTCACCTTATCCTGATGAATTTTCCAAGTGATTGGGAATCCCTCATCAGCCAGCCTCCAAGTTCCGGCTTGCTTGGAACAGAACGGTAAATCCGAATGAGGCATCGAGGAAACCATTACTGACTTGTTTTGAACGTCTATGCTCATCAATGCGGTGCGACACGGCTCTTCGGTCGTGGCCGTGACGCGAGTGGGTCCCCATGTCGTGATGCTGTATTGAAACGGGGTTGCGAAATAAAGCTGCGAATCTTCGGGACTAAACTCTGCCGTGCTCAATTCGCAAGTGCCAGAGGCACGCAGACACAAAATCCGACTAATGTTTATGGGATGTGCAAGCGGATTAGCTGAATCATCGGTAGTCCCGGTTCCGATTGCCCATACCAAATCGTCGTTAGGACGATCCACGATTTTGCCCGGATAAGCCCCGACCGGACGGTCGTCAATATCGCGAGCGGCTTCTGCAAGCCGCATAAACTGGTCAGACGTTAGGATGCCAGTCGTTGGCTCCCCCATCTGCTTTTGCAATGTGATGATTTGCTGGCGAAATTTCTCATCCTTCTCTGGTCGATCAAAGGACGTCATATCCACTGGGTAAAGCAAGTTTGCCATGTGCCTCTTAATGAGCGCAGTTATTTCCTCATCCACGCTAGCGTTAGGAAGCGGCTTCATCCATTGGCGAAAATCGTCGTAGACATTGCTCGGATTCTTGTCCTCGGCGAATGCGCCTGTCGAGACTACAATCAGAATGAGAATGCTGATGGCCGCCCTCATTTTTCGATCCCCGTGCTGCAAGGTCCGGCAATTTAGCAAAATTCACCGCAATCCGTCTCGCTTCATCCCGCGTGAGTAATTTCGCCGCCGATCTCCGCCCCGGCTCGTCCTCGAAATAAACATAGGCGAGCGCCTGTCCGCTGTGATCGCGGACGACAAAACAGGCGTCCGATTCCTCAACAGACCACGGCGGCGGGAAGCGGCGGGCGGATGGCATGTATAGCGCGAGCAGGTCTGGGCGCGCGGAGCTTGGTCACTGTGGCTGGTTAGTCGGCTTCCACTCGCGTATGCGCTTCTGCCCTTCAGCGATTTCTCTCTGGGTCATCTTGCGGGTGATTTGGTTTAGCATGAACGCCCCAAGAGAGTTGCCGTGCGCGGCCGCCAAATAGAACCACATATACGCACTCACGTAATCCAGCGGCACGTCGGGGAAGTTGAAATAGTACATATCCCCGACAATGGTCTCAGCCATGCCGTCACCTTGGTCAGCCAGAGGGCGCAAAATCCGCATTGCGGTGGCGTGGTCGCCTCGTTTATAGGCGTCGTTACCATCCTCTAACGGCCCTGCGAGTACAGGCGCGGCAATGCTCAATAGCAGAAGGATGGCGGCGATGGCGTGCTTTAGCGACGTCATGGCTAGGTGCCCAACGTTTTTCAGATACGGCATGCTACTATTTAATGCGACTTCCTTGGGTGGAGGATTTTACAGCCATGAAGGTTATTTGGGCAGCGGCCCTTGTGCTTGCAGTGTGTTCAGCAGAAGCCTTTTCAGAGCAAGGCATGCTGAACCCCTATGCAGATGAGTGGTCGTGTGATTACAAATCGAACGGAAAAACATTCACGCAAAAATGGATTGTTGCTAACGGTCGGATGACTGCGCCAGGCGGGAAAGGCGGCTTGCGCGTCATACTTAATGACGACCGTGTCCTCATCGGATTTTTTAAGTTTCGACAAAAGCCAAATTATGAACCAGTCCTAGGTATGACCATCATTGATAAGAAAAGTGGCGACTATTTTGATATTGATACTATCGTGATGAGCGCCATGGGTAAGGCTTCCGATGACACCTCGGAGCCAGGTGTGCAAATCGGGCATTGCACCTTGTTAGAGCGCTAATGGGCACTCTCCCGTTCGGCGCGCCTAGGTTGGCGAGCTGATGGCCGAAACTGACCATCAAAGAAACGAGCGCATGATGGCGCGGTGGACGCGCCGTCTCGGCATCCTGACAAACAGCTTGAGACGTGAGCAATTTTGCTCAGACTCAGTCCATTCAGCCGCCGAAGCTGCTGCGCGTGGCGACGATAAGAGCGGGGGGCAAGTTATTTGACGTGACGAGGTGCGGCTGGACTAGCATGCCGAAATGGCTCGCATTCGTTTGTGTTCTGCTGCTCGTTTCGAGCATGAGCGCGTTCGCTCAGGAGGCCCCCCTAACCGACTGCGATACCTACGCAGCGAGTGATCAGGACCCTCAGCGCGTTACTGCTGGCATTTCGGTTGACAAGCTAAATCCTACTTTGGCGATCCCCGCATGTGAAGCGGCGCTGCGCCAATATCCGAACAACAATAGACTGGCCTATCAGCTTAGCCGCGCATATCAAAAGGCCGAAAATTTCGAAGCTGCATTGCCTTTAACGCGCAAGGCTGCTGCGCAAGGCTACGCGGCGGCCCAATACAACCTTGGCGCGATGTATGCCAATGGCCAGGGCGTTCAGCAGGACTGGGCGCAAGCCATTGCATGGTACCGAAAAGCCGCTGACCAAGGTTCGGCACCAGCCGAGCACAATCTCGGTGTATCGTACCAAAATGGTCAAGGCGTTTCGCGAGACTATGCGCAAGCTGCCGCATGGTATCGCAAAGCTGCTGAACAGGGACTCGCGGTCGCCCAAGCTAATCTCGGCGTAATGTATGCCACTGGCGAAGGGGTCCCACAGGACGACGCTCAAGCTATCGTTTGGTTTCGCAAAGCCGCCGAACAGGGCAACGCAGAAGGGCAACACAATCTCAGCGTGATGTCCTCGAAGGGGTGGGAAAAAGCTGGACCCGCAAACACGCAACCAGCCGCAGGACCGGCCACTGCACAGACTGCTCAGGACCCCTCTGAATGGCTCGGTGTTCCAAGTAGCACCATGCGGCTCAAAAACGCTTGGATATACCATGCCACAGTGATGGAACGTTTGAGTCGGGTAGGCAATAGAAGGTATTTTAAATGCGATTACACCGCCCGCACTTGTCAGCGCGGCTATTACTTCGGGGTTGTGTTGTTCACGTTGTTGGACGGTAATGACCAGAAAACAGTGCTCGGCCATTTCCTCTGCAACCCGGAGGTAGGTTGGACATGCACCAATTTCGATACTGGCGAACGCACGAGTCCCATGCCGGGCGGCGTGAAGATGATAAGCGAAGATATGCCGAACGAATGCGCCAGCGGGTGGAACAGTGAAGGAAGACTGCCATTGATCTGCGAACGCTGGATTAATGCGTATCTAGGAGTTGAGCGAGCGCCGATGCGCGGTGACTGGTCTGTGGGGCTCAACGCCTATGGAGAACCCCGGCCAGTTGTCGGCAGCAAGGGGAAAGTAGCGTTCAACGTCGTGCGTTGCAAAGACAAGGATGCTCCTTTGATTAACTGCTCTACCATGGACTCTGCGGATGAAATGGTGACGGTCGACGCCATCGAAAACTCAAAGGAGGGGGAGGCAAAAGCATGCGTAAGAGCGTCGAACCAAGCTCAGTGCTACTGGGTTAACGAGAGTAACGTTGAGCCTCTTCGCCGATGAAGCTAGCGCCTGCGAACCTGGTTGTTGTGGTATTTCAAGGACAGGGACGGGCGCAGGTCCGCGATGTTGGCGAGATGGAGTATCTGTCTAGTTGCGGCGACTGTGATTGGCTTTGACGGGCTGATGCTGCGCGCCGAGGAAGTCGCTCCTCAGGGGCGACCCGGAGTGGTGCGCAGGGCTCCACGATTTACAAGCTGCGTGCTTTGAATTGGCACGTACAACGAAATGGGCGAAGAAACCAGTTGACGCCGATGCGATCAGCAGGCTTGCCGATCAATTTTTTGCATTGCAGAGGACACTTTCATTAACTGTTCAGCTTCCGCAGCGGCCTCTTTAAGCACGGGTGCGATCTCGACAGCAGTCACACCGGAAATCGATAAGCGACGCGCGAGAACATCGGACAATCGGGTTAGCGGTGAAACATTTTGCTCATAAAGCCGTATGGCCAGCGTTGCTGTCGTCGCCCGCTCCGGTTTTTTAAACGCCTCACCGACATATTGATCTACGCCCGCCAACATTTGAGTCGCCACACTGTGCGGCTGTAATCTCCTTATCGCGTCTCTGATGATTGCAATGCGCGCGAGTGCCGCTTCAGACGCTACGAGACTGTCTGGCGCAAATTCACGCAATCTTATCATTTCATGCCAAACGTCGGGTTCAAAAAAAATTGTTCCGACTGTCTTTCCGGCGTCTGTATAATCATGCGGCGAATTCGCATTCCGAGTATCGGTTGTCGGTTCTCTAGTAGGTTTAGGTAGCGGTTGAGGTTGCGATGCGCGTGCGTCAATTCTCGCACTAGTCTTGGCCTCGCTTGCGGTCTGTTCCGATCTGCGAAACCCGGCGAGCACCCACATAATCACCAGCAACGAAATCGGTCCACCGACCGGCACGATCAACAAAGACCAAAATGCCCCGGAGGCATGGTGCTGATAAGGATGCTGAAGGCGTCGAGAAATCGGTATCCAAAGAACGCTATCCAAGGCACACTTACTGCAATGTAAATCCTCAATAAGCCCCGGCGGAGGTGCAAAGGGAGTCTATGCGGACCGGGAAATGCCATAGCTTAAATCGCAGGGGGTCTTGGGACCGCATCTCGATCATGCCGCCACTTTTGCAGATCAATCTCGACCCACGCCCGTAAACGCTCTTGATCTGCGGTTCGGCCTTGTAGAGCCTCCAAGACGGCCCACGCTCCGTGCTGATAGCCGCTGCGATAGCAAAATTCCGGGTCTTCGCTGACGCCGGGTGGACGCTTAAACTCACTCATCCTGTTACCCCCGAGTTTGCAAGAGCAGTTTGCTACAGGCGGACCATGACGTCATTTTTGCGCAAAAGACGACCGACGCCATCCCGGATATTTTTGCAAGTGCGACACAGCGCTTCTGTTGCGGGCCACGTCTTCGCCCCGGTTTTGATGTAGCGAGACTCAATTACGGCGTTTGTTTCTATGAGCGATAACACTTCGCGGTCTTCGTCTTTGACAGCAAGCCCGAGCGCTTCGGCTGCTTTCACGAGACGGTCGGTTTTGTGACCAAACTTTTTGCTGCTGAGTGCCGCGACGGTGTGGGTCTGGCGCAGTAATGCTTTCAGATAAAGTTCAAGCGCGTGGAAGTAGAGTTGCCGCACGGGCATCTCGGCGAAACCGCTATCCACCTTTGTTTTTTGCAAGGCCATGGCCGAAAGCCGGAACGCTTCGGCTGTGTTGAACAGACCCATAGAATTCGTGCGTGCTTCGTCGTCTGGAGACAGGACCATCGGCGGGCGATCATAAACCCTTATTATCCCCTCATGGAGGGTAGTGCAGGTCTCGTTTGCACGCGCTATCGGAATGCTACGAGCGTGTCGATCTCGGCACCCGTGAGCGTGCGTCGCGACATCAGCGCCTCCGCGATGGCTTCAACACTGCCCCAGTGTTTGGTGAGTAACGCGTGCACTTGCGGCCGCAGGCGATCAACGTCAGTGGTGGCAATGTAATAACGAGCACAGAATTCTTTGATCATATGGACGTCGCCACGCGCATCGGCGTCGCCGTAAGCGATGGTCTCTGCTTCCGGACCTGCCAAACACACCATCAGTTTCAAAAACACGCTGCTCAAAAAATCTCGATAGCCGCCGCTCGCGATAAAATCGTTGTGGAGAGTGTGGTGGCCTGCGATCACGGCGTGGCCGGTGCCAGGGTTGATAGTCGCGCCGCCGCTCGCGAGCCCGAGCGTGCGCCCGCAAACTGCATGTCCTGCTTTGTGAAAGGCCGTACGCTTGATACTGATATTATCAGTACCCACAGAGCGCCCCACTCCGACCGTCGAGATCATCGTCGTGCTGTCACCTTCACGCACCCTGGCGGCATCTTCAACATTCGATCTCCTTAGCCGGGCCTCAAAAAATTGGCGATGAAGAAAGCGACTATGGCACCGCACGCATGTCTGCCGTTTTCCAGTTATCGGTAAGCGTCAACTCCACCGAGTAACGCACAGGCACAGCCCCGCTACCACTAATGACTACTGTAAATATATCATCGCGCGCCAGACAATAGACAAAACATCGCTCATGATTCACTCCATAGGAGTGTGAGCCAAAGTATTCACGGTGCGTTGCAATCTCGCCAAAAATTCTTGAACCTCGTCGGCGATAGTTCGGTATAGCGCACCTTGTTCGAACAGTGGTCAAGCTAGATTCGGCAGGTTCTCACCAATGAACGACCATGTCGCCTCCACGTCCCCGGTCACACGGTCTATGGTGCCAGTGATGCTATGTCGTACCAGAGTCCTATCTTCCTTGCCGCCGAACACGACCTGCACGTCGTTGGCGCGTGTTATCATTAGGGGGTTGTCGAACGGGAAGCCGAAGCCCTGAACAGTGCGATCAGTAAAGTTGATGATAATACCCATCGAAATGGGCTGCTTGTCTGGTGATCCTGAGCTGTAATCGGTCGTCGTCCCCTTACATGCAAGCGTAAGCGTCGCCGGTTGCGCTTGCGCGGTTGCGGCAAAGCCCAATGCCAGCAATACAGAGTGTCCGTGTCCAGTACATTAGCGTCCCCCAGTGGCCTTTTAGCACGCGCTACGTATTATCGAATGCTTTCCGGGGCTGGACGAGCATGGCTAGGATCATAGCAAGCCTCCTCTTGGCGTTCACCGCAGGCAATTACGTGCAAGCTGCTGAGCCGACCCTCATCACGTTGTCCTGCGACGGAACACTCACCTACACGCATATCACCGACAGCAAACCATACCCCGGTGGCTCCGAGCAGGTACAAAAATTGGGTGTCGTTGTGAACCCCGATGAGCGAACAGTGTCCTTTGTGGGTTACGTTTCCCGGATTAGCGATGCCGATGCGGCGAACATCAACTTTGGTGGCAAACAGATCGGGCGCGTCGATGAAGGCGTCAAAATCAGCATCATGGGTGAGATCGACCGCGTGACTGGTCGGATGGATGCAATGACGACAACGGAAATCCCCACGACGCTGCCGGGGTATAACGCTTTGCAATCCCACTATGAACTGAGTTGCAAAGCGGCCAACCGCGTGTTCTGAAGCTACCAGCAACACCTTAAGACCCACGCAATAGGTTTTCTGCAGGTCAGGGTTCACTCAAATGGCGGGGAATGATTGAAGCGCGACCTGTTGGGTCTATTGCGATGAATCCTTCCCGTGAAATTCCCAGCGTGCTTAGGTCGAAGTGCGTTGCGGTAATGGAGGGAAGTTGTGTGCCTTCCTTAACAACAATGGCCAGAATGATCCGTCCACACAGCGTGATGGTATCTTGCGCAGCGTGGTTTATTTCAGAATCAGATAAACGAGCGGTTCCGTGGAAAAGGCCGCTTCTGATACCATATAGTCGATCCCACTCTTTCCGCAGGGCGTCTAGGCTGAGGCGTGACAGCAAGCGCATCACGCCTTGCCGTAGGCTCAGCGGGAAAAGACCCTTTCGGATTGCGTCTGCCACTTCCGCCCGCTCGTGCGCGGCTCCTGTGGCAGATGTCTCAGCGGCGTCGGCCAACTCCTTTATTAGAGCCACCTGGGCCTCACTCCATTTCTCGTTCTGGCCGAGTTCCTCGACTGCAGAGAAAGACAGGACCATCTGCGCGAGAGGTTCCGAGGTCATTAGAGCGAGGTTTAGCACCCGCACCGCATTTGAGGCCTCTTCGAAGGAGATCTCGTCGTTTTCTCCTAACTCCCTGAGGGCAGAGACGAGATGCTCGGGATCCGCTGTCACCGTCGCTTGAAACTCGCCAACTGGAATACGGGTGTTATCATCGTCGGGCAGGACCGACAGACCGTGTATATTTGGCGCGATCCGTTCGTGATCTTTTAAGCCCAGTTTGTTGCGGGCGAAGTCTTCACTCACCCAGTTGGTGGGTTTGTCTTCGCCAGCATCGACGCCTAGGCGCGACGATAAAGCCGCTAATTGAACAATCGAACGCAAACGAGTTCCAAAATGCTGTGCCGCCTCCTCCGTTGAAAAGCCCCGAGCGCCCAGAATTATCCACTTCGCTTCTTTTAACGGCTCGTTCTTTTTCTGCGACGTTATAGTGACGTCCTTGTTCATCACCATGACATTTAGGCTGGTGGCCTCCGACGTGAGACCCTTCGGGATCCGCACGCGCAGCCTGATACGAAAACCGCTCATGTCAGCCACGACAGGAGTCCTGATTGAGCAGGAACCTACAGTCTGCGAAATCAATCGTACAATCCAGCGCAGAAATCTGTTCAACTCTAGTGTTCCCTTGCCGCTGAACGTGGCGGCGCTATCAAGGGCGCGCCCACGAGCGCGACCTTCAGTGCGCGTTAGCTCGACGGATAGTTTGGCCACTCTGGTGGTTGCAATGCGGGACGATCAGTCCATTGTTCAAGAGCGTTGTAAAGTTCTAGATCGACGTGTTTCAACATTGAATCTGCGGAAGTAATGTAGCCCTGCTGATAGCGTCCTGCATAATCGTTCACCGCCTCCTGCATAGAATCATGCGCCGTGGTGGCAGTTGTAACTGCGGGTCTGTTCCAGTTAGTTTCCGATAGAGGTTCGACGTACAACGCCGCGACCCGCTTCTCGTGGCGGTCGCCAGGAGTGCGCTTTTTCTTCATCTCGTCGATCCGTTTTAGTTCCGCGTCTGCTTTTTTCCATGCTTCGCTTTGAGGATGGTTTTTCATTCTTACCTGGAGAAGCTCGCCAAGACGCGAGGCTGTGTCGGCCCTCATCGTGGTACTCAACATACCGGCTCGTTGCTTAGCCACATGGTCATCACACGTCTCTTGGATCTGCTTCACCTCTACAGCCTCGCCAGCAGACGCTCGCCGCCACAATTCGAGCAGTATTATGTAACGCCCAAGCTCCTCTCGCGCAAAAGCGGTCAGGACGACTGCGCTCGCGTAGGAACCGTGTCGATACAGGACGTTCGCATCGCGTAGCAGTATTCCGCATTGTTCCAGTGCATAAGCGGCACCGCGCATGATATGGTGCGGTGTCATTGACATTCTTCTCTCCTCTTTATCGCTGGCGCACCAGCTCCGGCAGCTTGGTGATGTGACAGAAGGTGGCAGTGGGACTGCCACCCTCAGCGACCCCAATCTTCCTCAGCTTCTCGCGTCACGGCTGGCGCAGCCGGATTTTTGACCTTGATCCAATGCGGTGAACGCCCCGAGCGATACGTCGAGCCGAGCCGTTTCGATACGATACCCTCGCAGCCGAGCTTACAGGCGTGCTCGAAGAGAATGTCGCCGTCTCCTTCGAAAAACTCTTAAGAGGAATAGCCGCCCGTAGAGTCGAGTCGGACGTATCTGGTGACGGCGACCACCTTTTGCGCCGCAGCCGCGCTGCCCGCTATTGACTCAACCTTTGGAACTCCTTAACGGCTTGCGCGAGGGCTGCCCATAAATACGGGGCGTATTGAAGCCACCGTTACCTGCGCTGGCCATTTTGCAGCGCTGTGCCGTCGGCAGGCTCCATAAACTAATCAATCCGCATTTTTGGAAATGTTGTGCAAGGGGACCCGCTGGGGGGCGTAATACGATGCTGCGCGGCATCTTCTTCGCAGTTACCATTATTACTGTGTTGCTGACGAGTTGGATTGCTCGTGCGGCGACATTGACGACAACTGCCGCAAAAGACGGAAAAGTTCTAGTCACACTAAACGGTGAAATTACTGAGGGCGACGCGGATGCCCTTAAGACCATCATTCAAACAGCAAATAATGGCGGCCACCTAGTCGCGATTGTCAGGCTTAACTCGCCCGGTGGGAGTATTTTGGAAGGCGTGAAGCTTGCCGATTTGGTCCGCTTCGGAAAAATATCCACTTCAGTTATCGGCACTTCAATATGCGCGTCGGCGTGTTTTATTGTGTTTGCTGCGGGAAGTGAGAAATATGTCAACTACTCTGCTTCCGTTGGTGTTCACGGGGCTTCGGACGAATCCGGTGAAGAAACTACAGCGTCCGGTGCAGCGACCATAACAGTGGCGCGTATTGCTAAAGTACTCGGCGTGCCTTCGAGTATCATCGGGAAGATGGTCGTGACTCCTCCTGACCAGATGGTTTGGCTGTCACCAGACGATTTGCGTTCAATGAGCGTTACGATGACGGGCAAGCCAGCTCAACTACCCTCCGAGCCGTCACTCACTTCACAATTGCCATCGCAGCTGAGACCGCAAGAAAAGTCGATGGCCTCTAAAGATGCTCCGCCACCAAGCTGGGAAAAGTTACTCGACCGCGCGATAGAGCTTTCAACACAACAACACGGCGGCAATCCAGATATTCAGAGAGGATGTCAACCCGAATTGAAGGCATGCATCAACGCACTTTCGTTCAAAATGCCAGATGGCACCGACATGATTATGAAGGTGACAGAAGATATGGATGGAAGGATGCAAAAAAGGGAACTTTGTTCATTCAACACGCAGGGCGACATACGCTTATGCCTCAATTGGGATACAGGGGGGAAACATCGGGATATGCAAAACAAAAATGGCGACTGGTACGAAATTGACGACCACTGAAAATCCGTGTGTGAAAAATTTCGATGAGCGACGCCTGGTATTACGCGCATGGCGATAGGTCAGTAGGACCTTTGACGATTTTTGAATTGAAAAAGATATTGTCTGGATTCGCGGAGGCGCAGAATATTCTTGTCTGGCGCAAAAGCTTCCCCAATTGGGTGAGGGCGGAGGACGTGCCCGAACTTGCAGCGCACGTGATCAAACCTCCACCGCTGCCTATCTCTCGTCCATACCACATTAAATCTGCTCGGAGCCGCAACCCCTGGGCTGTCGGACTTTATGTCGTGGGATTTCTCATCTTTGGCTCAAACATTGCGAGCGATAATCGCTCGCTTGGTACAGCTTTCCTCATCACAGCCTGTACGATGGGCGACATAAGAATTTCCCGGCGACCTTAGCAACATCGACTTCGAGATTGGTCAACGGATGAGCGACATTTGGTATTATGCCGTGAACGACAAGACGGTCGGACCATTATCGCTGGCCGACCTGACCACGATCCTTTCTCGTCGAGATGTCGATGCAGAAAACTTGCTTGTTTGGCGCGCGGGTTTCAAACAATGGCAAAAAGCAGAGACCGTGCCCGAGCTTAAGGTTTTTGTAATTAAGCCGCCGCCTCTACCTGCTTCACTTCCATCAGAAGCACCATTGTCACTCGGCCAACCGCTGCGCGTTGACAGTCAAGAAAGAGCTTTAGCGGGATATCCATCCAAGCCGAAGCGACGCAATTTTATCGGCTCCATAGTATCAGTGATTTTAATAGCCCTATTTATTGGAGGCGTTCGCTATCTCACGCATTCCGGCGGGTCGATATCGCACCCCGATTCCGAGATAATCTCGGGAAGTGGGCGTCAGGAGTTTGTAAGCGGGGGCATTAAAACGTGCATGAGAAAGCAAGAAAATGACCCTGACACAAAATCTCTTTCTCTATCAAGCGAGGTCATCAGTAAATATTGCTCATGCTACATGAATAGTCTCGCTGATACGATCACCTACGGCGATCTAAAAACTGTAGGCAAAGACGGCATTGGTGCGTTGAAGGGAAAAGTAAGTGCAGCCGACACTAGCTGTACCGACAAAATGCGTAGAAGCCTCTTGGGCAGCCATTGAAGGTTCATGGATAACACGTGGTATTACGCGGAAGGTGACAAGACGGTCGGGCCGCTTTCCCTGACTGATATTAGAACCATCTTGTCTCGCGTCTCGAACGCGGGCAGCGTTTTCGTCTGGCGAGATGGTTTTACAACGTGGGTGAGAGCGGATAGCGTGCCTGAGCTGGCACCATACGTTGTCAAGCCGCCACCGTTGCCAGTTTCCCAGCGCACAGTGCCACCCGCTCCACCTGCCAAGATTTTACCGAGAGACGCTGATGTCACGACACAGGTTAGACGCAGCTCGTCAGATCTACATCCATGGCGACGCTATTTTGCGCGAATGTTTGATCTAAATGCTTTCGTGCTGATTTTCAGCTTCTTCTTAGGGATCGTGTTTCCAGAACTCTTTCAAACAACAGATCGTGGAATTGACTCTCTGTTGTGGTTTGGAGGCGTCGCGGCATACGTGGTCTTTGAGACCATTTGTCTGAACACGTTTGGCCGAACCTTTGGTAAGTTTCTCTACGGAATTCAGATAAAGATGAAAGAAGCCGATCAGATAGCCTTTTTGTCTGCGCTAAAGAGATCATTTTTTGTTTGGATGCGAGGATTAGGATTTGGCGTCCCATTAATCACCTTGGTTACATTAATTGTTGCATACAGTAACTTGCGGCAAAATGGACAAACGTCTTGGGACCGGGATTTCAAGTTCTCGGTGCTTCATACGGAACTCTCAGCGCTTAGATGGTTTGGTATCGCGATTGCGTGGCTCTTATTACTCTCCGTTTGGGGGATTCTATTCGTGATCGGGTCATCATAAAAAGTGCCGCTTGCCTCGCCGGACTATTCCTCTCCGGTTTTAATGTCGAGGATGGGGGCGATAAAATCCACCCATAAAAGATAACAGCCCAGTGTTGCAGGGAGGACTCCGGCGAACAAAAACCTAAAATATATACGTTCTGCAAAGAGCAACGTGTGTGCAAGTAGCCACAAGCCGCCGATCACCATCGCGATTGATATGACTAATTCAAATACTTTGCGCATAACAAATTAGACGCCCTGATCAGCCAACTGTCGGGCCAACATCAAGCGTGCGAGTTTACAAAAACGTTCAGACGGTACAGTGCGACTCGGACGGCGAAGAAACGCGGCAATATTGAATACGACAAAGAACGGAGTAATCAACAAACCGTGCGGCGACCACCAGCCAGCAAAAAGACAAGTGGATAAATCCGCCAGTTGTTCTGCCCGCGCACATTTTTGGCACGCGACATATTCCCTAGTTTGCCACCGTGCATATACCAGTGCAGACCAAATCCGATACGATTGATAAACATCAATACTGCTGTTCTGACCGCACCTCGGGCAAGGACCGTCGTGCTGTGCAATGACAAATGCATCAATCTTGTGCTGGGGAACATGTTCAAGTTTGCTCAGTAAGAACTTTCCGCGTTCATGGCATTGTCCGATGCAATAGCGATAAGCGCCATCTTTTATCGCACCACCGTGATACGTGGCTCCGCAATAATCGCAAATGGCCATTGAATCCACGAGCCCACGCAAAAGGTAACGCCTGTAATATCGCAGTTAAGCACGCGACGCCAAAAGATTTTCAGGCGTTATCCGAATAGTATTGAAGGCGTCACCATCCCAATGTACTTTGAGTCAAAAGCTTCCCCCTAACGGCACGAGTGCTAATCATGGCTCTGTTGGAACAAATCTACGACTTTTTCGGCATGCCGGGTATGCCGCCGTGGGTAGGAATACTTGGATTGGTCATTATAGCAACGTCGCCCTTGGTGTTTGTTAAATTCCGTCGTGGAAGCGATTGGTTCCGATGACCAATCCGATCTTGTGGCTCATCGACACCATTATTTGGTTATATATCTATCTCCTAATCGCTATGGCCGTTCTCTCATGGCTCATCGCATTTGGGGTAATTAATACACGCAATGATTTCGTCCGGCAGGTCGCGGAGTTTTTGTTTCGTATTACAGAACCTGCCTTGCGTCCAATTCGTCGAATATTACCTAATCTCGGAGGCGTGGACATTTCGCCAATGATCTTAATTTTAGGCTTGATATTTTTGGATCGGGTAATTTTTTGGGCTTACTTTCAGTTGTTTGGTGCAACTTGATTGACTTTCTTACAAAATGATGATCGGGTCCCGTTTCCATCGCTCAAGTACATCGAAACCGTGCTTTGTTGGCTTCGAGAAGGTCGGTCATCAGATGACCGGGTCGATTTCCACTGGCTCGGTAGAGCTGCTTTGGCGTTTGGCGCTCGCTCTGCACGCACAAGTATATTCTCAAACTCCTGTTGTGCTTGGCGTGCCGCGTCCCCATGTGCGTATGTATAGACAAGCTGATGAAGCTTGCCCAAGAGTTGCCCATAAAACGGGGACGTACCGAAGGCCCCGCTTGTTTATCTTGGCAGCGCTGGTGCCGTCGGCAGGCACACTAGAACTCTGAAAATCTGATCCGTTTGGTGAGTGGTATCGGCACACGCACATTCCGTTGGGGAATGGGAGCGAAGTGCCACTGTGCTCGACCTATGGCGCAATCATGCACAAAATTTCTCGATATCTTTGGTCTTCAAAACCGACCCACCATGGAGGACCCTCAGTTTCCACGTTACTCCCCTCGCATTGTACATGACGGCGTGGTTGAGGAAAACGGCATGCTTTTGAAATCAGTATGCTTGGAAAAGACCGTGCCGACTTGGCATTAAAGGCTGCGTGATTTTCGAAGCATCTTCGGGGCCGTGTCACGAAATTCAACGAGGAGTACAAATAGGAGGGAGGCATGTTCACTAATTGGTTTAAACGCACCCGCAAAAATGGTGTGACGACAACGACAAGTTCCCGCGGTGTTACCGTGTCAATGTCTTCTGGCAACAAAAGCTGCCGGGTCGTCACCACCACCAAGAGCTGGAAGCCCGGCAAGCTCTTCCGCACCACAACGCAACGATCTGGCGGTTTCACCAACCGATCCGCAAAACCTTCTGATGCTCGGTGAGCGGCGCTAGCTGACTGAGTTGACGGATAATGAATTGGCTGTGCGGCGTAAGACTTCCGCAGCGAAAGCGAACGACCACTGTTGCAGCGCAGCCTTTTTAAACAAAACGAGAGAGAAAATAAAATGACCGAAGCACGATTTCTAATCTTCGCTGGCATCGCCACCTTGGGCCTAGTCTCGATGTGCAGTCTTACCTCGACACCGAACCCAAACCACGGTTGGAAAGATCCAGCGCCGCAAGGCTACGTACAAGCTGATAAATCATGCCGCGAAACAATCAAGCAATGGTACGGCGTCAATTTCGAGCGGGATGCAGGTTGGACGAATATGAAGTGGTCGCCTAAGGACGCTCCTACTCCGGATTGGATCATGCTGGTTTCAAGACATGCTACTAGCCATAGTTTCGTTGGTCTGCCGGTAGATGCCAAGGAGTATTATTTCCGTTGCGATTTTGATGTACCCACGCAGAAGACGGAAATCATGGCGATGCCATGGCCAATGCGATAACGAGAGAGAAGTGAACAGTGATTAGAGCGTTGCAGATTTTTTAGGGGGATCTGGGGGCGCTTGCCGGTTTGTTTTTGGCGGGGGATGTTGCCGATATGGCCGGTAATCTAGGTCAGAATTTTTTAGATGGATGAGGAGGCGCGGGGCCGATCATGGCGTCACTTTTCGAAAGTGATAGGCGGATGTTTTTCGCTGATGATGGGTTCTGGTAGATCGACTAAATCGCGCTCAAGGTATGGACCGGTGTGCCGCTGCATTAATCCCAGTCCTCTATTTTTTATGTCCTCGGGATGCTCGCGCGCTCTTAAGAACCCTTTTAGGCCCCCCAAATTCGCCGCTAAAGCTCCGGCGGCCGCACCAAGCGGCCCGCCCCATAAGAACCCTGCGGCGGCTCCAGCGCCCATCCGCGCCCCGGGGCCTATCCCCGTGCCAGTGTTCGCCCCACGCAGTGCCCTCACGATGTTCGCGGGTCTGAGCAATGTGAGTGCCTTCCGGATGTTCTCTAGCTTTTCTTGGGGACCAATACGAAGCTAGAACTTTGTAACTATTGTCCCCAGTTTTTTGCAGAACCTTGAAAGGACGGCTTGCGTCTTTGGCAGCGCGAGCCGCTTCACGTGCCTCTTCGGTCCAACTGATATTCCCGGCCATTGACTGCTCCTTAGTTGTGAAAATATGCGACTTTGCCAAGGCCTGGCTTTGATCCATGTCAATCAACCACGAGAGATGCAGCCGTCCGAATAAACATGCCGTTTTATACGCTGAGGCTACTCCCCTCTTACGGCCTTCGTGTCAGCACCGCAGTGCGCTATTGACTATACGACTTTGATCTGCAAACGCGGCGTGTTTTCCAATCCATTGAACATGTCTCTGTTTGTAACACTTGCCGATGATCGCAAAACGGAAATTGCGCATACCTGGTGCCGTTTTGTGTGCCTCTCATTCGACACCGGAGAAGTGCAAAATCTCCAAATTCCAGAGGACGAGCCGCCGGTGACACAGGACATCCCGAGCCCCGCGAGCCCGCGCACGATAAAATTCACCGCGTAAAATCAGGGGGCTGCCAGAGGAGAATATAAGTTCATTTAGGAGTGTTTTAGTTTCAAAGTGATCAAAATTGCTCAGACTTTCTTGTCAGACGGACGCAGCCTGTAAGCCGCACTAAGAACGTTGAGCGCTACCGTCGTCTCCTTGAACGCGTGACCGAGGAGTCAGCCCGATAGACAATTTTCGATCTACTTGCCGAAGAGCAACAAAAGCAAAAAGACGCGGGCGATAGGCTTCCAACTTCGGGGTAGAACGCAACCCGATGTCAACGGTTATGTCGGGACCAATTTTGGCACGAAATCAGATTTGATCTATCGCACTGGCACTCGTGACGCGCGATGTAATAGAAGATTGGATGCATCCGCCGCCGGTCCCTCCGCCCCCGCCAATTCTCCTGCCTCAGAACATTGGAGCGCAGCTGCACCAACGAACAGCAGACTTTCTCAATACTTTGTATCGCACTGTCTCGGATCCAAACGGTGATTTATTGGCCTTCTGGAGCAATATCTACGAAGATCAGGTTAATTTTTTCGGCCAATCTTATTCTCGCGGGTAAGTAATAGGCGAATTGCAAAGAAACGTCGCCAGATGGCCAATTGAACAGTACAGCATCAAACCCGGCTCGCTACAGATCGATTGTGACGAGCAATTGCTGACTTGCAGGGCAAGCGGCTTTCTAGATTTTGATGCTAGAAGTCCCGCGAGAAATGCACGTTCATGGGGGACAGCTTCCTTTGAATATGTTTTGAAATTTGCATCTGTGATAGCTGCACCTAAAATCACTCAAGAGTCTGGAGAAGTGAAGGCGCGCAATTGGGACCACTCTCAGATATCGTACCTCAGCCCTCCGGCAACCAGACGTGGAACGGGTGCCCGCCGAATTGGACGATACAGGGTGGCGTGTGTAAGCCGTACCAAGGGCCGACTGCAAATCCGCGACCACAATCCGACGAGGCGATAATAAGGGGTATAGTTGGTGGCGTCCTTCAACACATCGGACACTAACCAGACAGTCCGTTCACTCC
>Ga0193751_1001024_pt1 | contig 18915 bp, 15 predicted proteins | sample L1c2metaG_FD_143050 | JGI IMG/M metagenome (GOLD analysis project Ga0193751, IMG submission 143050) | Soil microbial communities from a riparian zone of the East river system, Colorado, United States - L1c2 | ecosystem: Environmental > Terrestrial > Soil > Riparian zone | place: USA: East River... | reverse complement strand
ACGCCGCGCTCGACCGGCAAACCATTTTGGTCGTGGAGGACAATGCCGACGTGCGGCGGGTCGCGGTGTCGCTCTTAGAGCAGCTCGGCTACCGCACCATGGAAGTGGAAACCGCATCCGCGGCGCTCGACATCCTCGCCGCCGGCAAGCACATCGATCTTGTTTTCAGTGACGTGGTGTTGCCCGGCCAAGCCGACGGCTTGGCGCTCGCGCGCACGCTGGCGCAACGCTATCCGCACATTCCGGTGGTGCTCACCACCGGCTATACCAGGGTGTTCGAGGCCAACCCCGAATTCCCGGTGCTGCGCAAGCCGTATCAAATCTCGACGCTCGGGCGCGTGATCCAGGATGCGCTCAATCCGGCGATGCCGAGACAGCCAATGCTGGCGAGTTGAGCGAACGCGCAGCCCCCTACGGGGCGAGTTGCGAGCAGTTAAATCCTGCCAAGCGCGCTAGGGTGAAGCGTGGTGGGCGCACAAGGACTCGAACCTTGGACCCGCTGATTAAGAGTCAGCTGTGAAACTTGAAAATTCAAGGGCCATTCCGATGAACGTCAGATCAAACAGGGATTAGCGCGAAAAAACAATTTGCGGTTGTCGGAATAATCTCGATACAGGCTTACACAGACGCACACGCAACGCTCCTGACGGGATGGAGAGCCCAGGCTCAATTTTACCGCACAAGGAACGCTCCTAAGCCATCCTCGGTATTGTCTTCGCGCTGCCAAGCTAGTGATGAGGGGATAGGGCAAGTGCCCCCTACCCGCCCGTGCCAAGGGGGGTGGGGGGGTCCATCACGCTCAGTGAATTAGGCCAAAAAAATATCGGGCAAAAATTTTCGAATTCTATAGATCGACAGACATCGTAGAAAATCCGAAACCGTGAATATCGGACCACATGACAAGTTGCTCGGCACTCGGACCGAGCATGGGTGCGCCGCTATCCCGGCAGGGACATATGATATGGTGTTTGAACTCGCTAAGCCAAAGCTGAGTTATTCGATGTCGAGTAACGCCATAGATAGGCTTCGAATATTTCTAAATGACTCGCGAAATAGTCAAACTCGCGAGCGTATGTTTTTCAATCGATTATATTTTGATTTGAAACTCGCGGCGGCTATTCGCGGTTATGCACTTTCCATTTTCGAACCTGAAGTGGATCGCGAGGGTTATGACATAGTCGTCGATGATCATGATACCGAGCGCCGATTTCAACTAAAGACGTTCACCAGTTCGTCCGGCACGTCTGAGTGGGCCGTCACTAAGCGCTTTTTGTTGCCACCAATTCCCGACAACACCGTTCTTGGCTTTGAGACTTCGCCGGAAGGGGTGGGTCTGGGCGGGGGCATAATCGTTACAAAAATCGATGATAGTGGGCTTGATTGCTCCGTGTCCTATTTGTACACGGATCTCTATTTGATCAACGCACTCCAAAGTGGACTTGTTCAAAGCAAACAATCAGTGCGACGTACTCGCATTCTAAAATGGTGCCGCGAATTCTACACTGCGCTGCATAAGACCAAGCACCATGGAAAAGTTAAATTGCGCAAATCTTTATTTGTTGAAGTAAAATCGGCGGACGCGCTGTTGGCAATTGCTGGATTTCACTGCGCCATCGGCGCGCGCTCGCCCGGCTGCTACAGATGGTGGGATCATTATCTCGATGCTCTCAAGCTTCACTTTCAGATTGGATCAGACGGATATCCGATCGAGGAAAAGGAAGCCGCAGCACAGGCGCATGTAGCCGCACAAATGCTCTTATCAGTCATTGGTACCAAGCAGTTTGATCCCTTCGCGAGCAGACGACCAATAGGCACCGTATAGGCGGCGTTGGCTTTTAAGCCCTAAGTTTCCCGCCCCTGATAAATACGCTCTCCCCTGCAACCAAAAAGTCTCGCGCAGTAGTTGTTATCTGGGATATCCTTTGCGTCATGGCTAAGCGACCACAAATCCCCGAAGTCCCGAAAGCTGTATTCGAGAAGTTTCTCAGCGAATTAGGGAAGGACCCGGCACTCGCCGATGTTGTCTCCCGTCTCAAGCCGGTCCTGCTCGAAGATGAAGGCCTTCGGGAAGCGTCGATCAAGTCGGCCCTGCTACCTGATGATTCTGGATAGCCGAACGCGTTATGATCAAGGTATTGAATATTGAGGCGCACGAATTTCGCGGCATACGCGATTTGTCGATTGATTTCGGAGGCGAGAACTTCGCCATTTGCGGGAGGAACGGCACTGGTAAGAGCGGAATCGTCGATGCATTGGAATTCGGATTGACGGGAGCCATTTCGCGCCTTTCGGGAAAGGGTACTGGGGATGTTTCCCTCAGAGAGCACGGGCCTCACGTTGACAGTCGCGATCGACCTGACAAGGCTCGCGTCAAGCTGACGGTTAAAGTACCGAATTTTGACAAACCTGTAACGATCGAACGCTCGGTCAGGGATGCGCAGACACCTACGGTCACCCCGAGCACGCCCTCAGTTTTGGAAGCATTGCGCCACGTAGCGCTCCATCCCGAATTCGCTTTGTCGAGGCGAGAGCTAATTCGCTACGTGATTTCGACGCCCGGCGACCGAGCGCGTGAAGTTCAGGTTCTCTTACAGCTCGACGCGATCGACGACGTAAGAGCCGCTTTGCAAAAGATCGCGAACGCCTGTCAGCGGGAAATTAACCCGCTCAGAAGGGCGAGGACGCTAAGGCACGAACAGTTGCTAGCCGCTCTTCAAATTCCGGAGTGGAGTACAGCGAAAGTGCTGTCCGCCGTCAATGCTAAGCGCGCTGTTCTTGGCTTGAGTCCTTTGGCTGCGATCGCCGCTACGACCTCCCTTCGCGATGGGTTGGCCGCGACCGTCTCCTCACCGATATCCCGTCTTCCTAAAGCCCAAGCCATTGCCGATCTCCGAGGGCTTCGCGCGCTGCTCGATCGCCTTGGATCACCGGGCGTGAAGACGCAGGCTGAGAAAGCATTGAAGCTCTTGCTGTCGTTGGTATCCGATCCCAACGCACTCGACGCTGCCAATCGGGAGCGTTTCCTTACTTCAGCACTGGCGTACATTGAAGCGGAGGCCTGTCCGGTTTGCGACACGGAATGGAAGCCAGATGAGTTAAGGGCTCTGATCGCACGCAAGCTGAAGCGGTTTGGGGAGATAGCTCGACAGCGGACAGAGGTCGGAAAACTCGCTGAACCCATAGTCGCGTTGCTCGAAGAAGTTGGGAACGCAGTCAGAGGTCTGGAGAGATACGGTAGCCTCTTGAATCCGAAGATCAGTACCGCACGAGCAACGCGATTTCGGGAGGTGGCGGAGAGCAATTCCAAGGTCATAGGGTCGCTCGATCCGTTGCCGGAAGCGGCCAAAGCATTGGAGAATTTCTTTGCGGTACCGACAGACCTGCTTGAGAACCTGGCGGCGGTCGAGAGCTCGATAGCGGCCATTCCCGATCCGACGGACCAAGACGCGGCCCGCGACTACTTGACGGTGGCGCAAGAACGCCTTCAGGCATACCGGGATGCAGCGGTCGCCGAAACGCGTGCAGAGGAGCGCACGGGCCTGACCAGGAAAGTCTATGAGACGTATGGCAGGGTCGCCACCTCCGTGCTCAACGGCATCTACAAAGAGGTCGAGAAGGAATTTGGCGAACTATACCGCTTTATAAACCGCGACGACGAGGACAAGTTCACGGCGCAACTGATCCCGTCAATCGGAAAGCTTGGTTTTGATGTGGATTTCTACGGAAGAGGCTTCTTCCCACCTGGCGCGTATCACAGCGAGGGACATCAAGATGCGATGGGCATTTGCCTCTATCTCGCGCTTATGCAGCATTTGCTCGGAGATGCCTTTAGCTTCGCCGTCTTGGATGATGTTCTCATGTCGGTGGATTCCAGCCACCGGCGCGAGATCTGTAATCTCCTGAAGCAAAAATTCCCGAAGACGCAATTCATTCTAACCACCCACGACGAGATTTGGCTGCGGCATATGAAGTCGGCCGGATTGATCGCGCCGAGGGCGTTCATTCATTTCCGCACGTGGGATGTTGACCACGGACCAACCGAGTGGGAGGACCGTGATGTCTGGGAAGAGATTGACGCAGAGATCGCGAGAGATGCCGTACGTTCCGCAGCGGGATTGCTAAGGCACTATCTCGAATACGTGTCGGCTGAAATATGTCATCGTCTGCGCGCCCCGGTCGAATTTCGGGGAGATGCGCAGTTTCAATTGGGGGACCTGCTACCGCCCGCCTTGAGCAGGTTCGGCACGCTGTTGCGGGAGGGAAAAACGGCCGCCCAGTCTTGGGGCAACAGGGAAGAAATGACAGCAATCGAGGCTCGGGAAGCGGAATTCAAGTCTCGAGTTGCCGCAACAATGGTCGACCAATGGCAGATCAATTCTGCTGTTCATTACAACGCATGGGCAAATTTTACAAAAGAGGATTTTGCGCCAGTCGTGAAAGCGTTCCACGAGCTTTTACAGTCATTCATGTGCAATAATGAGAAATGCCGGGGATTTCTGTATGTGCAGCCCGAGCGTGACGAGCGGCAAGAAGTTCGATGCGCGTGCAACGGCGTAAACATCAATCTCAGAAGGAAGAAATGACAGTGTCAGGACAAGTAAACAATAGCAACGTACCAAAGAGCCGAGGTTTCTATGCAAGACGAGCACGCCACCTTAGATGAAATCAAGTGCCCAAGTTGCGGCGCGATAATTCCTGTTTCGGAGACGATCTCGCATCAAATTGCTGAAAGAACCCGCGCGGAATTGAAGACTGAATCAGTACGGCAGCAGAAAGCATTTGCCGCCAGAGAGAATGAGCTCAAAGAGAAGGAGAGCGCGTTAGAAAAAACTATCCAAGGTAGACTTAAGGCAGAGCAAGTTAAAGTCGCAGAGGCGGCGGATAAAAAGGCGCGCGACGCAGTTGCTCTAGAAATGGAAGATTTGAAGAGGCAGGCGGCAGAAAAGGATCAGAAGCTGAGCGCTCTTCAAAAGACGGAATTGGAGCTGCGTAAGCAAAAGCGAGAGCTCGAAGATCGAGAGAAAACGTTTGAGCTAGAATTACAACGGAAATTAGGTGAGGAAAAGGAAAAGATTAAGAGCGAAACCGCGAAAGAGGTTCGCGACTCTCTTTCCGTTGAGATCAGAGATTTGAAAGCACAAACGGCCGAGAAGGACCGAAAGTTAGCGGAAGCAGAAAAGGCAGAATTGGAACTCCGCAAAGAAAAGCGAGGGTTGGAGGAAAAAGGTAAGAAGCTGGAACTTGATGTGGCAAGAAGAGTCGATGCCGAGAGAGCGAAAATTCAAGAGGACACTGCTAGGCAACTTCAAGAGGATTATCGCCTAAAAGATGCCGAGAAAGACAAAAAGTTGCAGGATGCAATTAGGGTCAATGAGGAGCTTCGTAGAAAACTTCAACAAGGTTCGCAACAAACCCAAGGTGAAGTCTTAGAGCTTGAACTTGAGGAACTCATCAAGACGAACTTTCCAATGGATCAGATTGAGCCGGTACCGAAAGGGGTAAGCGGTGCAGATGTCGTGCAGAGGGTTATGAGTAGGTCGGGGCATTTGTGTGGCACTATCGTTTGGGAGTCCAAGCACACTAAGACATGGAATGATGGATGGCTTCCGAAGCTCAAAGATGATCAACGGTCAGTGAAGGCGGACATTGCGGTCTTGGTTTCCGAGGCCCTGCCAAAAGATTGCAAAGGCTTTGGTCAATATGAGGGGATTTGGGTGTCAGACACTCAGTCTGCTGTGAGTCTCGCTGTTGCGTTGCGATCTCAGTTGGTCGAGGTTGCGATGACGAAACTTGCGGCGATTGGCAAAAACGAGAAGATGGAAATTCTCTATGAATATCTTTCCGGATCTGAGTTCAGACAGCGCGTAGAGGCCATTGTGGAGGCGTTTGTGGGAATGCAAAAGGACCTTCAAGAAGAGCGCCGTGTTACGGAGAGACGTTGGGCGCAGCGTGAGAAGCAGATTCAGAAAGTGATTTCAAATACGTCTGGAATGTACGGAGATTTTCAAGGCCTTATCGGTTCTTCACTGCAAACAATTCCGCTTTTGGCGCCCGGAAACGAACCTGATTCGACAACGCTCTCACCATCCCAAGACGAACCAGACTCAGATGAGATTCCGTTTTAGTTGGACGCTGGTTGTGTCACGCCATAGTGATGAGCGAGCCTGATGGGATACTTTGGGTAATACCGTAAGCAGGCTGATGTAACTGCTTTAGGTTTCTAAATGCAATGCTTCCCTGCTAGGTCCTCAAGAACGACCTCCCCAAATAGACAAAGAAAACAGCAACTCAGAAGCTACCGTCTCAGGCAACGACTATCCACATAGCTTCCTGTCCCAAATAACCAATAAAATTGACTGAACTGCCGTTCTTGTGGCGCTGAACGCCCTTCGTTATTGACGATTTCAATCGACCTAGCAGGCTTTTGACTACGCAGGCGTCAAAATATCGTGGGAAGCTTTCGATCAGCAGAGCGCGAACCTAAGTCTGTGACAACTTCCCATGAATTGCCAAAGCCCTGACTTTTGGCCAACCCTTTCACGATTCGGTATCCCGTAGCGAGCGACCATACCCATCGCTTTGTCAATAATTGGCTGCGGTCACCTTCACCGCGTTCGAGCCAGACGCTGAGGGAGTATCCGATCCTCCGCGGTCTCATATGACCGTAGATTCTTGGAAACGCTGCTCCGACCTGGTGCGCAGGCACGGGTCACCACAGAGGTTTTACATCACGAGTAAGATGCAATCGAAACACCATCGGGGCAGTATCAATGCGCCGTCATCGGACTAAGAGTCCTCGTGCGGCTTTGCTGCCTCACCCGACGTCTGACCTCGCGCTTACATTCCTGCGAAGCGGCAAGGTGATCTCGATATCGCGCGCGTGCTGCACGTCCCTCGAAAACCAGCCCACAATGAGGACACTTTAAGAATACAGTCCTTCCCTGGGTTTTCGTTCCGCTAGTGCCGCGCATTCCGTGCAACCCTCGAAGTCCGCGAGGATAGATCCGAGGGCGGCAGCCCTCCGCAATCTCGGGTCACACAATACGATGCTGGCGCGATCTGGGGCAAGCACCGCGCGTGACTTGGGGAAAAGTTGGATTACAGCCGTGACGCCTAAATCGGCAGCTCGTCCTCTTGCTCGGTTTCGAGTGAGGTTCTTCTAGGAATATCACGATTGTTGCACAGCACATCGAGCTTAGTCGCCCAACCGCTATAATTTTTCGAGAGCCGCTCTTTAGCTATCTTGAGATAGTCCGGATTAACGTCGGATTGAATTGCAATCCGATCACGTATTAAGGCGATGGCGCCGGTAGTTCCAGAGCCGCACATTGGATCGAAAATTAAGTCGTTTTCGGTAGTGACCATACGAATAAGTTTGTCAAACACAGCGAGTGGTTTTTGAGCGGGATGGCCTGTTTGTTCGCCGCGCCCAACGAAACCAATGAGTAGCGGAGCTTCAATAACACTTGTCGGCCCGGGGACGTAGCGGAGTGTCCCTTCCGCAAAACGCTTCTTTTGCACGGTATTAAGAAAGTTCTCGGGATAGAGCTTTGCGCCGGGGCGCACTAGGTGGAGACAGGCCATTTGGCTGCTGCGCCACCCTCGAATGACCGAAGGATTGTTCTTATAGAACCACGTTAGCCAAGCAACTAGCTGGTGAGAGGTCGGAACACTTCGTACATGAGGGCCGAGTATTTCCGGAAAACCCCATAAATAGACATGTTCGCTAATCGCGCATGCGCGGCGCAGGAGTTCACGAACGAAAGCGTCGTATTCTTCGATGATCCCGCCAGTCCCCTTGTTGTACCAAGGATCAAGCATCGTAAGCTTTGGATGTATGCGGCGCGCTTCAATGGTATCGAATGCTGCGAAAACATCTTGTGCGTGGAGGAATTCAGTGCACGGGGCGGAGGACGATTTAGCAGCTAGGACGGGGTGAGTCATTTCTTCCGTATAGACCCATTGGGATGCTCTGTGAATCCGTAATACGAAAGAAGCATGTTGAAAATTACACGTTTCTCGCGGTCTGAGGCCGCCTGGACGATCGCCAGCGCATTTAGTTTGCCTGTCGTACTATCCCAATAGTTCCGTTTCGTGACCTGGTGCCTTCCGCAGAGGGCCTGCCACTGATTTGGGTCGTTTGGATCGGACTTCGGATTAATCGAGTGGGGACGCATGTGATCGGGAGTAAGTTTGACCGTTCCTCCACCGACTGGATCAGGATCCCCATCGCGTAAGCCGCAAGCGACCCCGGCTTCTTTCCATTCACATGCGCCTTTCGCACGTTTGAGAATACGCGCCCAAGTCTCGGGCGTAGGGCGAACGCGCTTAGCAGCAATTTGGCGCCGATCGGCGGTGAGCATCAAGTACTGCCCAGGCTTTAGACCTTTGCGATCCCGGTAGGAAAGGATCGTGTATCCCTCGTCAGTGCGAAGCTCTGATAGGCGTTGATGCCAATTTTCGTAGTCCGCGATTTCTAGACCCTTACATATCGCTTCAATAATTTGTTCCTTCGTTACAATTTTTCCCAAGTTCTGAAGAAAAAGCTCGCGCACGATCGCGCGTCCGCTGGACTGAGTAGGAGAACGTGCCATTTCTTCGCCCCAATGCCGCTGAGGATTGCAACATTCGGGGCTGATTCGTCACAAGAGTCGAATCGAAACGACGCATATCCCAGAGAATTGTTGCGAATAGAGCGATTTGAAATCAGAACGCGCTCATTAGTGTGAGGGCGTAATTGAACCTTAGCGTAATCTCCTAATGAGAATACATCCGGAATACCTTAAGTGATCAATGTGGTTATCCGATGCTTCAAAGTGTAATGCCTTTGTTGCTTATATCTAAGAGGATTAATTTTATAACAAAGAAAAAACAAGAGACCAAAGAAAGGAAGAAAAGAACTAAATGTCCAAAAGCATAACCTAAAACGATTTAGTGTTTAATAGCTAAAGAACTTTAGGTGCTCCTTAGCAGCCAAAGGCGGCGATGATACTCTCGCATGTATTCCTTTTGAGCGGCATTGATCCGCTTCCAATTCCGGTGCTTGCTCCACTTCGTAACTCGCCTACTTCGAGCAATTTTTTTGGTCTCGGTCACTTGATAGGTATCAACATGGCCATGTGTCAAAAATAACGAATGAAATTGGCTGAAACCCCCGTCTTATGGTGCGGAAACCCCCTCGTTATTGACGACTTTCGTCTGCCTAGATCTGCACAATCGCGGCTAATGGAGATTAGGGCCGGGTAATCGAATTTACGTACCGGCGCAGAATAATACTCTGTTCGAATAGTCAAATTTCGAGGCAGAACTGCGTCGGACTTCACGTGTTTCAAAATGGCTGAAAATGCAATGCTGCATCGATCAGGTGCAGTTCTAACGTTCACCTGACGGTGCCAATTGTTAGCCCGTCATCGACCTTCGCGTGCTTTCCGTTCATCCAAGACAGCGGCAGTGGCGTACTCGATTTGCTTGCCTTGGACTCGATCCTCAAGGATTCGCTGAACCTGAGGGTTCATTCCCTTCGCTTCGACATTCAGTGAGTTCTTAAACTCTGCGTAACAAAGCGGGGCGATCGCCAGTGCGATACTGGCTGCATCTGATCGTCCGTCATCCATCTTACGTGCTTGGGCATGAAGACAAACGAACCAAGCCTTTATCGCATCATTTTTTTCTTGGTCCGTTGATGGTGTGGGGAGTGCTGTAGTGCATGCCGCTACCAGCGTCGCTGCGATAATCGCACAAGGATGGTGCGTGACAATCATCGAAGTTTCGGTGCGTCTATATCCCTACACGCCGCGCGGGCAGGATCGTGGTTTAATCCTTTTCCTTTGCGGTGCAAGAAATAAGCATCGTATAGGCCCGGGCCTTGCTGGCAATATCCGCCGTCTTTAGTTCGGTAGTTGACTCGGCTGTCCTGTAGCTGACCGCGCTGTTATCCAAGAAATCTCGCACTGCGCCGGTCTTCACAGCAAAGTTGATGTTCTGCGGCAAATCTCCAGTCACTTTAGCGAACTTGATGGCATTGAGCTTGGCGGCTACTACACCGACGACGTTGCCGCTTGTATCAAGTAACGGTCCGCCACTATTTCCAGTCTGAACGCCGGCACTGATTTGCAGATAGCGAGTGTCATTGAGGAGACCGCTAAGGGAGCTAATGATGCCAGAACTCACTGTAAAATCGGAAGTGAATAACCCGTGATAGGGAAATCCGATTGCAATTATCGTATCCCCTGGATGAATAGGGCCCGCTCTAATTGTTGCAGCATCATTGAATGTCTTGTCGGCTTGGAGAAGAGCAAGATCATTGGTTTCATCAGTTGATACGACACGCAAGGTCGAGGGGCTCTCGGCAGTCAAATTGCCATGTACGTCGCCAACGCAGCCGGCTATCACATGATGGTTCGTAATTACGTGTCCGCTCGCACTAACGACGAATCCTGTTCCGTTCTGTACGATCGTTTTGGCATTTTGTGTTTGCTTTGTCGGGTCACTCGCCGAAGCTGTGTTTGGCGGGTTCGAAACCGGGAGCGAGAAATTTCCGACCTTGCCTATCCCGAGCGCCTGGGTTGTTGTTACACAGTTTTCGAGAGTTGCCGCCATTTTGTCGGTCATCGTTAGGTCAAAGCGGTACGTTCCCCCTTTCATTTCAACACCCATTAGGTGCGCCTTGCGAAATTCGAGAATAGCGATCTTCGACAAGGCAGCCGCCACTCCATGCGAGTCGACTGCCTCCCCATTCAAATGAATCTGATCCTGACCATCAAAAGTTACATCGATTGGGAAGACTGATCCGGTCGAGAAATTAAAATCACCACTCACGAACCCAATGCGCCAATCCCTTTGGTTATTTAAGAAGACGATGACAGCGATGCCGCTGCGATACTTTCCCGCTACAGCGCAGTGACTGAATGTGCCCGTGTTATTGTCCGTATACGCTCCTCCGCTCCACCCGCCTACTTTGATCGTACCAAACGGGCCCTTAGCAGATGCGGATGCAGCCAATAGACAGATGGCCAGAGTCGCTAAAAGCGAACGCATAGGATTTCTCCACCCCAGAACGACGATCGATGCCGCCATCCGCAAAAATGGATATTAACTTAGAGGCGCCTCTCAACAAAGAGGCTGGGGAAAGTCCCGGTACAAATAAAGTTCCAAAGGTCTTAGGGGGTTATTGCGAGCTGAGGAGCTTTGTTGTCCCGTGAAACTTCCGCTGCAACTGCCAAATGATCTGGAATTTAGGCGTCGCTACAATAAGATCCAAAGATGTTGGCTAACATCAGACGCTTTTGGTAGCCTAGCAGCTACCGGCAACCTCACAGCATTATCGCCAAAGATCTTTGAACCTGGCAGATGTGAGTTCCGTGTACCGGACTGTGTGCTGAATAGCTCTGTGGCCGACCCAATCCTGGTTTGACCGCGTATCATGCCCCGCATTGGCCAAGGCGTAACCGCTTTCGCACCTAGACGCTTTATTAGCCGATTGAGAGCGTCCGGGGTGAACGGGGCGCCCCGCTACGTGATGAACAGAAAGGTCGGGTGCGAACCTTGCGTACGGCGAAGCTGTACGTGGTTCAGCAAACGATAAACTTTACCTGGAAAGTTGAGCGGCCATAGCGTCCACTTGGTTGCTTTCAGCCCCAGCTGCTCGTCTCTTCCGACGCAAGCCCAGCAATTCCCGTACGAACTTTGATTGATTCTTATCAGGCAATCCGAGACGGAAACATCCTTCATCGTCGCCGTCCTGAGTGAGTGCCCATCCAAGCAGCTTTGCCTTGCGCTTGATGGCGCCCCATTTTCTAGGGCTGTAGGTTCTGACGTACAGCAAAAACGATGACAGGTCGCCACTGGTCTGCAGGTGACCACCTTTGCCGCTAATGGTCCACTGGTCACACTCGTCCTTGCGTACGTTTCGACGTGATATCCCTGAAGCGTCCGCAAGGAGCTCTATCTGTTTGCGGTCTTGAACCAGTTCAACGATGTGGTGATAGGGAGCGCCGAAGCCGACGGTTGAGGCTCCATGACTAAGTTCGCGCGCACTCATGGATGAACTTGGCTTCTCGGGGAAAGTGTTGGTGTCATTGAAATATCCTTTCTACAGATAAAGGTACTATTTTAAACCAATTAGGCCAAAATGTCAAGTAAAATCAGTGGTTTGCCTCGCCGGATAGCCTTCTGACGTAGTATGTTGACACACTATGTTATCCCTATAAGATATCTCAATGTGGTCTTAAAGAGAGAAGAGACAGATGGTAAAGAAGGGAGCGCGTTGGAGGCCTGTTCAGGCGAGCTCGCTAAGTGCGAGCAGCCGCGAACTTTACAGGCAGTATGTGCAGAAGCTGCAAGGAGCGAATGCCCTTGGCAAAGAGCTGAAAGAGGCGGTCACGAGAGAATGGAACGACAAATTCCCTGACGGCATCAACAACGGAGAGGTCTGCGCATTCAATGCGCTCAACGGAGTGCTGCAGTATGTGATGAAGCACCAGAAGAAAACTAGAACGGTTGCGAAGAAGGTATTCGACGAAGACAGCGGCGATAATGTATTCGGTTCGCCCCCGGCAGAACCGCGAAAGACGGACGAAAGTGGGAGCGACGAACTGAAAAAGAAATTGGAATCGATGGGCTTCGTCACGGTGAAACCACAGGGGAAAATGGCCGAGAAGATCGCAGCAGAGCGCGCGAAGATCGCAGCCGCCAAACACCAGGGGAAATGATCAGACGCAGTCCAGCGGGCAAGGACTTCATTCGCGTTGCATCAGAACAGGAGAGCGCTGGCGGTGCAATTTGAGCGTGACCTATGGTTCGCATTGCCGTTTACCCGCCAGGGGCTTGGCCACTTGAGATGCGTGCCGAAACCGCCGCGGCCTACTGCGACGAACCGAGTGTCGAATCCTTCTTATCGAAAGTCGCGAGGGGTATCTATTCGCAACCGGCACGGCAACAAGGGTGCTTACCGAAATGGCATCGCGCCAAACTTGATCGCGATATCGCCCGCCGGCACAACATTGAAGAGCCTATTATAGTCGAGGATGTGACAGGATTGATCTAAATGACGCGGCTCCACAAGCCCGCCGGTTGGCCGAAGCTCATGGTCGCGAAGCGCCTCAAGAGCGGTGCAACCGCGTATTATTGGGACATACCAACTTGGGCGAAGAAAAAAGGCTGTACCATCGAGAGTGAGCCGTTAGGTAGCGACTACGGACGCGCAAAGCAACGCTGTGACGACATCCTCAATCCGCAGTTCGACGCTTGGCACGCAGGCACCTCTGGAAACATCATTTTATCTGGGCGCCACGCAGTCGGAAGTTTTGACTGGCTGGTTAGCGTCTATAAGTCTCTGCCTAAATACACTCGTCGACCTGAAAAGACGCGTAAGTCATACGATAACGCCTTACGACTGGTCTCTCAGCACAAGCTAAAGGATGGTCGCCTATTCGGCAGTCTTCTAATTACCAGCATCAAACCTGCGACCGCCGATATCTTATTCGACAAGCTGCGAACAGTTGAAGAGTCAGTCTTCGACAGCGAGGGGAAGCTAGTCATCGGCAACAATGGATTTCCAGTTAGACGGATACGGGAACGGACTCGCACCGCCGTGCTCGCAATTGTTTGTTGCCGAACGGCATGGAATTGCGCCCGCCGCGCCAAGCCCGAGATCATTCCCGCATCCAATCCTTTCGCGGGCATTGAATTGCAATATAAGGCTAAGCCGACACGCCCCGTCACACATGCCGAATTGTTGTGCTTCGTTAAAGCTGCTGATCAGGCCGGCGACGCGTCGATTGGCACAGCGGCAATGATCGCGTTTTATTGGTTGCAGCGTGAGACCGACATCATTGGACGGTTGTCATGGGTGCAGCACTATCGACCGAGCGAAAACCCAAACATCGCGCGCATCTACCATCATAAGACGCATGAGCTGGTGGAGATGCCCTTGTACGATGTTGATGGTACGGCCCTTTGGCCCGAGCTGATGGAGCGTCTCGATTCGGCACCGCGACGCGGTACGTTGATCGTGATGCGGGACAAGCCCGATCGCAAGCGCAAGTCCTACTTACCATGGAAGGAAGATTATTTTCGTCATCGCGTTGCTGTGATACGCGCGGCCGCTGGGATCGATCCTGAGGCGAAGTTCATGGGTCTGCGACACGGTGGAAATACCGAAGGCGCCGACGCGGGGCTCTCGGACGCGCAACTGCGAGCCTTAAGTGGACACAAGACCGCGAGCATGACGGTCCTTTACGCCAAGCAGACAATGAAGCAACGGCGTGAAGGCGCGCGCAAGCGACTGGCTCAGAGAACAAAAGCGGCCGATTTGTCGGAATGACCCGATGATCCGCTGTCGGAATGAGTCGCCGCCAGTTCAATAAGTGCCTGATCTAATTGGTGGGCGCACAAGGACTCGAACCTTGGACCCGCTGATTAAGAGTCAGCTGCTCTACCAACTGAGCTATGCGCCCTAACCGAGGAAGCTGTGGTTAGGCACTTCCACCATCGCTCCCGGTGTCCATTAACACCAGGATGCCACGAAAGCCGCTCTGGACGACAATCGTAGCTCGATATAGCGCCGGCGCGGTTAATGGACAAGCCGAACGAGTTGGTCTTTAGCCGCGCCTCACAAAGCAGCCGCCGCTTGCTTCGGCGGGCAGGGCACCGAGCCGAACGAGCAGAACACGCAGCAGTCGCCTTCCTTCGGGCGCAGCCGCGCGCCGCACCCGGCACAGTCGTAAAAGAACTGGCAGGCGTCGACCGGCATCGCTTCGCGTCGTGCGAAGCCGCAGCGCGGACAGGTGATTACGGAATCGAGAATGACGTCTTTCACGCACTTCAACTCTAATACCGCGTCGTCAAATCGGTCGGCCAGCCGTGGTTTTACCGCCCGCCAAATGGCCGCGCGCGTCACAACTCGCCGCCCTTGAATAAAATTTCAGTCATTGGTGTGAAATCGACGCAATGGAGCGAGTAATTATCCAGCGCCGAGCGCGAGGGGTGGCCACAGGGAACCGGCGCAAGCCTCGATTGTTAGGCAAAGAGCCTTCAGCATCGCTTTCTACCCATCATGTCCTGGTCGGCGCCAGCCATCTGCATTGTTGCAATCGCAGTGTCGAAAGAAACAGCACCTGGAACTATAGCCTTGGCGCACGGCGCCCGGCGGCTGCCGGGCGTCGAGGTCGTCAGCTACAACGTTGGGCTCAAGGACGAAGCGGGCTTTGTCGGCGACCGCGCCACCAAACGTGCCTTTCGCCAGTTCATCGAGGAGTGGCGCAAACCACTGCGCCGGATCGGCCAGGATCCGTTCGGCAACGAACAGTCAGCCAAGATCGCGAAAAAGAAGCTGGATGATTTGCTGACCAAGGGCGACGCCGAATCGGCCGCCATCGTGCAGGGCGCGATCGAATCTTTCGCGCACGAGCTTGCCGGAGTGCTCCAGCGTTTCCTCAAGCTCGAAACCTGGAAAGATGCCGAGCGCCTCGTGTTCGGCGGCGGGTTTTCCGGCAGCCGCGTCGGCGAACTCGCCATCGGCCGTGCCTCGGTGTTGTTGAAAAACGAAAAGATCAAGACGGAAATCCGGATCGTCCGTCACGATCCCGATGAAGCCGGCTTGATCGGCGCTGCGCACCTCGCGCCGACCTGGATGTTCAAGGCCCAAATGTTCAAAGGCCATGACGCCATTCTCGCGGCCGATATCGGCGGCACCAATATCCGCGCCGGGATTGTGTGCTTGAACTTGAAAGACGCCGACGACCTGTCAAAAGCTGAAATCGGCCAATTCGAACTGTGGCGGCATGGCGACGAGAAACCGAGCCGGGACGAGGTCATGGATGGACTTATCGGCATGCTGAAACGGCTGATCAAGGCCGCCAAGAAAGACAAGTTGCAGCTCGCGCCGTTCATCGGCATCGGCTGCCCGGGACGCATCGACGCCGCCGGTTCGATCGAGGCCGGCGGCCAGAATCTGCCGGGCAATTGGGAGAGCAGTAATTTCAACCTGCCCGCCGTCATTCACGAGGCCATCCCCGCGATCAACGATAACGAGACCACGGTGTTGATGCATAACGACGCCGTCGTGCAGGGCTTGAGCGAGGCGCCGTTCATGAGCGACGTCGGTATCTGGGCCGCGTTTACGATCGGCACCGGGCTCGGCAACGCGCTCTACGAAAATCGCGAGCAGTAGGGCGAGAAAGCAGTTATTTAAGCCGTCATTGCGAGCAAAGCGAAGCAATCCAGTTCTCACACGAACCTGGATTGCTTTGTCGCTCTGCTCCTCGCAATGACGGCGTTCATCAAGAATGTGGCAATTCACCCCACATCCTGCGAGTGGATGCGGCGCTCGGCGAGCGAGAGCGGCTCGAGTTTGCCGCGCTGGCGGCGGATCATCAGTTTATTGAGCGCGGCGAGGTAGGCCTTGGCCGAAGCGACCAGCGTATCGGGATCGGCGCCTTTGGCCGTCACCGAACGCCCTTGCTCCGACAGGCGAACCGAAACCTCCGCCTGGGCGTCGGTGCCCTCGGTGACCGCGTGCACCTGATAAAGCTCGAGCACCGCGTCGTGCGGCACCATTGCCTTGATGCAATTGAACGTGGCGTCGACCGGACCGTTGCCTTCGCGCTCGTCGATCACCGACTTGCCGTCGATATCAAGCCGCATGGTGGCGCGCTGCGGACCGCGCGTGCCGGCGATCACCGTCAGCGATATGAGCTTGATATGATCCTGCGCGGTCGCGATCTCTTCGTCGACCAGCGCCTCGATATCCTCGTCGTAGACGTGCTTCTTGCGGTCGGCCAGTGTCTTGAACCGCACAAAGGCGTCTTCGAGCTGATTGCTGGCAAGCCGATAGCCCAGCTCTTCGAGCTTATGAACGAAGGCGTGGCGGCCGGAATGCTTGCCCATGACCAGCGAGGTCTGCTTCACGCCGACATCCTCCGGCACCATGATCTCGTAGGTCTGGGTGTGCTTGAGCATGCCGTCCTGGTGGATGCCGCTCTCATGCGCGAACGCATTGCGGCCGACGATTGCCTTGTTGTACTGCACTGGAAACGAGGTAACTGCAGCGACGAGCTTCGAAGCGCGCGTCAGCATGGTGGCCTCGATGCGCGTCCAATAGGGCAGCACGTCGTTGCGCACCCGCATCGCCATGACGACTTCTTCAAGCGCAGCGTTGCCGGCGCGCTCGCCGATGCCGTTGACGGTGCACTCGATCTGCCGCGCGCCGGCGTGCACGCCGGCAAGCGAATTGGCGACCGCCATGCCGAGATCGTTGTGGCAATGCACCGAAAAGCGCGCCGCGTCCGAGTTCGGCACCCGCTCGCGCAGCCGCTCGAACAGCGAGAAATATTCGTCCGGCACCGTATAGCCCACGGTGTCGGGAATATTGATGGTGGTGGCGCCGGCCTTGATCGCGGCTTCGACACAGCGGCACAGGAAATCGAATTCGGTGCGCGTACCGTCTTCGCTCGACCACTCCACGTCGTCGGTATAGTTGCGCGCGCGGGTGACCTGCGCGATCACCATCTCGTAGACTTCATGCGGCTCCTTCTGCAGCTTGTATTTCATGTGCACCGGCGAGGTGGACAGGAAGGTGTGGATGCGCCGCCGCTCGGCCGGCTTAATCGCCTCGGCGCAGGAGTCGATATCCTTAAACGCCGCGCGTGCAAGACCGCAGATCACCGCCTTTTTCGTACGCTTGGCGATCTCGTGGACGGCGGCGAAATCGCCGTCGGAGGCGATCGGGAATCCAGCCTCGATCACATCGACGCCCATCGTGTCGAGTAATTCGGCGACTTCGAGCTTCTCCTCGTGCGTCATGGTAGCGCCGGGGCATTGCTCGCCGTCGCGCAAGGTGGTGTCGAAGATGAGGACGCGGTCCTTTTCGGATTGGGGCGCAGTGGATTTGGACGCAGCCTTGTTCGGCGCGGTCTTCGTTTGCGCAGAGTTGGCTGGGCTCGTGGTCGCAGTTTTCATGGCGAGGTCCTTAGTCGTGTGCGCCCAGTCTGTCGTTCGGTGGTTGGGCACAAATAAAGCGCAAATTCAGCGCGTCTGGCTCCGTGTCGGCGATCCCCTGAGTGCCCAGGCGCAAAGGCCCAGCCGGCCCTCAGGGGGCGATAAGGAGCAGGAGCCCGCACAGAATGAGGCCAGGGCGGCGGGTGGACGCTAAGGCGTCCCCGTTGATCGCGCGGAAATCGCGGCGGATCGACATCGCCAATGCCCTCGTCGTACTCACAAAAGCCGGACCAAAGCTCGCGGAACCAAAACTTGCGAAACTAATGTGAATTCCGCGTTAAGCCGTGTTGGACCGGCCTCTTTTAGCGGAATAATAATGCACAGTTCCGCAAGGTTCATGCTGCGGTGGGTTCGTCAATCCGGCCCTAGTGCGGTGGATTTGAAGTTCCTACAGCTCAGTCGGAAGCTCTCATAGGAACTTTAAATCCAAAAACCGCACTAGCATTGTGTGTTTGCTAGTGTCCCCCTTTGATTCCGAAGTTCGCAGAGCATGCCGACAAAGCGTGCGAACTTCGGAATCGGGACACTAGTGCCATTTCGCGCGGCTCTTTTCGGCAAATGCGCGGAACCGCTTTTGTGCGGCATCGGTGGCGGCAACGTTGCTAAAGTCTTCGACGGCATTGGCAATGCTGCGCCGATAGTCGAGATCGACCTGCCGCATAAAGGCGGCGCGCCCAATGCGCACGGCGGCTTCGGGCTTGGCCGCGAACTCGCCAGCGAGTTTGCGTGCCTCGTCTTCAAGTTCGGCATCCGCCACGACGCGATTGATGAGGCCGAGCGCCGCCGCCTCGCTTGCGCCGAATGTGCGTCCCGTAAACAGCAGTTCAAAAGCGCGATGCCGGCCGATAATTCGCGGCAGGTGCACGAAATGGATCGCCGGCAGTACACCGAGGTCGATTTCCGGATAACCGAAAGTGG
>Ga0193751_1001022_pt1 | contig 18940 bp, 16 predicted proteins | sample L1c2metaG_FD_143050 | JGI IMG/M metagenome (GOLD analysis project Ga0193751, IMG submission 143050) | Soil microbial communities from a riparian zone of the East river system, Colorado, United States - L1c2 | ecosystem: Environmental > Terrestrial > Soil > Riparian zone | place: USA: East River... | reverse complement strand
GTGCTCGCGCATGTCGGCGACGGCATCTTCCTCGTCGACCGTGACGGCGTGATCCGCCTCTGGAACCCGGCGGCCGAGGCGATCACCGGCCTCCGCGCAGACGCCATTTGCAACCGGCCGGCGGAGGAGACGATCCCCGGTTGGGCGGCGATCGCGGCCAGGGTACCCGTGGCGAGCCGGCCCGGCGACGCGGACGACGCGTCGCGCGCCGAGACTGTGCCTCTGGACGTCGGCGGGAGGGAGCTGTGGCTCTCGATCGTCGGCGTCAGCCTGGCCGACGGCACGGTGTACGCGTTCCGCGACGTCACCCGCGAGCGGCGGCTGGAGGAGCTCCGCTCGGAGTTCGTCGCCACGATCTCGCACGAGCTGCGCACACCGCTCGCCTCCTTGCACGGGGCCGCTTTGACCCTGCTCGAGCGTAGGGAGGACCTGAGCGGCCAGACCCAGCACGACCTGCTCGACATGATTGCCGTCCAGTCGAAGCGGCTCGCCGACCTGGTGGAGGAGATCCTCGTTGCCGGCCAGCTCGACAGCGGCTCCCTCCGCGTCGTCAGCGAGCCGTTCGACCCTGAGGAGCTCGTGTGGGGAGTCGCATCGGCGGCGCGCCTCCGGGTCGGTGACGACACGACGATCGACGTCTCGCTTCCCGCGTTGCTGCCGAAGGTGGCGGGTGACGCCGGGCGCACGCGGCAGGTGCTCACGAACCTGCTCGACAACGCGATCAAGTACTCGCCGCAGGGCGGACGGATCGAGCTCGGCGTCGAGGTCGACGACGGACACGCACGGTTCACCGTCCTGGATGAGGGCCTCGGCATCCCGCTCGGCGAGCAGGAACGCGTCTTCGAGAAGTTCTACCGCCTCGATCCCGACCATCGGCGCGGCATCGGCGGCAGTGGTCTGGGGCTCTACATCTGCCGCGAGCTCGTCCGCTCGATGAACGGCAGGATCTGGCTCGACTCCGACCCGGGGAAGGGAGCGACGTTCACGTTCGAGCTCCCGGTAGCCGAGCGGGTCAGCGCACCGGCGTAGCCGCTCGGCGATTACAGGTCCGTTGAATCGCGCTCGAGGCACCTGGAGAAGGCAGTCTTGGGTCATCCACCCAGGAGGCGTGATGGCAGATCCGCAGATTCACGGCACGATCGAGCAGCTCGTCGCACAGGAGCACGAGCTCTGGCAACGCGAGTCGGACGGAACCGCGAGCGACGACGACCGGCAGCGGCTCGAGGCCGTCAAGGTCTCGCTCGACCAGTGCTGGGACTTGCTCCGCCAGCGCCGGGCGCGCCGCGACGCCGGACTCGACCCGGCGCGAGCCGAGCTCCGGAGCCCGGAGGTCGTCGAGCACTACGAGCAGTAGCGCGCGCTCACCTGCTGAGCCCGCGCGTCGCGGGAACTTCGCCCGCTTGCAGGCCACACGAGGGCGACGGTAGGCCAGCGACGGCACCCTTCAGGGTGGTGATCGTCGCTCCCTGCGCCTTTACCTTCTTGCTGAGCTTCGAGAGCTGCTTCTTCAGCGCGGCGAATTGCCGGGCCGTCGGCGCGGCCGTCTGTCCGCCAGGCGCGGCGGCGACGTAGGTCACGCCCGCCACGGCGGCGACCGCGAGTACGGCGAGAAAACGCCCCGCCCCATGCGAGGGCTCGAATTGAAGCCAACAGAGCAGTTCGACCTCTGTCAAAGCCGATTGCTCAGCGGCGCGAGAGCGCGTAGATCCGGCCCAGGCCGACGAGGTACAGGCGGCCGTTGCCGGCCACGGCAGGGGAGTACTCGCCGTCCGGCCACTCTTGGCGAAGCCGCCCGCTGCCGGCGGCGAGTGCGTACGTCGAGTGGGCGAGGCTCGAGAAGTAGACGAGCCCGTCGACGACCGAGGCGGCGCCGGAGATCGCAGCGTCGGCTCGGAAGGTCCAGCGGAGCGAGCCGGTGCCGGCGTCTAGGGCGTAGAAGCCGTGGTCGTACGAGCCAATGAGGACGAGCCCATGCCAGACGGCCGGCGAGGCGTAGACGTAGTTGCCCGTCCCGAAGCTCCAGATCAGGTTTCCACTCCGCGCCGAGAGCGCGTAGACCCGGCCGTCGAGGGACCCGACGTAGAGCCGTCCGGCGTTGACGGCGGCGGTCGAGTAGAAGTTGCCGTAGCCGACGCTGCGCCAGAGCAGCCTGCCGGTGCGCGCGGAGAGCGCGAACAGCTCGCCGGCGTAGTTGCCGATGTAGATCCGGCCGTACGCGAGCGAGGCCGAGGCCTTGATCGGAGCACCGGTGTCGAAGCTCCAGCGCAGGCGCCCTGTGCGGGACGCGAACGCGTATACGTGTCCGTCCTGGTCGCCGATGTAGACCATGCCGTTCGCGACGAGCGGCGACGACTCGCAGGGGCCGATCGTCCGCCGCCAGCGCACGCGGCCGGTCTCGGGCGAGAAGGCGACGAGCTCGCCGCCGCCCCGCGACGCGTGACACTCGTAGTTCCCGATGAAGCTGGCGAAGAGGAGGTGGTCGGCGAGCGCCGGCGACGACCAGCCGCAGAGGTGGGAGTCGTAGCGCCAGCGCACGCGGCCGCTCGCCGGATCGAGCCCATAGAGGATCCCGTTGAATGCCTCCTCGAAGACGCTGCCGTAGCCGACGACGGGCGGGAACTCGAGCAGCGCCCGGCCGTGGAACGTCCACAGGCGCCGGAACGGCGGCCGAAGCCGCGGAGCGGTGACGGCGCGAAGGCGAGCGTTGTCGGCTCCGTAGGTCGGCCACGGCACGGGGCCGTTCGTCGCCGGCGTCCTGGTCGGTTCCGTCACCGTCGTAGACGGGACGTAGGTGGTCGGTGTCGATGCGGTCGACTTCGCCTCCGGCCGCGCGCTCCCGCACGAGACGAGAGCGCCCACCGTGGCGATCACCGCGACGGCGGCGAGGCTCCGGCGCATGGTGACGTGGTAGCGGACCCGTCGGCCAGTTCGTGCGTCGTCATGCGGTGCTCGGCTCACCGCTCAGGTGGCTCCAGAGGTTCGAGACGAGGCGGGAGAGGGCGGGCCAGTGGGCGCTCGCGCCGAAGTTCATGGCCCCGGCGTCGAACACCGTCGAGCGGCCGCGGGTGTAGATCGTCATCTCGGCCGACTTGCCGGGCCCGAACTCGCGGGGGATGACCGCGAGGACGTGCGTATGCGGGGGAGAGGCGGCCGTCGGCTGGTCGATCTCGATCCCGTAGTGGCCGACGAGGCTGCCGTTGCGGAGCTGCGTTCCCGCAAACAGCCACGGCGCGGCTGCGGTGTCGACGATGTGGTAGGGCCGGTTGGGGTAGTGGCCCTCGTTCCAGCCGACGTACTGCGCGCCGACGAGTGCCGCCTCGGGCCGGCCGAGGTCGCGCCAGCGCGTGCGGCCGGTCAGTGTGTTCCCCGAGACCTTGACCTTGTAGAAGAAGTTGTTGGCCGACAGGAAGGCGAGGTTGCCGCCCGCGTTGCGGTAGCGCGTGATCACGTCGAAGGTGTGCGACGTGACGTACTCCTCGTGCCCGGCGAAGACGATCAGCCGGTAGTGGCGCAGCGGCCGGGCGCTGGAGATGCGCTCGAGGTCGTCGTCGGAGATGAAGTCCGCCCGGTAGCCGCTGTGCCAGTACCAGCGCAGGAAGCCGAGGTCGAAGCGCGAGAACTGCTCGGGCAGCCCGGCGGGGACCGCCTGTCCAGTCACCCTCGAGTTGGCGAAGGGGTGGGTCAGGTCGATGACGTGGACGGACGGGTCGAGGTACCAGCTGTCGCCGTCGGTGACGTCGTAGGCATGCCACGTGTTCGTCGGCTCCACCACGAGCACCGGCGCGCTCCCGAGCCGGTTCGGGCGGAGGACGAACGGCGCATAGTCGGCGTGACCGCGCCAGGCCAGGCGTGCGACGTAGTCGCCGCTCGGCCAGCTCGATCCGAGGGGGACGTGCACGAGCCAGCGTCGCTCGCCGGCAGGGCGTCGCACCTGTTGCGGGGCCGTCACCGGCTTGCCGAACGTCTTCTTGTCCCAGCCCGGCGCGGCTGCCGGGCCAGGCGTGCCGGAGGCGCCGGCCTGGAAGAGCTGGAGGGTGACCCGGTTCGTGTCGCCGCCGCCGATGTCCAGCACGGCGACGTGGCCGGGCTCGTAGCTTCGCGCCTCGAAGCCGGCGAGCAGCGGCGTTGTGCCGGCGCGGCCCGAACCGAGCACCGCTCCGTAGAAGAGCACGAGCGCCGCCGTGACTGCGACGCCGGACGCGGTCGCGGCGACCGTCGCCCGCTGCCGCCGCGACCGTGGCGACCGTGGAAGCGTTCGTTCGCGAAGACGGTGGGGCGCGAGAGTCACGGCGCCACCGTCGGAGCCGGCGCCAACCGCGCCCTAACGGCCGGCTAACGATCGTTAGGAGGGCCGCCTGCGGGGGTGCTAGAACCTCCTCCTTGGTCGAGTTCGCCATCCTCGGTCCGCTCGAGGCTCGCGAAGGCGGCGAGCCGATCCCGCTCGGCGGCCCGAAGCAACGGGCGCTGCTGACGCTGCTCCTGCTCGAGGCGGGACGCGTCGTCTCGCTCGACCGCCTGGTCGACGCGCTCTGGGAGGGCAATCCGCCGGCGACGGCCGTCGCGTCGCTCCAGAACTTTGTCGCGCAGCTGAGGAAGGCGCTGGGCCCGGACGCGATCGAGACGCGGGCGCCCGGCTATCTCGTCCGCCTCGAGCCGGAGCAGCTCGACGTGGCCAAGCTGCGCCGGCTCGTCGACGAAGCGCGGGCAAACGAGCCGGTGAGGCGGGCGGAGCTGCTCGACGAGGCGCTCGGCCTCTGGCGGGGCGAGCCGCTGGCCGAGTTCCGCTACGAGGCGTTCGCGCGGGAGGAGATCTCGCGCCTCGAGGAGTTCCATCTCGCGCTCCTCGAGGAGCGGGCGGAGGCGAAGCTCGCGGTCGGCGCGCACGGCGAGCTCGTATCTGAGCTCGAGGCGCTCGTCCGCAGCCATCCGCTCCGCGAGCGGCTACGCGCCCAGCTGATGCTCGCGCTCTACCGGTCGGGCCGGCAGGCCGACGCTCTCGAGGCCTACCGCGAAGGCCGCGAGCTCCTCGTCGAGGAGCTGGGCCTGGAGCCGAGCCCGCTCCTGCGCGGCGTGCACGCCTCGATCCTCCGCCAGGAGACGTTCGCCGTCGGCCGTGGCGCGATCCCCGAGGTCGAGCACTTCGACGAGGTGGCAGCGGCGCTGCTCGCCGGCAAGGTGACCGTCGTGGTCGGCTCCGACTCGGAGCTGCTCGCGTCGGAGCTCGCGCGGCGTTTCGGCGTCGAGGCGGTCACGCCGGAGCTCGCCCGCGTCTCGCAGGCCGTCGCCGTCCTCAATGGTTCGGGCCCGCTCTACGACGCGTTGCACACGCTCGTCGAAGGTGACGCAGAGCCGTCGCCCGTCCACCGCTTTCTCGCCCGGCTGCCGGCGCTGCTGCGCGAGCGCGAGACGGCGCAGCCGCTGCTCGTCACGACGGGGTACGAGCTCGCGCTGGAGCGGGCGCTCGAGGAGGTCGACGAGCCCTACGAGACGGTCTGCTACCTCGCCTCGGGGCAGATGCGCGGCAGCTTCGCCCACATCGCGTCGTCCGGCATCACGAACGTGATCGAGCGGCCGAACGCGTATGCCGGCGAGCTCGGCCTCGACGAGCGCACGGTGCTCCTCCACCTGCAGGGCCGGATCGACCGTTCGACCGAGCGCGCCTGGGAGAGCTTCGCGGTCACCGAGGACGACTTTATCCACTACGGCGACGTCGCCCGCCGGCTGCCCGTCTCGCTCGCCGCGCGCCTGCGCCGCACCCACCTGCTGCTGCTCGGCTACACCCTCTCCACCTGGACGCTGCGCGTCGTGGTCGAGCGGCTCTGGGGAGCCGAGCCGCTGCCGTACCGCTCCTGGTCGGTGCATGCCGGGCCGCAGCCGCTCGAGCGTGAGTTCTGGCGGAGACGGGACGTCGAGGTGGTCGACATGGCGCCTGCGGCCTACGTCGCCGAGCTCGAGCGGGCGCTGGAGAAGGCGGCCTCCGGGTGACGGGCATCCCCGACAGCCCGTACAAGGGCCTCGCGTCCTTCGAGGACTCCGAGCTCGACGCGCTCCTCTTCTTCGGCCGCGAGCGCGAAGCCGCGACGGTGGCGGCGAACGTGCTCGCGAACCGGCTGACCGTTCTCTACGGGCCGAGCGGCGTCGGCAAGAGCTCGCTCCTCCACGCAGGCGTCGCCCGCCGGCTACGGGAGCTGAGCGGCGCGCCGGTCGTCGTGCACGACTCGTGGGCAGAGGATCCGGCCGCGGGACTGAGCGCCTCGGTGCGCGCCGAGTTCGGCGAGCTCGGCGCGACGGCGGGGCTCGTCGACGCGGTCGCGGCGGCGGCGCAGCGAAGCGGCGAGCTGCACCTACTGCTCGACCATTTCGAGGAGTACGTCCTCTACCACGGTCTCGAGGGAGCGCTGAGCGACGCGCTGCCTGAGCTGCTGCGCCGCCCGGGCCTGCGCGTCAACGTCCTGCTGGCGCTTCGCGACGACGCGCTGGCCGAGCTCGACGAGTTCGCCGGCCGGATCCCGGATCTGTTCGCGAACCTGCTCCGCCTCGACCGGCTCGACCGGGAAGCCGGTAGGGCCGCGATTCTCGGGCCGCTCGCCCGCTACGGCGAGCTGACGGGGGAGCAGTTCGGCGCGGAGGACGCGCTCGTCGAGGCGGTGCTCGACGAGGCGTCGACCGAGGGCGGCGTCGAGGCCCCGTACCTCCAGCTCGTGCTCGAGCGCCTGTGGGAGCGCGAGCGGGCGGCCGGCTCGCATGAGTTGCGGCTCGCCACGTTCCGCGAGCTCGGAGGCGCCCGGGCGGTCGTGCGCGAGCATGTCCAGGGTGCCCTCGAGCGGCTCCCCATGGCCGAGCAGGAGACGGCGGCGCGGGTCGTGCGGCAGCTCGTCACGCCGTCGGGGCGGAAGGTCTCGCACGAGCCGGCCGATCTCGCCGAGTACGCGGACGTCGACCCCGGCGAACTGCGACGCCTGCTCGACACACTTGGACGCGAGCGGATCGTTCGCGGCGTCGACGGCACGCCCGGCTCGCCGACCCGCTATGAGATCTTCCACGACGTCCTCGGCCCGCCGATCCTCGCCTGGCAGGCTGAGCATCAGCTGCGGCGTGTCCGCCTCCTTGCCCGCCGCCAGCGGCGGCGGCTGCTGACGGTGATCGGCGCCATCCTCGTCGCGCTCGGCGTCGTGGCCGGGATCGCGGCCTACGCGCTCGTGCAGCGGAGCGACGCGCGCACGCAGGCCCGGCATGCACGCGGACGCGAGTACGCGGGCCGCGCGCTCGCCGACATCGCGACTAATCCGCAGGTCAGTGTCCACCTCGCCCTGGGAGCGGTCGCGCTCGCGCCCGGACGGCAGACCACCGACGTCCTCCGCACGAGCCTCGGCGCGATGCGCGAGACGCGGATCCTGCGCCTCGGCGGCACCGTCGTCGCCGCCGCCTTCGCGCCCCGCGGCCAACGGCTGCTGGTGGCGAGCAGTGACGGACGGCTCGGCCTCTACGACCGTTCCGGCCGGCGGCTCCAGGTGCTGCCGCGGCAGCACGAGCTGACCGAGGCGGTCTGGAGCCCGGACGGCGACTTCTTCACCGCCGGCGCGTTCGACGGAAGCGTCGCGCTGTGGCGCATCGGCAGCCCCTCGCCCCTGCGCATCATTTCCACTCCGTCGCCCGTCACGGCACTCTCGTTCGACCGCACGACGCTGCTCGTCGGCAGCGGCACCCATGTCCGGCTTGTCGACCTGGCGACCGGGCGGACGAGGACGATCCGCTTCCACGGCGCCGTCGTCGCCGGCGTCCTCGACCCGACCGGAGACGTCGTCGCCGTGGCCACGCGGCTCGGCAAGGGAACGACCGCGTCGCTCCTCACCACGCGCACCGGCCGCGCGGTTGCGCGTCTGCACGAGGACGGGATCCGCTCCTTTGCGTTCAGCCCCGACGGGCGGCTGCTCGCGACCGGCAGCCGTGACCGCACGGCACGGATCTGGAACCCCCGCACCGGCAAGCTCCTCCACGTCCTGCCTCACAAGGGCTACGTCCTGGACGAGCGGTTCTCCTCGGACGGCCGCTCGCTCGTCACCTCGAGCGAGGACGGAGCGGCCTACCTCTGGGACGTCGCCACCGGCCGGCGCGAGCTTCTTCTCGTCGGCACGACGGGCGCTGTCGGCCCCGTCGACGCCGCCGCCTTCAGCCCCGATGGAAGCGAGATCGCGACCGCCTCGACCGATCGTCTCGCGCTCGTCTACTACAGTCGGGATGGACGCGTGATCGCGCCGCTCGCCGGCCACCGCGATGCCGTCACGAGCATCGACTTCGACCCGAGCGGCCGGACGATCGTCACCGGCTCGAGCGACGGCAGCGCGCGGCTGTGGGACGCGCTGCCGGAGGGGACGCTGCGGCCGATCGACACCCGCTCGTCGCCTGTAGAGACGTTCTTCGCCGGCGACGCTCCCGTCAGCGTCGCCGGCCGGCAGGCCCGCATCCTCACGACCTCCGGTCGCGTCGTTCGGCGGCTGACGATGCCGGCGCCGATCGTCGCGGCAGCGGCGACCGGGAGCACCATCGCCCTCGCGGACCGCTCCGGCGATCTGCTACTCGACCGACGTGGCGTCGTGAGTCTGACTCATGGCGTCGGAGCCACCGCGCTTGCTCTCGAGGAGAACGGGCGAGTGCTCCTAGGCCTCTCGACCGGACACGGGCGCTTCCTCGTGCGTCTCCCGAGCTCGCTGCGCGTCTACCGCGACGACGGCACGCTCGTGAGCGAGATCGACACGGCGGCGCAGTACGCGACCCTGTCGCCAGAAGGCCTCACCGTGGCGACCACCAAGGGCAAGAACGCCCAGCTGTGGGACGCGTCGACGGGCAAGCTCCTCCACACGCTCATCGGCCACCGCTCCCTCGTCACCGACGCGGAGTTCTCGCCGAACGGCCGCGAGCTCGTCACGGTCAGCGACGATCACACGGGACGCATCTGGAGCGTCCGCAGTGGCCGCCTGCTGCGCGTCCTCGTCGGCCACTTCCTCCCGGTCCGCACCGGCAGCTACAGCCCCGACGGCCACTGGATCGTCACCGCCAGCCAGTTCACCGCGGGCCTCTGGAACGCGGGCACGGGCCAGCTTCTCTTCTATCTCGGGAGCGACACCGCGCGGCTCACCGGCGCGAGCTTCAGCCCCACCGGCAAGTGGATCCTCACCGGCAGCGAGGACGGCACCGCCCGCGTCTACCACTGCGTGATCTGCGAACCGCTCGCCGGTCTCGAGGCGACCGCCGAGGCTCGCATCCGCGCCCTGCGCTGAGCCGTTCCCGTTGCACGGAGGCGGACGGGTCTGTTAGACAGGCGCCGACACGCGCTGGATCGTGCAACCGGGGAGGTACCAGACAGCATGAGACAGGTGGATCAGCGAACCGGCCGGCCTCTCGTCGACGGCTGGGACAACATCGAGGCACTGAGCGACGAGGAGCTCGAGGTCGAGCTGACGATTGCCGCCGGAGACCCGGAACGGCGCGCCGAGCGGCTGGACAACCTGCTGCTCGAGCGGACGCGGCGCCGAACCCAAGCGCTGCAGACGCCCGCTGTTTAGGAGAGAGGAGCGCAGCGTGGCTCGTGCCGCGCGGCGAGCAGAAGCAAGAGTGCGTGCAGCGCCTCCCGCTGCTCGGCGTCGAGCGGCGCGAGGAACTCCTCCTCGACCCGGTTGGCGAACGCTCGCAGCCGGCCGAGCGTCCGCTTACCGTCGCCCGTGAGGCGGACGATGTGGCGCCGCCGGTCGTCCGGATCGCGCTTGCGCTCGACGAGCCCCTGCTCCTCGAGCTCGTCGAGGAGCCCGACGAGGGTGCCGCGGTCGTAGCCGAGCGCGTCGGCGATCGCCGCCTGCGTCTCGGGCACGCCTTCGTCGAGCAGCGCGAGGATCGCGTAGTGGTAGGGGTTGAGGCCCTCCTGCTCGTAGACCTCGAGCGAGCGGCTCTTCGCCGCGAACCCGAGCCGCTTCAGCAGGAAGACGTTCGAGGCGACGAGCTCCGCGGGCAAGCGCGGGGCGGTCTTCGTGTCGATCTTGGTGTCAATGCTCATTTCGTGGAATATGGTAGCGCGACCAAGCGTTCCTCTCATGTATAGTTGGTGACGTCAACGATTGGAGGATGTGCTTGATTCCCACGCTTCAACCGGCTTCTCCGCGGCGGCGCTGGAGCGCCCTGGCGCTCATCGTCACCGCACAGTTCATGGTGATCCTCGACGTGGCGATCGTGAACGTCGCGCTGCCCTCGATCAAGACCGATCTCGGCTTCTCGCAGACGGGCCTCCAGTGGGTGATCACCGCGTACGCCATTCTCTTCGGCGGGACGCTGCTGCTCGGCGGGCGCCTCGCCGACCTGCTCGGCCGCCGGCGCATGTTCGTCGCAGGCCTAGCGTTGTTCGCCACGAGCTCCCTGCTCTGCGGGATCGCCTGGTCGTCCGGCTCGCTCGTAGCCTTCCGTGGCTTGCAGGGGCTGGGCGGCGCGCTCCTCGCGCCGGCCGCGCTCTCGCTCCTGATGACGACGTTCGCCGAGGGACGCGAGCGCAACCGCGCGCTCGGGATCTACGGCGCCGCCTCGGGTAGCGGCGCGGCTGCCGGCGTCCTGCTCGGCGGCGTGATCACCTCGTATCTCGGCTGGTCGTGGATCTTCTTCGTCAACGTTCCCGTCGGCGTCGCCGCGATCGCGCTCACGCCGTTCCTCCTGCGCGAGAGCCGCGCGGACCTGGCGCACCGCCACTTCGACTTCGCGGGCGCGGCCTCCGTCACCGGCGGGCTGATGCTGCTCGTCTACGCGCTCACCCGCGCGACGACCGAGGGCTGGAGCTCGCCCGTCACGGTCGGGCTGCTGAGCGGCGCGGCCGCTCTCATTGCCGCATTCCTCGCGATCGAGTCCCGCTCCCGCTCGCCGCTCCTGCCGCTGCGGATCTTCCGCCTGCGCGCGCTCTCGGCGGCGAACGCGACGATGGCGATCGTCGGAGCCGTCACCTTCTCGGAGTTCTTCGTCCTCACGCTCTACCTGCAGGACGTCCTTCACTACTCGGCCGTGCAGAGCGGCGTCGCCTTCGTGGCCTTCGCGCTGACGGTGGTCGTCTCCTCGAACGTCGCGCAGGCGGTGGTCGGTCGCGCGGGCGTCCGGGCGACGCTCACCGCGGGCCTCGTGCTCGCGACCGTCTCCTTGGCCCTGCTGACCCGGCTGCCGGTGGACGGGCACTACTTCTGGGACATCTTCCCGGCCTTCGTGCTCGGTGGGGCGGGGATGGGCTTCTCGTTCGTCCCGGTCACGATCGCGAGCCTGACAGGCGTCGAGCGGTCCGACGCCGGCGTCGCTTCCGGGCTCGTGAACACGAGCAGGCAGATCGGTGGGGCAATCGGCCTCGCCGAGATCAGCACGATCGCTGCGAGCGCCACCAACGGCTACGCGCACGCCCACGCGCTGGCGGTCGTCAGCGCGCCGGCGACGGTCGACGGGTTCCAGACGTCGTTCGACGTCCTCGGCGGGTTGCTCCTCGTGGCAATCGTGATCGTCGGGGCATTCCTCCGGCCGGCGCGTGAGCGGGTCGAGGAGCTTGAGGCGGTGCAGCTGGAGGAGGCGGCGTGACGGGTCACACCGACCGGACGCCGCGCCGGAGCCGTGTCGACGAGCTGCTACGGGAGATCGACGCCCAGCGGAGGCAGCAGCTCCTGCTCGAGGTCTCAGGCGCGTACTCGCCGGGTCTCGAGCGGGAGGCCGAGGAGACGCGGCGCCAGCTCGCCGAGCTCCTGCGCTAGAGCGCGGGCGGTAACGTGGCCCGCATGCGGGCGACGACCGAGTACGAACGCAAGCTCGACGCTCCGGTCGGCTTCCGGTTGCCGCAGCTCGGTGGCCGGGCGCTCGAGCCGCGCGTCTTCACGTCCGTCTACTACGACGTGCCCGGCGGGTCGCTCGCTGCGGCGGGCATCACGCTCCGGCGCCGCACCGAGCACGGCCGCAGCCTCTGGCAGCTGAAACTACCGGCCGACGACTCGCGCCTCGAGCTCGAGGCGGAGGGGGGCCCGCGGAAGCCTCCGCCCGAGCTGCTCGATCTCCTCCATGCCCATCTGCGGCACGGGCCGCTCGAGCGAGTCGCCGAGCTCCGTACGCGCCGGCGCGGCGAGCTCGTCGCACGCGACGGGACGACCGCCGAGGTGACCGTGGACGAGGTCGCGGTAATGGATGCCCGCCGGGTGCAGGACAGGTTCGTCGAGGTCGAGGTGGAGCTACGTGCCGGCAGTCCGGCCCAGCTCGACGTCCTCGCCGAGGAGCTCGCCGGCGCGGGTGCCGAGCCGGGTAGCGGTGAGCCGAAGGTATTCCGGGCCCTCGGTCGCGGAACGGGCGACGCTCCCCTTCCGCAGACGCCGTTCGACGCGCTCCAGAGCCGTCTGCGTGAGCAGTTGCGCGAGATCGAGCGACACGACCCGGGCACGCGTCTCGGACGCGATCCCGAAAGCCTTCACGACATGCGCGTAGGCGTGCGCCGCCTCCGGGCGCTTCTGCGGGCGGGCCGGAATCTCGTCGCGGCCGACGCCACCGACCTCGACGGGCGCTTGAAGCAGCTAGGCCGTGCGCTCGGCGACGTGCGCGACCTCGACGTCCTCCTCGAGCGCCTCGAGGGCGAGGCGGCTGAATTGGGAGGCGAGGATGCGAAGCAGGCGCGATCGCTGCTCGCCGCTCTGCGGCGGGAGCGTTCCCGCGCCAGACGACGGCTGCTCGCCGCCCTTCGCTCCGACGAGTACCTCGCGCTCCTCGACGACACGACCGAGACGATCGACGGGCTCGCGCCCAGCGGAGCGGAGACGCCGCTCGACGACCTCGCCGGCAAGGCGTTCTCCAAGCTCCGCAAGGCCGTTCGCGAGCTCCCGGACGAGCCGGCCGACGAGGAGCTGCATGCGGTGCGCAAAAAGGGCAAGCGCGCGAGGTACGCGGGCGAGCTCGCGGGCCGGAAGAAGTCCGTTAAGCGGGCGAAGCGGCTGCAGGACGTGCTGGGCCAGCACCAGGACGCCGTCGTCGCGGCCGAGCGACTGCGCGAGCTCTCCGCGGAGGCGCCGCCGGAACAGGCGCTTGCGGCCGGCCGTCTCGTCGAGCGCGAGCAGGCGCGCCGCGCGGAGGCGCGGGCCGCCTGGCCGAAGGCATGGAAGAAGCTCCGCAAGACGATCTGACGGTCGTCCGTGCCGCCGGCGGGCTCGTCGTGCGGGACGACAAGGTGCTGCTCGTGCACCGGCCGAAGTACGACGACTGGAGCTTCCCGAAAGGCAAGTGCCACGACGGAGAGCCCGACGAGGCATGCGCCCTGCGTGAGGTCGAGGAGGAGACCGGGCTTCGCTGCGAGCTCCTGGAGGAGATCGGCGAGACGAGCTACCGCGACGCGAAGGGGCGGCCGAAGATCGTGCGCTACTGGCGCATGCGTGCAATGGCTGGAGAGTTCGCGCCCCACGACGAGGTGGACGAAATCCGCTGGGAGACGCCGGACGGCGCCGCCCGCCTTCTCAGCTGGCCGCGGGACCTGCCGCTGCTGGAGCAGCTGTGACGAGCGTGCTCGTCCGCCACGCCTCCGCCGGCGACCGTGACGACTGGGTGGGCGACGACCGGCAGCGCCCGCTCGATGCTCGCGGCCGTCGCCAGGCCGCGGAGCTCGTCGAGCTCCTGGGCGGGCTCGATGTGCGCCGCGTCGTCTCGAGCCCGTACGCCCGCTGCGTCGAGACGGTCGAGCCCCTCGCCGCCGCGCTCGGGCTGCCGGTCGAGCACGACGAACGGCTCGCCGAGGGTATGGGCCGGGCCGCGCTCGAGCTGCTGCGCGAGGACGGTGTCGTCTCCTGCACGCACGGCGACGTCGTCGGCGACCTGCTCGGCTACGGCTTGAAGAAGGGCGCAGCCGTCGTCCTCGAAAACGGCGAGGCCGTACGAGCGATCGCCGTGCCCAAGAGGAAGAGCTAGGCCGCGAGCGCGTCGCGCGAGGCGAGGACGGCGCCCTCGCGGATGCCGCCGCTGCAGACGTGGAGCGGCACGCCGAGCCTTTGCTGCACCTCGGCGAGCAGGATCACGCCGGCCGGCAGGATCTCGGCCCGTGCCCGGTCCACGCCGAAGCGGTGAGCGATCTCGCGGGGCGAGGCCGTCTCGACGAGCCGTAGTGCCTCGGCCAGCTCCGCCTCGCCGAGCTCCGAGCCGACGAGCCGGCGCGCCGCGCGGGCGCTGCCGCCGACGACGAGGGCCGTCTCGGCCTGCGGCGGGTCCAGGTGTGCGAATGCCTCCCCGGCTTCCGCCCGCATGTCGCCGGCGCGGGTCGTGAGGCGGACCGAGCCGAGGTCGACCGACTCGATCCACTCGGGCTCGCCGGCCGGGCTGCCGACCGCGATCTCGGTCGAGGCGCCGCCGACGTCGCAGACGGCGATCCGCGACGGCAGCGAGAGATCGGTGGTGAGTACGGCTCCGCGGTAGGCGAGCGTGCCCTCCTCCTCCTTCGTGAGCACGCGCGCCTGCACCCTCGCCGCCCGGGACAGGACCGCGACGAGCTCGGCTGCGTTGCTCGCCTGGCGGCCCGGAGCCGTGAGGAAGACGTCGAGCGACGCGACGCGCCTGCGTCTCGCCGCGCCCGCCAGCTCGCGGACGGCCTTGGCGGCGGCTGCGAGATGGACGGTGGAGACGGCGCCGAAGCGCTCGATCTCTTCGCCGAGCGAGAGCCGCACCTTGCCCTTGTCGAGCGGAACGAGACCGTCAGGGCCGGCGCTCGCGACGAGCAGCCGCGTCGTGTTGGAGCCCACGTCGATGACGCCGATACGCATCTCCACGCATCGTAGGTCCGCCGTCGGCGAGCACGGCAAAGACTTGGTGACGAAGTTGAGACGGTCCGGTAGCCGTGCGGATGCCTAAAGGGAACGGGCGAGCGAGAGCCGCCGCCGGGCCCGCCGCATCAGTACCTGCTGCCCGGAGCGTGGCCGCTCGTCCTTCTTCGGATGGACGCGGTGCCAGCCCCCCTTCGCGTCGAGCTCGAACGAGGTCGCCGTGTCGCGCCACAGTGCCTCGAGAGTGGCGGAGAGCTCGGCCTGGAGCGCGACGTCCTCGACCGGGGTAACGACCTCGACCCGGTGGTCGAGGTTGCGCGGCATCAGGTCCGCGCTCCCCATGAGACAGACGCTGCGGTCGGCTGCGTCGAAGGCGAAGACCCGGCTGTGCTCGAGGAAGCGGCCGAGCACGCTCCGCACGCGGATCTGCTCGCTCAGTCCCGGCACGCCCGGACGCAGCGAGCACACTCCGCGGACGAGCAGGTCGATCCGCGCCCCGGCCCGGGACGCGGCGTACAGCTCGTCGATCACCTGCGGGTGCGTGAGCCCGTTGACCTTGATCCGGATCCTCGCCCTCTTGCCAGCCGAGGCGGCGTCGGCGACGGTCCGGATCTCCTCGACGAGGCGGTCGCGAAGGGTGAACGGCGCCACGAGAAGCTTGCGAAAGTGCGCCGGACGCCCGAAGCCGGTCAGGTAGTTGAAGAGGTCGGCGACGTCGGCTGCGATGTCCTCGTCGGCCGTGAAGAGCCCGAAGTCCTCGTACGCGCGGGCCGTCAAGGCGTTGTAGTTGCCGGTGCCGAGGTGGACGTAGCGGCGCAGGCCACCCGCCTCGCGCCGGACGACGAGCGTCGTCTTCGCGTGGATTTTGAGCCCCGGGAAGCCGTAGACGATGTGGACGCCCGCCTGCTCGAGCGCGCGCGACCACTCGATGTTGCGGCGTTCGTCGCCGCGGGCCTTGATCTCGACGAGGCAGACGGTCTGCTTGCCGCGCTCTGAGGCGTCGATCAGGGCGGGCACGAGCGGGGTGTCGTCGCTCGTCCGGTACACCGTCGACTTGATCGCGATCACCTCGGGGTCGGCCGCGGCCCGGTCGACGTAGGACTCGAAGCTGCTCGCGAACGAGTCGTAGGGATGGTGGACGAGGAGGTCTCCGGCGCGGAGCGCGGCGAACTGCTCGGCCGCCGACTCGATGGAGTTCCAGGGCGGCCGCGAGACCGGCAGCCACGCCTCGTTCTTCAAATCGGGCCGATCGAGCCTCGAGAGCTCGCCGAGATCGGCGAAGTCGAGCATTCCCTCCAGCGGGTAGACGAGCTCGTCCGCGACGCGCAGCCCCTGCTGCAGCCGCTCCCGCATGGCCCGCGACATCGATGCCGAGACCTCGAGCCGCGTGACCTCGCCGAAGCGCGCGCGCAGCAGCTCGAGCTCGACCGCCTCGAGCAGGTCGTCGGTCTCGTCCGCGACCTCGAGATCGCCGTCGCGCGTGACGCGGAAGAGCGACCGCTCGAGGATGTCCATCCCCGGGAAGAGGGCGGGCAGATAGTGCGAGAGAACGCGCTCGAGGGGCACGAAGCGGCCGCTGCGGCCGATAGGGAAGAAGCGCGGCAGCCCCTCGGGCACCTTGACCCTGGCGAAACGCTGCTCGCCGGTGTCGGGATCGGCGACGAACAGGCCGAGGCTGATCGAGAGCGCCGAGATGTAGGGGAACGGCTGGCCGGGGCCGACGGCGAGCGGCGTCAGCACCGGGAAGATCTCGTGCTCGAAGCGCTCGTCGAGCTCGGTGCGCTCGGCCGGCTCGAGCTCCTCGACGCTCGAGACGACGATCTTCTCCTTTGCGAGCGCTGGGCAGAGCTCGCTGCTCCAGAGCTTCGACTGGCGGCCGTAGAGGTCGAGCACGCTCTCGCGGGCGTCGTCGAGCGTCTGCTGCGCTGTCCGGCCGTCCGGCAGCCGCCTGCTCACCCCGGCCGCGGCCTGGCCGGTCAGCGCGGCGACCCGGACCATGAAGAACTCGTCCAGCATCTCCGCCGAGACCTTGAGGAAGAACAGGCGCTCGAGCAGCGGCACCGTCTCGTCGCCCGCGAGCTCGAGCAGGCGGCCGTCGTAGTCGAGGAAGGAGAGCTCGCGGTTGCTCAGCCGTTCGGCGGCCGGGGCGGCGCGCTTACGGGCACGGGCGGTAGCCACCGTACGAGCCTATCTCCCGCTCCGCTTCAGCCGGAGGTAACGGTCCGGTGACATCCGAGGTCACCGGCGACCCGTAGGACGACCCGCACGGAGGGCCGCTGCTTCGCGGCGGTCCTCCGCCCGACGCAGACTCGGACGGCGGAGTACCCTCGGCTGATGGCCGTCGCTCCCCCCAGTCGTACCCTCTCGCCCTCGCAGCTCGACACGCTGGCCCGCCACGGCGAGGAACGTAGGGCGCGGCCTGGAGACACGCTGTACAAGGTCGGCGACGCGACGTATCCCTTCATCGCCATCTTGGAAGGCGAGGTCGCGATCGTGGGAGCGGCCGGGAACGAGATCATCAGGCACGGGCCCTCGGGCTTCCTCGGCGAGCTCAACCTCCTCTCCGGCCAGACGGTTTTCGTGAACGCCGTCGTGACCAAGCCGCTCCGGTACATCGCGGTCGAGCGGGACGTGCTTCGCTCGCTGCTGTTCGACGACGCGCCGCTGAGCGACCTGGTGCTGTCGGCGTTCATCGAGCGGCGGGAGGCTCTGCAAACCGTCGACGGGATCGGCCTCGATATCGTCGGGCCGCGCACGTCGGAGACGACGATGCGGATGCTCGACTTCCTGCGCGCCAACCGCCTGCCGTTCACCTGGCACGACGAGGTCCCAGACGCAGGAGAAGAGCCGCCGTTCGTGCGGCTGCCCGGCGGTATTGAGCTGAAGCACCCATCGAGCGGTGACGTGCTGCGAGCGCTCGGCATCGGCGCCGAGCTCGAGCGCCGGGAGGAGGTCGACCTGCTCGTCGTCGGCGCCGGCCCGGCTGGACTGGCCGCGGCCGTCTACGGCGCCTCCGAAGGCCTCGACACGCTCGTCGTCGAGAGCACCGCGCTCGGCGGACAGGCCGGATCGTCGCGCCGCATCGAGAACTACCTCGGCTTCCCTGCCGGGATCAGCGGCACCGAGCTCACGAGTCGCGCCGTCTCACAGGCCCGGAAGTTCGGCGCGAGGCCTGCCACGCCGTATCGCGCCGTCGGGCTCGAGCCGGGAAACGGGCGTCACGTGGTGCTGCTCGAAGAGGGGCACGAGATCGCAGCGCGCGCGGTCGTGCTCGCCACCGGCGCCGAGTACCGGCGCCTCCCGCTCGAGGATCTTCACGACTACGAGGGCACGAGCGTGTTCTACGCCGCGGGGCCGCCCGAGGCGCAGCTCTGCGGCGCCTCTCGGGTCGCCGTCCTCGGCGGCGGCAACTCCGCCGGCCAGGCAGCCGTCTGGCTCGCCCGGGGCGGCGCGCTCGTCACGCTCCTCCACCGGCGCGCCGACCTCCGCGAGACGATGTCCGACTACCTCATCCACGAGCTCGAGCGCTACGGCGTGGCCGTCCGCGACCGCAGCGAGATCGCCGAGCTCCACGGAAGCGACGGACGGCTCGAGGCGGTCACGCTCACCGACGGCACGCGCCTTCCGTTCTCGTTCCTGTTCCTCTTCCTCGGAGCGAAGCCGTGCACGACGTGGCTCGGCGACGCCGTCGCACGGCACGACGACGGCTTCGTGCTCACGGGCGACGCGGCCGGCGTGGAGAACCTGCTCGGGACGAGCGTTCCCGGGATCCTGGCCGCCGGCGACGTTCGCTCGGGCTCGACGAAGCGCTGCGCGGCCGCGGTCGGCGAAGGCGCCATGGCGGTGCAGTTCGTCCACGAGCATCTCGCGGCGAAGCGGCCGGCGGGCGTGTCGTGAACGCGGCCGCCTGCACCCATCTGGACGACGTCGCCGTGCGCGAGCTGCCGGCCGAGGTGGACGGCTGCGAGGACTGCCTCCGCATGGGCGGCAAGTGGCTGCACCTCCGCATTTGCCTCACTTGCGGCCACGTCGGCTGCTGCGACAGCTCGCCGAATCGTCACGCGACCGCCCACTATCACGAGACCGCGCATCCGATCATCCGCTCGCTGGAGCCCGGCGAGGACTGGAGCTGGTGCTACGTCGACGATGCGTGG
>Ga0193751_1001020_pt1 | contig 18953 bp, 15 predicted proteins | sample L1c2metaG_FD_143050 | JGI IMG/M metagenome (GOLD analysis project Ga0193751, IMG submission 143050) | Soil microbial communities from a riparian zone of the East river system, Colorado, United States - L1c2 | ecosystem: Environmental > Terrestrial > Soil > Riparian zone | place: USA: East River... | reverse complement strand
GCGCGCGTGGCCGCAGCATCAAACAAATTCAGAAATTCAATTTTCTTTTCTGGCGGCAGGAAAGACGCCTCGAACGAATTGCGCGCCAATTCGCGCAGGTGTTCGTCGGTGAAGCCGAAGGCCTCCTGCACCAGCGCGTATTCCTCGGCCAGCGACGTCCGAAACATCGCGGGATCATCGGTGTTAAGGGTCAGCATCAGGCCCTGATCGAAGTAGCGCCGCACCGGATGTTGCGCGAGTTCGGCGCAGCACCCCGTCCGCAGATTGCTGGTCACGCAGATTTCAATCGGAACCTGGCTCTCGGCCAACTCTTCGATCAATTCCGGATCCTGCGCCGCGGTCAGGCCGTGGCCGATGCGTTCCGCTTTGAGGTTCAGCGCGCCCCAAATGGATTCCGGCCCGGCGCTTTCACCAGCGTGAGCCGTGAGGTGAAGACCGTGCTCCGCGCCGCGCGCGTAGGCGCCTGCGAACCACTCAGGAGGACCCGCACGCTCGTCGCCGCCAATGCCGAAGGCAACTACATTGCGATCGCGAAACTGGATGGCGAGATCGAGCACACTCTGTGCTTTCTCGGCGCCGAACTGCCGAACGGCATCGAATATCCACAGCAGTGAAATGCCGAAGTCTTTCTCTCCGCGCTGGCGGCCACGCTCCAGGCCCTCGAAAATCGCGGCGAAGTCCTGCTTGCGCCAGAGGCAGACGCCGACCGAAACAATAAGCTCCGCATGCAGAACGTTCTGCGATTTCAGCCGCTCCATCAGCCGGTAAGTAATCAACTCGTAGTCGTCCGGCGTGCGGAGATGTCCCGTCACATCTTTAAAAGCCGTCAGGAAACCCGCGAAGTCTTTGTAGTTGTAGAGTTGCTCCACTTCGGCGAGCGGCGTCCCTTCCATCTCGTGACGCTGCCGCAGTTCCAGCAGTGTGGACGGCTCGATCGAGCCTTCGAGATGCAGATGCAGCTCGGCCTTCGGGAGCGAGAGGACGAAGCTGGACGGCTCCGACGACATACACCGATTCTAAAGGATTCGGCGATTACTTTGTCTTGCAGAACTCGCTATGATGCCGGCTGTAGAAAACGTAAATGAGCAGTCCCAGCGCCAGCCAGATCACGAATCGAAGCCAGGTAATGAGCGTGAGCCCGAACATCAGACCGCCGCACAGAATTACAGAGATCAGCGGAAACCACGGCACAAAGGGCACACGGAACGAACGCTTGCGATCGGGCTGCTTGAGTCGAAGAAAGATGACTCCCAGCGAAACCAACACGAAGGCGAACAGCGTCCCAATGTTGGCGAGGTCGGCCGCATCGCCAATATCCACGAGCCCGGCGGGAATTCCAACCGCAAAACAGGCGATCCAAGTGGACCAGTGCGGCGTCTTATATTTCGGATGCACGGCGGAGAACAACTTCGGCAACAAGCCGTCTCGAGACATGGCATACCAGATTCGCGCCTGCCCGTACTGAAACACGAGCAACGAAGAGATCATCCCCGTCAGCGCGCCAATCACGATCACCGACCGGAAGAACGGGTGCACTCCCAGATACTTCATCGCATAGGCGACGGGGGCTTCGGCGGCTTCTCCGGAAACGAAGGTCGTGTACTTCATCATACCGAGCAGCACCAAAGCGACGCCGACGTATAGCAGGGTGCAGACAATCAGCGACATGATAATTCCGAAAGGCAAATCTTTCTGCGGATTGCGCGATTCCTCCGCCGCGGTTGAGACGGAATCGAATCCGATATAGGTGAAGAAGACGATCGCGCCTCCGGTGACGATTCCGGCAAATCCGGAAGGCGCGAAGGGCGTCCAGTTGGCGGGCTTCACCAGCATTCCACCGACAACCAGGAAGGTGAGGATGGCGCCAATCTTGACCATCACCATGATGTTGTTCGTTTCCGCCGATTCCTTTACTCCGCGCACCAGGAGGAGCGTGAGAATAAACACGATCAGGAAGCCCGGAAGATTGAAGTAAGCGCCGGTCCATTGCCCGCCGGCCCAGACTGGACTTGCCCATTTGTCCGGTAAGTTGACGCCGAACGCCGCCAGTTGCGCTTTCGTATAGCCCGCAAAACCCACCGCCACGGCTACGTTGCTGACTACGTATTCGAGAATCAGGTCCCAGCCAATGATCCAGGCAAAGATTTCGCCGAGCGTCGCGTAGGAGTACGTATAGGCGCTCCCGGCGATGGGAATCATCGAGGCAAGTTCGGCGTAGCACAACCCGGCAAAGCTACAGGCGATCGCCACCAGGAAAAACGAAATTGCAATGGAAGGCCCGGCAGGCGGACGGCCATGCATCAGCGCTCCGGCCGCGCTGCCGGTACGCAGGAAATTTACAATCAGGTCGAGCGCCTGGGCATGCAGGATAGAAGGCGCCTGGAAATATTCTCCGGCCGCCGCCGTCCCCGTAAGAACGAAGATTCCCGAACCGATGATGGCGCCGATACCGAGCGCCGTCAGCGACCACGGCCCCAGCGTCTTACTGAGCCGGGTTGCCGGGTGCTCCGAGTCCGCGATCAGTTTGTCGATGGACTTGCAACAGAAGGCCTGGCTATTGGAAGTACGGACGACGCCATCTGCCGGCTCAGTGGATAATTGCGCCAAGAGTTCGTTGTCTCCTCACAGCGGGAGTCGGGCATGAGCGCTGGCCCATGCCCTGCACTGCTCGCGGCTTCGGCTAACGGCTTAGCGTTTCGCCTGACCGCGTACCAGCTTTTTCACCTTGCGCTTCTTCGATCCGCGCGCGTAATCGCGGGGCTTCTTCGGCTTTTCCGCCTTGATCTTCTTGCGCGCGGCTCGCTTGGTTTTCTTACGTTCGTCTTTGCTTAGCTTTTTTGTGTTTGCCATGATTGCAGTTTAGTTTCCTCTGGTGTTTAGTTTAATCGGATCTGGAGATTGCCGGTCCAAAGAATGCGTCGCCAACGATCGCGGAACGACACCTCCCTCAGAAGGGAGAAAAACGGTCCGTCGATCCCCAGCATTCAATGTCGTCGCTATACCAGACCGCCCCGTCTTCGTTCGTCTGGAGGACGCGGGCATCCACCGCTGTCACCAACTCGACATACGGCCACGTCTTAATCTTCGGATTGCGGTTCTTCATCGCCCTCGTCTGCAGGCCGTTCCAAATCTTGCAATCGCGCGCGTTATGCGGATTGAAAACGGTTTTCAGGTCTTGCGGCCACTTCGTGTAATAGTTGTGAATCTGGAGTCCCACCGGCTCCAGGTTCCCATCCGAGTTCATGATCTGCATCTCGATCACGAACATATAAACGTCCACCGGCTTATTTGTGCCCACTTCCGTATCGTGATGAAGTTCAAGCAACATGGGCAGGCCATCGAGGATATAGGACGCACCACTACCGTCCTGAGCCTTATACGGCGCCACATCCGAGGCCGGCGCATTGGCCGCCGGGTGCCGCTGCTGCTGCACTTGCTTAGTCTGCCCAAAAATCGGCGATATCGCCAACATGCCCACCATAATCAGTAAACCCATTCGGCTAATTTTGTTCATCCCAACTTCTCCCTGGACTCGTAGTTTCCCATCTCACGCTTTCTCCAGCTGCGCGTACTTCTCTACCAGCTTCTTCAAACCGAAGCGAGGGAATTGTACCGTAATCTTGGCGTCTTCCCCATCTCCTTCGCGCTGAAACACCGTCCCCTCGCCATATTTGGGGTGCTTGACTTTCTGCCCGGGACGGAATCCGCGCCTGCCTTTCGGCTCCTCAGACATCATTTTCGGAACATGGAACTTCTTGCCCCTCGACGCAAAGAATTCGGCGATATTGTCGATGGAGTTGTAGTTCGCGAGCGGAGTCACTGTCTTCGGCTTGACCCGAGCCGGGTTCCAGGCGGCGCTCTGATCTTCGTCTTCGTAGGAATAGTGCGTACTCTGCCCGTGTGGCGCGGACACTCTTGTCCGCGAACCGCCAGCAGAAGAAGGGAATGTAGACGAGGCAATGGATGCAGAGGATCCCCTTTTCCGCGATCCGCCCAACTCCTCCACCAACTGCGGCGGCACTTCTTCCAGGAACCGCGACGGCACACTCGCCTCCGGCATGTCCGTGCCATAGCGGCGGCGATACACGGCTCGCGACAAGATCAGCGTGTCCATGGCGCGCGTCATGCCGACGTAGCAGAGCCGCCGCTCTTCTTCGATCGAATCCGGCTCCAGCATGGTGCGCGAATGCGGAAACAGACCTTCCTCCATCCCCGCCAGCACTACCAGCGGGAACTCCAGCCCCTTGGCCGCGTGCAGCGTCATCAACGTGATCTGCGCGTGCTCGTCATACTGATCGGCGTCGCTGACCAGCGCTGCGTGATCGAGAAACTGATCGAGCGTCTCACCACGATCGCGCGAATCCATGGCCGCGTTCACCAGCTCGCGCAGGTTCTCGATGCGCGAGTAAGACTCCGGCGTGTCCTCCTCCTCGAGTTGCTTGATGTATCCAGTGCGGTCAATCAGAAACTTGAGAATCTCGGCGGTATTAGCCGCCGCGCCCGGCGCACGAAATCCTTCGACCGCCTCGTCGCTGGAGAGACGGGCGCCCTCGCCCGTCCCCTCGTCCTCCGCAGAATCGCCGGCCGCAAAATCAAAGCTGAAGTTGCCCGGATCGAAATCAGTATCGCTCTCCTGATCTTGCGTAGGGACGGCCGCCCCCGGCTGTCTAGCCGAGCGAAGCTCGGCAGCCGCCTCTGCCTCCGACTTCGCCCCCGCCGTCTCCTCCACCCGCTCCACATAAGCCCCCGCCAGCATCGCGCGCCCGTCCTCAATCAGTTCGCGGAAGCTCTTCAACGCAGCCACCGCCCGAGCCGGAAGCAACTGTCGCTCAATCCCTTCGCCAATCGCGCCCCACATCGACAGCCCCGTTTCGAGCGCGAGCCGCTCCATCATCTCAATCGTCGTCTTGCCAATCCCGCGCACCGGCGTATTGATCACGCGCAGCAGCGAAACCGAATCATCCGGATTCTGGATGACCTTCAAATACGAAATTAGATCTTTGATCTCAGCTCGCTCGTAGAACGAGAAGCCGCCCACTACGTGATACTTCAACTGATAGCGGCGCAGCGCTTCTTCGAATAGTCGCGACTGCGAATTCGTCCGATAGAGCACGGCCGCTCGCGCCGTTTCGCCATTTTCGCCGGCCTGCCGCACGTAGCGATTGATCGTATCGGCCGCAAACAGCGCTTCGTTCTCGCCGTCCGGAGCCTCGTAGTAGCCGATCTTCGCCCCGCCCTGCCGTGCCGTCCACAGATTCTTGCCCTTGCGCCGAACGTTATTCGCGACCACAGCCGACGCCGCGCCTAGAATATTCTGCGTCGAGCGGTAGTTCTCCTCCAGCCGCACAATCTTCGCTTCCGGAAAGTCGGCCTCAAACTCCAGAATGTTACGAATATCGGCCCCGCGCCACGAATAGATCGACTGATCCTCATCGCCCACCGCGCAGACGTTGTGCCTGTCACCCGCCAGCAAGCGCATTAGTTCATACTGCGGACGGTTCGTGTCCTGGTATTCATCGATCAAAAGATACTGGAATCGCCGGTTGTAGTATTCGCGCACCGCCGCCACCGACTTGAGCAATCGCATGGCTTCGAGCAACAGGTCGTCGAAGTCCATCGCATTCGCTTTAAGCAGCTCCTTCCGATACTCCTCAAAAATGTGCGCAATCTTTTCAGTTTTGGGATCCGCCGATTGCAGATAGATTTCCTGCGGATCGAGCATGTGATTCTTAGCCCATGAAATCCGCGAAAGCACGTTGCGCGGCGTCAACTGCTTGTCGTCCAGCCCCAACCGTCGCATGATGCTCTTGACGACTTGCTGCTGATCGCTCTCGTCGTAGATGACGAAATTTTTCGTGAGCCCGATCGGCGGCTGTCCCGGCACGGCAGAAGGAATCCGCAAAGCTTCAATATCCCGCCGCAGCACGCGGACGCAAAACGAGTGGAACGTAGAAATCACCGGCTTGGCGATGCTGAGCCCCCCGACGAGCTCTTCGACCCGCTCCGCCATTTCCGCTGCAGCCTTGTTGGTGAAAGTCATCGCAAGGATCGCTTCCGGCATCACGCCCATCTTCTCGATCAGATAAGCAATGCGGAACGTAATAACGCGAGTCTTCCCGCTGCCCGCCCCGGCCAGGATCAACACCGGCCCGTCGGTGGTCTCGACTGCTTCGCGTTGTTGCGGGTTTAGTTCGTCCAGGAACGACAAAAGAGAATGGCTCCAGAGATGCGCTAGATGGATTTTACTCGAATCTGCGTTCCCGACTTCGCTACCATTCGAGTTTTCCGATACTCCGCGCGAGAAGGCGGCTTCGTAGAGTAGACTCGCTCCGCGTAGCGTGATCTACCTTGCAATAGCACTGATGATTGCGGTGGCCTTAATGCTGTGGCCTGTGCTATCGGATGCACGGCACTGGTTTCCGCGCAGGAAAACCAAGAAGACAAGCCATTAGTATTCTCTTCCGACGTAGCTTAAGGAATAGCCACTTGCCATTGGAAGGCACGAAATTCGGCGAGCCTGGCGAAGTCCCGCTCGTTCGCGGTGATCACCGTCGCGCCCATTCGCGCGGCGCTCATCGCAATCAGTGCATCGTTTGCCAGACGTCCCTGCCCGATCTTTTCGTAGCCATATCTAGCCGCCAAGCGCGCCAGTACCCGTCCGGCTTGAGTCCAATCACCGAGGGTCGGCACCAGAATACGTTTGACCCGGTCGAAGTCGCGCTCCATTCGTTCCAGTGATTTTCGAACGCGGTCCGATGCTCCTGCATAGAGTTCCTCGAGCACCACAGCACTGAGCCAAAGCGGAGCATCGACCGAGAACCGCCGCAGCGACAAGATGGCATCGTCTCCCCGACGCATTCCGCTAATGTAGATAGAGGAATCGAACAAGGCAGCTCGCATTCTAGCGATCCAATTTTCCGAAAACGTCTTTGATTTCGCCGCCGCTTCTGAGGAAACGCTCGTTGGCCTCGAGAGTGAGCCGATTGCTTTCGTGTTCGGAGATCGCCAAATCGAGCGCCCGCTCGATAGTCTCCGTCTCTGTCTTTGCCCGCAAAGCTTTTTGAGCGCGTTTAATTTTTACAGAATCCAATTGAAAGTGTTTATGTGCGCGCCTGCTTGTCGTGGTCATTGAAGCGATCCTCCACCCGAACAGCATACCATGTGATGTACATATAATCAATTTCTTTGTACATCCAAAGGAAACAAACACATACGGAGGATCCTCTTGGAAGGCGCCGCAAACTCACCCCTTCCAGCGCTGCTATAATTAAGAATTGCGCTCATGAGGAAGAACCCACTAGTAGCTGCCGCCACGGATGACACCACCGAAACTCCCGCTCCCCGCCTCATCCGCTCCACCACCGTCCTCTGCGTTCGCCGCAACGACAAGGTTGTCATGGCGGGCGATGGACAGGTCACGCTCGGTGAATCCGTCATCAAGCACGGAGCGAAGAAAATTCGCCGCCTCTATCAGGACAAGATTCTTGCCGGATTTGCCGGCTCAACCGCCGACGCTTTCACTCTGTTCAGCCGTTTCGAGTCCAAGCTGGAGCAGTATCACGGCAACCTAGGCCGCTCCGCCGTCGAACTCGCGAAAGACTGGCGCACCGACAAATTTCTCCGCCATTTGGAAGCCCTGCTGCTGGTTTCCGACAAAGAAGCTACGTTCTTGCTCAGCGGCCAGGGAGACGTGATCGAGCCCGATACCGGCATTGCGGCGATCGGCTCCGGCGGCCCGTTTGCCCAGGCAGCAGCGCAGGCCCTGGCCGATCACACCAAGCTCTCGTCGCGAGAAATTGCCGAAGAAGCAATGAAGATTGCCAGCCGCATGTGCATCTATACCAATGACAGGATTACGATTGAGGAATTGTGAGGCGAGGTCTCAGGAGTTAGGTGTCAGGTTTCAGGAAAATCAAAGCCTGACACCCGAGACCTGAGACCTGACACCTGATTTTTTATGGCCATCTATCTACCCGGAACCGCTGAAGAAGAACAAGTCACGCTCGACGAACTGACGCCGCGCGAAATCGTCGCCGAACTCGACAAGTACGTTGTCGGCCAAAAAGACGCTAAGCGCGCTGTCTCCATCGCCCTGCGCAACCGCATGCGCCGGCAGAAGCTCGCGCCCGAAATGGCCGAAGAAGTCATCCCCAAAAACATAATTATGATCGGGCCCACCGGCGTGGGCAAAACCGAAATCGCCCGCCGCCTCGCCAAGCTAGCCAACTCGCCATTCCTGAAGGTCGAGGCGTCCAAGTTCACCGAAGTCGGCTACGTTGGTCGCGATGTGGAATCCATGATCCGCGACCTGGTCGAGATCGCGATCGAAATGGTCCGCGAAGAGAAACTCGAAGATGTCTCGGACAAGGCCGAGTTGAACGCGGAAGAGCGCCTGCTCGATATTCTTCTGCCTCCGATCTCGCCGCGTCCGTCAGATTCCAGTTCCAGCGGCGGCGTGGTTATCGACGGCAGTACCAGCTTGACCGAATCTTCCAGCCGCACCCGCGAGAAACTGCGTCAGCAGTTGCGCGAAGGCAAACTCGACGACCGCACCGTCGAAATCGAAACCCGCGAACGCAATTTTCCGTCGTTCGAAATCATCTCCAACCAGGGCGTCGAGGAGATGGACGTCAATCTCAAGGACATGTTGCCCAACATCTTCGGCCAGCGCACCAAGAAGCGGAAGATGAAGGTCAACGAGGCGTTCGAGTACCTGATCCAGGAAGAAGAGCAGCGCCTGATCGACATGGAGCAGGTCACGCGCGTCGCCATTGACCGCGTCGAGAACTCCGGCATCATCTTCCTTGACGAAATCGACAAGATCGCCGGCCGTGAAAGCGGCCATGGTCCGGACGTTTCGCGTGAAGGCGTGCAGCGCGACATCCTTCCCATCGTCGAAGGCACCACCGTCAACACGCGTTACGGCATGGTCCGCACCGACCACATCCTGTTCGTGGCCGCGGGAGCGTTCCACGTCTCGAAGCCGAGCGACCTGATTCCCGAATTGCAGGGCCGCTTCCCAATCCGCGTGGAACTGCAGTCGCTCACCATGGAAGACTTCGTCCGCATCCTGACCGAGCCGAAGTCTTCGCTGACCAGGCAATACATCGCGCTGCTAGAAACCGAAGGCGTGAAGTTGGAGTTCACGCCCGAAGCGCTCGAAGAAGTCGCGCGCTTTGCGTTTCGCGTAAACGAAGGCACGGAAAACATCGGCGCCCGCCGCCTGCATACGATCATGGAGCGAGTGCTCGACGAGATCAGCTTTGAGGCGCCCGAAAAGAAAGGCCAGGAGTTCAAGGTGGACGCGGCCTACGTGCAGAAAATGCTCAGTGAGATTGTGAAAGACCAGGATCTGTCGCGGTACATCCTGTAGAAATTCTCAACCACCGGGGACACAGAGGTACACAGGGAAAATCCCACGGGGAAATCCGAAGATCCCTCTGTGTACCTCTGTGCTCCCTGTGGTTGTCTTTTGCTCTTCTCGCGAACTGTCGCTTTCTGCTAAGCTCACGGCTTTCCATTAACTTCCGGTTTTTGCAATCATGACTCTAGACCGCACCCGCCTCAAATCCCTCATGGAGCGCGAACAAAAGCGCTTCGTCGTCGAACGCCCTAAATCGAAAGCCATCTACGAACGCGGCAAGAAGTCGCTGCTCTCCGGCGTCCCCATGAACTGGATGGTGAAGTGGGCCGGCGCTTTTCCGCCCGTTGTACGCGAGGCCAGCGGCGCACACTTCTACGACGTTGACGGCCATCGCTACGTGGACTTCTGCCTCGGCGACACTGGCGCAATGACCGGGCATTCTCCGTTCGCCACCGCGAAAGCCATCGAGGAGCAGGTCAAACGCGGCATCACTCTCATGCTGCCGTCCGAAGATGCCGTCTTTGTCGCCGAAGAGTTGCAGCAGCGCTTCGGCTTGGCCTACTGGCAGTTTGCGCTGACTGCCACCGACGCCAATCGCTTCTCGATTCGTCTCGCGCGCCAGATTACCGGTCGGGCGAAAATCCTGGTCTTCAACTGGTGTTACCACGGCTCGGTCGATGAAACTTTCATCACCCTTAATCCCGACGGCACTTCCGGAGCGCGGCGCGGCAACATCGGCCCACCAGTCGATCCTTCCGTGACCACGCGCGTCGTTGAATTCAACGATGTCCCCTCGCTCGAACGGGCGCTCGCTCACGGCGACGTCGCCTGCGTTCTGGCGGAGCCTGCGTTGACGAACGTCGGCATCGTGCATCCCATTCCCGGCTACCACCACGCGCTGCGCGAGCTTACGCGCAAGTACGGCACGCTGCTCATCATCGACGAAACGCACACTATCTGCGCCGGCCCCGGCGGTTACACGCGCGCCGAAAACCTCGATTCCGACTTCCTCGTCTTCGGCAAGCCCATCGCCGGCGGGCTTCCCGCCGCAACCTACGGCTTCACCCAAAAAGTCGCGGACATGATTCTCGAGCGCCATAGCCTCGAAGACAGCGATACCGGAGGAATCGGCGGAACCCTCGCCGGCAATGCCCTCTCCCTGGCCGCGATGCGCGCTACGCTAACAAAAGTTCTGACCAAAGAAGCCTTCGACCGGATGATCCCGCTGGCCGAGCGCTGGACCGCAGGCGTACAAAAAGTTATCGACGATTTTGGTCTCCCCTGGCACGTCACGCGCCTCGGTTGCCGCGCCGAATATCTCTTCGGCCCCAACGAGCCAAAGAATGGAACCGAAGCCCACGATGCGATGGACTTCGAACTCGAACGCTTCATGCATCTCTACGCCATGAATCGCGGCATCCTGCTCACGCCCTTCCACAACATGGCGCTGATGTCGCCGGCAACCGCGATCGAGGACGTCGACTGCCACAGCAAAATCTTTCGCGAAGCCGTGCGCGACTTGGCAGGATAAGCCCGTGTGGCGCGGACACTCCTGTCCGCGTGTCGACGCAGAGACTAATGTGGACGTGGTCGGCTCGTGTGGGCGCCGGCGACTCGCCCGCGCGACCTCTGATACTCTTTTTCCTTCCGCATGACACCGCATCTTGGAAGGTTCATCACTCCGACAGCGCTCTGCCTGCTGCTGGCCAGCTGCGCCCAGACTGGACCGCCGCTGCCGCCGTCGCTCGAACTCCCCAAGCCGCCCACGGATCTTCGCGCCAGCCGCAAAGGCGATCACGTCACCCTCAGCTGGAGCGAGCCCACCCTCACCACCGACCGCCAGAGCGTGCGCTACCTCGGTCCAACCCTCGTCTGCCGCAGCCTCGAACCTGAAATCACGACGTGCGGAAATTTCGCCGCCATGATACCGGCGCCGTCATCTCTAGCTGCGGCCCCGCGGAAGTCAAGAGGTACGCAGTCAGGCTTGCCGCGCCCCGCCCCCGAGACCTACACCGACACACTGCCACCGGCTATGCAACGGCAGGACCCCTCCGTCGAAGTCACCTATGCCGTCGAGGCCTTGAACCGCAACGCCCGCGGCGCGGGATTGTCGAATCGCGTGCACGTCCTCGCCGTCATGACGCTGCCTCCGCCGGGCGACTTGGCCGCCGAACTCACTGGCGATGGCGTGGTCCTCACGTGGACAAGTCCCGGCGAATTAGACATCCCCGGCATTCAACATCAGTATCGAATCTATCGGCGCGACGAAAGCTCCGGCAAAGACGCGATTGCAGGCGAAGTCCCCTTAGGCGAGTCTGGCCCCGCGCATTTCACGGACTCAGCCTTCGAATGGGAAAAGACCTACCTCTACCGGATCAACGCGGTAAGCATCGTCAAACGGTCCGACAGCGAGGTGCAGGTTGAGGGCGACGATACTCCGCCCGTGCGCGTCATCGCCCACGACGTCTTTCCGCCCTCCATACCCGCCGGTTTGCAGGCGGCGTACTCGGGCGAGGGACAAAAGCCATTCATCGATCTCATCTGGGCGCCGGTGACAAACGCCGATCTCGCGGGATACAACGTCTATCGCAGCGACGGGAGTGGTCCAGCAGTCAAGCTGAATTCCGAGCTGGTGAAATCGCCGTCGTATCGCGATAACGCGGTCGCCTCAGGCAAAACCTACACCTACTCCGTGTCCGCAGTGGACGTTCGTGGAAACGAAAGCCAGCGCTCCGAGGAAACCAGCGAGTCTGTCCCATAGCAGAGTGACCCGAAGATCGCGGCGAAATTCTTTACCACAGGGAACAAAGAGGAACACAGGGGGAACACAGGGAACTTCTGCGCGAGCCGACTATCAAATTTGATCCCGAATCGAAAGCCTTCCCCTGTGGTCTTTCCCCTGTGCTCCCCTGTGTCCCCTGTGGTAAAGAATTCCCCGTAGCCGGAAATACCCTCGCGGATTTTTCCTCCGCGATCTTTCCGCCCCTAGTCATTAGAAATTGTGTTTAGATATTGCTCTGATGAAATACTGCCGATTCGATCTCAACGGTTCCGCCCACTACGGCCTCGTCGAATCTGTTGCAGGCAGCGAGGAAATCACTCGCCTGCTCCTCCAGCCGCCGCAGGATAGCGATGGCGACGTCGAAGGCCTTGCCAGCCGCCGCATGGACCGCATCCCGCTCGCACAGGCCTCTCTGCTGCCCCCGGTGCAGCCTTCAAAAATCGTCTGCGTCGGCCGCAACTATCGTGAGCACGCCGCCGAACTCGGCAATGAAGTTCCGCAGGAGCCGCTGCTGTTTTTCAAGCCGCCATCTTCGCTGCTGCCGCCGGGTGGAACGATTCTTCGGCCAAAGGTTTCCGAGCGCACTGACCACGAAGGTGAACTGGGCGTCGTGATCGCCCGGCGCTGCCACCTTCTCACCGAGAGCGATGACGTACGCAACTATATCCTCGGCTACACCTGCATAAATGATTTCACCGCCCGCGATCTCCAGAACAAAGACGGCCAGTGGACCCGCGCCAAAGGCTTTGACACCTTCTGCCCAGTCGGACCCGTGGTCGCCGACGGCACCAATATTGATCCCTGGGCCGGCGTCCAGGTTGAAACCCGAGTGAACGGCGATATGCGGCAGTCCGGCAACACGCAAGATTTTATTTTTCCGCTCGACGTCATCATCCGTTACATTTCGCAGATCATGACCCTCGAACCCGGAGACCTGATCGCGACCGGCACGCCCAAAGGCGTCGGGCCGGTGGTCGCTGGCGATGCCGTCGAAGTGTCAATCGAAGGCATCGGCCAGTTACGCAATTCCGTTGCCGACCAACCCTAGCGGCGGAGAACTCCTCTTTATGGCGACTACGACGGTCCTCCGGTCAAAGTGGGTTAGGTCGGTTGTCGCTCTCTTCTTCTTTCTGTCGGGAGCGTTGGCTACCCTGCTGCTTATGTTGGGCACGCCGAGCTTCTGGTACTTTCCGTGCGCCATTCTTTGGGCTCTGTCCGGTTTCGCGTGGCTAACTCATCCGTCGTGGGCAGCGGGGCTAAGCGCTTTCCCAGTCCTTGGAATCGCAGTAATGATGATTCAGAACTCACCAAATTTTCGCCAAACGGATTCCAGCTATCGGATTCTTCTGCTGTGTGTTGTCATCGCGCTGGTCTTAATTACCGCATCTTTTCGAAAGAAAGAGGCGCGCGCGATCTTGCCGATTGCAGTCTCTTTCGGCTTAGTCCTCGCCGCATTCGGCGTTGACAGATTGTTCACCAACAAAGTCGCGATTCACACCTATTCGATGAGTTGGTCAGCAGATGGAGTAGCGCCCTGGGGACATGTTGAAAGCAATGCGAAAGGTGAACCACCTGTCGTCGTCTTCCGGAGGGTCGGCCAAGGCTACTGCTACGACGCTGTATTCTCTCCCGAGCTTAAGGCTCGATTGACCACGTCGAATAAACCATCCATCACGGTGGAGTACAACGCCTTCAGCGACTTCGGCCACGAACGCGGATACAACATACGTTCGGTGGACGGCTTGATCTTCAACGAAGGGGATCGAGCAGTGCGCCCCGGAGAGGACTATGGTGGAACGATTATGGACGGCTCTGTTTCACCTGATTGCCAGCGATAAATCCATGGAACTTCATACTTCGTTAGCCGTGCTAGCCAATTAGGAGGAAGCACCCATGGAAAATTCCCGGCGTGGTTTCGAAACATGTTTCGAACTCTTGCAGGCAGGCGATGCGGACGGCCTCCGCCGAATTCTGCAACAAGACCCCGCCCACTCCGAGGCCCGCGACTCGACCGGCGTGAGCCTGCTCATGCATTCCCTTTATCGCGGCCGCCGCGACTTAGCGGAACTGATCGCAAGCAAGAAGGAGGCACTTGATATTTTCGAAGCGGCCGCGCTCGGCCGTCTCGATCGCCTCAAGCAATGCCTTCGCGACGATGCTTCCGCTATCAACTCCCGCTCAAAAGACGGTTTTACCGCCCTGCACTTTGCCTGTTTTTTCGGCCAGCCCGACGCCGCCCGTCTGCTGATCGAAGGCAAAGCGGCGGTTGACTCCGTGGCCGCGAATCCGACGCAGGTCATGCCGTTGCACTCCGCCGCCTCAGCCCGCAACCTGGAAGCCGCACGCCTTCTGCTCGAACGCGGAGCCCCCGTAAACGCTCGTCAACAAGCAGGATGGGTTCCGATTCACGCCGCCGCACAGAACGGAGATCGGCCAATGGTGGAACTACTGCTCAAGCACCGAGCCGATCCGAAACTAGTCAACGATGAGGGCAAGACCTCAGCCATGGTAGCTAGAGAAAAAGGCCACGGGGAGATAGCCGCCCTGCTGGAAGAGTAACCCGTTCCCGTGGAGCGACGGGCGCCCTCGCGAGCCTGCCCTGAGCGAAGTCGAAGGGTCCAGACGATTCGTGAGCACGCAAGGTTAAGGTACGATCCGAAAACGCCGCTAAATCCATGATTTTAATGGATAGGGACCCGGCGTCCTCGTGGCCCCCTAACTCGCGTTACCGGCGACGTTGACTTTGTAGCTTGCTTCCCGATCCATGCATCAAACCGTCTATAATGCAATATTGGTTCCTCGGGGAAGCCCGATCCAAAAAGCTCGATCCAAAAATAGCGGTAAGAGAAGCGATTAAATTATGTCGACGAAGTTGAAGGTCACTGTCATTGCCAGTTCGCTGGCTATTCTGCTGTTCACCATCGTTGGCGGTTTCGTCAACGTTCGCGCGTCTTCGAATGACGGCGCATATCGCCAGCTTTCCGTCTACAGCGAAGTGCTGTCGCGCATCCGCCTGGAATACGTTGAGGAGCCCAATATCGCCGGCGTCACCGAGGGCGCGCTGCACGGTCTGCTGGAGTCGCTTGACGCCAATTCCAGCTACCTGTCGGCTGCCGAGTACAAGCACTATAAGACGATGAAGACCGACGGCAAGGCCGATATCGGCGCCACCGTCTCGAAGCGCTTCGGATACGCTGCCGTGGTCGCGGTGATTCCCGGAGGCCCGGCGGACAAGGCCGGTGTCGAGAACTCCGACATCATCGAGTCCATCGAGGGCAAGACCACGCACGACATGTCGCTCGCCGAAATTCACGGCCTCCTTTCTGGCGAGATTGGATCCACGATTACCGTGGCAGTGGTGCGGCCACGGCGAGCCGAACCGCAGAAGATTGTGATCACACGCGACATGGTCTCCATCCCGCCCGTGAGCGAAAAGATGCTGGCTGACAATGTCGGCTACATCCAGGTCGACGCGTTCCCGGAAGGCAAGTCGCAGGAGATCGCCGGCAAGATTCGCGACTTGCAGAAACAGGGAGCGAAAAAGCTCGTACTCGATCTACGCAACTCCGCCAGTGGCGGGGAGTCTGAGGGCATTGCCACCGCCAATCTTTTCCTTGACCATGGCACCATCACTTATTTGCAGGGGCAGAAGTATCCGCGCGAGGCTTTCAACGCCGATCCCGCCAAGGACATCACGAAGCTTCCCGTGGCCGTGCTGGTGAATCGTGGCACGGCGGGCCCAGCCGAGATTGTGGCCGCCGCGATCCTCGAGAACGCTCGTGGCGACGTGGTCGGAGACAAGACCTTCGGCGACGGCTCGGTGCAAAAAGTGATCGAGATGCGGGACAACTCCGCCCTCATTCTTTCGATCGCGAAGTATTACTCGCCGAGCGGAAAAGCAATTCAGGATGCGGCCGTCACACCGAACGTTCTGATCGCTGACAGTGCGGACGACGACGGTGGATTGCCCGATGAAGATCAGCAGGCGGCTCCCGGCGAAAAGCCCGCCGACAAGAAAGACGAGAAACCGAAGAACACGATAGACGAGCAACTGAATAAGGCGCTGGAAGTATTGAAGAACCGGGAATCGAAGGGGTAAGAAACAAAGGTTTCAAAGTTTCAGAGTTCCAAGGTTTCAAAGTTACGATCGCTCGCCTCGGCGGGCGATTTCTTTTTTGTCATTGAGAAACTCGGGCCGCAAAAGCTCACGCTTCCGGTAACATTGAAACTTGAAAACTTTGAACCCTTGAAACCTGCGCCTCGAGCCCGCGCTCGCTGATGAAAATCATCTACCAACATCTTCCGACGATAGAAATTGGCGGACTGAAGTTGGTCGGAGTTGTCCTCTTCGCGTTGCTCGTCCTGCTCTCCGCCGCGGTGGGTGCGACCATTGGACTGTTGCTCGTCTATTCGACGGACCTGCCCCAGGTCGATGAACTCGAGCGTTACCGTCCCAGCTCCGTCACCGAACTCTATGACGGACAGGGTAGAGTTATCGGTACCTTTGCGCTGCAGCGCCGCGTCATTGCTGCCTATGACGACTACCCGGAGGTTCTCCGCAATGCCCTGGTCTCGATCGAAGACAAAGATTTCTACCGTCACTCGGGCATCAACATCTGGCGCATCGTAGGCGCGGCTTATCGCGATATCGAATCCGGCGGGAAAGTGCAAGGGGCGTCCACGCTCACCATGCAACTCGCCCGCAATCTATTTCTTTCTCCCGACCGCTCGTTTTATCGCAAGGTGCAGGAAGCGCTGCTCGCCATCCAGGTCGAGCGTCGATTTACAAAACCGCAGATCTTCACGCTCTACGCCAACCAGATTTTCCTTGGCCACGGCGCCTACGGCTTTGAAGCGGCTTCTGAATACTATTTCAGCAAACCAGCCCGGCAACTGAAACTCGAAGAAGCCGCGCTGCTCGCGGGACTTCCCAAAGCGCCGCAATATTACTCGCCAATCACCCACCCGGAACGCGCCATCAAGCGGCGCAACCTCGTGCTCAATGCCATGCTGGAGGATGGCAAGATCACCGCCGCACAAGCCGCGGATACAAAGAGCAAGCCGATCGTGCTCAACTTGCAGAAAGATCCGAATTCGCTGGCTCCGCACTATGTGGAGGAAATCCGGCGCTACCTCGAAGCGAAGTATGGCAGCGACCAGGTTCACGAAGGTGGACTGCGCGTTTACACATCGCTCGATATGGATCTGCAAAAGTCCGCGCGCCAAGCGCTGCTCGATGGCCTCGCCGCCTACGAGCGCCGGCATGGTTGGCACGGCAAACTCGTGAACGTCATTGCCCAGGGTCAGAAACTCGGCAAGTATGAAGATCCGGATTGGGATGAGGAGCCCGAAATAAACGGATACATGCACGCGCTGGTCATCCAAGTCTCGCCCGCGGCCGCAGCAGTTCGCTTCGGCCAGCACGTGGCCACGCTCGCGCCGGCCGATGTGGCCTGGACAAAACTCAAGCCCAAGTCCAAGCTCCCCGACATTCTCCACGCCGGCGACGTCGTCTACATCAAAGTGCTCTCACTCGATGCGGGGGGAAAGGCGCGCGTCAGCCTGGAACAGGATTCAGGGGCCGAAGGAGCGCTCGTCGCTATCGATAACGCGACCGGAGAGATCAAGGCCATGGTCGGCGGCCGTGACTTTAACCTCTCGAAGTTCAACCGCGCGACACAGGCTCTCCGCCAGGTCGGGTCGTCTTTCAAGCCGTACGTCTATACCGCCGTGATCGACCAGGGCGGCAGCCCCAGCGACACCATTCTGGACGCGCCCATAACTTTTCAAACTGCCTCCGGCCCTTACTCGCCGCATAACTACGACGATAAGTTTGAGGGCACCATTACGCTGCGCCGCGCTCTTGCCCAGTCCAGAAACATTCCCGCGCTGAAGCTTGCCGACCGCATCGGCATTAAGACCGTGATCGAGTACGCGCACCGCTTCGGCATCACCGCAAACATTCCCGCATATCTTCCGGTGGCGCTGGGCTCGGCGGAAATCACGCCGCTCGAACAGACCTCAGCCTTCAGCGTGTTTCCGAATGACGGCGTGCGCGTCGCTCCGCGCTACATCACCAAGGTGACCGACTATGAAGGCCGCATTCTGGAAGAAGATTTCTCCGACATCAAAGACGCCATCAGTTCGCGTACCGCGCGCACCATGACATCGATGCTGCGGGACGTGGTGCTTCACGGCACAGCGGTTGCCGCCGCCAAAATGCCTTATCCGCTGGCCGGCAAGACGGGCACGACCAACGACTTCACCGACGCCTGGTTCGTGGGCTTTTCTCCGTCACTCACTTGCGGCGTCTGGATCGGCTTCGACGAAAAAAGATCCCTCGGCGAGAAAGAGACCGGAGGACACGCCGCCCTTCCGATTTGGATGCAGTTCATGAGCGTCGCCCTGGCCGGCAAGGATCCCGGCGAATTCCAGCCGGTACCGGGTGAAGGGAACTCCGCGGTTGCGCGCAAAGTCGACACTCCAGACGTCGCGCCCGGCGACGGCGAAACGCACTAGCGGCACCGACTTCCTGTAGAGACGCGGCTTGCCGCGTCTCCCCCCGCGTTCAAAGGGACGGCGCCCACGCCCGTCACCACACTAGCTTCCGCATCAATCGGCCAATCCGCACGATTCGATAAAGAGGAAAAAGCGCTTCCGGCAATCGCACTGCCGCAATCTCTCCCGCGCCCGGAGTCCAGACCAGCCGCCAGAGATATCGCAAGCGGTCGCCGCGCCGCTCCCGCAGCTTCAGGATCAGCCGGAAGTATTCCGTGGATTCGAAATCGTAGGTTGCACCGCGAACGA
>Ga0193751_1001019_pt1 | contig 18958 bp, 19 predicted proteins | sample L1c2metaG_FD_143050 | JGI IMG/M metagenome (GOLD analysis project Ga0193751, IMG submission 143050) | Soil microbial communities from a riparian zone of the East river system, Colorado, United States - L1c2 | ecosystem: Environmental > Terrestrial > Soil > Riparian zone | place: USA: East River... | reverse complement strand
ACCTCCATGAGGTCCACCGAGAGGGAGATCTCCATGGCACGCACCAGGTCGGCCAGGAAGATGATCGAGCCCTTCAGGACGCTGACCAGCACCGGATCGCGACCGTCATAGTCGCGCGACAGCTCCGCGCCAAGCTCAACCACCCTGGCCTGGATCTGGGCGTTAGTAAGGAGTATCTCCTCCACGTCGTCATGGATCACGGCTCGGCCTCGTTCAGTGGCCCGTTGCCGTTCATCGCCGCGACGTCCGCCAGGAAGTCGAGGCGGCCGTACTTCAGCATCAGGGCACTGAAGTCTCGCGCGTAGAACAGCTTCACGCGAACCTCGGGATAGAGCTGACGCAACCAGCGCAGCTTGCGATTCTTCTTCCGCACCAGCGCCTGCTTGAGCGTCGTCAGCTCCAGGTACAGGTCGATCTCCGGGAGGTAGAAATCGGGCGCGAACGACTCGACCACGGCGCCGTCGGCGTTCCAGGAGATGGGGAAGAGATCGGGTTCATAGCGCCATGCAACCTGGTAGAAGTCGAGGATCCTGGCCAGTTCCGCTTCGCTCTGGTGGGCGAATCGCGGCGCGCCTTCTGTCAGCCGCGCCGCCACTGGTCCCCGATCGTACCTGCCCATTGGGCACCTGGCGCCATCGAAGGCCAGTATAGTCGGGCGACTTATCCACAAAGATGCCGGTTCGGACACGGTTGGTGGATAAGCTCACTTGTCGTCCACCGAGCAGGGCTGGTACGGTAGTCGTCCTGCTTCCCCGGCGGCCGAGTACGGTAACCGGGCACGCGCGGGGCCGATGCGAAAGCCGGCCGATCAACCGCTCGCGACCGGGAAGACCGAAACGCCACCGCGGAGGCATTTTCGTTGCCCCCAGACATGGATCAGGCCGCAGCCGACGCACGACGCGCACGAGAAGCGCTCGAAGTCCTCCTGACCGATGCCCCACAGATCGCCAGTGAGCTTCCGCCCGGATACCTCGACACCATAGAGCGCTACGTCGCACTGCTGCTCGAGGCCAACCGGCGGATCAATCTGACACGGCTCACCGAGGCTCGCGATGTTGCGCGCCTGCATCTGCTCGACGCGTTGGCCGCGCTCCCGCTCATCGACGAGCTCGGCGGCCCCGCGATCGATCTGGGCTCCGGAGGCGGGGTGCCGGCCATTCCGCTCGCCTTGGCTCGGCCGACGACCCGCTGGACGCTGGTCGACTCGGTTGGCAAGAAGGCGGCGGTGCTGCGCGACATCGCGGAGAAGATGGGGCTGAGCCGGGTCACCGTCGTCGGCGCCCGCGCTGAGTCCCTCGGCCACGACCCGGCTCACCGCGAACGCTACGGACTGGCCACCGCGCGCGCCTGCGCTCCTCTTCCGGTCCTTGCCGAGCTGGCTCTGCCCCTTGTCAGTGTCGGGGGTTCGCTCCTGGCCTGGAAGGGACCCCTGAGCGCAGAAGACGAGGAGTGGCGTCACGGCCTGTCCGCGGCTGCCCAGCTTGGAGGAGCTGACGCGCGGATCGTCGATCCGGGGGTGCCGGCGTTGGGCGGCCACCGCTTCGTGGTGGTGGCAAAGCGGCGCGCCACGCGGCAGCGTTTTCCGCGACGCGCTGGCGAGCCGGCACGCCGACCGCTGGCCTAGGGAGGCCGAGGACCATCGGTATACTCGGAGCCCCATGCGCCTCGCGGTCCTGTCGGACATCCACGCCAATCTCGCTGCCCTCGACGCGGTGCGCGACGACCTGCCAGAGGTCGACGAGATCTGGGTGCTGGGCGACACGGTCGGCTACGGTCCACAGCCCAACGAGGTGATCCGCCGGCTCCAGGAGCTGGGCGCCCGGTCGGTGATGGGCAACCATGATGGAGCAGCGATCGGGACGGTGGACGCCGCCTGGTTCAACCCGGACGCCGCGTCCGCCATTCACTGGACCTCCGGAGTCCTCGACGACAACTCGCGCGCCTACCTGGCGGCGCTGCCCGAGGTGCGGCGCGACGGAGAGCTGACTGCGGTTCACGGCTCGCCGCGCGAGCCGATCTGGGAGTACATCACCGACTCATCGATTGCCACCGACAATCTGGGTTCCTTCGAGACTCGGCTTTGCCTGTACGGCCACACCCACCTGCCGGTGATCTACCGCGCCGACGGCCCGCAGATGGAGGTCGTGGCCGCCACCCCCAAGGCACCGATCTCGCTCGATGCACACCGCGCTCTGATCAATCCCGGAAGCGTCGGCCAGCCACGGGACGGCAACCCGCTCGCCTCGTACCTCCTCCTCGATCCGGAGGCGGGGCAAGCCGAGTTTCGCCGCGTGCCCTATGAGATCGCCCTGACCCAGCAGCTGATGCGCGACGTCCATCTCCCGCGCTGGCTCATCGAGCGGCTGAGCATGGGTCGTTGACGGTTCGCCGGGCGCAGGTGGGGCGCCGTAGGATATCGGTCCAATGATGTTCGGCCGTCGCGACAAGCGCCCCGCCGCCCTGCTCACCTTCGAACGGATCCTGGTCCCGATGGCTGGCACCGAAGCCGATGAGGGGGCGCTGCGCCTGACCGCCATGCTCCTGGCCGGAACGACCGGGCATGCTCTCCTGACCCACGTCATCGAGGTCCCTTTTGAGCGTCAGCTCGACACCCAGGACCCCAAGGCGGTCGCCTTTGCCGACGAGGTGCTCCGCCGCGGAGAGGCGTTCCTCACCGAGCGCGGAGTGGCCGTCACCACGGGCATCTCGCAGGCGCGCGTGGCTGGAGCGGCGATCGTGGACGACGCTGTCGCGCAGCGAGCGGACCTGATCGTGATGGGTCTACGCTATAAGAAGCGCTTTGGCGGGGGCTGGGATGCGGGACGCACCGTCCCGTATGTCATGCGCAACTCGACGGCACCGGTCTGGTGCCTGCGCGCCGAAACAGAGGAGCTGGCACACGCGCCATGAGGGTGATCATCATCGGCTGTGGCCGGGTTGGAGCGCGGACCGCTGCCGAGCTGGATAGCCGCGGCGACCACGTGACGGTGGTCGACATCGACCAGCGGGCCTTCAACCGTCTGCCCGCGACCTTCGGTGGGGTCACGGTGCGCGGCAGCGGAACCGACGAGGACATCCTGCGCGGCGCCGGGGCCGAGATGGCTGACCTGTTGATGGCCCTCACCGAGGGCGACAACCGCAACTCGCTCGCCGCCCAGCTGGGCAAGCACATCTTCGGGATCCCGCGCGTGATCGCCAAGATCAACGACCCGCTGCGGGCTGAGGCGTACCGCACGCTCGGGCTCGAAACCGTGTGCCGCACCGTTGTCCTGGCCGACGCCCTGGTGGTGGCTGCCGCCGAGGGGGCAGAGGCCACCAACGGCGCCGTCATGCCACCAACCGCGGAGCCGTTGCACGGGTCGCCCCCCGAGGGCTCGCGAGCACAGGCCGATGTCGAGGCCGCCCTCGCCGGCGAACCCGAGAGCAACGAGGGCTGACCGCCATGTACGTGGTCGTCATCGGTGGAGGAAACGTCGGCTACTACCTGACCAAGGAGCTGCTTGCCGCCGGCCACGAGGTGGTGATGATCGAGAAGGATCCGGCGCGCGCCCGGACCATCGCCGACGAGCTGGGCAGCATCGTGATTCCCAACGACGGATGCGAGGGCCGCTACCAGGCCGAGGCGGGCATGGGCCGGGCCGACGTCGTGGCGGCGGTGACCGGCGACGACGAGGACAACCTGGTCGCCTGCCAGGTGGCGAAGATGAAGTTCAACGTGCCCCGGGCCATCGCGCGCGTCAACAACCCCAAGAACGAGCCGCTCTTCAAGCGCCTGGCGATCGATGACACGGTCAGCCCGACACGCAGCATCCTGGGCGTCATCGAGCACGAGATCCCGATCCACGAACTGCTTCATTTGGCCGAGCTGGAGGGTGGTGAGGTGCAGATCGTGGAGGCGCAGCTGGATGGCGCGTCGCCGGCGATCGGCAAGGAGGTGCGCGAGCTTCGCCTCCCGGAAGGCAGCACGGTGGCGGTGATCGTGCGCGACACTCGGGCGATCGCGGTGCGGCCCGAGACGATCCTGCGCGCCGGCGACAAGCTTCTGGCTGTCACCTCGGGAGAGCGAGAAGCGGAGCTTCGCAGCCTGCTGATCGGCGAGTGAGCGCCGAGGCGCCGAGTGGCGTCATGCGCCGAGCGCTCCTGGCCTGGGGCCTCGGTGATCTTGCTTTGGGACGCACGCGCATCGCCATCGCCTGGCTGATCAGCGAGGCGCTGGGGATCGCGCTGATCGCCTTCCTGAGCCTCGCCTACCTGACGACCTCCTGGTACCTCCTCCCCTTCCTGGCCGGCATCGCCTTCATCGTGGTGTGGGCTGTGCAGGCGATCGCCGCCTATCGCCGAGCCGTCTCGGTTTCGGATGGGGAGGCATCGCCCCAAAGCTCGCCCGCAGCCATCGTGGTCCTCACCATCCCGCTGCTGATGGCAGGCGCGGGGTTCTGGCTGGCGGCCGGCACGGCCGGGTCGCCCGACGCCGTTCTCGACCGCTTCGTTGGTGAGTGGGCTTCCGTGGTTGACCACCGAGCGACGTGGGAGGTGGGCTTGACCTCCGACCCCGCCGGCATCGCCGACCAGGCGAGGAACGCCGTGGCCTTCCTGCGGCAGCTGTGCGCCGAGGGCAAATGGGGCGAGGATTGCAACGGTTCAGCGGCCGGTCTGCTGCACGGGCTCAGGGTCAGCATCGTCGACGAGGGCGGCGCGCAGGCGACCGCCACGGCGGAGACCGTGCGCTACGAGCAGCACGACTCGCACTTCCTGGGGATCTTCCCCAGCACGGAGCTCATTCCGATCTCGACCGGGGAGGTGCTGCGCCTGCGACTGGCAGCCAGGCCAGCCCCGTTTGGGGGCGTGGACTGGTCGATCGTGAGCGCGGAAGCGATGGGGATCGTGGACCTGCAAGGCGCACAGCCCTAGCAGGGATCGGGCAGGACTCTTGACAACGCCATTGTCAGCTCCTATGGTAACGCCACGTTCCACTCTCACGACGTGTGAAGGCAGGTTCGACCCCAATGGCGAACATCACCCGATACGATCCGTTTGGCGAAATGCTCACGCTGCGACACGCCATGGACCGACTCTCCGAGGACCGATGAGCCCGCTCCGCGACCCCAACCGGCCGCGCTACTTCATCAGCATCGCCGCCGAGCTGGCGAGCGTGCATCCGCGAACGCTGCGCATCTACGAGGAGGAGGGACTCCTCTGCCCGCAGCGCCGCAACAATCTCCGCCTCTACTCGGAGGCGGACATCAAGCGGGTGCGTATCATCCGCTTCCTAACCCGTCGCCAGGGGGTCAACCTGGCGGGCGTCAAGGTCATCCTTCAGCTCGAGGCGCTCGGCAAGATCCGCGTCTATGACCTGTTCGATGGGAGTGATGTCGAGCGATATGTCGAGGAGGACGAACCACATGCTGTGGGGGCCTCGACCGAAGGGACACGTGACCGACCATGAATGACGAGCTCAATGACGGCGACGCCGAGAGCATCCAGAACCCAGAGAGTCCCGCGAGCGGCGACGCCAGCGAGCGGAACATTGAGCAGATCCAGGTGCTGCCTCTCGTCGCCCTGCGCGACACGGTGATCTTCCCCGAGATGATCGTGCCGCTGCAGGTCGGACGTGATCGCAGCGTCAAGGCTCTCGACCGCGCAGTCCGCACCTCGCAGCCGGTTGCGCTGATCACTCAGCGATCGAGCGAGACCGAAGAGGTCAACGCCGTCGATGAGCTCTACTCGATCGGAACGCTCGCCAAGATCGCGCAGGTGATTCGGCTGCAGGACGGCACGGTGCGCGCCATCGTCCAGGGCCAGCGGCGGATCCGCCTGCTCGACCTGGTGCAGACCGATCCACATCTCGAGGCCCGCGTCGAGCTGGTCGACGAGAGTCACGAGAAGACCCTCGAGGTCGAGGCGCTGATGGCCTCGGTCCAGGCACAGATCGAGCAGTACGTCAGCTCGGGCGCATCGGTCCCTCCGGAGGTTGCCGTTGCCGCACGCAACATCGCCGATGGTGGCCTCCTCGCCGACATGGTCGCCTACAGCCCGGACATGACCACCGAGCTTCGTCAGCAGCTGCTGGAGACGCTTGACGTCGCCGAGCGGCTGCGGATGGTCGGCCAGTTCCTGGCCAAGCAGATCGAGGTGCTCGAGCTCAAGGGTCGCATCCAGAACGAGGTCAAGTCCGAGATGGACAAGACCCAGCGGGAGTACATCCTGCGCGAGCAGCTCAAGGCCATTCAGAAGGAGCTCGGCGAGGACGACCCCGCCGTCGCCGAAGCCGGTGAGCTGCGCACCAAGGTCGAGGAATCGGCCATGCCCGCCGAGGTCAAGGAGAAGGCCCTCAAGGAGGTCGACCGCCTCAGCCGCATCCCAAGCGCTTCGCCGGAGCAGGGCGTGATCCGAACCTACGTCGACTGGCTGGTCAGCCTGCCGTGGGGCGTCGAGACCGATGACAACCTCGACCTCGTCGAGTCGGAGAAGGTGCTCAACGAGGATCACTACGGGCTGGAGAAGCCCAAGGAGCGGATCCTGGAGTACATGGCGGTGCGCAAGCTGGCCAGCAAGATCCGATCTCCCATCCTCCTGTTCGTGGGACCGCCAGGCGTCGGCAAGACGAGCCTCGGCAAGAGCATCGCCCGCGCGATGGGCCGCAAGTTCGTGCGCATGAGCCTGGGTGGCATCCACGATGAGGCAGAGATTCGCGGCCATCGCCGCACCTACATCGGCGCGCTGCCGGGGCGTGTCATCCAGAGCATCAAGACCGCAGGCAGCGACAACCCGGTCTTCATGCTCGACGAGATCGACAAGGTCGGGATGGACTTCCGTGGAGATCCCTCGTCGGCGCTGCTCGAGGTCCTCGACCCGGAGCAGAACAACACCTTCCAGGACAACTACCTGGAGGTGCCCTTCGACCTGTCCAAGGTCCTCTTCATCGCCACCGGCAACATGGCCGACACCATCCCGCCGGCCCTGCGCGACCGGATGGAGATGATCCAGCTGCCCGGCTACACCCAGCTGGAGCGGCTTCGCATCGCCGAGCGGTTCCTGATGCCCAAGCAGCTCGAGAACCACGGCCTGACGGCCGAGCAGCTCGAGATCAGCGAGGCGGCGATGGTGCGCCTCATCCAGGCCTTCACCCACGAGGCAGGCGTTCGCAACCTCGAGCGGGAGATCGCCAACATCGCGCGCAAGGTGGCCCGCAAGGTGGCGAGCGACGCATCGGTCAAGGTCGTCGTCCAGCCCGAAGAGCTGGAGGAGTACCTGGGACCGGCACGCTTCGAGTACGGCGAGCTCGACGCCGAGGACCAGATCGGGATGGCCACCGGGTTGGTCGTGTCCGATGCCGGCGGCGACATCGTGCAGGTCGAGGCGACCCGCATGGATGGCAAGGACGAGTTCATCCTGACCGGCCAGCTCGGCGACGTGATGAAGGAGTCGGCACGCGCCGGGCTGTCGTACATCCGTGCGCGGACCAGGGAGCTCGGCATCGATCCGACGGTCTTCGAGAAGCAGACGATGCACATCCATGTCCCCGCGGGGGCGACTCCCAAGGACGGCCCGTCGGCAGGGGTCACCATGGCCACCGCCATGGCCAGCCTGCTCACCGGTCGGCCGGTGCGCCGCGACCTGGCGATGACCGGCGAAATCACCCTGCGTGGTCGCGTCCTTCCGATCGGTGGGTTGAAGAGCAAGCTGCTGGCGGCCCACCTGGCCGGCGTCAAGACGGTCCTCATCCCGAAGCGCAACGAGAAGGACCTCATCGAGGTGCCCGAGGAGATTCGCAGCCAGCTGCGGCTGGTGCCGGTCGAAACGATGGACCAAGTGCTGGCCGAGGCGCTGATCGACGCTCCACGGCCAGCCTCGCGGATCAAGGCAGAGCGCGCAGCTCGCCAGAAGCGGGTCACGCCGCGCGCCGCGCGCCGGCCGAGGCAGACCGACGAGCTGCCAATCCCCGCCAAGCCGAAGATCCCGGTCGACCAGCCGCCGGCCGGAGGCGCGTGAACGGGCCGCTCTGAGGATGGAACCTGATGGACTACAAGGACTACTACGCGGTCCTTGGCGTGCCGAAGACGGCAACACCGGCCGAGATCAAGAAGGCCTACCGTCGGCTGGCACGCGAGCTCCATCCCGACCGCAATCCCGGCGACGCGGAGGCTGAGCGCCGCTTCAAGGAGGCCAACGAGGCCCATGCGGTGCTTTCAGATCCGGAGCAGCGCCGTCGGTACGACGAGCTGGGGGCCAACTGGCAGGCGTACGCCAACACCGGGTTCGGTGGCGGCGGCACCGACTGGGGCGGCTTCGGCGGCGCGCCGGGCGGCGTGCGTTGGGAGACGCGCCGCGTCAACGCCGAGGACCTCGGGGGCTTCAGTGACTTCTTCCGCGCCTTCTTCGGCGGGGGCGGGGGTCTCGAGCAGACCTTCGACTTCGGCGATCTCGACAACCTGGGGCGGGTCACCTCGACGGCAGGTGGGACTGCGACCGCCTCCCGTCGGCCGGCGGCCCGTCTCCCGGAGGCCCACGCCACCGCGGAGGTGACACTCGCCGAGGTGGCTCGCGGGGCGGAGCGCATGGTCGCGGTCGACGGCCGTCGACTGCAGGTCAGGATTCCGGCCGGCATCGCGGATGGGGCACGCATCAAGCTGCGGGGAGCTGGCGTCCGCGAGGGGGAGGCGGCGGGCGACGTGATCATCACCGTCCGGGTGTTGTCCGACTCGAGGTTCGAGCGGCGCGGCGCAGACCTGCTCACCGAGGTGCCGCTCACCCTGGCGGAGGCCCTGCTCGGGGGCGAAGTCCCCGTCCCCACCCCGACCGGCACCGTGAAGCTGCGCATCCGGCCGAACACCCAGAACGGGCAGGAGATCCACATCGCGCGCCGCGGCCTGCCGCGGCGATCCCGCGCTGCCGGGCAGGCGGCCGAACGCGGCGACCTCGTGGTCCGCGTCCGAATCGTGCTGCCCACATTGCCCGAGGAGGATCGCGAGGAGCTGGCCAAGCTCCTCGGACGCCATCCGCAGCCCGACCCTCGACAGGACGGGAGCACGCACTGATGCGCACCGAACGGTTCACCACCCGCGCCCAGGAGGCGATTGCCGCTGCGCAGGCGCTCGCCGAGGGGGAGGGACAGCCGGAGCTCACCGCCGCCCATCTGCTGCTGTCGCTCATCGACCAGCCGGATGGGGTCGTGCCGGCCGTCCTCGAGGCGATGGGGCGCCCGCCGGAGACCGTGGCGAGCGCGGTTCGCGCCGAGCTGGCCAAGCTGCCCAACGTGAGCGGCGCCGCTCGGCTCACGCTCTCGCGTGAGGCAAGCCGCATCCTGTCAGATGCTCACCCGATTGCGGAGCGGATGCGTGACGACTACGTTTCCACCGAGCACCTGCTGCTCGCCATCATCGAGGATGGCGCCGGCAACACCGCCCAGCGCGTCCTCGCCGAGAACGGGGTGGATGCCGCGGCGGTCCTCGAGGCGCTTGCCAGCATCCGAGGGAACCAGCGCGTGACGAGCGAGAATCCCGAGGCGACCTACCAGGCCCTGGAGAAGTACGGCCGCGACCTGACCGATGCCGCCCGCAAGGGTCTTCTCGATCCGGTGATCGGGCGCGACGACGAGATTCGGCGCGTCATCCAGGTCCTCTCGCGGCGGACCAAGAACAACCCGGTACTGATCGGCGAGCCGGGGGTCGGCAAGACCGCGATTGCCGAGGGGCTCGCCCAGCGGATCGTGCGGGGCGATGTGCCCGACGGGCTGAAGGACAAGCGGGTGGTGGCGCTCGACCTGGGCGCCATGGTGGCGGGAGCCAAGTACCGTGGCGAATTCGAGGAGCGGCTGAAGGCGGTCCTCAAGGAGATCACCGCCGCCGAGGGCCAGGTGATCGTCTTCATCGACGAGCTGCACACCGTCGTCGGGGCGGGCGCCGCCGAGGGCGCGATGGACGCGGCCAACCTGCTCAAGCCGATGCTGGCGCGTGGCGAGCTGCACGCCATCGGCGCGACCACGCTCGACGAATACCGCAAGAACATCGAGAAGGACGCCGCGCTCGAGCGTCGCTTCCAGCCGATCGTCGTCGACCAGCCGAGCGTCGAGGACACCATCAGCATCCTGCGCGGCCTGCGCGAGCGGTACGAGGTGCACCACGGAGTGCGGATCACGGACTCCGCCCTGGTCGCCGCTGCGGTCCTCTCGAATCGCTACATCAGCGAGCGTTTCCTGCCGGACAAGGCGATCGACCTCGTCGACGAGGCCGCCTCACGGCTGCGGATGGAGATGGACTCAATGCCCGCCGAGCTCGATGAGGTCGAGCGGCGCCGGATGCAGCTGGAGATCGAGCGCGAGGCGCTACGCAAGGAGAAGGACGAGGCATCCAAGACGCGCCTGGCGGCGCTCGAGAAGGAGCTGGCCGATCTGCGCGAGCGGGGCGACGCCATGAAGGCCGCCTGGCAGCGCGAGAAGGAGGTCGTCGCCTCGATTCGCGAGACGCGCGAGGCGATCGAGAAGCTCACCCCGGAGATCGAGGCTGCCGAGCGCGCGGCCGACTACGCGAAGGCCGCGGAGCTCAAGTATGGCCGCGCCAACGAGCTGCAGACTCGCCTCGCCGAGCAGGAGCAGCGGCTGCACGAGCTAAAGGCGACAGGCTCCCTGCTCCTCAAGGAAGAGGTCGACGCCGACGACATCGCAGACGTCGTCAGTCGCTGGACCGGGATCCCCGTCAGCCGTCTGATGGAGGGCGAGACCGAGAAGCTGCTCCACATGGAGGAGCGGCTGCATGAGCGGCTCATCGGGCAGGACGAGGCGGTGATCGCCATCAGTGACGCCATCCGTCGCGCCAGGGCCGGCCTGAAGGATCCCAAGCGCCCGATCGGCTCCTTCATCTTCCTGGGCCCCACGGGAGTCGGCAAGACGGAGCTGGCTCGCGCGCTGGCCGCGTTCCTGTTCGACGACGAGAACGCCCTGGTGCGGATCGACATGAGCGAGTACATGGAGAAGTTCGCGGTGTCGCGGCTGGTTGGCGCCCCGCCCGGCTATGTCGGCTACGAGGAGGGTGGCCAGCTCACCGAGGCGGTCCGCCGTCGCCCTTACCAGGTGGTGCTCTTCGACGAGATCGAGAAGGCCCACCCCGATGTCTTCAATGTCCTGCTCCAGCTGCTCGACGACGGCCGCCTGACCGATTCGCAGGGCCGCACGGTCGACTTCAAGAACACGGTCGTGATCATGACCAGCAACATCGGCTCCACCTCGCTGATCGATGCGGCCGAGTCCGGCCCCGATGCCTTCGCGGCTGCCGCGGAGCGCGTGCGCCTCTCCCTGCGGGATCACTTCCGTCCCGAGTTCCTCAACCGCGTCGACGAGATCATCGTCTTCCAGCCACTCTCCGAGGCCCAGCTGATGGAGATCGTGCGGCTGCTGCTCGCTGGCGTGGAGCGCCGGCTGGCGGAATCCCGGATCTCCCTGGAGGTGACCGATGAGGCCCGCGCCCTCGTCGCTCGCGAAGGCTACGACCCGCAGTACGGTGCCCGCCCGCTGCGCCGCGCCATCCAGCGGCTGATCGAGAACCCGCTGGCCAAGCGGATGCTGGGTGGCGAGTTCACCCCCGGCGAGACGGTCCGCATTGACGTTCGCGACGGGGCGCTGGTATTCGACAAGGCTGCGGGGAATCCGGCCGCTGACGCGGAATCCGAGCCAAGCACGGTGGTCTGAGCGATCCATGGCGCGGCCGCCGATCCGCGCCCTGACGATCGGCGTGGCTGAGCCTCATCCGGTGCCGGCCGCAGCTCTCGATGGCGCGGTCTCTCGCGCACAACGAGCGCGGGCCGCCTTCCAGGCCGAGGGCTACGAAGTCCAGACAATCCGCATCTCCACGCGTCCGCTCCTTGACGACCTGCGCGACTGGTCCGCAGCAAGGATCCTCGATTACGCACTGGCGCTGGATAACGCGCTCGCGGACGCCGATGAAAATCTCATCGCCTCAATCGGCTGCGCGCCGGCCCATCGGCCCTCCTTCGACCTGGGACGGCTCGAGGTTTTGGCTGAGGTGCTGGTGCGAACACGAGGCCTCTACGGAACGGCCCAGCTGGCGACCATCACGGATGGGGTCCGCCACGACGCGGCGCTCCCAGCGGCGCGCATCGCCATTCGTCTTGCCCGGGAAACCGGTGAAGGAATCGGAACGTTCCGCTTCGCTGCCATCGCCTGCGTCGAGCCGGGCTGTCCGTTCTTTCGCGCCGGATATCACGACGGAGCCGCCAGCCTGTCGATCGGCTGGCAGGGAGCCGGGATCATGGCCGCCGCCTCGGCCGGGGAACGCAGGACGCTCACCGACCGCCTTCGCGAGGCGCTGATCGCATCGGGCACGCCGATCGTGGAGCTCGGCACGCGCGTTGCCGCGGAGCTCGAGCTGAGGTTCGGCGGGCTCGACGTGTCCCCGGCGCCCGCGGGCGACGACAGCATCGGGCAGGCGATCGAGTCATGCGGAGGCGTTCCGGTCGGCGCGCCGGGCACATTTGCCGTGGTTGGCGCAATGACCAACGCCTTGCGAACCACCGGCCTGCCAATCTGCGGGTACAGCGGGCTGATGCTGCCGATCATGGAGGACACGGTGCTGGCGCAGAGGTGGGCGGATGGCGGGCTCGGCATCCACCAGCTGCTGGCCTATTCGGCCGTCTGCGGCACCGGACTGGATGCCGTTCCGCTTCCCGGTGACGTCACGGAAGACGAGATCGCGGCGCTCTATCTGGACGTCGCAACGCTGGCCGTGCGTCTGAGCAAGCCACTGTCCGCGCGCCTGATGCCCATTCCCGGAAAGCGACGGGGCGAGCTCACGAGCTTCAGCTCGCCCCACCTCGTGAACACCCGCATCTAGCATCGGGAGTCACCTTTCAGACTCGCGCGAGGACGTCGAGCGGGAACGGCGGCAGGGCCAGCGGCCGCACGGCGAGCCGGAGCAGCAGCAGTGGCGAGTCGTCGCCGGCAGCCCTGTTGGCCTTCAGCTCGCCGCAACCGGTGCAGCGATGGATCAGCACCCATTCGCCATGACCGCGGACGCTGATGGCGATCGGCTCCATCGACGAGCCGCATTCCTCGGACATGGCGCGGTCGCCCGGATCGTCGTCAACGTGACGCGACCAGAGGCAGGACGGGCAGTGATTGCGATGTGCCGTGCCCGGCGCATCGGTCGGGACGTCGAGGCGGCAATGGGCGCAGCGGAACGAACGCGGACGCTTCAAGCGGTGTCTCCTGGGAATCGGGTGGAGGACGGAAGACGCCGGCGCGTCGCGTGGCTTCCATCGGTCTGGCCCGATCCAGGGCCGTGAAACGAAGAAGCCGTCCCTCCGTGGGACGGCTTGGCGCTCAGGCTGCGAAGTGGCAGCTAGGCGCGGCTCCCGATCCGGAGGCGCGACGCGGCAGGGACCGTCCGGGCGGTGTCTGCCATGTCCGTGTCCTCCAAACCCAAATCGTAGATGAGAGGCTCGGAAGGTACGCGCCGGCAAGCCTCCGCGTCAAGCCTGCAGTTAGCGGCGGTGCGCCCGATGTCCTCCGGTCGGGGTCACCCGCCTCCGGATCCGCGTCTCGCGGCGAGGCGGCGGCACGAAGCGCCGGCGGCGGATCTCGTCGTTCGCCTCGGCGATGATCGGGGGGAACTTGCGGAAGGTGGCCCACGCCGCAATGGCCAGTCCCGGCACCTGGAGCAGCAGGAGCATCAGCAGCGGCACGTGGACCACCACCAGCAGGGGCACGACGCCCCAGGTCACGATGATCGACCAGAAGACCCATTCGTGGAGCGCCAGGATCGCCGGGTAGCGGCGATATCGGCGCTGCGCGATGTTGTAGACCACGATCGCGCCCACCAGCACCACCAGCGACCCGACCCACATGCTGGTGAACAGGTCCGGGAAGTTGAGCGGCGTGAACGAATCGAGCAGGGTCCCCATTGGCGCGCGAGTCTAGCACGGGGTGTCCGGGGCGGACCGACGCCCCGTATACTGATCAGCACCGAGGTGCCCGCCCGTGCCCCGCACCTCGTCGTCAACGCAACGTCCCAGTTCGAGGTCGCCCGTTGCGCGCACTCCTCTCCGTCTCGGACCGCGAAGGGATCGTCGAGCTGGCCCGGGGCCTGGCGGAGGCCGGCGTCGAGTCATTCGCCACCGACGGCACCCGCGCTCACCTTGCCGAGGCCCGGATCGAGGTCAGGGCCGTCTCCGAGCTGACCGATGCGCCCGAGATCCTCGGCGGCAGGGTCAAGACGCTGCACCCCAAGATCTTCGCGGGGTTGCTGGCACGGCGGGACCAGGCGGACCATCTCGCCCAGCTGGCGGAACACGGGATCGACCAGATCGACATCGTGGTGGTCAACCTCTATCCGTTCGGCCAGACCGTGATCGAGCCAGGGGCGAGCCTCGACGAGGCGCTGGAGAAGATCGACATCGGTGGGGTGGCCCTCCTGCGGGCAGCCGCCAAGAACTTCCCGGGCGTGGCCGCGGTCTCCAACCCGACGCAGTACGCATCGGTCCTGCGTGACATCAAGACCCAGGGCACGGTGAGCCCAGAGACGCGTCAGAAACTGGCAGCCGAGGCATTCGCCCTGACCGCGGCGTATGACGCTCAGATCGCCTCGTACCTCAACATGCAGGCCGGCACCCTCTTTCCCAGCCGCCTGACGCTGGTGGTCGAGAAGAAGGCCGATCTGCGCTACGGCGAGAATCCGCATCAGCTCGGCGCCTTCTATGCCGATCCTGCCCAGCGCCGCACCTCGATCAGCCGCGCGCACCAGATCGCGGGCAAGGATCTCTCCTTCAACAACCTGCTCGATCTCGATGCGGCGTGGCAGATCGCATCGGACTTCAAGACCCCGACCGTCTGCATCGTCAAGCACGGCAATCCGTGCGGGCTGGCGAGCGTGGTCGACCTGGCCGAGGCGTTCCGCCTGGCACTGGAGGGCGACAGCGTCTCCGCGTACGGCGGGATCATCGGCGCCAACCGGGTCGTCGACGACGCGACCGCGCGGGCGATCCGGCCCGGATTCTTCGAGGCGATCGTGGCCCCCGGCTACGCCCCCGAGGCGCTCGAGATCCTGCGCACCAAGAAGGGCTTCGAGATCATCGAGGTGCCCCAGGAGGAGAGCGACGGGCCGGAGCTGGGGATCGGCAACTTCGACTTCAAACGGATCGGCGGCGGCCTGCTGGTGCAGACCTTCGACAACCTCGAGGAGGATCGCAACAAGCTGCAGGTCGTCACCCAGCGACGCCCCACCCTCGAAGAGCTGACCGACCTGCTCTTCGCCTGGCGCGCGGTGCGGCATGTGAAGAGCAACGCCATCGTCCTGGCCAAGCGGCATGCCCTGATCGGGATGGGCGCCGGCCAACCCTCGCGCGTCGTGTCAGTCGAGGTCGCGCTGCGCAAGGCGGGAGAGCGCGCCCCGCTGTCGGTGATGGCCAGCGACGCCTACTTCCCCTTCCCCGATGGAATCCAGATCGCGGCTCAGGCCGGGGTGACGGCCATCATCCAGCCGGGCGGCAGCATCCGCGACGAGATGGCGATCGAGGTGGCGGATCGTCATCACATGGCTATGGTCTTCACCGGGCGCCGCCACTTCAAGCACTAGCCGCCCGTGAGCGTCGCGCCACCCATACGCGTTCACGTCCTCGACGGCGGGCAGATCCACGGGTACGACGCGTCCGACCTGGCCGATGACGGCGCCTACGAAGGCCGCAAGGTCGACCTGCCGGCGCCCTGCTTCCTGATCCGACACCCCGATGGCGACCTGATGTGGGAGGGCGGGATCTCGGCGAGTCGAACCGACCTTGAGGACGCCGTCTCGCATGGCTCCGACCTGACGGAGCAGCTGGGCATGCTTGGCGTCACGCCGGAGGAGATCCGCTTCCTGTCCGTCTCCCACGGCCACTGGGACCATTCCGGGAATGCAGGGCTATTCGCCAGCTCCACCTGGATCGTGAACCCTCACGAGCGCGCGGCCATGTTCGACGACGAGTCGCGGGCCACGCAGGCGATGGACGACTACGGAGCCCTCGAGGCGGCCCGAACCCTCCTGATCAGCGACGACTACGACGTCTTCGGGGACGGCTCAGTGCGCATCATCCAGTCGCCGGGCCATACGGTCGGCCACACGGTGCTCCTCGTGCACCTGGCGGTTGCCGGTCCGATCCTCCTCAGCGGCGACCTCTGGCACCTCGCGGAGAGCCGCGAGCAGCGCCGCGTTCCGCCATTCAACTTCGATCGCACCCAGACCCTCGCGTCAATGGACAAGGTCGAGGAACTCGTGGCGGCCACCGGCGCGAGAGTGGTCATCCAGCACGAGGCGGACGACATCGCCGCCCTGCCACGGTTCCCGGACTCCCTCGCCTAGCCGGTTCTCCGGCATCCACTCTGGCCTTCCAGCCGCCACCCCCCGATAATCCGCCCCATGGAGAAGCTGATCACCGTCGAGGCCGTGGCGGCCACCGAGGCCGGTGCCATCGCCGCAGCGCGCCTGATGGGACGAGGGGACCGTACCGGCGCCGACCGAGCCGCGGTAGAGGCGATGCGCCGCGCGATGGAGGAGGCGGAGATCAGCGGCACCATCGTCATCGGCGAAGGGGAGCGCGACGAGGCTCCGATGCTCTACATCGGTGAGCAGGTCGGTCCCGCGGACGCAGCCACCAGCGTCGACATCGCGGTCGACCCGCTGGAGGGCACCAACCTGGTGGCAACGGGGTCCAACAACGCCACCGTCGTCCTTGCTGCCGCCGAGCCGGGCGGCCTGATGCATGCCCCCGACACGTACCTGCGCAAGCTGATCGTGGGTCCGCAGGTGGCCGGTCACGTGAGCATCAACGATCCGGTCGACTTGACCATCCGCACCATTGCGGAGCGCCTCGGCCGCAACACATGGGACATCACGGTGGTCATCCTTGACCGGCCGCGCCACGAGGAGCTCATCAGGGACGTCCGCGCGGCCGGCGCGCGCATCAAGCTCATCTCCGACGGGGACCTGACCGCCGGCATCAGCGTGGCGGTGTCGGGGACCGGCGTGCACGCCGTGATGGGCACCGGCGGGGCGCCCGAAGGGGTGCTTGCCGCCGCCGCGCTGAAGTGCCTCGGCGGCGAGATCCAGGCGATGTTCGCCTGGCGGTCGGATGAGGAGAAAGAGCGCGGGCGCCGAATGGGGCTCGACGTCGATGACGCTGACCGGGTCTACTTCACCAACGACCTGGCCAGTGGCGATAACGTTGTGTTCGCGGCCACGGGGGTGACCGACGGCGAGCTGCTGCAGGGCGTTCGCTTCTTCGGCGGCGGGGCGCGAACCCACTCCTTGCTGATGAGCTATGCGCGTGGCATCGTCCGCTTCATCGATACGGTGCACACCTTCGACAACCAGCTGCCGCCGCGAGTTCGTCTGTAGCTCAGCTCGGCGCGTCGATCCATTCAGGTCCACCGATCAGCTGAACCTCCTGGTCTGCCACCCTTGAGAGCAGCTCGTCGACGGTCAGCGCCAATCGGTCATCGCCGCAAGCCTCCCACGGGTGCAGATTGGGATCGAGCTCGGCAAGTGGCTCGAGCGCAAATCGCCGCTGCGCCAGGCGCGGATGCGGAATGACGAGATCCAGCTCGGGATCGTCGACGCATCGGCCCTCGAGCGCGAGGATGTCCAGGTCGATGATTCGGGGGCCGAACCGAACGCCCTGTGGGTCGCGACCCAATGTCAGCTCCAGGCGTTTGAGGGTGAGGAGCAGATCGGCCGGCTCCAGATCGGTCTCCAGCTCGAGCGCCGCGTTGGTGAAATCAGGCTGGTTGACCACATCGCGCGGCGCGGAGGCGTAGAGGCTTGAGGTGCCCACCACCCGGCCAATCCGTGCCAGGGCGCGCACGGCCGCCCGGAAGGTCGCATCGGGCTCCCCCTGGTTGGCTCCCAGTCCGATGAAGGCGCGTCCCATCGTTCGACTGTAGCGCACGTTCGGGGTTGCCTTGGCATGCCCAAATGCGGGACCATGTGCGCCCGCTTACCAATCGACAGGAGGATCTCCCCCGATGCCCACCTATATGGACATGCACGACCTGCCCGGCGTAAAGGCCGAGGACGTCAAAGGCGCACACGAAGCCGATATGAAGGTCCAGGGCCAGTACGGCGTGAACTACAAGCACTACTGGGTCGACGAGGAGGCCGGCAAGGTCTTCTGCCTGGTCGACGCCCCGGATCGCGAAACCGCCACCCGCGTGCACCGCGAGGCCCATGGCCTCGAGGCTCACACCCTGTGGGAGGTAGAGCAGGGAGCCTGACCCGGTAAGCCGCCGGTAATCAGTCGAGTCCTATCCTCGCCGGCAAGCCGGCCGGGGTCGCGGGGGGCGCGTCCACTCGATCGGCCGACGAGGTTCGTCGTCGCGTCAGCATCGGAAGCGGAGCGCCCAAGCCGATTGTCCGATATCGAGTACGTCTACCCGCTGATCCACAACAAGGTCACGTCCCCGCACTACGTGACGCCGACGTTGCGGCGGGCGCGACTGCTCGAGTGGCTCCACGACAACGCATCGTGCCGCGCTCTGGTCGTCGCGGCCGATGCCGGATACGGCAAGACCACGCTGCTCTGGCAATGGGAGCGTGAGGCGGACTTCCCGTGCTACTGGTACAAGCTCGATCGGCATGATCGCGACTGGTCGCTGCACATCAGCTACCTGATCGAGGCGATCAGCCAGAAGCATCCGGGCTTCGGCCGCCGCGCGCACAGCATGCTGCAGCAGCTCGGAGGGCCCGGCTCATCCCGACCGGGCGTCGCGGCCTACCTGCTGGCCGAGATGCATGAGCGGCTCACGGAGCCGTGCACCTTCATCATCGATGACTGGCAGTTCGTGGCATCGGTCACCGAGGTGCGGGGGCTCTGGAACCAGATCCTGCGCGACGCGCCTCCCACCTGCCGCTTCATCTTCCTCTCGCGCGCCAAGCCGCAGCTCCAATTCGCAAGGTTCAAGACCCACAGCGGTTAT
>Ga0193751_1001018_pt1 | contig 18994 bp, 16 predicted proteins | sample L1c2metaG_FD_143050 | JGI IMG/M metagenome (GOLD analysis project Ga0193751, IMG submission 143050) | Soil microbial communities from a riparian zone of the East river system, Colorado, United States - L1c2 | ecosystem: Environmental > Terrestrial > Soil > Riparian zone | place: USA: East River... | reverse complement strand
CAAGGACCGTGTCTGCTAGTCTGGCGGTTGGCACCTGGCCCGCGCGCATCGCGGGTGCGTAGGTGTCGTGACAGCCACTTCAGCAAGGGATGCTGGCAAATGTAGATGGACGGCTGGCGCAATCGGTGACGCTTCGACGGGCTCAGGAGGAGCGGGTTGCATTCAGCGTAATCCGCCTGTCAGAGGGAGTCGGTTGGCTCGAGCGCCTCTGCCCCGCGCAGGGACTTGACCACGAGGGCGAGCCCGCCAACCAGCAGGATCAGCATCAGCAGTGTCTCAAAGAGGCTCGTCGGGCGGAAGAATATGCCAAGGTGGCTGAGAACGCCGGCGAAAATGATGACGAGACCCCCGATCGTGAGCAGCCAGCCGGGCAGCGAGTGGCCGTCGAGGAACAAGAGAAAGACGCCGATGAGAAGCGGAACGAGCGAGAGTCCGAAGCTGCTGAAGCCGAAAAACGACCACGATGTGGCGATGATTTGGACGCGATCGAGGAACAGGTAGCCGCCGGCGACCGCCATCACGAAGCCGAGCAGGAACATGGCCAAGCCGCCGCTGGTCCCGCCCGGACGGTTGAGCCTCGAGTCGCCAAGCATAGTCTCGCCTCCGACTCGATAGTGTAGCCCGCTCGGGCGCGGATTGCCCGCCCGCCCGCCCGAGTCTTGGATCCTTCAGGGGGCGCTGCCCCCTGCTACCCCTGCCAGCGGACTGCGCACGCGATGGGTTCGCACCCAAAGGGGGTGAGGGGCGGCGGGCACGAGCAGCCCTAGCGGCAGCGGCGTCGTACACTTCCAAGCAGCCGCGAACAAACAATCTTCGCGGGTAACCGGATAGAGGATCGAGACGATGGCGGACGCGAAGTACATCTGGGGATTCGTTGGGCCGGCCGCGGGTAGCAGCGAGGGCCGGTTGGAAGAGCGGCCGCAACCGCTGCTGCCGCCGAACATCGTCGAGGTTTCGACCGGACTCGCCATCAGCGACTACACGCCTGAGGGCGTCGAGGAGGCGATCGGACGCTACTGGGACTGCGTCGATCGGGTGAAGCAGGAGGGCGCACAGCGGATCGTCCTCGGAGGCGTCCCAATATCGAGCCAGCTTGGGCGTTCGCGGGTTCTACATCTATTGCAACAAACCCAATCTAAGACGGGGTTACCGGCCGACTCGACAAACGAGGCGATCATCGCGGCGCTCGCCTTTCTCGGGATAGACGAGATCGCGATCGCCAGCCGCTGGGCGGACCAGTTGAACCGGGCCATGTCGAACTATCTGACGCTGGCCGGGATCGAGATCGGCTCAGTAACGAGTGAGGGCCAGTGGGCGAGCGAGGCATTCTCGATGAGCATCGAGCGCGGCTTTGTACTGGCCATGCGGTTGGGTCGTGAAGCGATGAAGAGGGCGCCGCGCGCCCGGGCGCTGCTGCTGCCGGGCGGCACCTGGCGCAGCCTCGCTGCGGTGCCGCTGCTCGAGGAGGAGTTCGGTGTGCCGGTGCTGACGAACGGCGTCGTGACGGCATGGCGCTTTATCAATGAGGGTCTTGCTCCGCCGGTGGAGGGTTGGGGGCGGCTTCTCGCGAGCCCGCCGCGAGGATAGGACCTATCCCCTTCCCCTCGAGGGAAGGGGAACGGCGAGCGGCGAATTCTCATCGGATTTTCACGTAGGACCGTTACGTTGATAAGGACCGCTCTGCGAGGCGGGCGGGTTTCCAACCCGCCCCTACAGGAGCCCGATATGATTCCAGTCGTTGACGTTCAGCTTGCGCTTGTCCGGCCTGCTCGAACTATAACTATTGCGCTGGTGGCATTCATGCTGATGCCGGTGAGCGCGCCGGTGGTGGCACGCACCTCGCAGCTTCCCACCATCTGCAGTACGCCGACGCCGGCTGAGACCGAGGGGCCGTATTTCAAGGCCGGATCGCCGGACGAGACCGCGCTCGCGACGGATGAGATGACGGGTACCCGCCTGCACGTAAACGGCTACGTCGTGAACACGAATTGTCAGCCGATGGCGGGAGCGCTTGTGGATTTTTGGCAGGCTGATGCCTCAGGTCAGTACGACAATAGCGGCTACACGCTACGAGGACATCAGTCCACGGACGCGGCCGGGCACTATGACCTCGAGACGGTCGTGCCCGGGCTCTACCCTGGGCGGACGCGCCACATCCACGTCAAGGTGCAGGCGCCCGGCGGACCAGTGCTTACGACGCAGCTCTACTTCCCGGACGAGCCCAATAATGCGCGGGATGGGATCTTCCTGGAGAACGGGCAACAGCTTCTGATGAACGTTCAGCCGGGGGCAGATGGTTCCCTTAGCGCGAGCTTCAACTTCGTGCTGGCGGTGCCCTCACCCTAACCCTCTCCCAGAGTGAGAGGGGATCGCGGTGGCTCGCTGGGAGCGCGGGCGGCGCGGTAGTTGTTGAGGAATTTGAACTCGTCGGACTGGGTCAGGCGCACGTAGGAGCCGAAGCGTTCGTCCTCGTCCTCGGGTGTCAGCAGGTCGAGCGGCGCGTAGTCCTCGTCTTCGGCCATCCCGTAGACCTTGCGCAACTGGTAGGTGGTCGTTCGCTCTGCGGGCGTCCGGCCTAGGTCGCGGATAATGCGCCGCATTTCGCGCGGGCTCAGGCGCTGCCCGTAGGAGGCGCCGGCCGCCGTCGAGATGCTCTCATTGATCAGCGTGCCCATGAAATCGTTGCAGCCGGCGTTTAGGCAGAGCTGCGCCAGCTTCGGGCCTTCCTTTACCCACGAGGCCTGCAGGTTGTCGATCCAGCCGTTGAGCATGATCCGAGACACGGCGTACATTTTGACGACCTCAGCGCCCGTTGCGCCGGGGCGGATACCGTCGATTAGGCCCTTCCGCCACATCGGGGCTTCTTCGTGAATGAAGGACAGCGGCACGAACTCGGTGAAGCCGCCGGTCTGCTGCTGGATCTCGCGCAGGAGAGCGATGTGCGCCGCACGCTGGCGGTTCGTCTCGATGTGGCCGTACATGATCGTCGACGTCGTGCGGACGCCGAGCCGGTGGGCAGCGGTAACCACTTCAATCCATTGCGCCGTGCTGATGCGGCCGGGCGCGATCCTGGCACGAACCTCATCATCGAGTATCTCGGCGGAGGTGCCGGGCAGGCTGCCGACGCCGGCGTCTCGAAGGGCGCGGACATATTCCTCGATGCTGCAGCGTGCGCGGATCGATCCGTACAGCACCTCCTCCGGCGAGAAACCATGGATGTGCATGTCCGGCAGCGCCTTTTTGATCGCGCGCGTAAGATCAACGTAGTAGTAGCCGTCCATCTTGGGCGGCAGGCCGGCCTGGACGCAGATTTCCGTCGCTCCGAGATCCCATGCTTCTTTGGCGCGGCGAATGACCTCTTCCATCGGCAGGAAATAGCCCTGCTCCTCACGATGGTCGCGACTAAACGCACAGAAGCCGCAGTGTTTGATGCAGACGTTGGTGAAGTTGATGTTGCGGTTGATGACGTAGGTGACGACGTCGCCAACCGCGCGGCGGCGCAGCTCGTCCGCAATGAGCGTCACGGCGGCCAGTTCGAGGCCGTCCGCATCGAACAGCCTTGTGCCGTCATCGATACTAATGTCCTCGCCGGCGAGCGCCTTGTCGAGGATCCGGGCGACGTCGCGGTCGATAGAGCCGAGCAGCCGCTCCCACATGCCGCGAAGTTGCGGCCAATCGTTGCGGTCGTGTTCCGACCGTTCGCTGCCGGCTGATTCCAACGGTTCGCTACCACTCAAATTACTTCCGCCTCCCGCCTGACGAGGCCGTCTTCGCCGGCCAGACCAGCAACGCGACCGGCCAGTTCGCCGGGGATGAACTCCGGCCGGCGTGTGATGTATTCAGGATAGAGCGGCAGCCGCCCGCGTAGATCGAAACCGTGCTCGGAGCAGACCGCTCGAAGGTCGGCGATCTGCGGCCACGCGCGCTCTGGATTGATGAAATCTCTGGTCAGTGGCGAGACCCCGCCCCAATCGTTGATGCCGGCGTCGAGATAGCGTCCGTATTCGGCGGGCATGAGATTTGGCGGCGCCTGGATGTTCATGTCGCCAAGTATCAGCCGCGCCACGGCGAGCGTTCGCAGCATGTCGGCGAGGCTGAGATCCTCCTGTGTGCCCATTGCGGTATCGGCCTTGGCGCGGAAGTTCTGGATGATGACTTCCTGAACGTGGCCGTAGCGCTCGTGCAGGTCCCGGATCGCGTATAGGGCGTCGACGCGCTCCTCGGGTGTCTCGCCGATGCCAATGAGAATCCCGGTCGTGAAAGCAACGCGCTGTTTTCCCGCCTCTGCGATCGTTGCCAGTCGTAGTCGCGGCGCTTTGTCGGGACAGCGATAATGCGGGCCGCCGCGACGCAGCAGCCGGTCGCTCACGCTCTCGAGCATTAGTCCCATGCTGACCGAGACCTCGCGCAGTGATGCGATATCCTCCGCCGTCATGAGTCCGGGGTTGATGTGCGGCAGCAGGCTTGTCTCGCCGGCCACAAGGGCGCACATCTCGCGCAGGTAGTGAAGCGTCGACCGATAGCCGCGATCGGCGAGCCAGTCGCGATATTGCGGATACTTGAGCTCTGGTTTGTCGCCGAGGCTGAACAGCGCCTCCGTGCAGCCAAGACGCTCACCGGCGCGCGCGACCTCGAGTACCTCATCCGGCGACATCGTGTGAGCGGCCGGATCGCCGGGCTGGCGCACGAAGGTGCAGTAGCCGCAGACGTCTCGGCAGAGATTGGTGAGCGGTAGAAAGACCTTGCGCGAGTAGGTTACGGTTCTGCCCTTGGCGGCGTCGCGTCGCTCGGCGGCTGCATGGAGCAGCTCTGGCAGGGCCGCCGCCGGCGATCGGATGATCCGGCAAGCATCTTCGCGGCTGGGCGCTGAACCCATCGAGCGATCGAGAATCCCGGTTGTGGAAGGCATACGGGCATTCTATCGCCGTTCGCACGGCTCCGGGAGGCCGTTGGTTTAGCGGCGAATTAACCGGACATAATCGCCCATTAAGCCCTTATGGATACAAGTTGTTGGTTGACGATCAGCTTGGAAGCGAGGTGCGTCGTGTCACGGTTCGTATCCGAACAAAGGGCGGAGAAGGTGGATAACCAGGAGGGGCGAAGCGGATCTGGAGCGAGGCGGCAGGTCGCCCGACTTGGCCGCGATGAGCTCCAGGCGGGCGTGGCGCTGGTGGGTTGCGCCTCGGAGGTACGAATCCGCGTCCCCTGAGACGCGGAGCTCGAGGGTCATTCCGCGGAACGCGGCAGAATTTCCTCCAACGTGACGTAATCGCCCCTATCCATGTCCGCTCACGCTCGATTCACAATGGCAATCTCATCCTCGGCGAGCACATCAGGATCCGCGCGAATGTTGAGAAGCGAATTTCCGGCGTGGATCAGTCGCCGGCGGCCACCGGCTGCTGAGTGCCGCTGCGCTGATGGAAGCGCTCCATGGCAGCATCGGCCCGGCGGAAATGCTCGTCCGTGAACGCGTAGAGGCCAGCTCCGCCGAGTAGGATCTGTGACGCTGTCTCACGCGAAACGCCGCTGAGCAGATTGTTTGACACCTGCGGGAAGTCGGAGTCGAAGTGGGGGTAGTCGGTCGAGATGCACATCCGATCGGCGCCAATCAATCCCGCCGTCGCCTCGATCTCGGGCTCGCTGCCCTCCACGGCCGCCCAGCAGTTACGTCGGAAGTACTCCCTCGGTGTCAGCGACAGGTAGGGCGCGTGGGTCTCACGGTAGTTGACATAGTCGTGTTCGATGCGGCTCAGTAGCCCCGGCACCCAGGAGTTGTTTGACTCGAGGAAAGCGACGCGCAGCCGGGGGTGGAACTCGAAGACACCGGCGACGATCTGCGCGATCATCGCCTGCTGCATCTCTATCCAGAAGCTGGCGACATGGCGGTAGAATCGGTTTTCGCCGTAAAGAACGTTCATGTGGGAGTACCAGGCGCCCGACCCCTCGTGGAAGCCCCAGGCAACGTCGAGCTCCTCATGCATCCTGTAGAGCGGATCCCAATAGTTGGAGTGCCAATAGCGCCCGTTGAGAAGGTTGGGTCGAAGGAACGATCCGACGGCCCCAAGCTCGCGGACGCAGCGCACAAGCTCCTGGCAGGCAAGGTTTACGTCGTGGACAGGAAGCATCGCCGCGAATTTCAACTGGTCAGGGCTGTACGAGCAGTAGTCATGGATCCAGTTGTTGTAGGCCTGACAGAGGGCAAGCGACAGCTGCGGATCCATGCCTTCCCGGCCCAGGAGGGAGAGGCCGGCCGTCGGAAAGAGAACGGCGATGTCAACGCCCTCCATCTCCATGGCCATCACCTGGGCCTCGGGGCTGTAGTTGCGCTCGATCGCGAAATCCAATCGTCCGCCGGCAGCGACGCGGGAGTTGGACAGCGGCTGGCGGGAGGGGGAGATGATACCGGCTTCGGGGCTGGCTGGACGCCGCAGTGGTTTGCGGTACTGCTGCACGTCCTGATCGGCCGAGGTGGGCAGGCCGTCCACGATCCAGACACCGCGAGTGGGCTCTCCCTGAGAGTCGATAGGGGTCGTAACCCGGTCCCGAAACTTGGGATCGAGCCATTTGGCAAACAGGTCTGCCGGCTCCAGGATGTGCATATCGCAATCGACGAATCGGAGCCCGTCTTTCATGATCTCCCTCCTGGTACGCGGCGCGATGCATCGCGCCACTACGTCGCCTATCCCGGCCGACGGTGTCGAGATGGCTTAACTCTAGCCCTGCCCCTACGCTTGTCAACCACCCATGAAGCGGTAGTTCGGGTCCGTAGGGCGGGATGCCACACCGAGCTGATGGAAGGGGTTGCCGGCTCGGGCTGGTTTTGCCTGCCCACCCGCCCAATTATGTTGTTTCTCGCAGGGGTGCAACCCCTGCGACCCCGACATGGGCGGCCCCAACGCACCGCTCTGTGACCTCCGGCGCGGCTCAGGGCCGACGGTCTGCGCATGGTGATTCAGATCGGGGTGAATCGGGAATGGCTTGGCCTCAGCGGCTGCCACGCAGGCGAGGGTCGAGGACGTCGCGGAGGGCGTCGCCCAGCATATTGAAGGCGAAGACGGACAGTGAGATGGCGAGGCCCGGCCAGAAGGCAAGCCAGGGATCGATGCGGACCCGCGCCCGGGCGGCGCCGCTGAGCATGTGACCCCAGGATGGGACCGGGTCCGGAATGCCGAAACCCAGGAAGCCCAGTGTGGACTCGGCGAGGATGGCAGTCCCAAGCTGAAGCGTCGCGAGGACAAGGAGCGGCGGCGCGATATTGGGCAGAATGTACGACAGCAAGATTCGGAGGTTGCTGGCGCCGAGCCCTCTGCCGGCTTCGACGTAGGTGTTATTCCGAATGGCCATCGTGGCTCCGCGGACGACACGCGAGTCGCGGATCGCAAACAGCAGTCCAAGGATGACGATGATCTGGGCGGCCCGCTGCTGAGACGGCTCGAGCGTTACCGGGCCGAGGTGCGCTTTGCCGAACGGGGTGCCGAATACGGCCATGAACGCCAGCAGCAGGATCAGGAAGGGAAAGGCGATCCACATGTCGACGAGCCGTTGAATGATCAGGTCGACCTTGCCGCCGAAGAACCCGCTGACCATGCCGATCGCGGCGGCGATGACCGTCGCGATAAGGACGCTGCCGAATCCCACGAACGCTGAGACGCGGGCGCCGTAGATGACTCGGCTCAGGATGTCGCGCCCGAGCTCATCGGTGCCGAGCAGGTGCTTCATGGACGGGTTCTGCATGCGCTCGGCGATTACTCTGTTGTCCAGTCCGTACGGCGCGATCAAGGGCGCGAAGATCGCCAGCAGGATGATCGCCAGGACGATCGCCGCGCCGATCGATCCAAGAGGCTTGGTGCGCAGGAAGCGGACAACTGCACGGAGCGGGCGTAGCTGAGTTTCGGCTCCCAGCCTTGCTCCGAGGCCGCCGCTGACATCGATGAGTCTGCCTTCGGTCGCCATTCGTCACCTCACCCCCGGCTTCTCTCCTGCGAGGAGAGGGGAGAAAAAGTCCTAGGCGTTCCGGATCCGCGGATCGAGAACCGAGTAGGTGAAGTCGACGAATAGGTTGGACAGAATCACTAGTGTGGCGGAGACCAGCACCACGCCCTGGATCGCGGTGATGTCGCGCTGGCTGACCGCTTGGACAAGGTAGTAGCCCATGCCCGGCAGGGAAAAGATCTGCTCCAGAATCACCGAACCGCCAACCAGTACGGGGACCTGCAGGCCGATGATCGTGATCACCGGAATCAGTGCGTTACGGAGAGCATGTCTGGCGATCACCACCCACAGCTCCAGGCCTTTGGCCTGGGCCGTGCGAATGTAATCCTGGCGCATCACTTCGAGCATCTGCGTCCGTGTGAGCCGCATGACCGAGCCCGATAGACCAAAACCGAGGATCAGCGCGGGCGGGATCACCAGGCTGAGATTGTGGCCGAGGTCGGCGTCGATCTCGCGGCCGAGCGGCGCTGTGAACTGCAGGTGAAGCCCGCCGACCTGGAGGCCCATGGATCCGTAGACGATCAGCAGCGTCGCGAACCAGAAGGACGGAATCGACAGGAAAGCGATCGCGGAGCTGCGGGCGAGGTAATCGAGGATCGAGTCCTGGCGAATCGCCGCGAAGATCCCAATCGGCAGGGCTACGAGCAGTGAGAACAGAAGGGCGAAGGCTCCGAGCTCGAAGGTCCAGCCGATCCGAACGGCAATATCGTGAGAGATAGGCGTCTGATTCAACAGCGACTTTCCCAGGTCGCCGTGCAGCATCCCGCCCACCCACTGGACGTACTGGAGGGCTATCGGTTGGTCGAGGCCGAGCGTGTGCTGGAGCGCTGCCGCCTGCTCGGGTGTCGCGTTCTCCCCCAGAAGTGCCGTCGCCGCTCCACCCGGCACGAGCCGCAGCAGGGAGAAGACGATCACCGTCACGCCAAGCAGCGTTGGGATGACGAGGAGAAAGCGCTGGGCAAAGTATCTTGTCATGACCGATTGATCGACAGGTAGGCGCTGCGCTCCAGGCCGAAGGTGTAATCGTTGGTGACCATACGGTCTTCGATCCAGGGCTGATAGAAGGAATTAATTATCGAGCTGTACGCCGGCGCGTAGTACATCTGGTCGGACGCCTGCCGCTGGATCTGCTTGACGAGGTCGACCCGCTTCGCTTCGTCAACCTCCGCCTGTTCCTTCTTAATCAGTGCGGTGAGGCTCGGGTCGTCGACCTTGCTGTGATTGCGATTTCCGGTCGGGGTCAGCATGCCTGTGAGATAGTCGTCAGGGTCGCTGAACTGGGACTGGAGCGCAAAGACGACCGTGTTGGGCGGGGCGCCCTTGTAGAAGATCCCCTGGCCGCTGTTCATATAGTCCTTGTTGTAGTCAACGGTCACAACCGTCAACTTGAATCCCGCGTCGGAGAGCATGCCACGGGCTGCGTCGGCGAGGGTGTTGTACGGCTCGCTGTAGGCGTTGTTGGGGTAGAGGAACTTGAACTCGGTATTGGCGTGGCCGGCGGCGGCGATGAGCTGCTTTGCCTGCGCTGGGTCGTGCTTGTACCACTTGCCGGCGTCGCCGATCTCCTTGCCCTGTGGATCCAGCCACCATTTGCCCATGCCGGCGTTGATGATGTTGCTCCAGCCGCCCTGGCCGTTGTAGCCGATATCTGATAGACCCTTTCGGTCCAGAGCGAGCGACGCCGCGCGACGCATCCTCACGTCGTTGAAGGGGCTGTCCTTGTCAGAGACGTTCGTGAAGAACAGAAAGGAAAGCAGGTTATTGCTGTAGGTCACCACGTTCGCCTTTGGCACGGCTTTCTTCATGGCGTCCACGTCGGTGACCGGGAAGATGTCGAAGTCGAGCTTGCCGGCCTGGAACTGCGCCTCGCGGGCCGCAAAATCCATGGCAATATTAAGTACTGCGCCGTCGGCGTACGGAAGCCCCTTTACGAAGTAATCGGAGTTCTTCTTGAAGCTGTAGGCAGTCGGGCTCGCGTCGCCGAAGAGCCAGGGTCCGGTCCCTACCGGCTGCTTGGACGGGTCGATCTTGCCATCGACCACATCCTTCGACATCACCCAGAAGTAAAGCGGCGTCGCCAGCGTATTGAGGAACGGCGCATACGGCTGCTTCAGCTTGAAGACGAGCGACTGCTCGTCCGGCGCGGTGAGGCTATCGACGATCGGCTTGAAGACGCCGCTATTCGTGCTCTTCGGATCTGTAGTGAAGCGCTGGTAGCTTGCCAGGACGTCCGCGGCCGTCAACGGACGGCTCAGTGGTGGATGGAACAGCGCGTTGCGTCTCAGCTTGAGCGTGTAGGTAAGGCCGTCCGGGCCGATCTCGTACGAATCGACGAGGTCGCCGGCGACCTTGTGTGCCTGAAAGGTTGTTGGGTCGGGACTGGTTAGGTAACGGAAGAGCCGGCTGTAGGGGTAGGAGCTGAGGATCTGCGTTCGGTAGCTGTTGCTCTGGTATGGATCCAGGGCGATGGGCCCGTCGAACTGCAGTTGCAGGGTGCCACCGGTCTTGAAGTTGCCGGCTGCGGTACTCGCGGAGGCACTCGGGGCAGCCGAGCCCTGGCTTGGCGCCCCTCCCCCCGACTTGCTGCCCCCACAGCCGGCGGCGGCCAGGCCGGCGATCCCAGCCCCCACGGCCCCGGCGCGGAGTACCGCACGGCGCGAGATCCGCCGGCTTACGCCGCTCACCCGGTACATACGGTCCTGGTCCATGGAGTCACCTCACAGTGTTAGGTTCGGTTGATTGAGAGGTAGGCGTGCCGCTCGAGGCCGAAGCTGTATTCGTACGACACGACAGGATTATCGATCCAGGGCTGGTACGCGTCGTACCGAATTTGGCCAATCGCGGGGGCATAGTACATCAGCTCGTCGGCAGCCTTCTGCACCTGCTTCACGAGGTCGAGCCGCTTGTTCTCGTCCAGCTCTGCCTGCTCCTTCTTGATGAGGGCGGTGAGGGTTGGATCGTCCACATGGCTGTGGTTGCGGTTCCCCTCAGGCGTGAGCCAGCCGAAGAGGTAATCGTCAGGGTCGGCGAAGCGGGTCTCGGGCGCATAGACAATCGTGTTCGGCGGTGGGCCCTTGTAAAAGATTCCCTGACCGCTGTTCATGTAGTCCTTGTTGTAATCGACCGTTACCACGGTCAGTTTGAAACCGGCATCGGCAAGCATGCCGCGCGCGGCGTCGGCGAGGGTGTTGAAGGGCTCGGCATAGCCGTTGTTGGCGTACAGGAACTTGAACTCTGTGTTTGCGTTACCGGAGGCGTTGAGGAGCTGTCTCGCCTGCGCAACGTCATGCTTGAACCATTTACCGACGTCGCCGATCTCCTTGCCCTGCGGATCGAGCCACCACTTACCGAGGCCCGGGTTGACAAAGTTGGACCATGCTCCCTGGCCGTTGTACCCAATATCGAGCAGGCCCTTTCGGTCGAGCGCCAGCGACGCCGCCTGGCGAAGGCGGAGATCGTGGAAGGGGCTGCTCGGCAAGGAGACATCGGAAAACCAGAGTTGCTGTGAATACACGTCGTTATAGCTCACAACGTGCGCTTTTGGCACCGCCTTCTTCATCGCATCGACATCGACGACGGCCCACTGGTCCACGTCAAGCTTGCCCGCCTGGAACTGGGCCTCGCGCGGGGCATAGTCAAGCATGACGTTTAGGACCGCGCCATCCGCGTACGGGATTCCCTTGACGTAATAGTCGGGATTTTTCCTGTATGTGTAGGCCGTGGGGGAGCTATTGACGAAGATCCAGGGCCCGGTTCCAACCGGCTGCTTGGACGGATCGATCTTGCCGTCAGCGGCGTCCCTGGATATGACCCAGAGATAGGTCGGGGAGGTCAGCTTGTTCAGGAAGGGTGCATACGGCGCCTTCAACTTGAACACGACTGTGTAATCGTCGGGAGCCGTGAGGCTGTCGACGAGTGGCTTGAAGACGCTCCCGTTCACGCTCTTGGGATCGGCTGTCAGGCGCTGCCAGCTCGCCATGACATCGGCGGACGTGAGCGGACGGCTGAGCGGCGGATGGAACATCGCGTTGCGTTTGAGCTTGAGCGTGTAGGTGGTGTTGTCACCGGCGATTTCGTAGGTATCTACCAGGTCCGGGGCGATTTGGTGTGAGAGGAACTGGTTAGGATCCGTTCCCGCCACGAAGCGGAACAGACGGCTGTAGCTATGCCCGGCCAACTGGTCGGTGATAAAGCTGCTGCTGTAGTAGGGATCGAGCGCGATGATGCTATTGAGCTGGAGCTGCAGCGTGCCGCCGGTCTTGAAGCTGCCGGCTGAGAGTCCCGAGTTGCTCGCGCTGCTTGCCGCCCCGCTGGGGGCCGTGGCCCCCCGCTGGCTCGTGCCGCTCTTGGCGCCGCCGCCGCAGCCTATCGCCCCGATGCCGGCGATGCCGGCCCCGACCGCCCCCGCTCCTAAGATGGCGCGTCGCGACACAGGTCGCACGCCCGCCTTCGCCCAGAAGTTCTCGTCCCCTCGCATCGCACCACTCCTTCTCTCACTCGATCATTCGATCTGCCGGCCGGTGTGGGATTCACCAGAGAGGTCTGGATATGTGGTTTGCTGACGCTCCTATCGCGCCTGCGTGACGGTGTCGACGAGGGCGGGCTGGCCGCGCTTGACGGCCTCCATCGCGCGATGGATCGCGGCACCGACGTGGGCCGGGTCCTCGATCGGTCCCTCGGCATACCAGCCGAAGGCACGGGCCAATGCGGCGAAGTCGGGGGCCGGATAGTCGATTGCCTGGCCGACCCATGCGTTCTCGACGGGCGTGCCGCGATGATGCGCCAGCCGGATCTGGTGCTCCCAGTCGTTGTAATAGGCGCGGTTGTTGTACATCACGACCAGCATCGGCAGTTTCTGGTTGGTGGCCACCCAAAGCGCGCCGGCGTCGAACAGTAGGTCGCCATCGGGCTGAATATCCACGACCAGCTTACCGGTGTCCTTATAGGCGAGAGCGACGCCGAGCGCAATGCCGATCTGCGTCGACGTGCCGAGGGCGTTGCCAGGATGGCGGTAGGGCTTGTCGAAATCCCACAGCCGAAGCGCCCAATTGGACAGCGTGTTGGCGGTGAGGACCCAATCCTCGCCCTTGATGGCGTCCCAGACCTCGCTCGCCAGCCGAGCGGTCGTTGTGGGTGAGGCGTCCCAATCCTGCTTCGCTTCTACCTGCCAGGCGGCCTGAGCAGTCTGATGAATACGGCCGATCTCGTCCGCCCGCTCCTTCACGCGGGACGCCGCTGTCGAGTCCGCGTTAACCTTCTTCTTTACCTGCTCCGTGAGTAGCGGCAGCGCCACGGACGAATCGGCGAGGATCTGGACGTCGACCTCCACCAACTGCTGATACTCGTCGGACCACTTGCTGATATTGAGGTCGCGATAGCCGATTTCCGCCAGCTTGCAGCCGGGCGGCGTGACGAACTTGGTCTGGCGCGTCAACCGGTCCAGCTCGACCAGGGGGCCGTAAAGGTCTTTGACATCCACGGAGAGGATCAGGTCAGCGCGCCGCAACAGCTCGGTCTCCGTGCCCGTGACGTTGAGTGGATGCCTGGTCGGGAAATTGAGCCGGTCGTGGTGGTCGATGACCGCCGCACCGGCGGCTTCAGCGAGATATACGAGCGACTGAAATGCCGAGTGATGACGGCCGGCGTAGCCGGCGATGATGACGGGCATCTGGGATCCGGCGAGCATTCCGGCGAGCTGGTCGATGGCCGCCGGATCGGGGTGAGCGAGCGTGCCTGGGGTCACGCGGGCTGGATCGGGCAGGGTGACCTCCACGTCGAGCGGGTCCTCTTGCAGGCCGGCATCGTAGACGAGGTAAACGGGGCCCTGCGGCTCCTGGGTGGCGACGCGATAGGCGCGTGCGAACGAGTCCGCGATCTCCTGCGGGCTGACCGGCTGGCGGTCCCACTTGATGTAATCGCGGATCGGCTGTGACTGGAGCACGGTTGTGTGGATCCAGTCGATACCGGGCCGGCGGCGGGCCGGGTCCATAGGCCCGGTCGCGCCCAGGAGCATCAGCGGGACGCGATCCAGATAGGCGTAGTAAACGGCCATGGCGCAATGGAGCAGGCCGACCGTGTCATGTACGATCGCGGCCATCGGCCGCCCGGTGGCCTTGGCGTAGCCGTGCGCCATGAAGACGGCGATCTCCTCATGCTGGCAGACAACCATCACAGGGTTATTGCCGCCGTAATTGACGAGCGAGTCATGCAGGCCGCGGTAGCTGGAGCCTGGATTGAGCGACACGTAGGGGATCTCGTAGCGCTGGAGCAGGTCGACCACCAGGTCGGAGCCATAGCGCCGGTTTGGTTTGGCAGGCAGAATCGCAGGCTGATGTGAAGCTGTGGAGGGCTTATCAACAGTGGTCATGGAGTTCTCCTCGTTCAGTCGGTAGCGAACTTCGTCACCTCGGGCGTGAGCAGGCCGTTTTTGACGAGGTGACGATGGGTGGGACATCGCGCTCGCATCATCCGCGTCACTGCTCCCCTCTCATTGGCTTTTCTTTCAAGGGGCCAAGCCCCTTGAACCTCCGAGGGCCTATCTGCTCGAGGAGCTATTACGGCGCTATTCGGTGTGGCCGGTGGCGACGAGACAGCTGAATTGCCGCCGATGTCTCGCTGTTCCGCAAGGTTTCGATGGTTAAGCATCAGGAGCGATCGACCCAGGCGTTGTTGAGCGGGGGCGCCTGACGGGCGACGTTGGGTGCGAAGTTCTTCAGGATTGGCTGCCAGAAATACCAGCCGACACCGTATGAGAATGCCGTGTAGTAGGCCTGGTCGTTGATGTACTGCGCGATCTGCTTCAGGACCGCATCGCGTTTCTTGGCGTCGACCTCCGCACGCTGTGCGTCGAGCAGCGCGTCCAGCTTGGGATCGGCGACGCCGCCGAAGTTACCGACGGACTTTGAGTACCAGTTGTAGTAGACGTAGCCGTCGATGTCGCCGACAACGGGCTTTGCCTCGAAGTCGAGCTGAAAATCGCCCGAGCGCTGCCGTTTACCGAAGGTCGCGCTGTCGAAGCTTTCCAGCGTGACGTTGATGTTTGCGTCCTTCAGTTGCGCCTGAATGAACTGGATGACCGCTATATAGCTCTGGCCGCGATCGGTGCCGGGGAAATGCATCTCGAGCTCTACGCCGTTGGGAAACCCGGCCTGCGCCACAAGCTGTTTCGCCTGCGCCGGGTCATATTTCGCGAGTTGCTTGACCTCGTCGGGGCTGAAGAAACCGGGGCCGGCGCCGACGACGGCCGGCTGGCCCTTGCCGGCGTAAAAGGTCTTGCTGTAGGCGTCCCGGTCGATGGACAGGGCTATTGCTTTGCGAATTCGCACGTCGTTGAGTGGGGCCTTGCGCACATTCTCGAACAGCAGGCCGCCCGAGGTGTTGTCGTACTGATACATAACAGCCTCGGGGTTCTGCTTCTGGATCTGCGGCGCCGTATTCGGGGTCACAAATATCTGGTTCAGGAGGTCGATCTGCTTGGTCTGAAATCCGGCGATGTTGGTCGCTTCATCCTTGAGCACGATGAAGTTGAGGCGGTCGATGTACGGATGGCCGGCCTGGAAGTAGTTGGGGTTCTTGCGCAGCAGCCAGCGCGAGCCCGGCTTCGTGGCTGTGGTGTCGAGTTGCCACGGACCAGTGCCCACAAGGGTGTCCATGAAATGGCCGTCTTTATCGAACACCTCGTGGGCCAGCAGCGAGCTCCGCGGCAGTGCCATATAGTTCAGGAACGGCGCGAACGGCGCGGCGAAATGGACGGCGAGGGTGTTGGCGTCAGGGGTGTCGATCTTGTCGATGCCGGTGTAGAACGAATCGTTTAGGGCGGGTGGCAACGTCTTGCCGTTGTACTGGCCGCCCTTGAACTGGTCGATACGCGCCTGATACTCGATGCTCCATTTCGCGTCGGCGGAGGTGAAGGCGCGGCCGTTGACGGGCGGAAGGTCATGGAACTTGACGCCGGGATGGAGGTGGAAGACATACGTCTGCGGGTCGGGAATCTCCCATTTGTCCGCCAGCCCCGGCGCCACGACGAGCGTGTTGTACTTGACGTCTGGGCCCACCTTGGCCGCGACGAGGGCATCATATGCGGCCTCCAGGAAGGATGCGTTCTCCACCTGAAGCGGTTTACCAGAGGGATCGAAGTTGGCCGGGTCGGTGCTTATGGCGCCGTTGTAGTCGCCGCCGATCTTCGGCTGCCCTGTCGTTGCCGTCTTGCTCGATCCAGCAGTGCGCTTGGTGCCCCCGCAGGCTGCGCCGAGAACGCCCATACCGGCCCCGGCGGCAGTGCCGGCGAGGACGCGGCGGCGGCTGAGGCGTTGATTCTTCAGCATCTGCAACAGCATTTTCATACCTCCGTTGCGGTTGCGCCTGGCAAGCGCTGAGCGCAAGCATAGGCCGCCTGAATCAGCCCGGTGTCGAATGTGGCGCCAGTATACTTCCTGCACGCGATACCCGGGCCGGCACGCGATACCCGGGCCGGCACGCGATTCCCGGGCCGGCATGCCAGTACCCGGGCCGGCACGCGATTCCCGGGCCGGCATGCCAGTACCCGGGCCGGCATGCCATACTCGGGATGAAATCTTACGCCTCGGATTCGGCAGGCAGACGGAGTTCGACGATGCGGAAACAAGTCATTCACCATCTAGGCTCGGCATGTCTCCATCGACTGGGGGCTGCTGCGACAATGCTGTTCGCCGCTGTCATCTTCGTGCTCGTGAGCGGGATCAGCGGACGCGCGAGCGCGCAGCAACAGGGGATCCTGATCGCCGGCGCCACCCCGACGCAGCCGTACGCGCTCCTTCGTGGCTGCAACCAGGTCGTGAGCGACGCTCCCAACGGCGCGCGGCTCGCCGGGATGGTGACGCTGGTGACCCCGAAGGATTCTGTCAGCAGCATCTGGCGCTTTAACAACGCGACCCAGACGTTCCAAGTGGGCTATTTTGCCGACGCGTCCGCGCCGACCGACTTCACGGTGATGGGCAAGACAGCGGCCGGCAGGTCGACCGAGACGTATTTCGTCTGTGTCCTCAAGGCCGCGACAATCGTCGGCGGCTGACGGGCGGCGCGCCCCGAACAATCGTTGACAGGAGCGATCTAATGCCGATGTATTTCACCAAGCAGGAGTTTCAAGTCCGCGTGGGACGGATGACCGACTGGGAGACGTTCACCGGCAGGCTGTTCGCTCTGATGGAAAGTCATGGCGGGCTGGAGCGGGCTTCCAATCTCAACTCGCTCGGGTATCCGACGAAGTACACCATTGTCGCGCTCTGGGACAGCCGCGAGCAGGCACGCGCATTCAGCCGGAGCGACGGATTGTGCCAGCTTCTCGCCGAGGCGCAGCCGCAGCAGTCCGCCACGCCGCTCACGCCAATTGAAGCGTTTGAGGCCGTCCATCGCGCCGGCAGCGGCCATGGCGCCAAAGTGGGGTACATCATCGATCAGAAGGTCGAGACCGGCCCTGGACGCGTTCAGGCGTACGAGGACGCGCGGTTCAAGCTGTTCCAGCTTCGCGAGCAGCACGGCACCGGCTTTGTGGTCAACATCCTCGCCCGCTGGCTCGGCGGCGGCAACCGTTACCTGGTGTTCGGCGGCTTCACGGACCCGGAGTCTGAGGCGGCCACGGCCGCGGCGCCGCAACTGGTCCAGTACTGGAAGGAGTACGGGCCGGCGACGATTCCGATCACGCTGGAATCGCGCGAGCCGTACGAGTTCGTTCAAGTGGCCGGCCGGGCCCCTGTGCCGAAGGCGTAGACGAACCCTCACCCCGCCCTCTCCCCAGGGGAGAGGGAGATCTAAGTCGCGTTCGCTGCGGAGGGATCGACATGCCACCGTCACTCGACGACATAAAGGAGACCTTGGCGCAATCGCACCGCATCCTGACGATGACCGGCTCGATGGGCGACACGACCGGCCACGTCATGGTTCGCGTGCCCGGCGCCAACCAGGTGCTGGTCCGCTGCCGCAGCGAGACCGACTGGAGCCCCGGCTTTGCGCGGCCGGAGGCGATGCACGTGGTCGATCTTGACGGCAAGCCCGCCGAGGAGATGGGCGGCTACCTGCCGCCGCCCGAGCGGCACATCGCCTGCGCCATCCTCAAGGCGCGGCCGGAGGTGAACTGCGTGATCCACGCGCACCCGACGGCCCAGGTCCTGTGCAGCATCACCGGCGTCGAGATCCGCCCAATCGTGGGCTCCGCGAACTCGAGCGGTATGAAGCTGGCGTTGGGGGGTGTGCCGGTCTATCCACGCTCGATCCTGGTCGCGAGCCCGGAGATCGGCGACGAAATGGCGGTGGTCATGGGATCCCGCCATGTCTGCCTGCTGAAGGCGCATGGCAATGTGGTCGTGGGCAGCAGCATCGAGGAAGCGACGGTGCGGGCGGTTCAGATCGAGAATCTGGCGCGCCTCTGCTGGCAGGTCGCGGCAGCAGGCAAGCATGCACCCGATATCTCCGAAGAGGACATCGAGGAGTTCCTTAATCCGAAGCAGCCGGCCGCACAGGACGCCGCCCGGCTGCAAGGCGGCGCCCGCTGGACCTGGAACTACTACCTGAGGATGTTGAACGAGGGCAGAGCCACTCACGTTGAGATGGGGGCGGAGCAGCCGTAATCGGTTGCCTGCTTGGGGACGTACTGCCCGCCCGCCCACCCTAGCTGTGGTTCTCTCAGGGGCTGCCGCCCCTGCTACCCCGCCGGGCGACGGCGTACCGACTCGGTCGCAGTTCGATACCTGGGTGGGTCGCGAGGGCGAGGCCCCCAAGAATTGGTAGCTGGGGAGCCGGTGGGAGCGCAGAGATCGAGACGGACGCCGGGTGGTTACAGACGATGTGGCGCCCCTCCGACGGGAGCGCCTAGACAGGCACGAGGACGATGTTGTTCTCCACTGAGAACCAATCGCCGATCACGCCGGCTGGCCGGCCTGGATCGTCCGCCGATCGCGGGACGAAGTCGCGTACGAGCGAGCGTTTGACGGCGAAGACGACATCGGAGTCGCGGTGGGCGCGGTTGGAA
>Ga0193751_1001017_pt1 | contig 19005 bp, 17 predicted proteins | sample L1c2metaG_FD_143050 | JGI IMG/M metagenome (GOLD analysis project Ga0193751, IMG submission 143050) | Soil microbial communities from a riparian zone of the East river system, Colorado, United States - L1c2 | ecosystem: Environmental > Terrestrial > Soil > Riparian zone | place: USA: East River... | reverse complement strand
CCGAAATACTGTTTCGCGGTACCGAGCCGATCGTGCTGGGCCAACGCGCGGTTGCGCTGCTTCGGCTGCTTCTGGAGCGGGCGGGAGCGCCGGTTTCCAAAGATGCACTGATCAAGGCCGCGTGGCCGGGACTTGCGATCGAGGACAGCAATCTGACGGTTCAGATCGCGGCATTGCGCCGGGTTTTTGAGGAAGGTGCCGGCGCTGCGAATTGGATTGAGACCTTGCCGCGCCGTGGCTACCGCTATGTCGGGCCGGTGGTCGCGACGGGGAATCTACCCGCCGAGGCAAACCCGCAGACCTCGCCGGCGCTTGCGTTGCCCGACAAACCATCCATCGCCGTGCTGCCGTTCCAGAACATGAGCGGCGACCCGGAGCAGGATTATTTCGCCGACGGCATGGTTGAAGACATCGTCGCTGGATTGTCACGCATCAAATGGCTGTTCGTAGTCGCGCGCAATTCGAGCTTCACCTATAAAGAGAAGGCTGTAGACGTGAAGCGCGTGGGTCGCGAGCTCGGCGTACGCTACCTACTCGAAGGAAGCCTGCGTAAGGACCGCAATCGTGTCCGCATCTCCGCGCAGATGATAGAGGCGGAGACCGGGGGCCATTTGTGGACCGAGCGCTTCGACCGTCCGCTCGATGACATTTTCGCGCTTCAAGATGAGATCGCCCTGAACGTGGTCGGCGCGATCGAGCCGAGTCTGCGGCGCGCCGAAGTCGAGCGCGTCAAACGCAAGCGGCCGGATAGCCTCGACGCCTACGACCTTGTCTTGCAGGCTCAGGCAGACGTTTATTCCGGGATGCCGGTACAAGTGACAAAGGCGCTGGTGCTTCTGGAACGCGCGCTCACGCTCGATCCGACTTATGCGCTGGCGCACGCGTATGCCGCGATGTGCCATCATTGCCTCTTCCTGCGCGCTGGACTGCGTGAAGAAAGCCGGGCGGCCTCGATCGGCCATGCTCAGGCAGCTATCCTGCATGGCCAGGACGATGCGCTTGCTTTGACTTTCGCCGGATTTTCCATCGGCATGGACGGACACGATCATGCCGCCGCATTCGCCGCGCTTGAGGCAGCGCTCGCGGTCAGTCCCTCATCGGCCCTCACCTATATCGTGGGAGGCGTCATTTTCGGATGGGCCGGAGAAGCCACGCGTGCGATCGAATGGGGCGAGCGGGCGATGCGCCTAAGCCCGTTCGATCCCTGGGCTTGGTCCGCTTTCCACTCGTTGACACTGGGCCATTTCCACCTCGGCCGCTACGAGGAGGCAGCCAAGGCCGCCCAAAAGGCTGTCCAATTCAATCCGGCCCACAGCATCTCTTATATGCTGCTGGCGGCGGCGCTCGCGAAGCTCGAGCGGCTCGAAGAAGCCAAGGCCGCTGCGGCGCGGGTTTTGGAATTACAACCTGCATTCCGGTACAGTCGGCAATTTGCCGGCGTGGATTGCGCGCCGGCGCTTGCTGCCTCTCTGAGCGAAGCGCTCCGCGCCGCCGGGCTGCCGGAATAAGGTTGCATTTGCTTTCCTGCCACCTAGACCGGGCGGGAATAACGATACTGTTTGCTGCGGTGCATGAGTCCGTTGTTGGCATTAGCGGACATGCCGGGCTGGTCTGGCGATGTCTGCTCTCGGGTGTATAGCGGAAGCAGCTTTTTAGCGCCGTCAGGTCAGCTTTGACCCTTAGGCGACTTCGGCTTCAGCTGCCACTCACTATAAAACTAATGTTCTCCGAAAAATGCGAGCAAAACTTCCCCGTCTCCTAGCCGGCGTTACTTGCATAAGTAGACTTACTTACAATCTGTCGTCAAGCCGCTTAGGGAGACCCAGCTATTCTCCTTTGAAGTCGCCGCCATGCTTTTGCAGACCCACTATCTAGGTTTTACAAATTCTTATCTCGAATTTCTGAGCTTTCTTGGCCAGTTGTGGATCGGCTCGTTTTCTGCTCATCCCTTAGCAGTCACGAACTCAGATGCACCGTTTGCGCATGCAACGGCCGCCTTGCGTCAGAAGCGGTGTCATCTGATAAGCTTTCCTGTGAAATTCTTCGGAATGGAGTGCGCCCTCTACCTAGGCATTCCTTGCACGTTGACTGCAAATTATCGACGTGACGAGCTTCATCCGACAACTTCTGGCTTCCGCCGTCCAGCCAACATCCTCACACCGGATGCGCTGACGCTGCGCCACGCACCGATCGCCGATTGTGCCCGTTACGACAACCTAAGGAAAACCATCTGATGGAACGCACTCAACTCGCTTTCCTCTCGTCTGCGCTCAAGCCGCGGCCTGGCCGCCGAGCAACGCTTCACGAAACCGCGACTTCTGCAAGGGACCATCCCAACTCGGCAGCACCAGGGGATCTTTGGCGGTCGAGACCTTAAGCACGGCCAACACCGGACCTTCGGCTTTGTGCAGCATCGCAGTCGCGGGCCCGAGTTCAGCCCTTTTCCGCACGGTGACTGTCTGCGCGAAGCCGGCCGCCCGCGCAATGCCCGCCAGGTCGACGCCGGCGCTGGTATGAGTACGCTGCCCTCCGGTTTCGCCGTAGCGCTCGTTATCGATCACGGCAATCGCCAGATTGGCCGGCTTTTTGGCGCCGACGGTCGCCAGTGCGCCCAGGCCCATCAGCAATTCGCCATCGCCGGTGATTACCAGGACACGGCGCTGTGGCTGCGCCAAAGCCAGCCCGAGCCCGACCGTGGTGGCGCTGCCCATGGCGCCCCAGAGATAGAAGTTGAGCGGATGGTCGCCGGCGGCTGCGCAGTCATAGGTCGGTGAGCCGAGGCCGGTCACGACCAGCGTATCGCCGCGCTGGCTGAGGATTTTCGCGACCACGTCGCGGCGCATCAATTTGACTTGTTCTGACATGATCTCAATCCTTGAACAGTTTGGTGCCGAGCATGCGTTGCGACAGCAGCACGGCAACGGTGGTGCCGCCGTTGAAGGCGATGCGCCCTGCCGCCTCGACGGCTGGCCCCGCCATGTCCGGCTCGTTGATTTCGTAGACGATGGCGCCGGCGAGACGCAGGCTGTCGGCAGTGATCTGCCCCATCGGCACCTGCCAGGGATTGGTCTCGCCCCACTGCCCCCGCATGGTGACAATCAGCACCAGCGGAAAGCCGCAGACCTTGGCCAACGACAGCGTGTTGATGCAATTGCCGACGCCGCTGCTCTGCATCAGCAGCACGCCGCGTTCGCCGCCGAGCCAGGCGCCGGCGAGGACGCCGATGCCTTCTTCCTCGGTGGTCAGCACGGTGGTCTTGATGTCATTGGCCTGGTGACATAATTCGATCAGCTTGGCGTGGCCGGCATCCGGCACGTAGACCATCTGGCTGACGTTTGCTTCGCGCAGCTTCTGGAAGATCTGCTCCGGCCATTTTGGCGCCTCCGCCGGCGCTGCCTTCTTGCCGGCGCCCTCGCTCGCCTGCTCCGCCGTCTGCGTTGTCATATCGTATCCTTTCACACTGATAGTTTTTGCCGGATTGCATCGTCGGCCAGCACATCGGCCGGCACGCCGTGCTTGATGACCCGGCCTTTTTCGATGACGCAGCAAGAGCTGCTGATCGCGGAAGCACGGCGAACGTTCTGCTCGACGAGCAGGAGAGCGATGCCGGCATCCCGCATTCGCGATAGCGATTCGAAAATCTCGGTGACGACCATCGGCGCCAGGCCCTCGGAAGGCTCGTCGACCAGCAGCAGCTTCGGCGAGCCGACCAGGGCGCGGCCGATCGCCAACATCTGTTGCTCGCCGCCGGACAAAGTCTTGCCGAGTTGCATGCGCCGTTCGCGTAAGAGCGGAAACAATTCGAACACCCGGTCGAGCCCGCGCGCCTGCTGCGCGGCGCTCTGCCAGCGGGTGAACAGCCCGAGCGTGAGATTCTCTTCGACGCTCAGCGTCGCAAAGATGCGGCGATCTTCCGGAATGAAGGCGACGCCCTTGCGGAAGATGCGATCGGGCGACAGGCCGCCGATGTCCTCGCCGTTGAACACGACGCGGCCCTGCGACGGCTTGATCCAGCCCATGATGGTGCGCAGCGCCGTGGTTTTGCCGGAGCCGTTACGGCCGAAAATGCTGACGATCTCGCCGGCGTCGGCGCTGAACGAAACGCCTTGCAGGATCGGCGCGTATTCGTAGCGTGCATGGACGCCGTCGACCTCAAGCAGCGGCATGATCGACCCCCAGATAGGCTTCGCGCACCCGGGAACTCGAGCGCACCTGATCGGGACTGCCTTCGAACAGCTTCTCGCCCTGGTGCATGACCACGACGTGGTCCGACAGGCTCATGACCAGTTCTATGTCGTGTTCGATGAGAAGAATGGTGACGCGGCCGGCCAGCGACTTGATCAGCCCATCGAACTCCGCCGTTTCGGCAGGCGACATGCCCTGCGTCGGCTCGTCGAGCATCAGGAGTTTCGGATCGAGCGCCATGCAGACCGCGATTTCGACCCGGCGCTGGTCGCCGTGCGAGAGATTCCGCACCAGTTCGCCGGCGCTGTCGGCTAGGCCGTATTCCTCAATGATCGCTTCGGCACGCTGCAACGGCCTCGACAGGCGGTCCAACCGCACCAGAAAACGGCTGCGTTGCTCGCGCGACTGACAAGCCAGTCGAACATTTTCCAGCGCGCTTAAGCCGAAGAACAGATTGGTGATCTGGAACGATCGGGCAAGCCCCAGCCGGGTCAGGATGTAGGGCGCGTGGCCCGTGATGTCATGGCCGTCCATCTCGACGCGGCCGGAATCCGGGCGCAGTAAACCGGAGATCAGATTGAATGCGGTGCTTTTTCCCGCCCCATTCGGCCCGATGATCGAGGTGATGTGATGACGATCGGCCTCGAAGCTGAGATCGCTGACGGCTCGCAACGCGCCGAATGCCTTGTTGAGCCCGGTGACTTTGATCATGCCGGCCTCCGGCTCCTTTCCGACACGTGGCGCATCAGGCCGACCAGGCCGTCGGGCAGGAACAGGACGAAAACAACAAAGATCAGGCCGAGCACGAACAAATGCCGCTCGGTGTAAGTGCCGACCACGGACTCCAGGAAAGTGATGAAGACGCTGCCGACCAACGGTCCGATCAGCGAACCGATGCCGCCGACCAGCGAAACCACAACGGCTTTGGTGGAGACCTCGAAGCCGAACAGGTTCGGCGCCACGAATCCGCGCAACAACGGATAGATCAAGCCGCCAAAGGCGGCGACCTGTGCCGCAAGCAGATAAGTCAGCAGCTTGTACCAGAACGGATTGTACCCGAGATACGGCACGCGGCTGGAGTTTTCGCGGATCGCCCGCAACAGGCTGCCGAAGCCGGTATTGAGAATGCGCCGGGTGCCGAGATAGATCAGGACCAGCCCGGCCAGCACGGCGTTATAGAATGCGAAATTGCTATGCAGGTCGACGGCGACGCCGGGGAGCAGCGGAATACTCGGCACCGGAATGCCGATCAGGCCATCCGACCCGCCGATGGCACGCGTGTTGTGCGCGATCTTGGATAGGATTTCCGCCGCGCCGAAGGTAATCAGCGCGAAGTAGACGCCCTTGGCGCGAATGGCGATGGCTCCCAGCACAAGCGAGAACACCGCCACCGTCGCGCTGACGGCGAGCGCCACCAGCCAGAACGATTGGCTGACGTAGAGATACATCAGGCTGGACACGTAAGCCGCCAGGCCGAAATAGGCTGCCTGCCCGAGCGACAACAAGCCGGCATAGCCCAGCAAAATATCGACACTGAGCGCGACCGCGCCGAGCAACAGTGCTTCAATGGCAAGCCGCATATAAAATGGACCGGCGAACCATGGAAACAGCAGCGCGAAGGCCAGCATGGCAAGGCCGAACCAGCGCAGTTGCCGATTGTCGGCATCGCCGGCGCGGAGCACCTGTGCGAGGCGGTCGCCCACGGTCGGTTTCGGAGCCGGCTTCGGCAAGGATTCGGCACCGATGCCGGAAGCTTTCGCTTGCGGCATCAGGCCTCTCCGATCCGGTTGAACAGCCCGCTCGGCCGCACCACCAGCACCAACAGCATCAAGCCATAGACCATGGTCTCGGCCCAGACCGGCGGGATCCACAGGCTGGCGAGCCCCTGCACCTGCGACAGCAGCAATGCGGCGACGACGGCGCCGGTGATGCTGCCCATGCCGCCGACGATGACGACGGCGAAGGCCAGCACCAGGAAGTCATGGCCCATCGTGGGAAACACCGCATAGATCGGACTGAGCAGCACGCTGGCGAGGCCCGCCAGCGCGCAGCCGTACATAAACGTGAGGCCGTAGACCAAACGGATCGGGATGCCGAACGAGGCAACCATCCCCGGGTCCACCGCGGTAGCGCGCAATACCGCACCGATCCGGGTCCGATACACCAGCCACCAGGTCGCGCCGATCGCCAGAACACCGGCGCCGAAAATGAAGAGCCGATAGGTCGGCACGAACACCTGCGCCATGCTGGCCATGCCGGTAAACGGCGCGGTGACGGCGTGGGTGTCGGTGCCCCACACCACCTGGGCGAGATCGCGCAGCATCAGGCTGACGCCGAACGTCAGCAGCAAGGTCACCGTAGCGCGATCGGCGCGCGCCAAGAGCGGACGGATGCCGAGTTCTTCCAATCCCCAGCCGATTAGCCCGATCAGGATGGGAACCAGCACCAGCGCGCCCCAGTAGCCGGCGCCCCATCCCAGCAGCGTGAAGGCGGCATAGCCGCCCAGCATGTAGAGATCGCCATGGGCGAGATTGATGACGTCGAGCAGCCCGAAGATCATCGTCAGGCCCAGCGCCACGACCGCGAGCGCCACCCCAATGACCAAGGCATCGATCATCTGGGGCAGCACCACGAAGTGGAGATAGACCAACAAATCTTCCATCGAACTGCTCGACGCTCTCTTAGAAGTTATCGCAGTTGTCCGGGCCGACGGCTTCTTCACCCGGCACCTTGCCGACGGTGGCGAAGTCATTGCCCTTCACTTTGACCACCAGCATGTCGACGATGGCCTGGTGATCGCCCTTGCGCATGGTCTTCTTACCTTGCGGCGTATTCCAGCTCGCGTCTTCCATCGCCGCGCGCAGCTTGGCTGTATCGGTGGTGCCGCCGGCCTTCTCGATCGCCTGCTTGAACAGGAAGAACAGGCCGTAGGTATCGGCGCCGAACAGATCCGGATCAGCCTGGAATTCCTTCTTGAAGGCAGCGACGAACTTCTTGTTGTCCGGCGTATCGATATCGGTCGAATAGCCGGCAGAGCTCACGAAGCCGTCGCCGGCCCCCGCCATCGCCGCGATGTTTTCCTGCGTCACCGCACCGGCAGCGCCGGCCAGCGTCAGCTTGTCGTTGAGGATGCCGTATTCCTTCAGCGTCGTGAGCAGGCGTACGGTGTCGTTGCCCGCGGTCGCGGTCATGATCACGTCCGGACGCGCCGCGCGAATCTGGCCGATGTAGGACGAGAAATCCTTGGCGCCGAGCGGCGGAAAGGTGCTGCCGGTGTCGCTGCCGCCAAGGCGCGCGACGTCCTTCTGGAACGCCGAGATGGTGCTGCGGCCCATCTCGTAATCCGGGCCGATGAAGAAGTAGCGTTTGCCCGGGACGTTCTTAGTCAGCCAGTTGGTCAAGGCATTCGACTGCATGAAGGCATTGGCGTTGACGCGGAACACGTTGGCATTGCACTGCGCGCCGGTGATCGATGGCGCGTAGGACACTGTCGTCACCAGGATACGGTCATTGCGTTCAGCCAACTGGCCGACTGCGAGCGTCGAGCCGCTGTTGACGGTGCCTGTCAGGAAATCGACCTTGTCCTGTTGCAGCAGCTTTTCGGACTTGCGCACCGCGACCGGCGGATTGGCTTCTTCATCCTCGAACAGCAATTCGAACGGCCGGCCATTGACGCCACCCGCCGCATTGATCTCCTTGACCGCCAGTTCGGCACCCCAGCGCACTTGTTTGCCGATCGGCGCATAGCTGCCGGACAGCGGTGTGACGACGCCGACCTTGATCGGATCGGCGGCATAGACATTCGAGACCAGCGCCAGTGTGAGCGCGGCGATGGCCGTAGTGTCGCAGAGTGTGGTTTTTTTCATTATCGTTTCCTCCCCGTTGTTTGATCCGGCGCTCAGGCGCCGGAAAAGTTTGGCGTCCGCTTATCGGTGAAGGCAGCAATGCCTTCCTTGTAGTCGCCGGTTTCGCGCAGTTTCTCGTAGGCATGGCCTTCGACCTCGAAGCCGACATTGAGGCTCGAGTCGTAGGTGGTGTTGAGCACGCGCTTGATGGTCTTGAGTGCCATGGCCGACATCTTGGTCAGCGTGCCGATCATCTCGTCGAGAACCTTGTCGAGCGCGGCGCTGTCGTCGGCGACGCGGGTCACCAGACCCCAAGTATGCGCTTCCGGCGCCGGGATGCGACGGCCGAGCATCATCATGTCGGCCGCGCGCGTTAGGCCGGCGATGCGCGCGACGCGCTGGCTCCCGCCGCTGCCGGGAATTTGGCCGAGCGTGACCTCGGGAAGCGCGAGCAGCGTTTCCTTGGTGGCGATGCGGATGTCGCAGGCCATCGCCAGCTCGAGGCCGACGCCCATAGCGTATTTTTCCATGACGCAGATCACCGGCTTCGGGCAGCGTTCCGGCGCGGCGATGTTCCAGGCGAGGTGGGACATGCCGTCCAACTCGATCTGCGGGAAGGCTTTGACGTCGCCGCCCGAGGTGTAGATGCCGTTCTTACCGCGGATCACCACGACGCGGACGTCGGGATCCTGGCCGAAGGCCTCGATGATGGCATTGATTTGGAAGCGGCCGCGGTACGACACGACATTGAGCGGGGCACGATCGAGCCACAGCGTGCCGACCTTGCGCTTGGTGTCGACTTCGTAGCTGAGACCGTCGAGATCCTTGAAAATCGAAGCGCGTTGGGCGCCGTAGTCTTTTGTCGTCATGAGCTTTCCTTCACCGTAGACTTGATGGGTTCGAATGGTTCGTATTCACCGCTGCGCAACATGCGGCGCAGAAGCTTGCCGGATGCCGAGCGCGGAATGGCTTTGACCAGGACGTATTCCTTGGGCCGTTTGAAGCGGGCGAGGTCGCTTTGCAGACAGACTTCGTCGAGCTGTTCGGGGCCGAGCCCGGCAACCGCCGGTTCGATGAAAGCCACCACCTTGGTGCCGAGCCGGTCGTCCGGCATGCCGACCACGGCGACACCGGCGACCAGCTTGCTGCGGATCAACGTGTCCTCGACTTCCTCGGGGAAGATGTTCTCGCCGCCACTTATGATCATGTCGTCGACACGGCCGACGACGAACAGCTCGCCATCTTCGTCGATTTTTCCCAGATCGCCGGTGCGATACCAGCGGCCCTGGATCGACTTGGCGTCGGCATCGGGCCGCTTCCAGTAGCCCTTGAACGCTTCCGGGCTGTTCATGCTGGCGACGATCTCGCCGGACACGCCAGGCGGCATGTCGATTTCGATGTCGTCCTCACGCGACGGCGACACGACGCGGATGATCTGGTTCATGCCGGCGCGTCCGGCGCAGCCGGGCTTGCGGTCGAGATGGTCGCAATAGGCGAAGGTGTAGATCTCGCTGGAGCCGTAATAGTTCACGAACAACTCCGGCTTGAGTTGCTCCAGGCAGCGCTCGACCAGCGCCGGCGCCATCGACATGCCGGCGTAGCCGACCCGCGACAACGAGCTCAGATCGTAATCGGCAAATTTCGGATGTCGCAATACGTCGTGAAACATGGTCGGCACGAGATAGAGGGTCGTCAGCTTCTCGGCAGCGACAAGCCGCAGCACTTCCTCGGGCTGGTAAGCCGGCAGGCACACCAGGCGGCCGTTGAGCAGCGCCATGCCCAACAGAATGCGCACGCCCATAGTATGGAAGAACGGCATCACGGCGAGGCAAGAGTCGCCCTGCCGGTACTGGTTTTGCGAGATGTGCGCGGTCGACGCCGTCATCTCGTTGCGGTGGCTTCGCGGCACGCCCTTCGGCCGGCCGGTGGTGCCTGAGGTGTAGAGCATCAGGCAGATTGAGAATTCATCGACGCCGGCGGGGCCGACAATCGGCGTCGCTGTGAGCAACTCGGCAAAGGCCCTGCCCTCGCCTTTACCGTCGGCGACGACGATTACGCGGCGCGGGTCGATCTTCAGCGCGGCGATGGCCTGCGCCGCGGCGTCACCCGAGGCGCCGTCGAAGGCAACGACGACGGCTTCGGCATCCTCGATGCAATATTTGATCTCGCCCGCCGAGGCGCGCCAGCTCACCGGCGTGAAAATCACGCCGAGCATGTGGCAGGCCCAATACAGCGTCGCCATTTCGTAGCGGTTGCGCATCACCGCGACGAAATGGTCGCCGGGCTTCAATCCCATGTCGCGCAAAGCACCACCGACGGCTTTGATCTCGCAATACCAGTCGGCATAGTTGACGCGGCGGTCGCCCTCGACGATGGCGATCTGCCCGGGCTGACGGGCGACGGAGACGGCGTATGCACTGCCAAGATCCATGATCATGAACCTTTCTTTGGGTTCGCCGCCTGAAGAATGGCGGCGACGATCGATGCATAGCCGGTGCATCGGCAAATGTGTCCGGAAAGCATGTCACGGACCTGGACTTCGGTCGGTGACGGCGTGTCGCGCAGGAAATGCGTTGCCGAACAGAGAATGCCCGGCGTGCAGAAGCCGCATTGCAGCGCGTGCTCGTCGGCAAAGGCGCTTTGCAGCGCGTTCATAGTGCCGGCGGCGGCCAGCCCTTCCACGGTGGTGATGTCGGCGCCGTCGGCCTGCACCGCGTATTGCGTGCAACTCCGCATCGCGCGGCCGCCGACCAGCACGGTGCAGGCGCCGCAGACGCCATGCTCACAGCCGACGTGGACGCCGAAAGTCTGCAATTCATGGCGCAGGAAATCGCTCAGCAGCATGCGCGGCTCGGCTTGGCCGGAGCGGCGCTGGCCGTTGACGGTCAGTTCGATGGTGGCGCGCTGGCCGGCTGGGTGATGCACGGTTGTCATTGCAGACGGCCCCAGCGCTGTGCGGCGTGGCTGAGCGCTTCGGTGAAGGTCCGTTCGACCAGCACCTTGGTCAGGGCGATGCGGTAATCGGCGCTGACGGAGTGATCCGACATCGGCGTCACATTGGTGGCGGCATGCTCGGCCACGGCGGTCGCCGCATCCGGCCAGGAGCGCCCGATGAATCGCGCGGTATCGACGGCGACCGGGCGGCTTTCGACTCCGCCGAGCCCCACCGAAAGCTCAGCAATCTCGCCTTTGCTCGAAAGTCGCAAACAACAGGCCGCGGCGGCGATGGCGAAATCGCCGTGACGCTGCGCAATCTCGGCGAAGGCGCAGCCCGCGTCGGGCGGCGTACGCGGCCATTCCAGCGCAACAACGATTTCATCCGGCTGGCGTTGCGTCGTCAGCGCGCCCTGGAAGAAATCGCGCGCGGCAATCCGGCGCTCGCGACGGCGCGATTGCAACACAACGGTGCCGCCGAGGGTCACCAGCGACAACGGAATTTCAGCACTCGGATCGGCATGCGCGACCGAGCCGCCGAGCGTGCCGCGATTGCGGGTTTGGAAGTGTCCGACCCAGGGCAGCGCCATCGCCAGCAACGGCAATTCCCTGGCGATCAGATCGGACGACATGGCGTCGGCCTGCACTACGCCGGCGCCGGTGACGACGAGATTATCTTTGAGCGAAATCGTTTTCAGCGCAGCGATGCGCGACACATCGATCACGACGCGAGGTCGCACCATGCGCAGGTTCAGCATCGGCCCAAGCGTCATGCCGCCGGACAGCACCGCCGCCTCTTCACCTAGCTCCGACAGCAGCGCGACGGCTTCCGATACCGTTTCCGGCCGATGATAGTCGAAGGCGACGGGCTTCATGGCGTATCTCCGCCACTGCCGCGGCCGGACAGCCGCGCCAGCCATCTGCGCCAGCCCGTAGCGCGCTGCGGTGCGATACGCCACTCCAGCGCCGAGAAAAACTGCCCGATGACGTAACGTGTCACGGTTCCGAGCATGCGCTGGCCGACGGCCGCGAGTTTGCCGCCGACATCGGCCTCATACTGATATTGCAGCCGGGTGCGGCCATCAGGCTCGGCTCGCAGTGTCACCAGGCCGGAGCCGGCGCCGAAGCCGAGCGCGCCGGAGGCCTTGCCGACCAGGCGAACGGAATTCGGCTCCTGCTTGTCGCGCATTTCAATGTGAGCGTCGTAGGTGCCGCGAATGCCGGCGACGCCGATGATGACCTGTGCCGAATAACGGTCCGGGCCATCCTGCTTGAGACTCTGGCAACCGGGAACGATGGCGGCAAGTTCATTGGGATCGATCAGCCGGCGCCAGACCTCGTCGACCGGCGCCGAGAGAATGACCTCGCCGCTGCCGGTAAGCGCGCCCTTGCCGATCGGCGCTTGCGCCATGCCTTCCGGCGCTTTCGACGGCCGCTTCATCGCCGGGTCGCGGCCATTGGCCAGATCCCAGACGCGCTGCAACGTCAGCGGCAGCGAAACGTCATCGCGACCTAGCGCATCGGCAACGGCGTTGGCGATGGCGGCGGGCGTCAGCATCGAACTTCCGTCGCCCATGCCCTTGGCGCCCAGCGAATTGACCGGCGTCACCGTCTCGACATGGCCGATATAGACCGTCGGCACCTCGACGGCGGTGGGGCAGAGATAATCGGCGAAGGTACCGGAGAGGAAATTGCCGCGCTCGTCGTAAGCTAGTTCCTCGAACAGCGCGGCGCCGAGACCATGGACGAAGCCGCCGTGAATCTGGCCCTCGACGATCTTGGGATTGAGCTGGGTGCCGACGTCATGAACCGACACGTATTTGTCGATGCGCAACGCACCGCTTTTCGGGTCGATTTCGATCGCGGCGAGGTCGATGACAAAGCCGAAGGTCGCAGCCGAGGCGATACGATCGTCATCGCCGGGCGAGCCAAGAATTCGCGGTGACACGATCGCAGTTTCGACCAGGCCGGGCGAACAGCCTTCCGGCAAATGGGATGGGTCCCAGTGAGCGCGTGCCGCCACCTTGCGAAACGACACGCCCTTGTTGGAGCCGCCGCGGACCCGGGCGTAGCCTTCATATAGGTCCACGTCTTCAGGCTTCACATCAAGAAGCTCGGAAGCGAGCAATTTGAGCTTGGTCGCCACTTGTTGCGCCGATTGGGCGATGGCTCCGACCACGATCGCGGCAAAGCGATTGGAATAATTCCCCGAAGCGATCGACCAGGCGCTGGTCAGGGTATCGAGTTCGGTGACTACCTCGATGTCGGCGGGCTTCAGGCCCAGCGCATCGGCGACGATCTGCGCGGCGACGGTGGCGTGGCCCTGCCCGTTCGGCGTGCTGTCGAGATGCAGCGTCACCTGTCCGCTCGGATCAACCGAGATCACCGCACTCGCATTGGCGCCGGATTTGCGATCGCCTTTGCTGCGCTCTTCGACGGTTTGGGCCAGCGAAACATAGGCCATGTTCGAGCCGGACGGCTCGACGCCGGCCGCAATGCCGATGCCGAACAGGCGGCCAGCATTGCGCGCTTCGTCGCGGCGAAGCTTCAGCGCCTCATAATCGGCAAGGCGCAACAGCTCGGACAGCGCCTCGTCGTAATTGCCGGCATCGAACACCGCGCCGGCCGGCGCCTGATACGGAAACGCATGGGCGGGAATGAAATTGCGCCGCCGCAGTTCGGCGATATCGATACCGAGCCCGCGCGCCGCGATCTCCATGATGCGCTCAAGCGCGAAATAGAACTGCGGCCCGCCGTAACCACGGTTGAGCCCGACCGGCGTGCGATTGGTGACGACGATCTGGTTGTCGACCGCAATGTTCTGCACGTCATAACAGCCGTTCGAGGCGGCGTGCATGCGGTACAGCGACGCCGGCTCCGGCGCGCGGATATAGGCGCCCATGTTGGCGACGTTCTTGAAGCGCAGGCCGATGAGCTTACCGTCATTTCGGAATGCCGCGGAAATTTCGCCCAAGCGGTCGCTCGACGCTGTAGCCGCCGTGAGATGCTCGGCGCGATCCTCGATCCACTTGACCGGCAGCCCGGTCTTACGGCTGACCGCGGCGAGAAGGATGATGTAGGACAGGATCGCCTGCTTGATGCCGAAGCTGCCGCCGCTGCTCGGCGGCGTGATCAGCCGCAGCTTGTTGCCGGGTACGCGCAGAGCGCCGGCCATCAGCGGCTGGATGACAAAGGGCCCCTGGAAATTCGACCACACCGTAAAACGGTCGGGGGCGCGCTCGAAATGCGCGATGACGCCGAAGGTCTCCATCGGCGTCGATGCGTAACGCGGGTAGGAGTACGAAAGATCGAACACTCGGTCGGCTTCAGAAAAAGCCTTGTCCGGATCGCCGTATCGGAAACTGCGCCGGTTGATGATATTCGATCCAACCTTGTCGTAGATCACCGGAGCGTCGGGTGCCATCGCGGTTTTCAGGTCAGCGACAGCGGCAAGCACCTCGTATTCGACGTCGATCAACTCGCAGGCGTCTTCCGCAATGTAGCGGCTGTCGGCGACCACAACGGCCACCGGCTCGCCGACATAGCGGGCGCAATCGATGGCAATCGGGTAATAGGCGATTGGCGCCTTCACGACGCTCGGCACTGGTCCGATAAACGTGGCGATATCCTTGCCGGTGACGACGTCGCGGACGCCCGGCAGCTTCAGCGCGTGCGAAATATCGATGTTGACGATACGGGCGTGAGGATGCTGCGAGCGGAGAATGGCGGCGAAACGGATACCAGCCACCGGCGTGAGGTCGTCAACAAAGCGCGCACGCCCAGTGAGGAGCGCCTCATCCTCTTTGCGCCGCACGGACGAGCCGACCCATCCGCGAGATGCGACTCCGATTGCCGTCAGCAAAACACTGCCCACCTACTCAGCGCGATTCCACCCAGCCGGTTTTGTTGCTTTTTGATCTATAGGCGGGAGCAGCTGTCACTGCAAATAATAATTGACAATAACCAAAATCATTTGCCGTTATACGGCCTCAAGGCCATTCCTTGACCGTCGAGGCGAAGCCGATGATGTTGGACTTGCGCCAAATCCAGTATTTCGCCTGCCTCTATGAGCAGCGCAGCGTTACACGGGCCGCGCGCAGCCTCAATGTCGTGCAGCCCGCCTTGAGCATGCAGATCAGCCGCTTGGAAAAGCGCCTCGGGATAAATCTGTTCGAGCGCACCGCACGCGGCATGATCCCGACCGCGGCCGGCGATGCCATGTATCGGCTCTATCTGCCGGTTCTGCTCGACCTCAAGCACGCCAATCAACAGGTGATGGAGTTGAGCGGCAAGGTGCTCGGCAAGATTGCCGTCGGCATCATCCCGTCAATCACCAACTCGGTGTTGGCAGATGTGCTGCGGCGCTACGGGGCGAAGTACCCGGACGTCGAAATTCGGATCGACGAAGCCTATAGCGGAACGCTGATCGACTGGGTGATGGCGGGCGATCTGGATTTCGCCATCGTCAATAGTGCGCGCCGTAGGCTTGGCGTCGTCGCGCAACCGCTGATCAATGAAGAGTTGGTGTTTGTCGAACGCGGCAGGTCGAAAGGCATCTTGCCGCCGATCCCGTTCGCGCGATTGAAGGATCATGCTTTGGTACTGCCATCACGCCGGCATGGCATCCGCAGCATTGTCGATTCCGCCGCCGAGCAGCTCGGCATCGAGATCACGCCGCAGGTCGAAATTGATGCGCTGTCGCCAACGCTGAGACTCGTCGCCGAGAGCGCACTGACAACGGTTCTGCCAGCCATCGTGGCGAGGAAATCGACCACCGAACTGCCACTGCAGACCCGGCGCATTATCGAGCCGACGCTGAAGCGCCAATTGGTCTATGTCTATCGTGCCCAACGCCCGCTATCCCGCGTTGTCACTGCGTTCATCGACGTTCTCACCGAAGAGCTCAAGCGCGGCGCCGTCGAGCCGGCGGCGCCGAAACGGATTTCTAAACGTCCTCGTTGATTGAAGGGCGCCTCGATGCCGCCAGCGCCGCCTCGATCAAGCGTCGGGCTTTCCGCGGAGCATCGAATACAATGTCGACTGGGTGACCGGCCTGATCCGTTACGCCCGGGAATCCAACATGACCAGCGTCGAAGCCACGGCAACCGGGGTGACGTCCTGGACCGATCACGTCAAGGCACTGGGGGTGGGCCTGCTTTCCAGCGAAGTCAATTCCTGGATGACCGGATACAACTCCAACGTGGAGGGCAGACAGACTCGCATCATCGCGCGCTATAGCGGCAGTGCTCCCGACTGCGACGAGGTGGCCGCGAAGCGATATCAGGAACTCGCGCTGGCATAGGCGGCCACTGAACTAACCCAATATCGGTGTGTGTGTGTGTGTGTTGCAACCAGACGGCCATGTCTGCGGCTCCGGACGCATCCGCCATCGCGACTTTGCGATGGGTGTAGGAGAAGCACCAGCAGCGCTCCTCAGCGTGCGGTATGAAGGGCGCTCATGAAGGCGGTGACCCCAGCGATGACGAGAGCCCCACATCATGATGGTGGGTCCCAAAAGTTCCGCTGTGTGTACCGAAAACTTAAGCTCGGACGTAGTGATGGTGAAGTCCGCCAAGGATGGCGTGTGATTTGATGCTTCCGATTCGCTGAATTTGACGAGAGACTGGTGCATCTTTGTCCAATGACCGGTGCGTCCTGATGTCATTGTAATAGCGCGCGTACGATTGCAGAATCTGGCGCAAATGTACCTCGCCCAAGACAATGATGTGGTCTACACACTCACGCCGGATCGATCCGATCAGCCGTTCGGCAAAGCCGTTCTGCCAGGGCGAGGCTGGCGCGGTAGGCTTGTCCCGGATACCCATGGCGCGCAATCGGCGTGTGACGACGCTGCCATAGATCCGATCCCGATCGCGGATGAGGTGACGCGGCGCTTCATCCCAAGGAAATGCCTCCGTTATTTGACGTGCAACCCATTCTGCCGTCGGATTTGCTGTGACGTTGATCCAGACCAGGTCTCTGCGGTCGAGCCGGACGATGACGAAGGCATAGAGCAGGTCGAAACCGATAGTTGGAACAACGAACAGGTCCATGGCGGCAATGTCCGGCGCGTGGTTACGCAAGAAGGTTCGCCATCCCTGGCTGGGTGGCCCCCGTCGTTTGACCATGTACTTGGCGACGCTCGACTGCGCGACCTCAAACCCGAGCTTGAGCAGTTCGCCGTGGATGCGTGGCGCGCCCCAAAGCGGATTTTCGACGCTCATCCGCCGGATCAATACGCGCAGCTCCGTTTCGATCTGCGGTCGCCCTCCCAGTGGGCGCGACTTCCAACGCCAGTAGCAGCGAAACCCGGCCCTGTGCCAACGCACGAGCGTCTCGGGCCGGATGATTGTGAGAACCTTCAGGATTGATGGAAACCAGCGATACAGCTGGATAAAGAACCAGCGATCATTGTTCGTGAGCCGGACGCGACCACGCAGCCTACGCTTCAAGACAATCAACTGATGTCGAAGCACCTCGTTCTCAGCTTCAAGCCGCAACTTCGACTTGAATGGCGAGGCCAGGATGGCCAGAACGAAACAGAGCAGCCCTATCATTCCGCCAGCTTAGGCGATTCCATCACGTCATCAACTCAGATAAGGTTTTCGGTACACACAGGAAGTGACGATGAGGGTGCTGGTCATTCTTGCCGCGTTCTGTTTTTCGACGAGTGCATACGCGCAGGCTGCGTCGCCGAAGGTCGTGACATGTCGCAAACGTGCCAGGAACCGGCTTCAACGCACCTATTCGATCACGTCGCCGATCTTCCATTCGACGACTTGATAAATTATCCAATATCGCGAACCATTGCCGTGAACAGCAATTGACGATGGAGAATCCCCGTGCGGAAAGACCTATTCGTGGCGCTGACGCTGGCAACGCTTCTTTCAGGACACGCAACCGCGATGGCGGACGAACTCACAGGCACGCTCGCGAAGGTGAAGGAGCTCGGGTATATCACCGTCGGGCACCGCGAGGCGTCGGTGCCGTTCTCCTACCTCGACGACAAGCGGCAGCCGGTCGGCTTCGCCATAGACATCTGCGCCAAGATCGTCGACGCGGTGAAACGCGAATTGAAGCTGGACAAACTCGAAGTGCGGTATCAGCTGGTGACGGCTTCGACGCGCATTCCGCTATTGGCCAACGGCACGATTGACCTCGAATGTGGCAACACCACCAACAACGCCGAGCGGCAACAGCAGGTCTGGTATACCAATACGCATTTTCTGACGGCGAGCCGTTTCGTCTCGAAGGTCGAATCGAAGATTCACTCGATCAGCGACCTCAAGGGCAAAACGATCGTCTCTCCGGCCGGCTCGACCAACATCAAGCAGGCGCTCGAATTCAATAGCAGATTGAATCTGGGGATGAGGATCATCCCGGCTCAGGATCAAGCCGAAGCGTTCCTTATGGTCGAGACCGGCAGGGCAGTGGCCTTTGTCCAGGACGATATCGTGATCGCGGGCCTGATTGCCAACGCGAAGGATCCAAAGGCTTACGTGATCTCGGAGGACGCGTTCTCCAAGCCTGAACCATATGGAATCATGCTGCGCAAGGACGATGTGGCGTTCAAGGCGATTGCCGATGCCGCGACCGCAAGCCTCTATCAGAGTCCCGAGCTTGCGGCGCTCTACGCCAAGTGGTTCACCCAACCAATCCCTCCGAAGGGGGTCAACCTGGATATCCCGATGAGCCCGGCGATGAAGCGGGCCTTTGAGAAGCCAACGGATTCGCCGGATCCGTCGACCTACTGATCGGCAATGCCCGTTGGATGTGATGGCTACTGCCACAGCTCTTGAGCGCATCTTTGGCATGCGTTCGATTCGGGAGAGAGAAGCCACCATTCCTCCCACCTTAATACGTGTGTTACTGCCAACCAACCCACCGGGTAATTCCAGCTGCCTCGTAGCCCGCTGCGATATATGCGAAAAAGAGCGCGCCGCCCGCGTGAACGATTGCGGTAAGCGTGAACAGCATCGGGCTGTCGTCCAGCGTGAAGCTGTAGCCGCTGGTGCTCTTGATGATCCCGCGCCGAAATGCT